>ENA-UPAD01000197-UPAD01000197.1-bioreactor-metagenome-genome-assembly--contig:-NODE-197-length-93379-cov-581.361493_pt1 | contig 93379 bp, 91 predicted proteins | sample MGYA00238179_ERZ772710 | MGnify/ENA primary metagenome ERZ772710 (study PRJEB29004, sample SAMN07631245) | bioreactor metagenome | isolation source: Switchgrass digestor | place: USA: Dartmouth...
TCAACCCACATCATTCGTGTAATTTATATGTTATGTATATGTATATGTATATGTAGCCCACCCTTAGTGCTGGATTATAGTAATCCAGCACTAAGGGTGGGTCTGCCTATATCGGTCATAAATAAGGCATATCAGTGTCAGGACTCCACAGTATCCTACTGAAGGATAGAGATACCTGACAAGGTTTGAGAAGCCTGCAAGGCTTGCTGAAAATGCCAGTATGGAACACAGTATCACAAGGAATGTGGCTTTTTTTGTTTTCATATCACAAATCCTTGAGACAAACCCGTACAAATCCCCCACAGCGCTTGTATAGATCTCAGCCAGAAGCACGATAGAGTACAATATCCGGGCAACAGGCGAGAACCGGCGCGCTATTATGATCATCGGGACCTCAATATCCTTAACAGCTTCTGCGTTTATACTCAGGGCAAGGAAAATTGATGCGGCACCGATACCAAGGCCAATTCCTCCCCAAATTGCGCCTCTCCTGATAGTCTTCCTGTTCCGGGTTTCACGTCCGAGGGGTCCAAGAATCGATATGGAAGGAACGATATTATATGATATGTAAAGAATCGCTGACCAGAGCCAGTTTCTCAGCATTACCGGGGTTTCCATGCTGCGGATGATGATTTCATTCAGCGGGGCTGACAGGATGGCTGCTATACTGATAAGCAAAGCGGACAGTATCAAAAAAGGAGCCACCATGCTTATGGAGTTGATAATGCTGTTAAAGCCGCCAAGGACTGTAATAACAGTGATCGCAGCCATAAACAGGCTTCCAAACACGGGATGGAGGTTGAACTCCTGGTGGAAAAGGGCTCCCGAACCCGCGATCATGGCCGTTAACGCTCCGAACAGGAAAAAGGTTATGACGATATCGGAAAAGCTGCCGACGATCCGGCCTCCCACTTTTGACACTATTGGCAGATGGGAGGAAGCATTCAGCTTCCAGCCAAGTTCCATGATGATATAACCGAAATATATAAATAAAACAGTTATGGTTAAAATTCCGGCGATCCCCCAAATGCCAAAGCTGACAAAAAACTGAAAAATCTCCTGCCCTGAGGCAAATCCTGCCCCCACTATCGTTCCTATGTAGGTTCCGGCGACATGAAAAGTTGTTATCCTTTTATTTTTCAAGGAAAAGGCCCCTCCTGTTTTGACCCTATCATAAGCATATCCCCGTCAAAATAAAAATAGCACCAAAAAATAAGGCAGCCCTGTGGTATACTGAGATATATCACGCATATGGAAACCCAAGGAGAAAAACCATGACTGAAAAATATATGAAAGCGCTTATAAAATGCAGATTATTCAACAATATAGATTCTTCAGAGCTGAAGAGTCTTTTGTCATGCCTTCAGCCCGTTATCCAAAGCTATTCGAAAAACGAAATAGTTGTAAATAACGGTGACAAACTTGACAGCATGGGGATCATCCTCGATGGGGAAGCCGCGGTCTTTAAAGAAAGTATATCCGGAAACAAGCTTCTGTTGAAGAAAATCGGTGAAGGCGAGGTGTTCGGCGAGGTAGCCTTATTCGCCGGGAAAGAGGAGTGGCCTGCGACGGTACAGGCCATAACGTCCCTTGCCATATGTTATATATCCAGGGACAGGATTATCTCCCAGTGCTCCAAAGCATGCAGATGGCATAGCCTGATGATAGGCAACATTCTTGAGATGGTTTCAAAAAGAGCCCTGATGCTGAGCAAAAAACTGGAGTATATATCGATTAAAAACATGAGATCAAAGCTTTGCACATATATTTACGAGCAATACAGCAAGAGCAGATCCCTTACGGTCGTGCTTCCTCTTAACCGCATCCAGCTGGCTGATTTCCTCAACGTATCAAGACCGTCCATGTCCCGCGAACTGGCCAGGATGAAGGAAGAGGGAATAATCGATTACCACCTGTCAACGGTTAGAATACTGGATCTTGAAAAACTGACAGCCTTTTGTGAATAATATTACTCAGGAACTGATTACTGCCCCATATAAATATCCCCGAATTATTGAGTTTGTGGATGAGCTTCCCAAGACCGTCAGCGGCAAAATCAAGCGCGCCCGGATCAGAAAAACAGACCATGGCGGAAAAGATGAATCTGTTTGATAAAATTTCTAAAACCTATTGCATAGTCAATAGGTTAGTTTTATAATTATCATATGAACAATTGTTCATATGATAATAGGAGGTTGTCGTCATGGAAAATAAGAAAAAAGAAGCCATTACCTGCGGCCAATTAATGATACATGATGATATCGTAAAAAAAGTCAAAGAGAAGATGCCCGAAGAGGACAGCCTTTATGATCTTGCCGAGCTCTTCAAGGTTTTTGGCGATACTACCCGCATTAAAATCATATGGGCCCTTTTTGAGTCTGAGATGTGCGTCTGTGATCTGGCATGCCTGCTCAACATGACCCAGTCGGCAATATCTCACCAGTTAAGGGTGCTTAAAGCCGCAAGGCTGGTCAGATACAGAAAATCAGGAAAAGTTGTGTATTATTCCCTCGACGATGACCATATAAATAAGATTTTTGCTCTGGGTATGCAACACATCCGGGAGTAATAACGAGGTGGAATTATGACAGTCAAGAGGGACTATGAGGTAACAGGCGTAGATTGCGTCAACTGCGCGGCCAAAATCGAATCAGGCATAAAAAATATCGACGGAGTGATCAGTGCCAGTCTGAACTATTCCATGTCAAAACTTTCGATAGAGGTTGACGGGGAAAAATCTCTTTACGAAATAGAGAGAAAGATTCAAAAACTTATGGACAGCATAGAGAAAGGTTCCAGGCTTAAGGTGACTGAAACCGGTGAAAAAGACAATGATGACAGCGACAGGCTGTCAAAGACGAGATTGTCCATATATATAATTGCGGCGGTATCATACTTCGCCGGCATGTTCTTTATTGAAAACCCTGCAATAGAGCTGGTCCTGTTTATATTTGCCTATATGGTGTTCGGATATAATGTCCTTTTAAAGTCAGCAAAAAATATTCTCAGAGGAAGGGTTTTCGATGAGAACTTCCTGATGTCGATAGCTACAATCGGCGCTTTAATAATAGGCGAGTACCCGGAAGCCGCGGCAGTCATGATGTTTTACCAGGTCGGCGAACTTTTCCAGGATTATGCCGTAAACCACTCAAGGAGGGCTATAAAAAGCCTTATAGCAATAAAACCGGATTATGCGAATCTGAAAACCGGAGAGGGATACAAAAGGGTGGCACCTTCAGAAATAAATATTGGAGATTATATTGTTGTCCGACCGGGAGAAAGGGTACCATTGGATGGGGTCGTAACGGAAGGGGTTTCGGCTGTTGATACATCGGCTTTGACAGGCGAATCCCTGCCGAGGGACGTTGGCATCGGAAGTGAAATCTTATCGGGCAGCATAAACATGTCCGGCGTGTTGACCATCAGGGTCACAAGAATGTTTGAAAACTCCACGGTAAGCCGCATACTTGAAATGGTCGAGTCGGCATCGCAGAAGAAGGCAAATGCCGAGCGCTTCATTACCCGCTTTGCGGCAATTTATACTCCTCTTGTGGCAGGTATTGCGGTATTGCTTGCGTTGATTCCGCCGCTGTTTTTTGGCGGAGAGTTTAATCAATGGATATACCGGGCACTGCTGTTTCTTGTTGTCTCTTGCCCATGCGCACTGGTGATATCGATTCCCTTGGGGTTCTTTGGCGGTATCGGGGCTGCTTCAAGGCGCGGGATACTGGTCAAGGGCGGAAACTACCTCGAAGCGCTGGCTAAGGTAAAGACAGTCGTTTTCGACAAAACGGGGACCCTGACCAGCGGTTCCTTTGAAGTGACAAAGTTGGGCACCGCGGCTGACATCACCGAAGATGAGCTGCTTTACTACGCTGCCCATGCCGAAGCCTTTTCCACTCATCCCCTGGCAGCCTCGGTCATCAGGAAATTCGGCAGGGAGCCGGACAAGAGTATAGTGACCGAATATGCCGAGTATGCCGGAATGGGCGTTTCGGCAAAAGTATCGGGCAGGACCGTGTTATTGGGTAACAAGAACTTATTTGACAGATCCGGTATTGAAACGGTTGATAAAGAGCGCGCGGGAACCTTGATGCATCTTGCCGTTGACGGAAAATATGCCGGTTATGTCCTCCTCGAGGATACCGTGAAGGAGGACAGCAGCAAGGCTATTGAATCACTGAAGGCTCTTGGTGTCGAGGATATAATCATGCTGACAGGAGACAGCAGGCACGCTGCCGGTTCCGCCGCTGAAAAGCTCAATATAAAAACAGTGTATTCCGAGCTTCTGCCCCATGAGAAAATGGAAAGGCTTGAAAGGATAATGGATGAGAAGAGCGGTTCAGGCAAAGTGGCCTTTGTGGGGGACGGGATAAACGACTCGCCGGTGCTCGCAAGGGCGGACGTAGGGATCGCAATGGGCGGGACTGGTTCCGATGCGGCAATCGAGGCTTCCGATATAGTGGTAATGACCGATGAGCCAGGTAAAATACCGGAAGCAATCGTAATAGCCAGGAAGACCAGAAAAGTGGTATATCAGAACATAGTCCTTTCCATGGCTGTTAAAGCGGTCGTACTGGCATTGGGAGCGGGAGGAGTCGCAACCATGTGGGAGGCTGTCTTTGCCGACGTAGGCGTAGCACTGCTGGCAATCCTTAACGCAATGAGGATTATACGGGTAAAATAATTGGATGAAACAGCCTACTTTTATGCAAAACCAAGGCGTTTAAAGAGACTATGGCATTAACCATAGTCTCTTTTTTAGACTTATTTGCCAGGTAATCTTCATGCAAAGTGCTTATTTGAATTTTATTGTGTCCATAATGGATTTTAGCTCAGCAACATCTTCATCATTGTAGTATGTGCTTATAAATACGAGAACGGAATCGTTAAGAACAGCGGCATAATATTTCTGTGTAACCTTTTCAGAACCGGCGTCAAGAAAGACCTCCATGGCATGGAAATCTTTGCCTCCCAGGTTTTCCGTCGTCAAGTCACCAACGCTGTAATTCATTCCTGTCATCTCAATACTTGCCCTGACAGCGGCAAGATAATCCTTGCCTGTTTTTATGAACACTGAAGTCAATTTATCAAGTTTTTCAGCCATGCAAACAACATTGGGATTTGGCCCCGCATAGGTCAAAGGATATTTGAAAGCAAATACAAGACCCTGTGTTTGCCTTTGAATTGCCTGGGGAGTTTCTCCGCTGTTTCCCGCAATCATTGCATTGATGGCAGCCATAATATCTGCTTTTTCTTCTTCCGAAAGGATATACCAGCCACCTGGGATATCAAACTCAAGGCCGAAATATTCGTTGGTATATTTGATTCCTTTCGCTTCTCCCGGCGTGGATGACTGGTTATCATTTGATTTGTCGTCTTCCATATTATTCTGAGTATTATCCTGAGCGCTGTTTTTTGCATCATTTTCGCTGTTATTATTGTCATCGTTTTGTGGACTGGTGTCGTTTTCGGCACCGCCTTTTGCGCTGCCTTGAGTATCATTTTCAGTATTGTTCTGGGTATTGTTCAGGGAACTGTTTTGAGTATCGCCTTCCGTTTTGCTTTGCGCGTTGTTTTGCATGTCGCTGTCGCTGATTTTTTTGCTGTTGGTTTGCGTGTCGTTTTGGAAACTGTTTTCGGGACTCTTTTGGACACTGCTTTGGGTTTTGTTTTGAACATCATTTTGAGTATTTTTCTGAATTTTGCTTCTGCCGCAGCCTGCAGTAAGAATGAGTGATAAAGCAAGAACCAGTCCCACGATTGATCTTATGGTTTTCATTTTCTGTTTTCTCCTTTCCTTACTATGCCTGGAATCCGGATTTTAACAGCAGAAGCCCTGGTATCACAGCAAAACCATCTCAGTATTACGGATTTTACCATACTGTTATTTGGTGTCAACAGGTGAAAGTAAAAATTTAAAAAGTTTTAATCAAATCTATGATATATTATAAAATATACATTGAACTTCCGGAAAATCGGAGGCTGGGCAATGAACCGCGATGCCATTTTTGATCAGCCAGTAAGATATATAAAGGGCGTTGGCGAAGCAAGGGCCAGGCTTTTTTCAAAGCTTGGCATCCGTACTGTTTGCGATGCTGTCAACTATTTCCCCAGGGAGTATGAAGACAGGACAAAGGTTAAAAAAATAACCGAGGTCATGGATGGGGAAGAATGCGGGGTTTGCGCCAGGCTGATTTCAGATATCGCCGAAACGAGGCCAAGGGGCAACCTCCTGATAACGAAAGCGCTGGTATCTGACGGAACGGCTTTTATGTCCCTGACATGGTTTAACCAGGGATATATTAGGAATACCCTTCAAAAAGGCGTTGATTATATTTTTTTCGGCAAAATAAAAAGAACTGGCATGCGGATCGAAATGAACAGCCCGGTTATTGAGAAAGCGGATCAGTCAGGGAAAAACACGGGAAGAATACTGCCCGTTTATTCTCTTACCAGGGGACTCACCCAGACCCATTTGAGAAACCTTGTCGAAAACTCCCTTAAAATTGTCAGGGATAAGCTTGAAGAATCCCTCCCCGATGACCTGAGGAAGAAATACAAGCTGAGCCAGGTACAGTTTGCATACGAGGAAATACATTTTCCAAAGAGTCTTTCCAATATGGAAACAGCCAGGCGAAGGCTGGTTTTTGAAGAACTCCTGATGCTGCAGCTTGGACTGATAAGGTCCAAGGGAGTGAACACCCAACTGAAAGGGATAAAATTCAATCCGGTGGATATGGGACCATTGCTTGAAAAGCTCCCTTTCAGCCTGACCAATGCCCAGAAGAAAGTGTTTGAGGAAATCCGGGATGATATGACATCTTCAAGGCGGATGAACCGCCTGATACAGGGGGATGTGGGCTCGGGGAAAACTATTGTGGCAGTAATGGCTTTATATATGGCGGTTAAAAACGGCTGCCAGGGCGCTTTCATGGTCCCCACCGAGATCCTTGCGGAACAGCATTATAAAAGCGTAGCTTCCCTTTTTGAAAGCCTTGATATAAAAGTAAGCCTTCTTACCGGCAGTACAAAGAAGAAGGAGAAGGGAAAAATCAAGCAATTGCTGAAAGAAGGCAAGGTTGACATTGTAATAGGAACCCATGCGATCCTCGAGGATGACACCGAGTTTGACCGGCTTGGCCTCGTTATAACCGACGAACAGCACAGGTTCGGTGTCCGCCAGAGGGCAAAGATTTCAGCCAAGGGAGAAAACCCTCACCTGTTGGTCATGACGGCTACACCCATACCCAGGACGCTGACACTTGTCCTGTACGGAGACCTTGACGTTTCCGTCATCGACGAGCTTCCACCCAACCGAAAACCCATCGATACATATGCCGTGGACGAATCCTACAGGCAGAGGATATATAATTTTATCCGTAAAAATGTGGCGCAGGGCAGGCAGGCATATATAGTCTGTCCCCTGGTAGAAGATTCCGAAGAAATATCAGCCGAGTCAGCGGAAGGACTTGCGGAGCGGATCAGGGACAATGAACTCAAAGGTCTCAGGGTCGGGCTTATACACGGGAAGATGAAAGCCGCCGACAAGGAAGCAGTTATGCGGGCTTTTGTCAGGGGCGAACTCGACGTCCTGGTATCTACTACCGTAATCGAAGTAGGCGTCAATGTTCCCAATGCTACCCTGATGGTTATAGAAAACGCCGAGCGATTCGGCCTTGCCCAACTCCACCAGTTGAGAGGCCGTGTGGGAAGGGGAGAGCACAAATCCTACTGCATACTGTTCAATCAAAGCAGCAGCGAGCTCTCTCGCCAGAGAATGGAGATAATGACAAAGACCAACGACGGGTTTGTGATTTCGGAAAAGGACCTGGAACTCCGGGGACCTGGCGACGTCTTCGGGGTAAGGCAGCATGGACTGCCTGAAATGAGAATTGCTAACCTGTACCGGGATATTGATATACTTAAGGAGGTCCAGTCGGCTGTAAAATATATAATGAACAATAACCTGCTCGGGGACGAGCGTTATAAACCCCTAAACGACAGGCTGGACCGCGTGATGAATGAGAAGTTCAGGGAGATAGCCATGAACTGATAATGATTTTCGGGCGAAGGAGAATTATGTTAAGAATTATAGGCGGAATAGCGAGGGGAGTGCCGATCAAGGCGCCTGACACGAAAGATACGCGTCCTACCCTTGACAGGACGAAAGAATCGGTTTTCAATATCATGATGCCGTATCTTGCCGATACTGCGGTGCTGGATCTTTTTGCCGGCTCAGGGAGCCTTGGAATAGAAGCCCTGAGCAGAGGGGCGAAAAATGCGGTATTTGTTGATAAAAGCAGAAAATGCAGGGACATAATATTGTATAATCTTGATAAAACCAAATTTTCAAGGCAGGCCGAAGTGCTGGCCATGGGCGTCGAAAACGCGGTAAGATATTTGGCAGGAAGACATGATAAGTTTGACATCATATTCATGGATCCGCCATACAATATGAATTTTGTAAACAAGACAATACAAATTATCAGTGATTTTGATATAATGAGTGAGGAAGGCATTCTTGCCTGCGAGCACCACGAGAACGAGACTCCTCCCGACAAGGTGGGAAACCTTGTCAGGACACGAATAAAACACTATGGAGAGACTGTTTTTTCCTTCTACGTGAAGGAATCTCAGGCTTGATACAAAGGAGGAACGGTTTTGAGGATTTTTGTTTATCCAGGAAGCTTCGACCCCGTGACCAATGGACATCTTGACATTATCAACAGGGCATCCAAAATCTGTGACAAGCTCATTGTTCTTGTTTCTGTGAATACGGCGAAAACACCGGCTTTTACCGTTGAAGAAAGGCTGGAACTCCTGCGGCTTTCTGTCGGTGAACGTGATAATATTGAAATCACAAGCTTTTCCGGCCTTCTGGTAGACTTTATGCGCAAGGTCAACGCAAAAACTATTATCAAAGGTCTCAGGGCTGTATCGGATTTCGAATATGAAATGCAGATGGCGCTTTTGAACCATCATATGGATAATGATATTGATACCCTTTTCATGATGACAAGCATTGAGAACTCATTCCTGAGCTCAAGCGCTGTAAAGGACCTTGCCAGGTACGGCGCTGATATCAGTGATTTTGTTCCTAAGCAAATTGCCGATATAATAGTTAAGAAGTTAAAAAAATAATAATACATTTACTGCTGCAGCCTGATAACATCTTTCAGGATTGAATGGAGGTAAAAATGGAACTTTTGGATCTTTTGGAGCAGCTTGAAGATATAATCGAGAGTGGTATGAATCTTCCCCTATCAGGTGGAAAATGTATTCTTGACAGGGAGGCTTTATTGGATATAGTACAGGAGATACGCCTGAAACTGCCCGACGATATAAGAACGGCAAAACGCATTGTTGAGGAAAAGCAGCGTATAATAGCCGAGGCCCAGCAGGAGGCCGAGAATATCATAAGCAACGCCGAATCCCGCATAGCCGCTCTCGTTGATGAAAACGAGATCACCAAGAAGGCCTATGAGCAATCAGAGATAATCATTTCCAACGCAAAAAAGAATGCAAGGGAAATCCGTCTGGGGACGAGGGAATATGCCGACGGAATCCTTAACAAAGTGGAAGAGATCCTTGAGGAAACCCTTGAAGTTATAAGAACCAACCGCCAGGAGTTGAAATAGACTTGGTCCTGACATGTCTTTGCCATATTGGAGATCAGTGCCGGGGTAGCCGTATGCTATCCCTTTTTTGCTGCCTCTGAAAAACTATGTTTACTATATTTCCGGATTTGAAAATCAATCGATTGACATATAACCTGCCATTGGATATCGAGGTTATTAATACTTATCAATTAAGGTGGTCATAGCTGACTTTACTTAATAAGCATTACCTTGTAATTTTAGCGGATGGTTGATTCATGCAATCAAAAATGTCATACGTTTGACATTATTATTCAAATCAATTATAATAAATATGGGCTAAAAAAGGTAACTTAGGCAAGTAACAACGTTTAATATGGAGGCTCAAATGAATGACATTTTTTTTGACAGGACCGACCGGATTCTGGATGAATTATCACAGATGACTTCATGGACTCCCATAAGCATTCAGGATGTTGATGAAATTCCAAAAGGCGATATGCCGGGCGATGTTATCAGAATAGAGCCAGGGCATATAAAAAAAGCTCAGTTGATTTTTCCCAAAATGATCGAACTCGTTATTCCGGTGATTAAGGAAAACCCGTTTAAACGTGCGGTCATATCAATATGCGGAGGTTCAGGCGTAGGAAAATCTGAGACGGCCTCCTTGCTTTCATATTATTTGAATCAGACGGGACTTGGAACCTACACATTATCAGGAGACAATTACTGCAACAGGATACCGAAATATAATGATGCTGAGAGACTGAGAATATACAGGTATAACGGAATAATCGGCCTGATAATTAACGGTCAGTATTCGGCGGAAGTCCGGGGCAAATTGAAAGAGCTGCAGGAAGAGGGAAAAGATGCAGATCCCGGGCTTATAAAAGAATTACCGTGGCTGTCATTCTACCAGGAAGCAGGAAGAAGAGGATTAAAGAATTATCTGGGTACCAGCAATGAAATAAACTTCAGCGAGCTTAATTCGATCATAGCCAGGTTTAAAAGCGGTGAGCCCCAAATATACCTCAGGCGTATGGGAAGGGAAGAAACCGAATTATGGTATGATCCTGTCGATTTCAGTGATAAAAACATACTGATAATCGAGTGGACTCATGGTAACAATCAAAACCTTCAGGGAATAGATATCCCTATTCTGCTTAGCAGCACTCCCCAGGAAACCCTGGAACACAGAAGAGCGAGAAAGCGTGACAAAGGGGTGGACAGCCCGTTTACGACAACTGTTCTTGACCTGGAACAGGAGCTTCTGATATCCCAGGCAAAATATGCGAAATTGATTGTTTCAAAAGGCGGAGAGTTCCTGTCATACAGGGAATATATCCGGGTAATGCTGCAGGAGTGGGTTGCGGAGGCTTGAAATGAACAGCAAAGATTTAAGATCAGGTCCTATGCTGAATGCGTATCCGGACAGTATAGGAGAAAAGCTGACTGATATTATTGAACTTCTGAAAACGCCGGAATTGGAAAATGTATTTGATTCGTTTTACATATTGCCAAGCATTTATAATACCGATCTGGACCGGGGATTTTCAGTCATAGACTATGAACTGAATGAAAACTATGCATCAGAAGAAGACCTGAGAGAGCTTAAGGAACTGGGAATAAAGCTTAAGCTTGATTTCGTGCTGAATCATTCGTCGGTGCTTTCAAAGCAGTTCCGGGATATCCTGAAAAATGGCGAGAATTCAAGGTACAGGGACTTTTTTATTGACTGGAACAAGTTCTGGAATGGCTACGGGAAGATGACGGAAGAAGGCTATATTCAGCCTGACTTTAACTATATAAAAGACATGTTTTTCAGAAAACCCGGGCTTCCCATTTTAAATGTCCGAATGCCCGACGGAAAAGAAGTGCCATACTGGAATACCTTTTACCAGGAAGTAAAATATGAAAAAGTGGATGCCCAGGATCTGATCAGAAACATGGATATCCAGTACCTGTCTGCAGTAAAGCTTGCACATGTGATAAACACATCACTGGATGAGGGTAAGAAACCCTCGGAGATAGAGCTGGGAAGGTTTGAACGATACAGGAAAAATGTCATTGAACTGCTCGAATCAAGACGAAAATATCTTGGCCAGATGGATCTGAACATTAAGTCGCCGCTGGTTTGGGAGTTTTACGAGGAGACATTAAAAAAGATCTCCGGGTACGGGGCGGAGATAGTAAGGCTTGACGCGTTTGCGTACGTATCGAAAGAACCCGGATTAAGAAACTTTCTTAATGAGCCCGAAACATGGGACATACTTGAACGGATAAGGCAGATTGCCGGCAAGTACGGCCTGATTCTTTTGCCCGAAATCCACTCGAGACATGAGGAGAAAATACATGAGAAACTGTCCCAAAAGGGTTACATGATATATGATTTCTTCCTTCCGGGGCTGATTATAGATGCCCTTGAAAGAAACAACAACGAGTATCTGATCAGGTGGATCAACGAAATCCGGGAAAAGAAATATAAAGTTGTAAATATGCTCGGCTGCCACGACGGTATTCCGTTGCTTGACCTGAAAGGGCTTATGCCTGATGAGCTGATTGAGAGCCTTATAAGGAAAGTTGTGGACAGAGGGGGATACGTAAAAGACCTGCATGGAGCTAAAAATATATATTACCAGGTAAATGCCACTTACTACAGCGCCCTGGGAGAAGACGACAGAAAGCTTTTGCTTGCCAGGGCCATACAGATATTCATGCCCGGAAAACCGCAGGTATGGTATCTTGACCTTTTTGCAGGAAAGAACGATTACGAGGCTGTCAGGAAAGCCGGTCCCGGAGGACATAAAGAGATAAACCGCACCAACCTTACTATGGAGCAGATTAGAAGCGGGCTTAAAAAGGATATCGTCCTAAGACAGTTATCTCTTCTGAGGTTCAGAAATACTTTTCCTGCTTTCGGTTTTAGCTCGGAACTTGAAATTCATGATGCCGGATCGGACAGGTTAAGACTATGCTGGCAAAATGAAGGTTTTAAGGCTATCCTTGAAGCTGATCTGAAAAATCATGCCTTCCATATAGAGGGTACTGATAATGAAGGGAAAATATATTACATATTTGATTCGGAATAACTCGCGTTTTTATGAAATACTAAGACTTAAGCTCTGTTAAGCTGAAATGATTTTGAAAAGGAGTGTATGTTATGAGACATGAAGACATATTGCCCGAACTGCGGCCCATATATATGGGGTCACCAATTATAGATCTGGAAAATGGGCTGCAGGATGCCAGAAACCTTCCTGCTCCTGTTTTTGACAGATCTCCTCTGGTACGGACAACCGTTGACAGATTCAAAGGACCGGAATCTGAGCTGCTGGTTAAGATCTATGAGAAAAAAGACAGGGGAAATGAGATCCTGCCTGCGGTATTTTGGATACATGGAGGAGGTTATATTCTCGGACATCCTGACGTAGACGACGGAATTAGCGAAAAGTTTGTGCTTGAGGCAAATTGCGTTGTTGTATCGGTTGATTACAGGCTTGCGCCGGAACATCCATATCCGGCGGCTATTGAGGATTGTTACGCGGGATTGAAATGGATGGCAGATAATGCTGATTCTTTAAAAATTGACACATCGAGAATAGGAATAGCCGGAGCCAGTGCGGGGGGAGGACTGACGGCGGCGCTGGCATTGCTGGCCCGGGACAGAGGCGGTCCGGAAATAAAGTTCCAGATGCCTTTATACCCGATGATCGATGATCGAAATATCACTCCTTCCAGTTATGAAATAACGAAGGATAATTGTCCGAGAGCATGGAACAGGGAACTGAACATTATTGCCTGGAGAATGTATCTTGGAGATATTGATACGGACGAAGTTCCCCAGTACGCAGCGCCTGCAAGGGCTCAGGATCTGTCAGGGCTTCCGCCTGCTTATACATGTGTGGGGCAGTTGGATCCTTTCCGGGACGAAACAATAAATTATGTGACCAGGCTGGCCCAGGCCGGCGTACCGGTGGAATTTCACCTTTATCCCGGGTGTTATCACGGATTCGACGCGATATCCAACGATACGGAAATCAGCAGACAGGCGAGAGACGAGTATGTAAGAGCTATGGCAAAGGCTTTGCACACTACAGATGATATATAGATTCGAAACTGTAGGCTGTAAAAACGCCGTTTGTAAAGCGATTGACAGAAATTTGACGTTTAAAAACAGCTAAAATAAATATTTTTATGGTTTTATATTATATATGATTGAGCAATAAATATGTCAAGTGGTTGACATTTTTATTAATTTAGAGTAATATCAAATTGTGCCACTGAACCAAGATACTTAAGAATACGGCACGAAAATTAAAAATTAAAGAGGAGGAAACTATGAAACGAGTATTCATGTCATTGGCTCTTGTGTTGGTAATTGTAAGCTTGCTGTTTACAGGATGCGGAAAATCATCCGAAACTCCGGGCGGCACAGGTACAAACGCTGGTCCATCGAGTTCACCTTCAACCGGTTCTGACAGCAAAGGCGAGGTTATAAAGCTTACATACTTCAATACATCAGCAGAAGTTAACGAGATGTTTGAGAAGATGTTCGCAAGATACAATGAGATCAATCCGAATGTTGTCATTGAACTGATCCCGACAGGTATCGGAGAAGGACAGCAGGAAAAACTGCAGTCGCTCTTCGCGTCCGGCAATGGTCCTACTTTCATGAACGTCGACCCGGCCAACGTAATAGAGTACCAGGACAGACTGGTAGAGTTTACAAAGGATAATGCTCCGTGGCTGTTTGAATATGCCAACGAGAGCGCGGTTGAGGCCGGAACCTTCGACGGAAAGGTAATGGGTGCTCCCTGGAGTGTTCAGGGATATGGACTGTTATACAACAAGAGGATTGTTAACCAGGTATATGGCGGTCAGTTCGATCCTACTACAATCAACACCAGGGATGCTCTGAAAGCATTCTTTGAAAAAATCGAAGCTGCCGGCATACCTGCAACGATGCTCCATGGTGCAAACTGGTCACTGGGCGGCCATTATCTGACACTTACCTATGCGGTACAGGGTCCTGCAACCAGCGACGGCACAGGATTCATAGACAAGATAAAAGCCGGCACACAGAAAATCGAAGACAGCCCGATCTTCCAGGGATACATGGACACCTTGGATCTGCTCGTAAAATACAACTATAACAAGGCAGACCCGCTGGTAGCTGATTTCAACCAGGACATCCTTGCTTTTGCCCAGGGAAAAGTCGCGACATTCTTTATGGGTGACTGGTCATGGACTTCCATGGTCGGACTTGAGAACATTGATACCGAATACGGATTTATCCCCGTACCCTGGAGCAACAATCCTTCAGATTACGGCAATACAGAGGTCGTTATGGTACTGCCTAAATTCCAGTGCATAGACAAGTCTCAGAATAATGAGGCCCAGGTAAAGGCAGCATTGGACGCTCTGGGATGGATGCTTACCGATCCCGAGGGACAGCAGTTCTTCCTTGACCAGGGATTCTGCATGCCTTATAAAAATGTCAGAACTGATATAGAATATAATTCAATGACCCAGTCAATCGCTGACTATGCAAGCCGTGGAAAGACCATCAATCTTGGATGCTTCTCATACATCACCGGAGATGCATGGACTCAGACAGGTAACCTGATGCTGATGTATATTTCAGGCGCTATAGACAGACAGCAGTTGGCTCAGGGAATCAATGACTACTGGAAATCTGTTAAGTAAAAAGTGATGTTATATTGGGTGGATGGTGGTAAATATACACTATCCACCCGATAACATTGTTTATTCAGGAGAGAAGCAATGGTATCAAAGAAAAAATCGCTTAGCAACGCAGGATTTTTTATAACGTTCATGGGCCCGTCACTTATAGCGTTCACTTGTGTTTTGATGATTCCATTTCTATATGGAGTTTTTTTGACTTTTACCAATTATAATCCCATTAAGGGGACAAAGGACTTTGTGGGTTTGGAAAACTTTTTGGCAATATTTACTGACAAGGAGTTCCTGACCCAGTTTCTGAAAACATTAAGGTATGTTTTTTATTCTACGATATTCTGCAACATCCTGGCGTTTATTTTAGCCTATATACTGACCAGCAATATTAAAGCGCGGAACTTTTTACGAAGCGGATTTTTCACCCCTAATCTGATAGGCGGTATTATATTGGGATATATCTGGAAGTTTATATTTGCAAATGTAGTTACAAAGGTAGGACACACACTGGAGATTGAGTCACTGAAGACTTCCCTTCTGACCCATCCTGACCGTGCAATTCTGGCAATGATCATAGTTACGGTATGGCAATATGCCGGGTATCTTATGATGATTTACATTGCAGGTTTTGTAGGCATAAACAAAGAGGTCCTGGAAGCGGCTGATATAGATGGCGCAAAAGGCTTTAAAAAGCTCTTTTATGTAACTATACCTTCTATGGTGCCTTCATTTATTATTTGCTTCTTTATCACTATTTCAAGAGGCTTCATGGCCTATGACCTTAACCTTGCGCTGACAAACGGCGCTCCGTATGGCTCCACGCGTCTGGCATCGATGCACATATATCAGAAAGCATTCCAGGCAAATCAGTATGCCTTGGGGCAGGCTGAGGCAATTGTGCTGTTTATTGTTGTCGCTATAGTGGCTGTTACTCAGGTCCTGTTGACTAAGAGATATGAGGTGGAAGCATGACAGGCAGGAAGCTGGCAGTATTTTTTAAATACTTGTTCATATACATTTTACTGATAATTTTTATAATACCGTTTTATCTGATGATAAATAACTCTTTTAAAACGACGCAGCAATTTGTCGAAAGCCCGTTTTCGCTGCCCGACAAATTAGATTTTGGCAACTATGTGGATGCTTTTAAAAAGATGAATTTCCTTGGTGGCTTTATAAACAGTTTAACCATTACTGTTATCAGTGTCTCACTGATACTGCTGACGGCCTCCATGGCAGCATACTTCCTTGTAAGGTTCAAGTGGAGAATCAACAAATTAATTTTTGCCATATTGGTTGCTTCGATGATCGTGCCGTTCCAGGCTGTGATGATTCCGCTTGTGAGTATATATGGAAACATGAAATTATTGAATAACAAATGGATTCTGATTTTCATGTATTTGGGATTCGGGCAGGCCTTCGCGATTTTCATTTTCCATGGGTTCATCAAGAACATTCCGCTTGATATGGAAGAGGCTGTACTGATAGATGGCGGAAACAGGCTGCAGGCCTTCTTTAGGGTTGTCCTTCCGCTGCTCACGCCGGTCATGGTTACAGTCATGATACTCGATATCCTGTGGATATGGAACGACTACCTGCTGCCCAGCCTGGTCCTGCTTTCACCGGCTCAGCGAACGTTGCCATTGTCTACCTACAGCTTTTTCCAGACATACAGCGTTGATTATGCCCCTCTGATGGCCGGCATAGTATTGACGATATTACCGGTGATAATTGCATATGTATTTGCTCAGAATCGAATTATAGAAGGTGTCGTACAGGGAGCAATCAAGTAATTGGGGGGTAATTACAGAATAAGCGCCTGGTTTATCCAGACGCTTATTTGTTTTGCTTTTTCGGTCACGTTGTTTCTCTTTCGATCAGTGTCACAGGAAAAGTGACATTTGAAGGAATAGTCTTGTTATCTGCTTTGTATATAATGCATTCAACGGCATACTGGCATATTTCCTTTATGGATTGGCGTATTGTTGTAATTGACGGGCTTATAAGCGTGCACAGATCGATATCGTCATATCCTACGATCTTTATCTGATCGGGGATTTTTATGTTTCTTCTTTTGCATATTGCGATCGCCTGGGCGGCTATTATATCGTTTGAAGTAAAAATACCGTCAATGTCAGGATGCTTATCAAGCAGCATATTAATAATATCTTCGTAGTGCATTGAAAGAAACTGATCTTCTGTGGCATCCACAACAATATAGGGGACGCCTTTTCTTTCACAAACCTCTTTAAAGCCAAAAAAGCGTTTATTGGCATCCATATTGAGGTTTGAACTTCCGCTTATATGCACGAGTTTTTTGCATCCTTTTGCAATAAGATGTTCCGCCGCAAGGACACCGCCCTGGTAGTTGTCGGAGCAAATTGACGGAATCACGGGAGATATAACGCGATCGATAGATATAACCGGAGCATCGATTTCTATATTCTTGTCTATATTCTGTGTTCGGCTCGCGATTATCACACCTGCCACTTTGTTGGCGCTCAGCATATTAAAGTATTCGATTTCTTTCTTGGGTTCAAGATTGGAATTGCAAAGCAGGAGCTTATATCCGTGCTTGGAAACATAATGCTCAATATAATCCACTATTTTACAGAAAAACATATGGCTTGCCGAGGGGACAATCAAGCCAATAAAGTCGCTTTTTTTCCGGGAAAGGGCTCGTGCCAGCGCATTGGGCTGATAATTCAGTTCCTTCATGGCCTGTCTTATTTTTTTCTTCGTTTTTTCACTGACATACCCTCTGTTATTGAGCATTCTCGATACAGTAGTAACTGTAACGCCGGCTTTTTCCGCTACATCTTTTAATGTGCTCATTAGACTCCCCCTAAGAATATGCAGTAATATATTAAACGGTAACACATATTGATTTTAGTGTCAATTATAACGTTTTTTTCACAGGAAACATGTTAATAATCATACCATATTGCCTATATATTATCTGACTTTATCAGAATCTTTCTTCAGCGATGATACCCTGTACGGGCCGACTGCGAGGGAAAGGATCAGTATCAGCAAAACGACCGGGCGGGTCCATGAAAGACCAATGCCTTGAGCGATATCTGCTCCTGATGCCTGGACCGTCATGGGCATAACATGCAATGCAAGGAAAGATATTATGCCGGCAATAATGCCATGCAGGAGCTTGCCTGTGAAAAGGACGCGGTACTTACATCCAGTGCCTTTCATTATGCCCATGATCTGTGTATGCACCGAAAAGCCTGCAAAGCCGAAAAAGAGCGAGACCACCGAAAGCTGTATATTAAGGGAAGTATCCTTTAAGCTTGAAACCGCCTGGGAACCTGAGGTTATCTCGATAATTCCCTTGGAAAAAGCGGCTATAAACTCCTGCAATCCCTGATTTTCTGAGGCCAGCAGCGATGCGGCCACACTTCCTATCAGCGTGAAAATTCCCAGCCTTGCCAGGAGTTCTGAGATAACCGCAAAAAGTATTATGTAACCTGATACCTTGATGCATAAAAGCGCGGCTTCCTCGACTGACAAAGGAATCAGGACCGAAAGGCTTTCTGGATCGGGCGCCATGTTTTTCCTGCCGTTTTTGACTGCCTGGCTGTTGTTTTGATTCTTCCCATGCATAATATCCACGATTTTGCCATAATTTCCGTTGCAAACCCGGGAACCAGCCAGCCTTCCGATTATAAAAGCGGCTATAACTCCTGAGACCCAATGTATCAGGAGAAGGAGCATTCCCAGTTTTACGCTTTTAAACAGGCATGCGCCGACCGTTCCGACGATAAACAGCGGACTGCAGTTATTCGCAACAGGAAGCAGCCTGCTTGCCTGCCGGCTGTCCAGTAGTCCCCGGTCAAACATGTCGCGGGTCATCTTGGCGCCGTTGGGGTAACCGCTGATAAATCCGAAGAAAATAATAATAAGGGTATAATAAGGGAGCCTGAAGAATCTCTCTGTTATCTTTTTCAGAAAGCCTGGAAACCGTATGCCTGATATGAATGGTACGATCATCCTGGACAGGACAAAAAAAGGGAAAAGCGATGGGATGACCACATCAAGGCATAAATATACGGCATTTCTTGCTGCATTGGATGTTTCTTTCGAAAACAGGCACAAAAGGATTGCTATGAAGGGGAAAAAATAAAGCACCAGGGATTTGCAGAGCTTACCTAAGTTTCGCATCTTCGTTAATGTTCCTTTCCCTTGAACTGCCGGACCGACTCTCGGATATCATATAACCTAAGACAATACATATTCAGCTACTTAACCAAAGTTGCATTGTTAGTTGAGGAAGTGGTGTGGTATAATAACCTTACCCGTTACCGAAATCAAAGATTTCGAACGGGGGCTCAAAGCCGCGAGCGGGAGGTAGTATTTATGCCTGAACAGGACAAAGACGAAGTTGTAAAAGCCCAGGATGATTTCGGCGAAATCAGGATAAGCGCTGATGTTATCACCGTCATCGCCCACACGGTGGCGTGTGAGGTTGAAGGCGTGGCAGGCATGAATGCCAATATCGCCGAGAATATTTCTTCCGTTTTGGGACGCAAGAACCCTACAAAAGGAGTAAAAGTGGAGATCAACGGAAAGGATGTCACCATTGATTTCTACATACTGGTTGATTATGGCGCCCGCATACCGGAAGTGGCCTGGAGGATCCAGGAGAAGGTCAAGTCGGCAGTAGAGAGCATGACAGGTATGAATGTAACTGCAATAAATATTCATGTCCAGGGGATAAGCTTCGATAAGCTGAAAGAGGAAAAAAGACTCGAAGAATCCGCCAGGTAAAACTGAGGTTTAAATGTTCGGATACGTTGAACCGGATAAACCGGAACTAAAAATTTGGGAATTCGATGTTTTCCGCGGATATTACTGCGGCCTGTGCAGGGCAATAAAAAAGCGTTACGGTCAGATACCCAGGCTTACGCTAAACTATGATATGGCTTTCCTTTATGTCCTCCTGGATTCTTTAAGCCCTGATCCAGTAACCGGAAAAATGCAGAGATGTTTCGTCCATCCTACGAAAAAAAGATATATTATTGCTCCCAACATTTATGCCGAATATACCGCAGACATGAATATTATTTTAATGTACTATAATCTGATCGATAAGTGGAAGGATGAAAAGAACTTCCCTGCCGGGACCGGGGCGCTGGTTCTGAAAAAGGCATATAAAAAATCCAGGAAACTCTATCCTGAAAAATGCGAAGCCATTGAGACACACCTTAAACGTCTTGCTGAGCTGGAGGTAAACAACTGCGATTCCATAGATGAAGCGGCCGAGCCTTTTGCGTTGATAATGAGAGAACTTTTTGAATGCGGACATATTAAGGATGAGGCGGAAAGAAAGACCCTTGGCTGGCTGGGTTACAACCTTGGCCGGTGGATATATATAATAGACGCTTATGATGATATTGAGAAAGATTACTCCCGCAAGGCGTACAATCCTCTCATCAGCCAGTACGGCTTTGACGGGAATGATATAAAAGGTTTCAAGGAAACGATAAAAGAAAAAGCAGACTTTATTCTGACCTATTCGCTGAGCGAAGCCGAGAAGGCATATTCGCTGCTGACAATTGAAAAAAATAAAGGAATACTCGATAATATATTATATTCAGGCTTAATCGCCAGAACGGATAGGGTATTAGGGGAAAGAGGTAGAAGCAATGAAAAAGAATCCGTATAAGGTATTGGGAATTAAAGCGGGGGCGAGCTACGATGAAATAAAACGGGCTTATCGTGAGCTGGCTAAAAAATACCATCCCGACAGGTACAGGAACAATCCCCTCGCTGATCTGGCCGAAGAGAAGATGAGAGAGATTAACGAAGCCTATGAGTACCTGATGAAGAATGCAGGGGCCAGTTACCAGTACCAGGGCGGATATGAACAGTCCTATGATAACAGCGGCGCATACCAGGGACAGTACCAGAGCCAGCAGCAATCAAGCTATCAGTCCGAGTATAAGACCCGCTACAAGTATGAAGAAGAAGCTGATTGGGAAAGCAGGGTAAGGACTTATATAAACAGCGGCAATCTCAACGAAGCACAGAGGATCCTCGACAGGGTAACTACCAGGAATGCAGCGTGGTATTACCTGCAGGGGCTGGTGTTTTTAAGAAGAGGCTGGTTCGACAGGGGCTTTTCTAACATCCAGAAGGCAGTTAATATGGATCCGTCGAATTTTGAATACAGGAATGCGCTGAACAACCTTAACCAGCAGAATACAGGGTACAGGCAGAACTATTACTACCGTAACACTTATCATTCCAGCCCTGATATGTGCAACCTGTGCCTTAACCTGTGGTGCGCGGACACCTGCTGCGAATGCATGGGCGGCGATCTTATAAGCTGCTGCTGAGAATGGATTTCCGGAGGTTTTTGGCTTGGGCGAAGAAGGTGCCGGTAAAAAGCAGGAGAGATATGGAGGCTCGACCCGCAAGATAGCTTTAACAGGCATATTGTCTGCTTTTATAACTGTGGCGCTGCTTATCGAGTCCATTGTTCCGACAGGAAAGCTTGGATTTTATGTGCTTGCAGGTTTCATTTTGTCGGTAGTTTTACTGGAATGCGGGGCAAAATGGGGCTGGGCGTCATATTTTGTATCTTCTGCGGCAGCTCTGCTGGTGATTCCCGAAAAACTCAACGCGCTTCCATATGTTTTGTTTTTTGGCATCTATACGATGCTGAAATATCATATTGAATCGCTGCGGAAAACATGGCTCGAGATACTTTTGAAGTTTGCCGCGTTCAATCTTTTCCTTTGGCCTTCCTGGAGCATGATGAAGGGCTTTCTTCCGAAGGCGGTAACCGAAGGAACGATGGTCATTGTGGCCGGCATAATTCTGCAGGTGGCTTTTGCGGCTTATGATATTTTGTTTACCGCGTGGATAAGATTTTATTTTGAAAAGATAGAGCCAAAAATCAGGAAAACATGAACAGGAAGTTTTGCACTCCGCGTGTTTCCTGCTGCGGTATTCCATGCCGCAGCATTTTATATGATACCGTGTTTTGACCGGCATGCCTGCATAAGGCTTTTAGCAGGGCAAAACCTATGGGATAGCAGGGCGTGGCCTGGATCGATCCCGGGTTCATGAATCAAAGAACTTGTTAAGGAGAATTTCTAAATGAATGACAGGGCATTGAAAGTGCTTGAATTTGATAAAATCAGGAAAATGCTGAGCGAAAGGACTGCATCGTCTCTTGGCAGGGCTATAGCCGATGAGCTCATTCCCGTGCCGGATTATTACCAGGTCGAATCGATGCTGAAGGAAACCAGCGATGCGCTTGCATATTTATGGAGAAAAGGGAACGCTCCTTTTGGCGGCCTCCATGATATCAGCAGTTCGGTCAGGAGGGTCGGGATAGGCGCGGTACTGAATATGGGAGAGCTCCTGAAGATTGCAGACGTCCTGCGTTGCTGCAGGATAATGAGGCAATACCTGACCGGTGACATACCCGATGAATGGGAAGGAAACTCTGTTCTTCAGCTGGGCTGGCAAATCCAGGGCTTCAGGCAGGTGGAGGATGCCATAACATTCGCAATCATAAACGAGGAAGAAATGTCTGATCACGCAAGCCCGGAACTGTTTTCCATTCGCAAGTCCATACGGCAGAAACAGGACAGCATAAAAGAAAAGCTTGCCTCGATCATCCGTTCGGCAGAATATAAAAAGATCATGCAGGATGCTGTGGTAACCCTGCGGGACGGCCGGTACGTCATACCTGTGAAACAAGAATACAAGGGCCAGGTCCCGGGGCTGATACATGACATATCGTCGTCCGGCGCCACGGTCTTTATTGAGCCATTGGCGGTAGTTGAAGCAAATAATGAGATCAAATCCCTGATGATCAGGGAGCAGCGTGAGATAGAACGGATATTGGGCGAGCTTACGGCAATGGTGGCAGAGATCAGGAGCGAGCTGGAAACCAACCTTGAAATATTGGCCAGGCTTGATTTTATATTTGCCAAGGGCAAGTTCTCAAGAGACCTTGACGCAATCTGTCCTAAGCTGACAAAAGAAAGAAAGATAAAGATAAGGCAGGGACGGCACCCTCTCCTGGAAAGGGCTAAGGTAGTTCCCATAGATATCGAGCTGGGATACGATTTCAGTACCCTGGTAATTACCGGGCCCAATACCGGGGGCAAGACCGTTACCCTAAAAACAGTGGGTCTGTTCGTGCTGATGCTGCAGGCAGGACTTCATGTTCCTGTTAAGGAGGGCAGTGAATTCGGGATATTCAGGGATGTTTTTGCGGATATCGGCGATGAGCAGAGCATAGAGCAATCCCTGAGCACTTTTTCGTCCCATATGAAGAATATCGTTTCCATCCTGAAGGAAGCCGACGAGGAATCACTGGTCCTGTTTGACGAACTGGGGGCAGGTACCGATCCCACCGAGGGCGCCGCGCTGGCCATGGCTATCCTTGAATATTTCACTGACAAACAGGTCTGTACCATGGCGACTACCCACTACAGCGAACTTAAGATATATGCCATGACGACGCCAAATGTGCAGAATGCATGCTGCGAGTTCGACGTGGAGACCCTCCGGCCGACCTACAGGCTCCTGGTGGGCATTCCCGGCAAAAGCAACGCCTTTGCCATCTCCAGTAAGCTTGGCCTGGACAATCGTTTAATCCTCAGGGCAAAAGAGTTTTTAAGCAAGGATAACATCCAGTTTGAGGATGTGCTTTCGGACATAGAAAAGAACAGGACGCAGACCGAGAAGGAAATGGACGCCGTCCGCAGCCTTAAAAGCGAAATAGAAAGGCTTAAGGATGAGATCCAGAAGGAAAAGGACCGTATATCAAGGGAGAAGAGCGCAATAATCGCAAAAGCGAAAGAAGAGGCAAGGTCTATTGTCCTTAACGCTCGGTATGAGGCCGAGGAACTGCTGGAGAAGCTTAAGGACCTTGTAAAGCAGGGTTCAGCGGTGAACGAAAAGATGCTGCAGGAAGCCAGGACAAGCGCAAGAAGACTGGATAACCTTGAAGGCGGTTTCGTCGAATCTTACGAAGTTGAGGAAAACGAGGATGTGCCGCAGGATCTGAAACCGGGAGAAACAGTCCTTATGCTCAGCCTGAACCAGAAGGCTACCGTTCTGGAAGCCCCGGAACCGGATGGACAGGTGCTGGTCCAGGCGGGTATAATGAAGGTCAAAGTGAATATCAACCAGCTTAAGCGAGTTGACGAACAGAAAGAATCCCTGGAAAAGCTGAACCGGGTGAGGGTGAAGACCGTCAAGTCTTCGAACATCGGGCTTGATCTGGATATCAGGGGGCTTAACGTCGAGGAAGCCATTGACAGGGTTGACAAGTATATCGATGACGCTGTTGTCGCAGGTCTCCATGAAGTGACCATCATCCACGGCAAGGGTACCGGAACCCTCAGGAAAGCTATCCACGAGCATCTGCGCGGCCATACCCATGTCGCCAGCTTCAGACTCGGCAAATACGGCGAAGGCGAAACCGGCGTCACGGTAGTCGAACTTAAATGAGTATCGGGGACGTACACTTTTACTCATTTTGAGTATTGGGGACAGGTGATCAAAGTAACCGTCCCCTTGTGTTAAAGGGGCGACACAAAATGCACGGGACAGGCACATTGATAAACATAACCGCCATAATAGCAGGCGGTGTAATTGGAATCATTATTAAGAAAGGAATACCCGAGAGATATAAAACGACCATAATGCAGGCCATTGGTCTGTCGGTTATCATTGTAGGCATTTCAGGCGCGCTGCAGGGGATATTTACTGTTACCGCCCGGGGAACCCTTGACAGGAATTACATAACGGGAATGATACTGAGCCTCGTCGCAGGCAGCCTTATTGGTGAGGCCATAAAAATTGAGGACGGTCTTGACAGGCTGGGCCTCTGGTTTCAAAACAGGTTCGCCAAGAACGAGTCCGGTTTTGCAAAAGGCTTTGTGACAGCCAGCCTTGTATACTGCGTAGGAGCTATGGCAATAGTAGGTTCCCTCGAAGACGGACTTTACGGGAAAACGGACATTCTCGTCGCCAAGGCCATGCTGGACGGAATCAGCGCAATTGTTTTTTCGGCTACCCTGGGCTATGGTGTTATATTCTCGGCTTTGCCGGTACTGGTCTACCAGGGACTTATAACTGCCCTTGCCGGTGTTCTTAAACCTTTGCTCAGCGATGCGGTAGTGTCCCAGATGTCCCTGGCCGGCAGCGTTCTCATTTTCGCCATAGGTTTTAACATGCTGGACATAAAAAAATTCAGGGTCGGTAATATGCTTCCGTCGATTTTCATCCCGCTGGTATATGCCCTTCTGCAAAGCCTGTTTTCGCTGCTGTTCGGATAAGCGGGTATTGGGTACGGAAAGGCTTAATAAGCCCACTCAGTGAAATAAATGTTATAAGTCTTATCCAGGTATAAATTCATATATGGATAGAATACCAGCCATCTGTTATTGCCAAGGTAATCAATGCAGTTGGGGTAAATACCGTTTTGCTCGAACGCGGATGGGTAAAAGCTGAAAACGTTTGTGTATATTATTGATATACTCGTATTAAGATCATAATAATATGCAATTTCCTCAGCAATATCAGCAAAGGCTTTTTCCACACCGCTCTTGCTGTTTATCATGGCAGTAAGGAAAGACTCAAGGTTATTGATATAGAAGAAAACAAATAACGTGTCGTTTGTTATCTCATCACTGATAACAACATCATTGAAACTGATGGTTCTGTTGTATATAGTTATGGATTTGTATTTACCAAAAAGGTAATCAGCGAAATCTTCAAGTGAAAGTATGCCAGGCCTTTGAAGCTTGGATACTGCGCTATAAAATGCATCCAGATCCATTTGATAATCTTTCGGGAGCCTGGTATATTCGTTGATTGGTATGGCGAATCCCAGGTTTTCCTTCCTTCCATATATATGAGATCGACTCTCAAGTCCGGATATTTCAAGATCTATACCGCTAATGGATTACTACCACATGGTTGGAAATAATAAACGTTCTATGCTGATGACCCGGTCCGGAAAATATTCCTGAAAACATAACGGATAAACATTTGATTAATTTGCACGAATTGATTATTATATTTATAATTATTATTCTTCTATGCTTTAGCGCTGTAATGTTTTTAAGAGGAGAGACGACTATGAAAAAGCTTATGCTGGGCAACGAGGCCATAGCGAGGGGCGTCTATGAGGCGGGAGCCACGGTGGCAACTGCATATCCGGGTACTCCAAGCACAGAGATAACCGAGAATATTGCAAAATATGATGAAATATATTCCGAATGGGCGCCAAACGAGAAAGTGGCCCTCGAGGTTGCCATAGGGGCGTCTGTGGCAGGCGCAAGGGCGGTCTGCGCCATGAAGCATGTGGGTCTTAACGTGGCGGCTGATCCCTTGTTCACTGCGTCATATACCGGTGTCAACGGCGGACTGGTTTTGTTTGTAGCCGATGACCCGGGAATGCACAGCTCACAGAATGAGCAGGACACCCGCATCATGGCCAGGGGCGCGAAAGTACCAGTCCTGGAGCCTTCGGACAGCAGCGAGTGCAAGGAGTTTGCGAAGGCAGCCTTCAGGATAAGCGAAGAATTCGATACGCCGGTTATAGTAAGGCTTACGACGAGGGTGGCTCATTCGCAGGGAATCGTAGAGCTGTCCGATAAGGAAGATTACAGGATCAAACCATATGTAAAGGATCCTGTCAAGTATGTAATGATGCCCGCAATGGCCAGGAAACGCCATCTTGCAGTTGAAGAACGGATGGCACGGCTCAGGGAATATGCTGACAACTCGCCTATCAACAGGATCGAGTGGGGAGATAAAAAAATTGGCGTGATAACCAGCGGCATCTCCTACCAGTACTCAAGGGAAGCCTTCGGTGATGTATCGTACCTGAAACTCGGGATGGTTCATCCGCTTCCTGAAAAGCTCATAAGGGAATTTGCCGGCCAGGTGGAGACTCTTTATGTAATCGAGGAACTGGAGCCGTTCATTGAGAACCAATGCCTGAAAATGGGCCTGAAGGTGATCGGAAAAGAGCTTCTTCCCGTAACAGGGGAGTACAGTGCGGCCCTGATCAGGGAAAAGGTTCTCGGAAAATCTTTTGAAAAGCTCAACAACTTAGAGGACACCGCTCCGCCGAGACCGCCAGTATTGTGCGCAGGATGTCCCCACAGGGGTACATACTACGTGCTGAAGAAATTAAGGCTGACAGTTACAGGGGATATAGGCTGTTATACACTTGGAGCCCTTGCTCCCCTTGAGTCGCTGGATACCTGTGTCTGCATGGGCGCAGGAATAGGAATGGCTCACGGCATGGAAAAAGCGCTGGGTAAGGAGAAAAGCAGGAAGACTGTAGCGGTAATCGGTGACTCCACTTTCATCCATTCAGGTATCACAGGTCTTATAGACATGGTTTACAATAAGGGGACCGGGACGGTTATTATACTTGACAATTCCATCACAGGAATGACAGGACACCAGCATCACCCGGCCACAGGCTTTACCATCAGGGGAGAACCCACCAAACAGGTCGACCTGGTAAAACTGTGCCAGGCCGTTGGCGTGGAACGTGTCAGGGTTTGTGACCCGTTCGACCTTGAAGGATTTGAAAAAGCCGTAAAGGAAGAGATCGAGGCTGACGAGCCGTCGGTCATAATCGCCCGGCGCTCCTGCGCTCTCTTAAAAGGCGTCAAGTTCGGACCCATCCTGTCGATAGATAGTGAAAAGTGTACCAGGTGCCGCATGTGCATGAGACTGGGCTGTCCGGCGATAGTGGACAGGAGCGACCATATCGAGATAAATCCGACTCAATGCGTCGGCTGTGAATTATGTGCCAGGGTATGCAGGTTCGGCGCTATAGGGAAAGCAGGTGACAGCAATGAATAATACCAATATCATGATAGTCGGCGTAGGCGGGCAGGGAACGCTGCTTGCAAGCCGGATACTCGGCGACGCAGCCCTCAACACGGGCCTGGATGTAAAAGTATCGGAAGTCCATGGTATGTCCCAAAGGGGAGGAAGCGTCGTTACATACGTAAAAATGGGCAAAAAGGTCCATTCCCCTGTCGTAGAAAAAGGCGAAGCCGATATCATCCTTTGCTTTGAGAAGCTGGAGGCGCTCAGATGGATCGATTACGCAAAAAAGGATGCAAGGATAATAATCAATGACCAGAGGATCGACCCGATGCCTGTCATCATAGGAAAAGCCAGGTACCCTGATTCCATTATCGAAAAGATCAAGGCCGAGTATCCGAATACTGTCGATGTGCCGGCCCTGAACATGGCACGGGAATGCGGCAGCATAAAAGCGGTGAACGTTGTCCTGGTCGGAGTCATGGCAAGGCATTCGGAAATACCTGAGGAAGTATGGCTCAATGCCATAGAAAAAAACGTTAAGCCCCAGTTCATAGAGTTGAACAAAAAGGCATTCAATGCCGGGTACGATTATGCCGTATGCCTGGCGGGCAAATGAGATATTGGAGGGTATCATGAAAAGCAAGAGGATTTTCAGCCGCATCATAGTCATCACAATGGTTCTTGTTTTTGCTGCTTCCAGTTCGGGGCTGATGTATTCGCGGGCATCGGCTGACAGCAGTATCGTCTTTCAGACCAGCGCCGGCCAGGATGCTGACAATCCCGGTGAATCCGCAAAAAACGCCATTGAGCGCATTTCAGTCAAGGATGCGTCCGATGCGGATATCAGGCTTATCGAGAAAACTGAACGCTATAACGGCCTGGCGACCCGGATAGCAGAATTATACATTGTTATAAAAAATAAAAATATCGCCGGATGTCTGTTATATGATACATATAGTTTCACGAACGGCGACCTGTACTATTATCTCAGGTATGAACCGGTAAGCCCGGAATCCGGGACCATAAGCGTTCTTCTTCCTTACAGGTTTGATACGTATGATATAAGGACAATCTCGTATCCCCACGGCCTGGATCAGACCAAATCGGAAATAAAAACCTACAGGGACCAAAAACCGGACAACGGAATAATGACAATGCTTAATCCCGGTTCCGTGTATATCGATTCTGAATATCTGAATGCATTTTTCAGCTATACCAGCGTCTTTGAAAAAGATATCAGGAACATCAGGAAAGAGTTGTATGAGAAGGCTGAGAACATACATATCACTGCCGACGGCGTAAGGATAACATTGCCCGCAGCAGCCAATTCCTTTTCCGAGCAATGGGGGATAATTTCAGCTGAGAAGCTGGTGGACTGGGAAGACGAAAAGGCAGTGGCCGCAGTTAAGACCGGCGATTTGAGCAGGGTCAGGAAATGGGGCGGAAACGGCCAGTATTATTTCCTCCCATACGCATATGCGCCATACAGCCCCAACGGGTTTTACAGGAACAGCGCAAACCATATTGGAAACCTGTTCATCAATATTCCGGGACGCTTCTTCCAGGATTATGCCTATATAACAATCGATACCCTTACAAGAACCCAGAAATCCGACGGGTTCTGGGGGACCGATCCTATGGCTGTCAACCTGTACGAAAGCTATAAAGTAGGAGCGGGATTCTTTGACACAAGGTGGGATACCGAGGCGGCCCTTTCACTGCTAAGGGGGTACAGGAAGTTCGATGAGCCCCATATGCTCGAAGCGGCGGTAAAATTCGCCGATTTCTATTGCGGTTTTGCCCTTGAAAACTCATATGTCACAAAGAACAACGGGATCCTGGTCTATGATTATGGTTTCAGCGCGACCCCTGGAGTGGTGACCCATGTATCCCTGAACCATCTTGTAAATGAAATGAATTTCCTCCTTGAGATGTACATAACCACCTCGGATCTCGAATACCTTGAAGTGGCCGCTAAAATCCTCATTGGAATAGAAGACACGGGCAAATCATGGATAAACACTGAAACGGGAGACCTGCATTATGCCTACTATGGTGACGGAAAATACGGAGGGCAGGACTATCCCACGCTGACGCTCAATGACCTTCGCTACGCCCGGGAACTAATAACCACATTATACGGTAAGGATAACCCTGTTATAAAAATGCTTATTGAAACCAAGGAAAAATACCTGACAAGAGAAGGCATACCTTTTTAACTGGAGGAATGGATATGTTCAATGAAAAGCTTACGGAAAGCCTTGGAAAGTCGTCGATGATACGGGCGATGTTCGAGGAAGGAGCCCGCCTGAAGAAGATATACGGGGAAGAGAACGTATATGACTACAGCCTTGGCAACCCTGAAGTGGAACCTCCGGCCGGGGTTATCGAATCCCTTAAGAAATATGTCAACAGCGATGAACCCGGGCTTCATAAGTACATGAACAATGCGGGATATCCGGATGTAAGACGGAAAGTGGCGGCTTATCTTCAAAAAAAGAGCGGAGTAGCCCTTGATGAAAACAACATCATAATGGTATGCGGCGCGGCTGCGGGCCTTAATGTGGCTTTAAGGGCCGTTCTTAATCCCGGTGAGGAAGTTATGGTGCTGGCCCCGTTCTTCGTGGAATATGGCACATATATCGAACAGTCAGGCGGCAAACCGGTTATCGTCAACACTGTTAAGGACAGTTTCCAGATAGACATTGAGGCGGTCGAAAGAGCCATTACCAAAAAAACAAAGGCTTTGATCATAAACTCGCCCAACAACCCGACTGGCGTGATATACAGCAGGGAATCGCTGGAGCGGCTTAAAAATGTCTTGGAAATGAAAGAAAAGGAGCTTGGCATAAACATATTTGTCATATCTGACGAGCCTTATGTTAGCCTTGTTTATGACGGGGCTGAAGTTCCCAATCTGCTGTCGATCTTCGATAAATGCATATCTGTGAACTCTTTCAGCAAATCGCTGGCTCTGCCCGGTGAAAGGATCGGGTATATCGCGCTTAGCAGCAGGATCCCCGGGGCAGAAACCCTGTTTTCCATCATGGTTACCCTCAACCGCACCCTTGGATTCGTTAACGCGCCCTCGCTGTTCCAGAAGGTTATTGCCGACAACCTTGAAACGGCTGTGGATGTTGAGAGCTACAAAAAGAAACGTGATCTTTTGTATAATCACCTGACCAGGATCGGATTCAGGTGCGTCAAGCCCCAGGGCGCTTTCTACCTGTTCGTGAAGGCGCCCATCGAGGATGATGTGGCTTTCTGCGCGGCAGCTGCGAAATATAACCTCCTGATCGTTCCTGGAACAGGTTTTTATGGCCCGGGATATGTAAGGATAGCTTACTGCGTCGACATGGGAATGATAGAACGCAGCCTCCACGCATTCACCAAACTAGCTAAAGAATACGGCCTGTGCTGATAATATTATTAATGTGCATGGGGGACGGAGACTTTTGCACAGTTTTCTTGCCTCAATATCCCCGGGTATGCAGTTCAGATCTTCTTGCTGTCCTTGTCGCAGGAAATTGTAAATGCTGCTCTGCGGAGGCAATTCAGATCTGAACAGCATGCCCATCATTGATTTAAGCGGCGTGCCAGAATGCGATTTAAGCATCGCTGCGACAGCGGAGCGATAAATCGCTGCAGGCTACAGCCGCTAAGAATTATATATTAATGTATGGATGTGCAACAGTCTCCGTCCCCTCGGCACATTTATCCGAGGATCCTAACAAGGTCGGCTTCAGGTGTGCTTATGGGTGTCAGGCCGAACTTATCGGCCAGCACCTTCAGGACGTTGGATGAGAAGAAAGCCGGGATGGATGGTCCGATGTAAATATTCTTTATACCAAGCGCCAGCAACGTCAGAAGGACACAAACAGCCTTTTGCTCATACCATGAAAGGACCAGTGTAAGAGGCAGTTCGTTGACGCCACAGTTAAATGCATTGGCAAGGGCCAGGGCTACCTGGATGGCCGAGTAGGCGTCATTGCACTGTCCCATGTCCATAATGCGTGGAAGTCCCCCGATGGTTCCCAGGTCCATATCGTTGAAACGATACTTACCGCAGGCAAGGGTTAGGATGACAGTATCTTTCGGCGACCTGGCGACAAACTCCGTGTAGTAGTTCCTGCCGGGCTTTGCTCCGTCGCATCCGCCAACGAGGAAGAAATGCCTGATGGCTCCTGATTTGACTGCGTCGATAACTTTATCAGCCACACTCAAAACAGTGTTTCTTGCAAAGCCGGTCATAAGTTCGGTGCCGCCGTTGATGCCGGTCATTACCTTTTCTTCTTTGTATCCGCCCAGTTCGAGAGCCTTTTCTATGACAGGCGTAAAGTCCTTGGTACCGTCTTCACGGCTGTCTATATGGACGAGTCCGGGGTATCCTACCACTGCTGTCGTGAATACACGGTCTGAATAAGTATCCTTGGGGGGCATAAGGCAGTTGGTGGTGAAAAGGAACGCTCCGGGAACATCATTGAACTCCTTCTGCTGGTTCTGCCATGCTGTTCCGAAGTTGCCCTTAAGGTGCTTGTATTTCTTCAGCTCGGGATATCCGTGGGCCGGAAGCATTTCGCCATGGGTATAGATATTGACGCCTTTGCCTTCGGTCTGCTCCAGGAGCATTTTCAGATCATGGAGATCATGCCCGCTGACAACGATGAAGGGCCCTTTTTCTATAATGGTTGAAACCCTGGTCGGAACCGGATGGCCGTAGGCCGATGTGTTGGCTTCATCCAGGAGCGCCATGCACTTCAGGTTGGCCCTGCCGAACTCCATAAGCAGATCGAGCCATTCTTCCACGGTGTGCTCCTCTCCGATGGCCTGCATTCCTTTATGGAACCAGTCGTAAATTTCCTGGTCCTCTTTGCCCAACTGGTAAGCATGATACGCATATGCCGCCATACCCCTGAGTCCGAGGAGAAGTGTCGAGCGCAGGGAAACAACATCGGGATCGCCTGACCAGAGCGATTCGACAGGGAGATTCTCAGCTCCGCCAAGTTTTACTTTCTCATTTTCTATGCGTGTTACCAATGCGCTGATTTTATCAGCGTCGAAGTTTACATTGGTTATGGTTGTGAACAGCCCTTCCATCATGAGAACATTGGCTTCCCTTGAAGGTTTGCTTCGGGCTGCGCGGGCCAGCCCTGCCAATGCGCAGGTAAGTTCATCCTGCTTGTTTGATACTATTGCGTTTTTGCCGCAGACGCCTGCCACTGTGCAGGCTTTTCCTCCTGCGGTCTGCTCACATTGAAAACAAAACATCGACATGTAAATTACCTCCATACATTTGTATTTATTTTTTTACGTTTAATCCCGCCCTGAGTGCCGCACCTGCGGTGCAGCACGAATGGCGTGCTACTTGTGGTTAAATATCAAGTATCTCACCGTCAGTGGATATGGTGATGATATTCCAAGGTATCATCTTACCGCTTTTTATAAGCGCGTTCTTTGCCGCATTGGCAAGCCCGCCGCAGCAGGGCACTTCCATCCTTACCACAGTAAGGCTCTTTATATCGTTATAAGCAAGGATAGCTGCAAGCTTTTCAGTATAATCCGCGTCATCCAGCTTCGGACAGCCGATAATCGTTACCCTGTTCCTCATGAAATCCCCGTGCATGTTTGCGTATGCATAAGCAGTGCAGTCGGCGGCTACAAGCAGGTGCGCGCCTTCAAAGAACGGAGCCTGCGGGGAAACGAGCCTTATCTGGCACGGCCACTGGCGAAGCTGTGACACAGGCCTTTCCTGGGATGCTCCATATGCTGCATAGGCAGGAGCCGATGGTTTCCTTTCTATCATTTTCGCGCGTGAACCGGGACAGCCGCATGCCGAAGATTCCACATGTTCCTTCTGTTCCCCTGGATGCTTCAGTTTCTCCATATTTGCCTTGACAGCTTTTTCATCGAAAGCTTCGGCCTCCCTTTCCTCGATGGTGATGGCCCCAGTGGGGCATTCGGGCAGGCATGCTCCGAGACCGTCGCAATAAGATTCCGATATAAGCTTTGCTTTTCCGTTTATAAGCCTCAAAGCGCCTTCATGGCATGCGCTGACGCACAAACCGCAGCCATTGCACTTTTCCTCGTCGATCCTGACAATGTTTCTTTTCATCGGATTACCTCCTTTTTGATTTTCATGTCACTCAAAGTATAGCAGGCACTTTATGAAAAATCGGTAGCCATGGCAACATATTTGAAGAAAAATCTGCTCCTTGTTAAAAGAATAAAAAAATATTATGATAATATTAATGCTACAGGATGGTTTGCGGGGGGTTAACATGATCAAGTACCGGAAAGGCTATGATATCGATTATATCCGCCTTGTCGAGCTCTTGACCGAATCCGGTTCCGATACTGCTGCATATGAATTTAATAAATTGGTCCAAATGGTGGAAAGTTCAGCCATGGTGCTGACGGCATGGGATTTCGATTACATGGTCGCCTTCGCCCGTGTGGTATTTGAAGGCGATGACGGATACATAACAGATCTGGTCGTGGACAGCGAATACCGTAACATGGATATTGAGAAAAATATGATCAGCAATATCCTTGCATGTTATCCCGGCCGCCAGATAAAAGTGAAGGATAAGACAACAGGTTCATAGACTATACACAATAATATCCATATGTTATATTAATATTGTTAAATCAAGAGAGACGGAGGAACTACGGATGAAGCACATTAAAACCATTAACGGATCGACACTGAACAAGGATATCAAAAATGCAGGGTGCGGTGAATGCCAGACTTCCTGCCAGTCTGCATGCAAGACTTCCTGCACGGTAGCGAACCAGCAGTGCGAGAGAAAATAAGGCCGGGTTTCAGGCTTACAATTTATGCTGTGGAGGGCTTAAAGCCCTTACTGTAATGGGCAAGTATGGCGTATGCCATACTTGTTCTGTGATTGATTAATTTTCGTTCAGGAGATTTTTATGATACATGCTTTCAAGATCCATGGCGACAACATGGTCCTGGATGTCATGAGCGGAGCGGTCCATGAACTGGACGACGTGGCTTATGACGTTTTATGCTGTTATGAAGACAATGGCACCCTTAACAGGGACAAGCTTAAAAACCTTGACAGGTACAGCGATTCCGAGATAAATGAAGCCATAGAGGAAATCGAATATCTTAAGCAGAATAGCATGCTTTTTACTGAGGATCCCTATTCCGGCATGATTCCCCAAAGGACGAAAAAAACAGTTGTCAAGGCACTGTGCCTGCATGTGGCCCATGACTGCAATCTTCGGTGCAGCTATTGCTTTGCCGGTACAGGCGAATACCTGGGGCAGCGGTCCCTGATGAACCTCGAGGTTGGGAAAAGGGCGATTGATTTCCTGATTGAAAACTCGGGGAACAGAAGAAATCTCGAAGTGGATTTCTTTGGCGGTGAACCGCTGATGAATTTCGATGTTGTCAAAGGTGTGGTCGAATACGCCAGGGAAAGGGAGAAAGAAACCGGCAAGAATTTCAGGTTCACATTAACAACTAACGCAATGATCCTCGACGAGGACAAGCGAAAGTATATCAACGAGAACATGCATAATATCGTCCTCAGCCTCGATGGCCGCAAAGAGGTAAACGATGCGGTGAGAAAACGCGTTGACGGCTCAGGCAGCTATGACCGGATCCTGCCATATATCAAAAAAATGGTCGAGGAGAGGGGAGACCGGCAATACTATATCCGGGGAACGTTTACCCGGAAAAATCTTGATTTCGCCGAAGATGTTCTCCACCTGGCCGATTTGGGGTTTGAACAGGTTTCTGTAGAGCCGGTAGTGGCAAACAGGGACTCGGGACTTGACATAAGGGAAGAAGACTTAGAGAAGGTCTGCGGCGAATACGAACGCCTGGCAAAGGAATATGTCGAGCGCAGAAAAAACGGGAAATGGTTCAATTTCTTTCATTTCATGATAGATCTCGAGGGCGGTCCGTGTATAGCCAAGCGCCTGCGGGGCTGCGGTTCCGGAACCGAATACCTGGCGGTGACTCCCGAAGGAGAATTGTATCCGTGCCATCAGTTCGTAGGCCATAAAGAATTCCTTCTGGGAAATGTTTTTGACGGGCTGAACAGTAATCCCGTGAGGGAAATATTCCTGGAAACCAATGTTTATACCAAGCCAAGGTGCGATTCATGCTGGGCAAAGTTCTACTGCAGCGGTGGATGCGCCGCCAACGCATGGCAGTTTAACCGTGACATAAAAGTGCCCTACGGGATAGGATGCGAACTTGAGAAGAAAAGGGTTGAATGCGCGCTGTGGATTAAAGCGAAGGAGAGCGGCGCCTGATGTTGACTCATAAATGAAGATGACCGTATAATTGATGGGACACCCGAGGAAGAAGATATGAAGGAGGAGGAAACTCCATATGAACGACAAAAGGATCATGAAGTTTTTTATTTCTGTCCTGGTAATCCTGGCCATATGTATTGTTGCCTATACAGGCCTTGGACCTGAAAATGTCAGGATCATCAAGGGCGTGAACGATATACGTACCGGTATCGATATCCGGGGCGGAATCAGCGCCATCCTGGAGCCGGAGTATCCGGAAGGGACTGAAGGACGCGATATCGACGCTGATTTGTCGGTATCAAAGGATATTATAGAGAAAAGGCTTGACGCTAAAGGCATATATGACAAAAGCATCAATATCGATTATACAAACAAGCGCCTGGTCATCGATATTCCCTGGGCGGCCAACGAAACGGAATTTAATCCGAGGGAAGCAATAAAGGAACTGGGCAGTGTCGGGCGGCTGACATTCCAGGAAGTTGATTATGATAATGGTGGCTATTATAAAAAGCCTGACGAAATAAAACCTTCAGGAAGGATAGTTATAACGGGAGAGGATGTCAAAACGGCACAGGCTGTATATGCGGACGGGAAACACATGGTAATACTCCAGCTGAAGCCGTCAGGCGTGGAGGCTTTCTCAAAAGCCACCAGGGATAACCTGGGAAAGCAAATAGCCATTTTCATCGATGAAGAATGCATTTCAGCCCCGGTCGTGGACGAGTATATTACTTCCAACGAAGCAACCATTACCGGATCGTTCACCTTTGAAGAGGCAAAGGACCTGGCAGACAAGATACGTTTCGGAGCGCTGCCTGCAAAACTCGTACCTGTAAAGGTAGACGCCATAAGCGCCCAGCTTGGGCAGGGCGCTCTCGAAGTGGCGATAAAAGCCGGAATCATCTCATTCATACTCGTATGCGCTTATATGATCCTGTATTACAGGCTTCCGGGCATTGTTGCCTCAGTGGCTTTGTCCGGACTGATCGCGCTCCAGATACTGGTACTTTCGAATTTCAACATATCGGTGACATTGCCCGGTATCGGTGGTATCATACTCTCCATCGGCATGAGCATAGATGGCAACATAGTTATCTTTGAAAGGATAAAGGAGGAACTTAGTGGAGGCAAGACCCTGAGGTCAGCGATCGACACAGGATTTAAGCGGGCGTTTGTGGCTATACTGGATTCCAACGTCACTACGATCATTACCGCAATAATCCTGTACGCTCTCGGTTCAAGCTCGGTGAAAGGCTTTGGCGTAACATTGTTCTTCGGCACCCTGTTCAGCTTTTTCTCAGCCATTACCGCTTCCAAGATGATGCTCCAGGGCATTTCGGCATTCGGTTTTGCAAGGAACAACAAGTGGCTGTTCTGCGTGAAAGAGACTGCGCCGGATGAGAATGCTGAAGCAAAAGACAGGAAGAGATACGATTTCGTAAAGAACAGGAGATATGCCTTTGCTTTCAGCCTCCTGCTGTTCGTATTTTTTGGAATAATGCTGGCCATAAAAGGCGCGACCCTGGATGTTTACTTCAAGGGCGGATCAAGACTTATGATAGAGACTGTTGAAGAAGTAGATCCCAACAGGGCAGCCGACCTGATAAGAGCTGAAACCGGCCGGGAGGTCAATGCCAGCGTAATGGAGACCTATGGCGGCGAAAATGAAAAGATAAGAATGCTCAGGCTTGACATAACCGGCGATGAACCCCTGACAGAGGAAGAAGAAACAAAAGTAAAGGAAGTTCTTGCCGCCAATTTCAAAGTAATCTTGAACAGCCCTAATAACGAGAACGTAAACATAACTCCGTCAGTGGGCACGGAAGCGCTTATAATGAGTGTCCTGGCGGTCGGGCTTTCCGCTTTGCTGATAATGCTGTATGTCACGTGGAGATTCAGCATATTGAGCGGTTTTTCTGCCGCGGTATGCGCGATACTTGCCCTTCTCCATGACGTCGGGGTCATGTTCGGGGTATATATTGCATTCGGTTTGCCGCTGAATGATATTTTCATCGCTGCGGTCCTTACAATTATCGGTTATTCGATAAACGATACCGTTATTATTTACGACAGGATCCGCGAGAATGCCAGGATGATGCAGAAGGCCGATTTGGGCAGCATTGTCAATTTAAGTATCCATCAGTCCATTTCACGGTCGATCAATAACATGATAACCACGTTAATATGTATAGTTGTACTTCTGATATTCTCGGTAACCAGCAATATCAATTCTTTGATTAACTTCAGCTTTTCACTGCTGATTGGAACAGTTACCGGTGTTTACTCGACCGTGTTCATTGCGTCTCCGCTCTGGCTGATGTGGAAGGAGAGAAAACAGAGGAAGATGCTGAAACAGGCATAAATAAAAGGATGAGCGGCGTGCCTGCATGCGATTTAAGCATCGCTGCGACAGCGAAGCGGTCGCGACTTGAATCACGGATGGATTCAAGGAGAGATAAATCGCTGCAGGCTATTGCCGCGAATATTTCTTGCAGTAACTAACTGTATTTTGGTTTTTTTGTTGTAATACTTGACTTTAAATTGCCTGTATGATATCATTTTTATTGCTTTGCGAGCGTTTTTTTTTATGCGAAAATTCAAGCTATTGGCATGGGAGTGTTTGAAATGAGAGTCAGAATCACATTGGCTTGCAGCGAGTGCAAGCAGAGAAATTACGATACAACCAAAAACAAGAAGAATGATCCTGACAGGCTTGAAATGAACAAGTACTGCAGGTTCTGCCGCAAACACACAGTCCATAAGGAGACCAAGTAAGTTGCCTCTTAATCAATAAAAAGCGGGGAGTTGTCGAAATGACTGAGAAAAAGGAAAAACTGGGACAGCGTGCGGGCAGGTTCATCAAGGAAGTCCGCATGGAAATAAAAAAGGTAATTTGGCCAACAAGACAGCAGCTTGTGAACAACACCCTGACTGTATTAATTGCATGCCTGATGATCGGCATAATTATCTGGGCTGCGGATACCGGACTGAACGCATTGTTTGGTCTTGTTTTCGGTCAGAAGTAAGTCAAAAAGGAGGGCGGAAATACTTTTCCGCTTGAACAGGTATGACAGAGGAAGCAAAATGGTATGTCGTGCACACTTATTCCGGTTACGAGAATAAGGTGAAGGCCAATATAGAAAAGATAGTTGAAAACAGGAAAATGCAGGACTATATCCTTGATGTGGTCGTTCCGATGGAAGAGCAGATAGAGATTAAGGACGGCAAAAAGAAGGCCACATTGAAAAAGGTATTCCCGGGATATGTTCTTGTTAAGATGGTAATGACCGATGAATCATGGTATGTAGTCAGAAATACCCGCGGCGTGACCGGATTTGTCGGCCCGGGGTCCAAGCCTGTTCCATTGTCCGATGAAGAAGTAAGGATGATGGGCGTTGAACAGTTCGAGACCGTCGTGGATTACGAAGTAGGCGACAGTGTCCGCGTTATTGACGGTCCCCTCGAAAATTTCATTGGCACTGTTGAAGAGATCAGCCTTGACAAGAAGAAAGTTCGAGTCAGGGTTTCCATGTTCGGAAGGGAGACCCCTGTCGAACTGGATTTTGTTCAGATTGTAAAACTATAAAAGGTTTCTGCCAATTTTAATGATTGGTTTGAAATAGGTTCCTGACCGATTGTCAGGGGAAAAAACTGGGAGGTGGATTATAATGGCAAAAAAAGTAATGGGCTACGTAAAGTTGCAGCTCCCCGCAGGGAAAGCGACTCCTGCTCCACCGGTTGGACCAGCCCTCGGCCAGTATGGCGTAAATATCATGGGATTCTGCAAGGAGTTCAATGAAAGAACGGCAAAGGATGCCGGGTTGGTTATTCCGGTCGTATTAACGGTTTACAGCGATCGTTCATTTTCCTTTATCACGAAGACTCCGCCTGCAGCCGTCCTCATAAAGAAGGCATGCAAGATAGAAAGCGGATCACCGGCGCCCAACAGGGAAAAGGTGGCTAAAATCTCAAAGGAAGAAATAAGAAAGATTGCTGAAATGAAAATGGTAGATCTTAACGCGGCAAGCATCGAAGCTGCCATGAGCATGATCGCCGGTACCGCAAGGAGCATGGGCGTAGTAGTTGTTGACTAAAAGCCCGATTATGTGGGAGGGAGATATCCCGCTGATGTTTTACCACAAAGGAGTGATATGAATGAAAAGAGGAAAGAAGTATCTTGAGAGCCTTAAGCTCGTAGACAGAACAAAACTGTACGAACCGGCAGAAGCATTGGAGCTTGTTCAGAAAACCGCGCCTGCCAAGTTCGACGAGACAGTTGAAGTCCATATAAAGCTTGGCGTTGACTCCCGTCACGCTGACCAGCAGGTAAGAGGCGCAGTGGTTCTGCCCCATGGTACAGGTAAAACCGTGAGGGTACTCGTTTTCGCCAAGGGCGAAAAAGCTACCGAAGCTGAACAGAACGGCGCTGATTATGTAGGCGCTGAGGATCTTGTAAACAAGATCCAGAAAGAGAACTGGTTCGAGTTTGACGCGGTTGTCGCTACCCCTGACATGATGGGTGTTGTAGGACGTCTGGGTCGTATACTTGGTCCCAAGGGACTTATGCCAAACCCCAAGGCCGGAACGGTCACCATGGATATAGCCAAGGCTATAGCCGACATCAAGGCAGGTAAAATTGAGTACCGTCTCGACAAGACAAACATAATCCATTGCCCCATCGGCAAGGTATCTTTCGGGACACAGAAACTGCTTGACAACTTCCGTACACTTCTTGAGGCTGTCATAAAGGCAAAGCCTGCAGCTGCAAAGGGCCAGTACCTCAGGAGCGTAACGGTTACTTCGACAATGGGCCCCGGTATCAAGATAAACCAGCAGAAAGTTCTTGACTAATAATAGCCGATACTGTAAAATAGCCCATGTGACAATTATAAGCAAATTGAATATCTGGCCGTAGACAGCAGGAATCCCTTACACGGGATGTAACGTAGATCATCCTGCCGAGGTTAATCAAGGTTAATCTGAAAGGTGCCAACACCCTTTCATAGTCTATGGTCGGATTATGAAAGGGTTTTTTATTACATTTAAGGAGGTGCGCGAAAATGCCCAGTGAAAAGCTTCTTGAACAAAAAAAGGCAAAAGTTAAGGAACTGGCGAAGAAGCTGAAAGAAGCCAAGTCAATAGTCCTTACCGATTACAGGGGACTTACGGTTGAACAGGATACCAAGCTCAGGAAAGCTCTTCGTGAGGCCAATGTTGAGTACAGGGTCATAAAGAACTCAATCATCAGCTTCGCGATAAAGGATAGTGAACTGGCAGGACTTGAAAAATACCTTACTGGTCCTACCGCCATTGCTATCAGCAATGATCCCGTTGCCCCGTCCAAAGTCCTGGTGAAGTATTCGAAAGACTATGAGAAACTTGAGATTAAGGGCGGCGTGGTCGAAGGCAACATTATCGACCTCAATGGCGTGAAAGAACTTGCTGCAACGCCTTCTAAAGAGGAACTTCTTGCAAGACTTATCGGAAGCCTGCAGAGCGGACTTTATGGTCTTGCCGTTGCTCTCAACGCTCTTGCCGAGAAGCAGGAACAGGCAGCCAATGCCTGATTTGAATTGAAAATCGAAAATTTATTGTAATGGAGGATATAAAAATGAGTGAAAAAATTGCAAAGTTCATTGAAGAGATCAAATCTTTAACTATTCTTGAGCTTAAAGACCTTGTAAAGGCTATTGAAGAAGAATTCGGAGTATCCGCAGCTCCCGTGGCTGTAGCAGCCGGCCCTGTTGCCGGTGGAGCAGCCGCAGCAGCTCCTGCCGAAGAGCAGACAGAGTTCACAGTCGTCCTCAAGGAGACCGGACCTGAGAAGATCAAGGTTATCAAGGTTGTACGTGAAGTTACCAACCTGGGCCTCAAGGAAGCAAAGGACGTTACAGAGAACGTTCCCAGCACCATCAAGGAAGGCCTTTCCAAGGAAGAGGCAAATGCTATTGCCGAGAAGTTCAAGGAAGTCGGCGCAGTGGTCGAAATCAAATAATTTTCAGGAAGTTAAAATCAAAAAAGAGAGCCTTTACGGCTCTCTTTTTTATGTACATGTTCCATTAATCAAACAGGGCTGCTGTCATAGAAGTCGTCTGAAAACAGATCGAAATCCTCATCATCCGATAATCCGAGGTCATGGAAGCAATGATAGTCTATTCCAAGTTCAAAATCGTCAAGACCGCTCCAGTATCCTACTTCGTCATATTCCGTGGCCTTCGCATTCCGGCGTCTCCGGAAATAATACAGCCCTGATGATATAACAAAGAAGCAAACGACGCCTCTTACGATAAAATTACCTTTAAACAAGGCATAAACAGTTAGAATCGACAGGCATATCAGCATGATGAACTTAACTATCGCGGTAAAATGCCTGTGCTTGATAGCCGGGCTCATATGATCCACTCCTTTGATTTTTTAGCCTGTCCCGTGAAGAAAAAACTAACCTATACAATTATACATCAAAATTGACAGGAATAGAAGACTGCAGAATAACCCTTTTTTATCCGCCTGTCTTTTAGGTTTCATTCTTATAGGCTATAATAATTTAAAAAAGGAGGGGATGTTATGAAGGTATACGTTATGTTTGCCGACGGATTCGAGGAAATAGAGGCCTTAGCGGTTATTGACGTCCTGAGGCGCGGAGGGGTGGAGACCGTACTGGTTTCGGTCAAGAACGATAACGTGGTCCTGAGCGCCAGGAATATCCCTGTCGTGGCTGACACGACGATCGATAAAATCGAGGTCCTGCCCGAAGACATGATAGTGTTGCCCGGCGGCGGAAAAGGTGTCGGGAACCTGTATGCATCTGAACCTCTGAAGAAGCTGCTGACGGCGCATAATGACCGGAAGGGATATATAGCCGCAATATGTGCAGGCCCGACGATACCCGGAAAGATGGGATTGCTGAAGGGAGTAAAAGCTACCTGTTATCCCGGGTGCGAGGAAGATCTTGAAGGTGCCGTAACATTGCAGGAAAACGTGGTTGTGGACCGGAATTTTATTACGTCGAGAGGTCCGGGAACAGCCCTTGAGTTCTCCCTTAAACTTCTGGAACTGATAAAGGGCAGTGAGGTAAAAGACCGGGTAAGCAAAGGCATGTTGTTTGCCAAATGATAATTTGTATAACGCGAGCGGCTTTCCGGGAGACATTATTGTTGTGTTTAACCCTTGTTGCAGGCAGGAAGTTCATGTAAAATGAACTTGTTTGCCTAAGGGACTTTAGTTTTGCATGCCCGGAAGGCCGGGCAGGAAAGGAAGAGCAAATGCTGAAGCTGATCGCGGATGAAAATGCCTGTAAACTCAGGAAGAACAGGTACCCGGGAAGGGGCATCGTTCTTGGAGCCACCGAAGACGGCAAAAAACTCGTCCAGGTATACTGGATCATGGGAAGAAGCGAAAACAGCCGGAACAGGATATTCGTCGAGGAAAACGGGTCTGTAAGGACGAAGGCGTACGATGAAAGCAAACTCGTCGATCCTTCGCTTATCATTTATTATCCGCTTAAAAGCACAGGCGGGTATCATGTAATATCCAACGGGGACCAGACCGACACGGTTATTGATTTCCTCAAATCAGGAAAAAGTTTTGAGGAAGCATTGATGACCCGCACCTTTGAGCCTGACGGGCCCAATTATACCCCAAGAATCACCGGCATTACCGAGCCTGGTGGCAAGAACGTTTATTGCCTTTCCATTCTGAAAACCTTGAACGGCAGACCCGATACATGCATACGAAACTTCTTTTATTTTGAAAAGCCTGTTCCGGGGTTCGGACACTGCATCCATACCTATGACGGCGACGGGAATATCCTGCCTTCATTTTCAGGCGAGCCTTATATAGTGCCGATTCCGGACAGCATTGATGAAACCCTTGATTTTTACTGGGATCTGCTGGATCCTGACAACAGGATTTCCCTGTTGGTCAAAACCATCGATATATATACGGGAAAAGTCGAAATAAAAATAAGGAACCGTTACGGCAACTAGCCAGGAGGAAGGATAGCAATGCGTGAACTGTCTATCAAGTATGGCTGCAATCCGCATCAGAAACCCGCGAGGATATACATGAAGAACGGGAGCGAACTGCCCCTTGAGGTCCTGAACGGAACCCCCAGCTTCATAAACTTTGCAGACGCCCTCAACGGATGGCAGTTGGTGAAAGAACTTAAGGAAGCGACAGGACTGCCTGCCGCCACGTCGTTTAAGCACGTGAGTCCTGCGGGAGCGGCTGTCGCGGTACCATTGAACGATACCCTGAAAAAAGCTTACCACCTTGAAGGACAGGATATCTCGCCGCTGGCGACGGCTTATGCGAGGGCAAGAGGAGCTGACAGGGTTTCTTCCTTCGGCGATTTTATAGCTGTCAGCGACAAAGTGGATCCCGATACCGCAAAAATCCTTGCCCACGAGGTTTCCGACGGAATCATCGCGCCTGCCTACGAGGATGAGGCGTTATCGATCCTGAAATCAAAGAAAAAAGGCGCTTATGTAATAATGAAGATAGATCCCGGTTACACTCCTGAAGAGACGGAGAGCCGCGACATTTTCGGGATCACCCTCGAGCAGCTGAGGAACAATGCGGTTATTAATAAAGATCTTTTCAGCAATATTGTTACCGAGAACAGGGAAATAACCGGGGAAGGGCTGAGGGATCTGCTTATTGCCACCATAACCCTTAAATATACCCAGTCCAACTCGGTATGCTTTGCTTATGACGGGCAGGTAATAGGCTGCGGCGCAGGTCAGCAGTCCCGTATCCATTGCACCAGGCTTGCCGCGTCAAAGGCAGACAACTGGATGCTTCGCCAGCATCCGAAAGTCCTGACGCTGAAGTTTAAGGAGGGGTTGAAAAACCCTGTCAAGGATAACGCTATAGACTTGTACCTCAGAGATGACATAACCGAAGCTGAATTTGTGGAATGGAGAGATCTCTTTGAAACTGTTCCGGAGAAACTGACGCCGGAAGAGAAAGCGGAATGGATCAGTACTTTCAAGGGAGTTGCCCTTTCGTCGGATGCCTTTTTCCCGTTCAAGGACTGTATAGACAGGGCCGCGATGAGCAATGTAAAATATGTGGCCCAGCCGGGCGGTTCGGTCAGGGATGACGATGTGATAAAGGCGTGCAATACATACGGCATGGTGATGTGTTTCACAGGATTGAGACTGTTCCACCACTGATGCAGTATTTGAACAAGAGGCATTGACCAATGGTTGAAAATGTTTTGTGGATGCTGGTGCTCATGGCTTTGACAGCCATAGTCGGCATTTTGAAATTAAAGGACAAACCGGGCAAAACCTGGTTTATACTTTTTGCTGAGCTTGCCCTGGTATGCAGGTTTGTTTTTGTGTTCGTCATTTATTCGAACGGGACCGAGTATTCGGGGACCGACGGTCTTATATACCACCAGATAGCGAAAGATGTGGCGAACCAGCTGCATGCGGGGACTCCCTTATGGAATGTCCGGTACGAGTACACATGGTATACGGTACTCACCGGTATCCAGTATGCCATCTTTGGTGTTAACAGGTACGCGGCTTCTTTCGTTAATGCTTTTTTCACGGTAATTTCAGGCTATTATCTTGGAGAGATCGCTTACAACCTGAATTTCAGCGCGAAGAAATCACGGCTTATCGGGCTTATATATTTATTCATACCGAGCATGATAGTATGGACGACCGATACGAGGAAAGAGGCCATGATCTTTTTCCTGATCATCCTGACCTGGTATATGACCCTCAGGATCATCAGGGAGAAGAATTGGCCCATATTTCGGCAATCCCTTTATATATTGACAATATGTCTATTTCTCTGGCTGAGCACCCTTTTGAGAATATACATGCTGTATACTTTCTGCGGCGGCCTGATCTTCTGCCTCCTGTTCTGCTATATTAAAACAAGGAGGACCACGATATTCGCATTCCTGGCAGCCATACTGATCACATGCTGCATTGTGAGTTTCACGACTGTCAGGCTTAATATGAGGGATTACCATGCGCTGACCATGGACAGGTCCACAAGCGGTGATGAAAACCTGGACGAGGAAATGAAATCAATACTAAGGACAATAATGTCCAAAAAAATCCCGGATTCCATAAACGCATTCCTGACAAAACCGCACCTTGAAGAAGTCCCGTTTATCCCCGACATTGCGGCAAATCCCCTGGCGATAACAATAGTCAGGGCCGAGATGATACTGTGGTATATTTGCATGATCATCTCAGTGTTCGGGATAATGTATGCCCTTATAAAGTGGGATCCTTATCTTCTGGGTCTCATTGTGTTCATAGTGTCATACAGCCTTATAAACGCGCTGATTTCTGAAAATGTCGCAGATACCTATTACAGGTACAGGGCGGCGATAGTCGCGCCGCTCCTGCTGTTTGCCGATTACAGGCCTTTTTTTGACAAGATAAAGAGTTTGCTGATAACGCCCCCGCCTTCTGCCGGACATAACCGCCCGGCATAACGTAAGGGAGGTTGCCGATGATAAGGATATCAAAACTGACTGTAACAGTTCTTCTTTTTATCATATCTTTGTTATCCGCCGTGCCTGTCTCGGCCATGGTGCAGTATGGCTATATAATCTCTTCATACGATGTTGATGTGGAGATAAGGAAGGACGGTTCCCTCGATATCACCGAAAAAGTAAAATACAGCCATATGGGGAACAACAATAACGCTGTTTTGCTGATCGACAGGCAGGAAGATGAAGAAATAGAGATACTGAATGTCTATACCATAAAAAAGTCCGAGTACATTAAATGCGAAAGGCTTTCGGCAGGACAATGGGACGCGAATGTCTTTTCAGGCACATACAGCGAAGTGCAGGAAGGCGATCGGGTCAGGATAAAAATCTATGGTTCATTTACTAACCAGCAGGCTACGTTCATAGTGCAGTACAGGGTCAGGAACGCGATAAAAAAGTATAACGATATTGCGGAATACAGGAGGAACCATGTTTTCAGGAACTGGGGCGGGTATATTTCAAACATCAATATTAATGTTGCTCTTCCCGGGTTTACAACCTATGATAATATAAAGCCTTACCTGCATGGTGTCCTTGTTGGAAGCAAAAACGTCAGCGACATGAAAAATGTAAGCTATACCATTCCGAACACAGTCCCGGGTGAATACGTGGAAGTCAGGATTGCTTTCCCGGTATCCCTGGTCCCTGACGCTCCCGTGGCAGAAGAAACGGACTATCTTGATACTTTTCTCCAAGAAGAGAAGGAATACCTGGAAAGCGATAAGTCCGACCTGCTTAAGGCAAGGGAGAACGCGGCAAAAGAGGTAGGAAGGCTGGCCTGGAACGAGAGAATGAAAGAAAGGACCACGATATTTTTCGCAGCAGTGTCATTGTTCGCTTCATACCTCGGCGTTCTGACAATTTTCAGGACAAGAAAAGAACTGAACAGGGAGAAAGAAATATTTGAACTGAAAGATATCGCCGGGCTGAGTCCGCCGGAAGCAGGGTTCCTGGTGAAGGGAAGAGCGGGAGCGAGGGCATTCATTGCCGGACTGTTCCATCTTGCGTATAAAGGAATGCTCGATATTGATATAAGGAACGAGGAAGGGAAAGACTTTCTGTGTTTCACAATACCCGGGGATGCCGATACGAGTAATGCAAGCGCTTCTGAAAAGCACTTGCTGGATTGCGTGAAAGAATTCAGCGAAAAGTACGGATATTTTTGCCCTGCGAGGATCCCGACCGGAAAAGGGAATACGGATCAGGCAAGGCTCAACGCGTATTACAATGCATGGGCCGATGAACTGAAGAGTGACTTTAACAGTAAGAGCATCCTTAACCCGAACCAGTTGTATTACAGGAATCTTGGGCTTATCATGGGTGTGGTGCTCTTTGCCGCAGGCTGCATCGTACCGGTGGCGGTGTCGATCTGGTCCGGTTACCTGATGCTTCCGGTAGGATTCCTGCTTTTCTGGTATTCTCTTAATATACGGATAAGGACCCAGTATCGGCTGGCAAGGGTGCGGGCGTTGAAGAAGCTCAGGCAGATTATATTGGAAAGGGATTTCAGTACCGTGGATCTGCCCGAAAACCTGTCGGACCCGGCGCTGCTGCTTTCATACAGCATTGTTTTATATGCTGATCATAAATTTCTCAGGAGCGGATCGCTTACAGAAAAAACAGTATCGCAATACAGTCTTTTGGATGACAGGTTCCGTGATAAAGCCAGGAGCCTTATTGCCAAAGCCCTTACGACTATAAACAACTCCCTGGTCACGAACCTTGAATAAGTATCCTGTAGAAACTTTTACTCATTATTAGCGGAAGGACAAACGGAGTTTAACGAAAGGAATCCATGGAATGGCTGAAATAGTTCTTAAAGATATCCATAAATACTATGGCACACAGCACGTCCTGAAGGGTGTGTCCTTTGAAATATACGAAGATACGGTCACAGGTCTTATCGGAAAAAACGGAGCGGGAAAGACAACCCTGTTTAAGATTATTTCCGGGGCTGAAGGATTTGAAAAAGGCGAACTGATGATGGCCAGGGGACGCAGGGTGGGAGTTCTGGACCAGATACCCGAATATGCACCCGGGACTACCGTTTACAAGGTGCTGGACTCGGCCTTCAGTGAAGTTTACGAACTGAGGGACAAGCTCCGGGAACTGTCACAGAAGATGGCCGTCGATAATTCTCCCCAGGTCATGAAGCAGTACGGGGAAATACTCCAGGAATATGAAGCAAGAGGCGGTTACACCATCGAGACCTCGATCAGGAAAGTCTGCAATGGCCTGGGCATAGACAAGGAAATGCAGGAGAGAAAGTTTTCAGACCTGAGTGGCGGGGAAAAGACCCGCGTGAACCTGGCAAGAATCATCCTTGCCGATGCTGACATACTTCTGCTTGACGAGCCCACCAACCACCTGGACATCAATGCCGTGGAATGGCTGGAGGAATACCTTGCTTCGTTTGGCGGGACCGTGATTGTGATATCCCACGACAGGTATTTTCTTGACAGAATCACTGAAAGAATAATTGAGATCGAAGACGGACAGGCATATACATATGAAGGTAATTACAGCAAATATGCCCTGCTGAAGGAGCAGCGAAAAATCGAACAGCTAAAGCATTATGAGCAGGAACAAAAAAAGATAAAACAGCTTGAAGCGGCTGTCAAAAGGATGCATGACTGGGCCAGGAGGGCCGATAACCCGAAACTTCACAAGCGGGCTTTCAGCATGGAGAAGAGACTCGAAAGGATGCAGAAGAATGCCACACCCAGGCCCAGGACGGAAAGAAAACTGTCAAAAGCATTCAGGACAGATGATTTCACGGGCACCGAGGTTCTCAGCATAAAGGGCATAAAAAAGAGTTTCGAAGGCAGGGTGATCCTTGACGATATAAACCTGCTGGTCAGGAATGGCGACCGGGTCGCTCTCCTGGGGAACAACGGGGCAGGCAAAACCACTCTTTTGAAGATTATCCTGGGCTATCTTGCTCCAGATGCCGGTATGGTAAAGACAGGCCCGAGCGTGAAAACAGCATACCTGCCCCAGGTGGTCGAATTCAAGGAACCGGAACTGACAATCCTTGAGACGATCCAAAGGGAACTGAAGATAGATGAGGGAAGTGCCCGTAACCTTCTTGCCGGGTTTAAATTCACGGGTGAAGATGTTTTCAAGGCGGTGGGAAAACTGTCGGGCGGAGAGAAAAGCAGGCTGAAACTTTGCCTGCTCATGCAAAAGGGAGTCAATTTCCTGGTGCTGGACGAGCCGACAAACCACCTGGACATAGCTTCAAGGGAATGGATAGAAGAGGCCCTGGACGATTTTGAGGGAACTATTCTGTTCGTTTCCCATGACCGTTATTTTATCAGGAAGTTCGCAAGAAGCGTATGCGAGCTTGAAGACGGCAGGCTTTATATTTTTGAAGGGGATTATGAGGAGTACCGGCAATGGAAGCGTTATGCCGAGCAGCAAAAACAGGCCCGTGGAAGTGATAAGGAAAAGCCTGCAAAGGTAAAAACAGACAGCCGGATCAGGAACCCGAGTCCGAAAGCCATCGAGAAAAAGCTCCTGAAGACGGAAGAAAGCATCGCTTCCGTAGAACAGCGTCTCGGTGAGATAGAAAAAGAGCTGGAAATCCATGCGTCAGACTACGAGTGCCTGACCGAACTCCTTGAAGAAAAGCATGCCCTTGAGGCAAAACATGATGAACTGATGTCCCTGTGGCTCTCCCTCCAGGATGGGTGAAGGGACGTACAGATTATACTTATTTTGAAGTACATCCTAAGGTGTCAGATACATCCTGATACCTTAGGATGTATTTTTCTTTGTACTGTTCGCATTACAACATTCAACTGCTCCTGCGGAGGCAACTCGGATCTGAACAGCATGCCCGGGCACGTATCACTCGCGTAATAAGCTCTTTTCATATTGGATAATATAAACTTTGACCGCAAAAATGATACCTGTTAACAAGGGTGGTGCCGCCTTAATGCTGAAGTTCCTTAAGAAACTGTTCGTATATGAAGAGCCCTCAAGCTCGGATATCGAGATGGGATATGAATTCCTCGAGGGATTGGAAGAATCAATGGAATGGGGAGAAAAGTATGGTGCCGGAAAAGGCCTTAAAAATGATCTGAAGGAGCAGAAAGATAACAAGAAGGACAGATCAGGACAGGATGAGCAGGCTGGTTCGGAATGCAGGGCCGATATGAATGACCGGGAGAGCAAACATCCAAAAATACTGATTCCCAAGCCAGCAGGAAAAGCGACCGTTCGTAAAAGCAGGAAGCAAAAAGGGAATAGTAAAGCGGAGAAGACTGAAACCCGGGACAGCGGTAAGGAAGACTATGAGGAACATTCGAGAAAGGTCAGCAAATCACTGACTGAAAATTTAGACTATCTAAGGAAAGTTTTCCATGTGCCCAAAAACCAGGACGTTGTTATCCGCGAGTTCAATGTTGCCCATAAGATCCCTGCCTGTGTCGTGTTCATCGATGGCATGGTTGAAACAACTATAATAACACAGTTTACCCTGCCCCAGCTTATGGATATAAATCCTTTCCGCGGTTTTGAAGGCGGCTGCGCTCTTGATTTCATAGAAAAAAATGTACTGCCTGTGCACCAGGTAGAAAGGATGAGCAATTTCAGGGAAATAATCCCTGAGATACTAAGCGGCCTGACCATTATACTGATAGACGGGTGTGACGAGTGCCTGGCCATGGAAAGCCGGGGATTCGAAACCAGGACCATAAGCGCCCCTGTTACCGAGACGGTCGTACACGGTTCGCAGGAAGGGTTTACCGAGAACATGCGGACCAATATAACGCTGGTAAGGAGGATTATTAAGAACGAGAACCTGGTAACCGAGTTCATAACCGTCAGCAAAGCGAACAACGGCAGGGCTGCCTTGCTGTATATAGAGGGGCTGACCAATCCGAGGATCGTCAAAGAGGTAAAGAGACGTATCGAGAGCATCAACGTCAAATATATATCAGGCAGCGGCATGCTGGAACAGCTTATAGAAGATAAATCGTTCATGATCTTTCCCCAGGTTATTTCAACCGAAAGGCCTGACCGCGTCGCTTCCTTCCTGATGGACGGGAAAGCTGTCCTGATCTGTGAAGGCACGCCTTTTGCCCTTGCCATGCCAATAACCTTTTTTGATCTTTATCATACCTCGGAGGAATCAAATGTCAGGTGGCAATACGGGACATTCATGAGACTGGTAAGATTGATAGGGATGCTGCTGGCTGCTTTGCTTCCGGGGATGTATACTGCGCTCATACTATTCCATCAGGAGATGATTCCGACATCCCTTTTGTCTTCCATTGTGGTATCCCGCGCAGCTGTTCCGTTCCCGACTATCGTGGAACTTCTCCTGATGGAGTTTTCTTTTGAACTGATAAGGGAAGGCGGGATACGCGTTCCTGGTGTTACAGGAAACACACTGGGCATAATCGGAGCCCTTATACTGGGCCAGGCAGCGGTCCAGGCAGGACTTGTGAGCCCTATCCTGATAATTATTGTAGCGGTATCCGGTTTGGGCAGTTTTGCCATCCCCAATTACTCGCTGTCTCTCGGGATAAGAATAATACGATTTTTTCTGATTTTCTTCGGCTGTATCGGCGGATTTTACGGGATATCAGCCGGAGTCACCATATTGTTTGCCATGGCCCTCAGCATGAAATCGTTCGGGGTGCCGTTTTTCACTCCCGTTGCTCCTTATGCGAGCCATAACACCGATACTATAATCCGTGCTCCAATTTATGAGCAAAAATACAAGCCGGATTACCTCAATGCGGGTGATGAAATACAGATGGGCGATGAGCCGAGAGGCTGGAAAGCCGAAGTAAAGCAGGAGGAACAGTAAATGCTGAAAGAAGGCAGATTCGGTTATAAGGAAGCCATCAGCCTGATAGTTATCTCCATAACATCCAAAGTATTTTTTACCAGCGCCTCATTCGTTTCCAGGCTTGTCGGAACGGCGGGGTGGTATATGACGCTGGTATCGGCAGCTGTGGCCGCGCTGTTCTTCGCATTCCTCTACCTGCTCCTTAAGCGTTTTCCGGGAAAGAATATAATGGAGATAAATGATATAGTGCTGGGCAAATTCGCAGGTTCATTGCTTTCTTTGGTACTATGCGCTTTTTTGATGATCATTGCCAGCATAGATATGAGGGAATTCACTGAAGTACTTAAAGTGTTCGTCCTGCCTGAAAGCCCGCCGAGCTTTATTATGGTCATATTCATAATAAGCGTGATATCTCTTGCGTTTGCCGGGCTTGAGACACTGGTGCGATATTCAAAATTCCTTGTCTATCTTCTTGGCGCAGGGTGTATCTTTGTCATCCTGCTGTCCATCCCTGACTTCAGGGTGTACAGGTTATTTCCCTTATTAGGGAACGGCCTCGGAAAAACGATCATCAACGGCGCCCTAAGATGCTCTTTTTACGGTGAAGCGGCTCTTGTGGGAATTATGGCAGCTTCACTCCAGGGGACCAATGAAATCAAAAGAATCGGTTTTTACAGTATTTTTATATCAGGCCTGATGACAAGCTTATGTTTGCTTTCTTTCGGGATGGTTTTTCCCTATTCTACCGCTCAGGAACTGGTTTCCCCCATGTTTGCAATGGCGGCCAACGTGCACCTCGGAGGGTTCCTGCAGCATATGGAGCCGATATTTGTATTCCTTTGGAATTTCGGCAGTTTTATCGAGGTATCAGCATTGTTCTACAGCGCGATCATGATTTACTGCCACGTGTTCAGGATATCGGATAAAAGGCCTGTCATACTTCCCATGGGAACCCTGTTGTTCTGTCTGAACCTGTTTCCGAAGGGTATCCAGGATGTTTTTTCCGCCTATGTCCAGACAATGAGGACATGGGGGTGGGTCATATATTTTCTGCCGCCTGTAATTGTTCTTATAATCGCCGTGATAAGAAAAAAGAAGGGGGCACAGAGAAATGGGTAAAAAGCTGGTCGTAACGGCGCTTGTTATACTGATGGCAGTAAGCTTGACAGGCTGTTTCGATGCAAGAGAAATAGGTGATTATGCTTATATATCCATGGTTGGGATAGATGAAGGCGTAACCGATGAACTGCGCCTTACTTTCCATATCCCCGAGTTCCAGGTCAGCGGAAGCGGGAGTGACAGCGGTGGCGGAGGCAATTCCAATGAAAAAGAGAAAGCTGAAAAAGAGGTCATTACCCTCGATGCGCCGTCCCTGCTGTCAGGCGTGTCAATACTTAACAACAGCGTGCCAAAGATCCTAAACTTTATGCATATGAAAGCCATAATAATATCCGAAAAAATGGCGAAAAGCGGAAAAGCCGGCAAAGTGGTGACAGGCCTTATGAAATACCGCCAGGTCCGCGGAACCACGAACATCATAGTATGCAGGGGAACAGCCGAGGAGTTCATCAAGGCTTTCCATCCCTACCAGGGCGGCCTGATTACCGATTCGATAGAGGAACTGGTTACGAGAGCTGAATATACCGGATTTATCACCAATTCGACTTTCATGGATATGTATGACAGGATAAAATCTGCCACTTCACAGTTTCTCGCAATCTATGGCTCGGTCAATGACGGTAAAAACCTGAAAGAATCCCGATCAGGGGAAGAATCTGACCCGGAGAGCAGGGAGTCCGGGGAACCAGAGGAAGAAAAACCCGTATCCCAAAATGAAGGTTATGGATCTGGAGACAAAGGCAGGTTCAGGATTCCGGGCGATTACCTTGCAGGAGAAACGCCTGTCAAAGGCGGTCCGGATATTGAGCTTTTTGGTTCGGCAGTATTTGATGGCGACAAAATGGTCGGTACCCTTACGGGTTTTGAAACACAGATGGTACGGATAGCTATCGGAAGACTCAACCGCGCGGCCTTCACGATACAGGATCCGCTGTCGCCCGATTTGTATATTCCCATTGAAGTAAAGGAATTCGGGACTCCAAAAGTTTCAATAGACCTGAGCGGACAAAGACCCATGATAAACATGGAATTGAAACTGGAGGGAGATATTACTTCAATACCCAGCAGGATCGAATATGAGGACGAAGAAAAGAACAGGATATTGGAGCAGGCTTTTGAAGAATTTATAAAAACAGGCCTGGAAAGGACATTCAAAAAAGGGCAGGAACTGAAAACCGATGTTTTTGATTTAGGACAGGTTGCAATAAAACAGTTCCTGACCATACCGGAATGGGAAAAATACAAATGGAAAGAAAAAGTACTGGACGCGGAGTTAAATGTAAAAGTGGACTTTATAGTAAGAAGAACCGGGAAAACCACCAGCAACAAGCCTGCCAAATAATCGGAGGGGGGAGAAGAATGAGCATTTACGCAGGTTTTTTGTACTTGATCCTTTCATCCATATATACGTTCAGCTATGCCAAAAAAATATGGCCTAAAAATAAGGCCGCTTCAATGGGAGCGGTACTGCTCGTTTTTATTTCATCGGCCGCTGCGATCTTAGCGTACCTGAGGACTTAAGTACGACAAAAAGGCAATATGACCCAGCGATCATGTCATATTGCCTTTATACGGCATGACTTTTGTGATTTGCTCTGCTCATTCATTCTCTATATGAATTACGCTGACAGGGCAGCCTTCGGCCGCTTCATAAGCCATTTCCTCGGAATCCTCGGGGATTTCGTCAACATAGACCTCTGCCAGCCCGTCATCCGCCATCCTGAAAACCTCGGGACAGGTAGATTCGCATAAACCACATGAAATACAACCGTCTCTGTCGATCCATGCCTTCATAATTATTACTCCTTTACAAGATAGTGTTTCATAAGCTGATCAGCCTACCGGTATTATACCCTGAATATATTATATATAACGTGACTGGAATCATATTATTTCCCGCGAGTCTCATTTTTTCCTGTAGTCACATTGAGTTTTATTATGTATAATAAGGTGGAAAAACCTTAGTTACCGTGACATGATATGAAAGAAATTTACATAATGCTGACACAGGTAGGCACCCTTGTGTCAAAATCCATAAAACTGTACACAAAAGCCAAGTACAACCATGCGTCCATTGGTGTAGACCCTTCCCTTAAAATATTCTACAGCTTTGCCCGCAGGGTAAGGTATTTCCCTCTTATAGGCGGCTTTATAACCGAAGTGATAAACGAGGGTCTGTTCAAACATTTTCCTGAAACCGAGTGTGCCATATACGCTCTTTCGGTGGCTGATGCCATCCATGAAAAAGTATGTGAGATCCTTGAGACGTATAAAAGGGATCCGAAAAAATACCGCTATAACTTGATGGCCCTGGTCGGAATACTGATAAACAGGCCATTCTGCTCAGAAAATAAATGTACCTGCGCCGAGTTCGTGGCGAAGGTACTCCAGCAGTCAGGCATATATACTTTCAATAAGCCCTTATGTTTTGTAAGGCCGGATGAGCTCCCGGGCATACCCGGACTCAGGCTGGTTTACGAAGGCCCAATGGCGATGCTTGATATGGGCCGGGCAGGATAACGATTCATATCACTGATTGCCCGGCTGTTCATAATTATTCGGGTTTATCGTCGTAAACGTCCTTACCATTGCTTCGGTAGGAGATATAAATATCTTTATTTCTCCGTCCTGGTTAAGAAGCGTGTCGTCCATAAGGCTTTGCGCAATGGTTTCGTATACGTCGGTGGGCGTGATGAACCAGACTATCTCTTTTTCAGGTTGCAGTTCTATATTTATGATAGGCAATACCTGGCGATCGGCAGTTGTTCCTCTTCCGCGCATGATAGTCGCGCCTTTGGCGCCCGAATGTCGGGCCAGGAAAACAACTCTTTCAGCCAGTCCCCTGTTTACAATGACCATGATACACACATGATCAAGGCTGATTTCGTCAACCAGGTGCGAGGAGACAACAGCCTGCTTTGCAACAACGGGATACTCGATCTTTTTATGCCTGAATATGGTCCCGAGGATCATCAGTGAAAAAACAGGAGCCGTTGCAACCATGGCGATAACACCGAAGCCATCGACCATTACATCCGCGGTATCGATTATAGTTGCGGCCCCCTGGGCAAAAGCAAGCACGAATGTAGCTGTCATGGGACCTGACGCGACTCCGCCGGCATCATATGCTATACCTACGAAAACAGGGTCGGACCTGAATGAAAGCAAAACTGCAATGAGAAACCCGGGCAGGAGGAAATACCACAGCTTGACTTCGGGCACAGCTATCCTGACCATGGAAAGGGCGATGGCAATGCCAACTCCTATCGAGAGGGTACCGCGGATCAGGCTTATTGGTATGTAACCGCTGGTGACTTCTTCGATCTGTTCGCCCAGCACGTGTACGGCAGGCTCAACCAGCACCACTATAAGTCCGAGAATGAAACCAATTCCAACCAGTATCCAGGGGTTCATTTTTCCCAGTTCTATACCTATTATCATTCCCATATCCATAAAGCCTGAGTATACTCCCGTGAGGAATATGGTAAGACCAATAAGCGTCATGACCAGGCCGTTTATAATTCTGATAATATCATCCTTTGGTATTTTGAACTTAACGTAATTGTATATAAAAAACAAAACGATGATGGGAAGGAGCGCTATGAGGGATTCGACAAATATTTCGGGAATTTTCCGGATGATAGGGCCAAAAACCCCTTCCGCGATTATATATTCCGCAGCCTGCCCTTGTATATTTTTCTGGCCTGATATTATTGACATGAGCATGACTGACAGTATGGGGCCAGCGCTCATGATGCCGACAAGTCCGAAGGAGTTTTCTTCTTCGTTCTTGCCGCCTTTTACCTTGGAAAGGCCAAGCGATATGGCCAGGACGAATGGTGTGGTAAGGGCTCCCGTGGTCGCTCCGGATGCGTCAAAGGATATTGCGAGAAATTCTTCGGATACCAGGAATGAAAGTATTAATATAATTCCATATGTAATTGCCATAAATGCGCTGTAGGAAGGCTTGTCACCCAGCAGCCTGAAAACGCCGAACATGATCATTACTCCTACACCGACGGAGACCATGTATACTATGACCGTCGCGCCAAGGGAACCGCCGGATGCGGACTGGATCTGTGTGCCGAGGATAAGCAGGTCCGGTTCGGCCACTGTGACCAGGAATCCCAGCAAAAAGCTGAGAATCGCGATTTTTACAGGTGTTTTTGATGTAGCTATCTCCTGGGACATGTACTCGCCAATAGGGTTCATTGACAGGTCAACACCCCAAAGGAATATCGCGAGTCCGATCAAAAGCATGACGCTGCTGACTATAAACCGTGCCAGGACATCGGCTTCCACATCTACTATGGTGAAACACAGCAGAAGCACTATAATAACGACAGGCAGCAACGTCCGCAGAACTTCTTTTGTTTTTTCAAACAGTAAACTCATGATGCACCTCCTTTGCTGTCTTCTGTTCTCTGCTCAAAGAGACCGCTGGCCCTGGTGACCGGGAACGTAAACAGAATGCCGTTTCCGGCCTTGCCAAGCTCCAGGTCGGTGTAGATTTTTTCCCTGATTGGATAGACTTTATCCTTTGCAGTAATGATCAGTATAATATCCTTCTGGGGTTCAATTACCAGGGGATAATAAAAATCTGTAGGGATACCGGCCCCGCGCCCGTGGATCAGGGTTCCGCCCCTGGCGCCCGCAGCTCTTGCCGATTTGATGCAATCCCTGCTCCGACCTTTATCAACTATCGTAACAATGCAAAAATAAGAAGCGTTTTCTCTTGTCGATGAATCAGCGGTTTCATTCTGACCGGGAAGTCCGGGTTTCCAGCGCCTGAAGGGTATTGTGAAAGCAATTCCTTTATTGCTTTTATGGAACAGGAATGCTTTGCTCAGTTCATCATGAAGTTTGTCGGAGAGCTGGTCAGATACCGGTATGATAACTATTTCCTTGTGGATTTCGGTAAGTCCTATTTTATTTAGTAATTTCGACTGCACGGTACCTTCGCCCAGCAGGATCGTTCCGCCCTCAGCGCCGCATTCCTGCGCTTTATGTAATACTGAGTTTGCCTTTCCCCTGTTAACTATGGTAAAGAATAACGAGTCTATTGCCATCACATCCTGTTCCTTATGATTTTATTTAAGATCACTTAATTTTATTATCAGCAAATGTCCTATTGCACTTATATTTTTATAAACTATTTTTATAAACTAAATGTAAACCCGGCCTCTGACACGTTCTTCGGCCATAAAACCTGCAGAAAACATAAAAAAGGCTCTGCTGCAATGATCATCCTGACTAAATACAGACAATAATACTGTGCGGCTATCTGAAGGCTTTCAGATGGGATTATGAAAATTACATTAATAGTATAACACAGAACCGAGGATTTTCTTATATTTTTTATCAACTTTTAAAACGTGCAAATTATAAACTGGCATATCAGCCATAACCGTGCAAAACATTATTGCAATGCAAAAATGATTAAGTTTATAATGGGAAATATAGACAATAGGAATGTGAGGTAGTGTCTATGGCCGATAAAGCGAAACCCGAATACCTGTGGAAGGACAGGAAACGTTATCTTGGCCTGCCCCTTAGTTTTACAAGGTACTATATCAGGGATCAGAGACTGTATTACTCAAAGGGACTTTTCAATATGGTTGAGGAAGAGCTTCTTCTTTACAGGGTTCTGGATATTAAGCTTAGCAGGACATTGAGAGATAAGCTTGTGGGGGTCGGAACGATTACCCTGTTTACCGCAGACAAAACCAATCCCAAACTTGACCTGGTGAGGGTAAAGAACCCTAAACAGGTCAGGGATATGATCAGCAGGCTTGTAGAGGCGGAGAGAGCCCGTATCAATATCCAGGGCAGGGAATTATTCGGAGTATCCAACCCCATGGACATAGATGGCGACGGGATTATGGACACTATTGACGGAGATATATCGTGATGGTATAATTATTCCTAAATATTCAAAAGCTGTGATGGAGAAAAGTATGAAGCAGTGAACCATCCAGGGAGAGGCTGTCAGGGACTGGAAGCAGCCTTATGGGGAATGTTTCAGAAGTTCGCTCCGGAGCTCTTCGGCTGAAGCGTCAACGTTGTAGGCTGGTGCGGGTATCCCTCCGTTAAAGGGGTGGAATATCGGATGATAAACCCGCAGGGTTTGATTGTCCCGTATTCTCTGAGTGTACTGCAGACAGCAGTAAAAATGGGTGGTACCGCGGAAAGCTTAAGCCTTTCGTCCCAGCAGGGATGAAAGGCTTTTTTGATACCATAAATCAATCGGGGAGGTCATATCATGTCGCTTTACTGGAATGCAAGGATGGAAACCCTTGACAGGGAAGAACTGAGAAAGATCCAGGGAGAAAGGCTCAAAGCCACTATTAAAAGAGTCTATGAGAATGTGCCCTATTATGCTGAGAAGATGAGGAAAGCTGGAGTTACGCCGGAAGACATAAATTCTGTAGAGGATCTTCGAAAGCTGCCGTTTACAACTAAAGCCGATCTGAGAGACAATTATCCCTTCGGAACATTCGCGGTCCCCCTGAATGAAGTAGTAAGGGTCCATGCATCATCAGGAACTACGGGAAAACCGACGGTAGTCGGATATACCAAAAACGATATCCAGACATGGGCTGAATGCGTAGCCCGCTGCCTGTATTGTGCCGGTGTGGGCAAGGATGATATTGTCCATGTGGCGTATGGATACGGGTTATTCACAGGCGGCCTGGGACTTCATTACGGGGCCGAAATGGTGGGGGCTACGGTTATCCCTGTTTCCGGAGGAAACACTGCGCGCCAGATCCAGCTTCTTAAAGATTTTGGAGCTACGGTCCTGTGCTGTACACCGTCTTACGCGCTGTATATAGCCGATGAGATGGCTTCAGCCGGCATAAAAAAGGAAGATTTGAAACTGCGGGTAGGAATCTTCGGAGCCGAGCCATGGTCCGAGGAGATGAAGGCCCAGATCGAGCAGCGACTGGGACTGAAAGCGTATGATATTTACGGTCTGAGCGAGATCCTGGGACCGGGTGTTTCCATGAACTGCGAGTGCCAGAATGACCTGCATATCGTATCCGATCATTTTATCGCCGAGATCATCGATCCGGAAACCGGCGAAGTGCTGCCGGACGGCGAGAAGGGCGAGCTGGTTTTCACATGTATCACCAAGGAAGCGCTGCCGCTTATCCGTTACAGGACAAGGGACCTGTCAGTCTTGACCAATGAACCCTGCGCCTGCGGAAGGACCGGGACGAGAATGAAGAAAGTAACAGGAAGATCGGACGACATGATTATAATCAGGGGCGTCAACGTGTTCCCGTCCCAGATAGAATCAGTTCTTCTCAAGTACAGTGAAGTGGAGCCCCATTACATGATATATGTGGACAGGGTGAACCATCTTGACGTGATGGAAATCCACATAGAAATGAATCAAAGCATATTCTCAGACAAGATTAAAAATATCGAATCCATCGAGCGGAAGATCAGGCACGAAATTGAGTCCACCCTGGGCATCAGCACAAGTATTAAACTTGTGGAGCCGAAGAGCATCCAGCGCAGCGAAGGAAAGGCGAAGCGCGTTGCAGACAGGCGCAAGATATTCAACTCCTAGTCAATACTCTGCGCATGTCCTCAGGAAAAGGAGCGTTGATGACGATCCGTTCCGATGTTACCGGATGGTCGAACGCCAGCGTAGCGGAATGGAGAGCCTGCCTGCCTATCAAGTCGGTCTTTATATCGGAGTAGAGCCAGTCGCCGACAATGGGATGACCCATGGCCCTGGTATGGACCCTGATCTGGTGGGTTCTCCCTGTTTCCAGCATAAACTGGACCAGGCTTAGATCATTCTGAATCGACAGGGTTTTATACCTTGTTACCGATGGAGCGCCGCGGGGATCGACTATTCTTTCAATTGTACTGTTTTCCTTGCGTAATATCGGCAGGTCAATAGTGCCTTCCAATGGATCATATATACCGTGGACGATACCGAGATATATTTTCATGACCCGGTTATTCTTCATCTGGTCTATCATTCTTTCCTGAATATGGGCATTCTTTGCAAAAAGCACAATGCCGGACGTATCCCTGTCCAGCCTGTTTATGGGACGGGCCTTGATATGAAGGCCTTGCTTTATGAAGTGCGCAAGAACCATTTGTGCAAGAGTTCCTGATGTATGGCCGGCGGAGGGATGGACCGGGATTCCGGCCTTCTTGTCAACGGCAAGAAAGTATGGATCCTCATAAAGAACGGAAATCTCCGCTTCCTCAGGCTGGTAATTGATTTCTTCATCGTACTCAATGACAGCGCTGACCTTGTCCCCGGCATGGACGATATCGCTGGTCCTTCCGGGACTGTCGTTCAGCAGGATTCCGCCGCGCTGTTTCAAAGTCTTTACGAGACGGGAAGAGAGCTTCATACAGCCTCTCAGTATATTTAAGACTTTTTTACCTTCATACTGCCCGGTAACAATAAAATCTATCCTCATGGCAATCCCTGTCCTTATATAGCAGCTGCAGCCTGCACGACGTTTAAAGTGCGTAATTGTAAGCAATGTTGGTGACATGCTGTTCAGAGCTGAAACTGTCCATTTTTTGCGTTCGCACAGTATGACATCTCATCTGCGCACTGAAATATATAAACACACTTGCGCGTGTGTTACAATATATATTATCATACTCAAGGCAGGGTTTAAATTCAGTGGTATTGTTCCGGCACTGCAGCTCACCCCGAATGCTGTACCGAAAGCGCAGCAAACCTTGGGCGAAATGAGAGGAGAAAAAACATGTACGTCGGAGTATTGAGGGCATCGCTGTTCCTGTCAGAACCCCGGTCGCTGAAAGACAAAAGAAGGATAGTGAAAAGTCTGATCGAAAGGCTGAGAAACAAGTTCAACCTGGCAGCGGCGGAAATAGGGGCCCTTGATTCATGGAACAACTGCGAGCTTGGGATCGTCTGCGTTTCAAACGAAGCCGCCCATTCGGACAGGATGATGGCATCTGCCATCAGTTTTATAGAAAACATGGGTACAGTTGAGATAACCCGTGTGGAAACCGAAATAATTCCCGTATAACCCCCTAATGTATACGAATGTCCTTTTCGATATATGTTTTGAGTCATCGGAAGAAAAATGTAAGAAAAACAGTCCGCTTGAAACACCTATGACACACCAAGGCAGTAAGGAGATTTTATGAAACTTAATGTAGCTAAAACTTTCGCAATCAGCCTCGCGTTTTTTACCATCAGCCTTGCCTGGACCCTGTATAACACCTTTGTTCCAATATTCCTTATGGGCAACGAGCATATCCCGGGACTGATAAGAAGCTCGACTGTTCTCGGGTTCATAATGACACTGGACAATATATTCGGCCTGATTTTCCAGCCATATTTCGGAAGCCTGAGCGACAGGACAAAAACAATGTTCGGCAGAAGGATGCCTTTCATTATCATTGGAATTCCTCTTGCCGCGCTGTTCTTTACGATGATTCCTTTCTACGGTAACATAGGATCATTGTTCAAAACCGACTTACGGCTTTTTGCCCTGATGTTCTCGGTAATCTGCATGAATTTTTTCATGAGCGTGTATCGAGCGCCTGCCACCGCCCTGATGCCCGATGCGACTCCTCCGGCATTAAGAAGCCGCGCAAACGGAATCATAACTGCCATGGGCGGACTTGGCACTATCATCGCGTTTTCCCTCGGAGGAAAGCTGTTCAATACTAATCCCAAATATCCCTTCATAATGGGCGGTGTCATAATGATCATTGCCCTTGCGGTATTGCTTATCTTCCATAAAGAGCCCGAGGAACCGTATTCAGCCGACGAAAGCGAGACAGACAAGATATCTGGGGGGCTTTTATGGGGTAAAAACGGGCAGCCTTCGGCGATCTCCATGACACCGTCATTATTGCCGATGCTGCTGACAGTTTTTTTCTGGTACTGCGGGTTTGAATGCCTCAACGCTTTCTTCACCCTGTACTGCCAGGAAAAGTTCAGCCTGCTGCCCGGAGACGCTACCCAAATGCTGGCGCCCATGGCCGTATTGTTCATGATCTGCGCCTTTCCGGCAGGATACTTGGGAGGAAGGATAGGCAGAAAGAAGGCTATGCTTATAGGGAACGCCGTAATCGTCGTAACTTTCGTCATAATATTCATGCTAACGGAAAAGAATTTGCTGCCGGTTATTTTAGGCGTCAGCGGGGCAGGGTGGTCCCTTGTCACCACCAACGCGTATCCCGCTGTGGCCGAGATGGCGCCGAAGGGGAGGACGGGCCTGTATACCGGCTACTATTATGTGTTCACTTTTGCGGCAAGCATATCCAGCCCTATATTGTATGGCTTAGTGGCCGATATGCTGAAAAGCCAGGCTTACCTGTTCATGTTCGGGTGCATCCTGTTTTTACTGGGCATGATATTCCTGATCATGGTGAGAAAGCAGGACATTCAGGAGAATAATAAATAATCAACATTATGTACCAAATGGCATATGTTAAATAAGGAACAATCTGCGGAAGTTTCTTATTATGCTTTTTGGTATCTCAATCGAAAACTGGGTCGGCATAGTCATTGTCGCGGCAGTAGCCGCTTACCTTATTTATATCACCATAACCAAGCAATGGACGAAAGTAAGGGAGTTTGCGTATAAGTCCATGCTGCTTGCCGAGAGAACATTCGGCGATGAAAACGGTAAGCTTAAATTTGAATTTGTAGCCCGGATCGTGTATAAATACCTGCCGTTGTGGCTGAAACCTTTTATCAGCGAAGAAGTCATAAAAAAACTGATCCAGCGCTGGTACAACAGGGCGAAGGATTTTCTTGATGACGGAATGATAAATGAATCGGTATGATCGGTTTCAGTCAATGAGCTTGATTGCCCTGAGACCATAATCGGAGTCTGTATCGAAGGTAACCTCACCTGAACCCACGTTCAGGTTTTCAAGGAATCTCCCTTCGAACCAGAAGCTTTCGCCGTAACTGTTTTTATGAACACTTTCTATGAAGAAACCCACGAACCCGATTATTTTAATGGGCACGTCACCCTTCGTGCTGGTATTGCGCTTCAGCATGGATTCCACCACCGGTATCAGCATGACCCTGCTGTCGCCGACTTTGGCTTTCTTATAATCGGTATTCGGATCACGGGAGACCCTTCTGGCAAAAGCCTCTACAGACTCCTTACCCCCGCTGGAAGGTCCCAGGTAGTACATGTTGTCGTTGATGGCGAAAGTTTCGTGATAACCGAATTCAAGCCAGTGGATATAGTCGTTGAAGTTGGTGTTCTTCCTGATATACACGTTCATATAGTCAAACTGGTAAGGATACCGGTTTGACAAAGGATAGTTCCTGTACACCGGATGATTGCGGTAGTCGCTGGGATAGTTGTAATTCCTCGGATAGCCTGTGTCAGGATAATCGAGGTATGCGCCCTTGCCGTACATGCGCATGACGTAAACCTTGTCATAGTCAAAGTAATCGGGCTTGGGTATGACAAAGGGGACTATCCACGGAACGCTTGCGGCTATTCCCACTTTTGCCGTGGCATCGGCAGAGATCGTGCTTTCATGCATCCCGAGGATCCTGGCAAAAACTGTGGAACTTATCCTGCTGATCGTGACGGTGATGGTACTGTTGTCGTTCCCGACGGACACATCGGCGGTATCTCCGGGTTTACCGTTGAGTTTGACATATTCGCGGGCTATCTCTGCAGCCCTGGCAGGGTTATCGGGCAGTTCCATGGCTCCGGCCAGTGCAGCCGAATCGGCGGCATTCTGGATCTCTGCTTTTGATACCGTCATGATTCCGATATCAACCACAATGGCCGAAAACCCTAATATTACTGTCATCATCAGCGCGAAGAGCACAAGGGACTGTCCTTTTTCATTTTTCATTAATATATAAATACGCTTCATCCATCATCACTTCCGGGGAGCAGATATTTGAGCACACAAAAGACTCCTCCGATATAATTTTATAAATGAAGGCAGAGGTTGTTAAATAAGGAGATAGGGCAGGTAGGAATAGCAAAAAAGACCTATCGGGTACTGATTTATAGTCCTACCTAAGGAGCAAAAAAGCCGCCGCAATCTGCCAGTGTCAGACTGCGGCGGCGAATATGAGAATCATTCATTCTGTTATCTGATGAGTGTAAAGTTTCTGAAAACGTTGACCAGTGTATTGGCGACGGTTGACATAGTCTTTATAAAGATATCCAGCGCGACACCGACGACATCCTTGCGTGTATCGCCGACAGTATCACCGGTAACCGCTGATTTATGCGCTGCCGATCCTTTGCCATGTCCCTCAAGCGATCCGGATTCGATGTATTTTTTCGCATTGTCAAACGCTCCGCCGGAATTCCCCATGAAGATGGCGCGCGGGATTGCGACGATCGTAGCACCAATCAGCAAGCCACCTACAAAATCAACACCGAAAATAAATCCGCTGATCGCAGGAATCAACATTGCCAATACTGAAGGGAACAGCATCTTGCGGAGGGCTCCCTGAGTCGCCATCTGGATCATACGGTTATAATCCGGGCGAACCTTGCCTTCCATGACACCGGGAACAGACAGAAGCTTGTCTCCTTCATCAGCCATTGCGCGTGCGGATTCGATCGTGTTGTCAGCAAGGACCGCGCTGAAATATTCAACCAGGGCGCCGCCGATTATCGCACCGGCAACTACGGTGAAGCTGGCAATATTAAGAACCATTTCGGAGTTTGCGGGAGTGAAATTACCAACATAGGAAACGATGAGGCTGACCGTCGCAAATGCTGCACTGCCGATGGCAAAACCTTTGCCTATGGCTGCGGTGGTATTACCGACGGCATCCAGTTTGTCAGTAATCGTGCGTACATTATGGGGAAGGTGGCAGCTTTCCGCCAGACCGCCGGCATTATCGGCGATCGGTCCGAACGCGTCAATGGAAACTGTCGTGCCCACGAATGAGAGCATGCCGAGTGACGCGACGGCAATGCCATAGATACCGCTTATTCTTCCGCTGACGAAAAGTGCTATGCCGATCAGGACAACTGGCAGCAGACAGCTGCGGCTTCCAATGGCGTCACCTTTGGTAATAACAAAGGCGTCACCTTCGGGTGCCATTTCAGCAAGTTTCCGGGTAGGTTTATAGTCAGATGATGTATAATACTCGGTAATGGATCCGATGGCTACACCGCTGGCAAGTCCGAGCACCGCGCAGATCCATGGGCTCAGCCAGCTTGCTTTCCATCCGAATGTTTCGAATGTGGCGGCATCGACCTTTCCGAATATAAGCCAGGAAGCTCCAAGACCAAGAACGACCGTCAATCCTGCAGAGATCCAGGTGGCAAGATTCAGTTCATGGGAAGGGTCGTTTCCCATCTTTTTTACATTCGCATACAGCATACCAACCAGGCAGCTCAGCAAACCTGCTCCCGCAAGAACTATCGGGAAGATTACAGTCGGATTGAACATCTGGTCGATGCTGTGTTTCTGGAACAGGATTACAGCAATCATAATGGTAGCGGACATCGTCGCTACAAAACTTTCAAGAAGGTCCGAGCAGTTGCCGGCAATATCGTTGACATTGTCACCGATGAAGTCGGCAATCACGTTCGGAACCCTGCTGTCATCCTCAGGAAGGTCATTGCGGATTTTTGCCAGAATATCGGCGGAAATATCCGCAGCCTTTGTATAATTGCCGCCTGCGACACGGTTGAACATGGCTACCAGGGAACATCCGAGCGAGTATGTCGATATACGCATCACAGAAGCGTTGATTCCATGGAGGTTAATCAGCAGGCCGCTGCCATCGGTCTGATGGTTGACTCCGCCCCAAATCAGCAGAACCGCGACCAGGCCGAACATTCCAAACGCCTGTACGCTCAGACCGGAGATGCTGCCCCCGCACAACGCCACCTTGACGGTTTCGCCTATTGACATGGTTTCGCGAGCCTTATTTGCTGTTCTTACGTTGGCGTATGTAGCGCTTTTCATTCCAAGTACACACGCACAGCTGCTCATGGTTGCGCCTACCAGGAAAGTAAGGCCGCTTGTTTTTTCCACAAAAAGTGATAAAAACAGTGAAATCAAAGCGACAACCATAATAATGGTTTTATATTCTGTTATCATGAAAGCATTAGCGCCAGAACGTATTATTGCAGCCATGTCGGCCATTTCAGCCGTTCCTTCCGGCATTTTGCGGATCCGTACAAAATTCCAGGCCACATATGCAAGGGTTCCAGCAATGATACAAAGTACAGTGATGGTCCAGTTGAGTGACATTGTTCTTTCATTCCTTCCTTCCTTTCTCGTTTCCTTTTGATTCTGGGATGTTGTATTGGTTTGATTCAAGTCTGATTTTGACCCGAACATTACCCATTATACTACATTCTCCGAAATTATACGACATATTACTGCTAATTTTCCGCAAAGAATTGTTCAATATACAGAATGATCTATTATGATTTATACATTGCCATGATATAATATCTGTATCCATTGGGGGTGAATATTACGGACCGTTTAAGAGTATTTCTCCAGAAATACAAAACATGTAAAAATTTACTCATTCTTTTGTCAACACTCGGTGCAACTATCGGCCTTTCAGTACTTTTATCATACATTAATGACGATAACAACCCGTTTGCTATGGCTCTTTTTATAATGGCTGTGGTCATTGTGGCCCGATGGACAGACGGGTACACATGGGGAATAGTCGCTGCCTTCATGGGCACATTTTGCGTGAACTATATTTTCACATATCCCTTTTGGGCATTCAGCATCGACTATACAGGATATCCTCTGACTTTTTCGGTCATGCTGATTGTTTCTGTCCTGATCAGTACATTGACAACTCAGATAAAACAACAGGAACGACTTCGATTTGACATTGAACGGGAAAAAATGTACTCCAGTTTATTGCGTGCGATTGCTCATGATTTGCGTACACCTCTGACTGCCATTATAGGAGCAAGTTCAGCAATACAAGAACAGAAGTTATCTGCAGAAGATCAGATACGTCTTGCGGAAGGTATCCGTAAAGATGCGGAATGGCTTGTCCGTGTAACTGAGAACCTGTTGTCTGTTACCCGTGTCAGCAATCATGGCATGATAAAAAAAGAAGATGAGGTATTGGAGGAGATTATCGGCAGTGCGATTATGAAATATCATCGCCTTCCGGGTTCTTTGCCTGTGGATTCCGACACACTCAGCGATATCATTCTTGTTCCAATGGATGCAATGCTGATCGAACAGGTAATGATCAACCTGTTCGACAACGTTAATGCACATGCGGAAGGCGCTTCGAAGATTTGGATTCACCTCAGGAAAGAGAATGGGATGGTTTTCATTTCTGTCGAAGATGATGGATGCGGCATTACTCCATCATTATTGCCTCAAATTCTTGACGGAACATATATGTCAAAACATAGCAGGAACGATGACCGACGTAACATGGGAATAGGATTGTCTGTATGCAGATCCATTATCGAAGCGCATGGAGGTCGTTTGTTTGCCGGGAAGAGTCGTCATGGCGGTGCCGCATTTGAATTCTCATTACCTTGCAAGGAGAATATGTATGTCGAATAAGGTACTCCAGAAAATTTTGATTATTGAGGACGATCCGGGTATTTTGAATTATCTGAAAACAACGGTTGAAGCGGCTGGATATGAAACCGTTACTGCATCCGATGGGAAATTGGCACTCCATATGATTACATCTCACTGTCCCGATTGCATTTTGCTTGATCTTGGACTCCCGGATATGGATGGCAGTGAAATCATAACGAGCGTCCGGAAATGGTCATTAACACCAATCATCGTGATTTCCGCGCGAAACACGGAAGAAAATAAAGCGCTTGCTTTGGACTCCGGGGCAGATGACTATATTACGAAGCCCTTTGGTTCGATTGAATTGCTTGCCCGCATACGAACAGCATTAAGACATTCCCTTACCGCGGGAAAGAACAAAGAAATTGGAATAGACGGCTGCTATCGTGTGGGGGAACTGGAAATTGATTATAAAAAGTTAAAAGTGCGTGTGCGCGGTGAAGATGTTCATCTAACCCCGAATGAATTCAGAATCGTTGCTTTACTGGGCAAACATCCGGGGCGCGTGATGACATATAAATCGATCCTGCGTGAGCTTTGGGGGCCATCAGCTCCCATGGACAACAAAATTTTACGTGTTCATATGGCCAGTATCCGCCGAAAAATCGAACAAGATCCGACGAATCCCCAGTATATTTTCACAGAGGTTGGCGTTGGCTACAGAATTGCAGAGAACACTCAGGAAACCGAAGGCCGGCCGCCACAACTTAAGGACAGCCGGTCCCCATAATTATCCTTGGTTTATAACAGCGCTTTTTTTACGCTGATCTTCCAGTTTGAACCCGGCAGAACATTGTATGCCTTAGAGAAGGAACCCTGATTGATAGCAACGGCGATATAGTCGAGGGAATTCACATAGATAAGAGGCTCGCCTATGTAAACATCAGCAAAGGACTTTACATACCGGATAATATTGCGGTAAACCTCCCGCGTGTCATTCATGATGGCTATCTCAACCCTGCCGCCATAAGGAACTCCCAGTGTCTTGAACAGATCCTTGCTTATGTTGGTCCACAAGCTTCCAAAACGGACATCCAGGATATCGATGGTACCAGTGATAGTATCCCCTTCCATAACAGGTTCAGTGACCGGAAGCTCTACTACGCTGTCGGGTTGGACTTCAGGGCCGATATCCTCAAACCGGATGAGACCTGCAGCCAGCCTGGCGCCGGTATAGGCATAAATGTCCCTTCCATGGAAGGTGTAGGATTCGCCCGAGTTGGGAAGACGATTTTTTTCTTCGTCTATCTCTCTTGCCTCTTCTATGCCCACCATCCGTTTGATATGGGTGAGGGTGCCGTTGTCCGGTGTGATTATGTACTGCCCGTTGACAGTTCTTACAGCAATACTGCGCCTTGTGGAACCCACTCCGGGGTCAACCACCGAAACGAACACCGAATCCTTTGGCCAGTAGCTCACTGTCTGTATCAGGCGATAGGATGCCTCCCAAATATTGTACTGGGGTATTTCATGGGTCAGATCACATATCTTGAGCTCCGGACATACCGAGTAGGCCACACCGTACATGGCGCTTACCGCGCCGTCGGCAATACCGAAGTCCGATTGAAAAATTAAAAGGCTGCTCATAATGACCTCCTTGTTTTCTATGATCACTTCCGGAATATAACCGTCCAGTCGCTTCCATAATCCACGTGCCAGGTCTCGCAGAAGTTACCCATGCATGTGGCAACGCCAATGTTCATCAGCTCATTGATATAGATGACGGTCTCTCCCTTTTTAACGTATCCGAAGGATGGGGCAAACAGGGCATTTTCGTGATGAACCACCTTGTCACCATGCATGATGGTCATATCCAGCCTATCGCCAAGGGCAAATCCGCATTCCATAAATGATTTGGCCGGGATATTGGTCCATAGGTTTCCGAAATTCGGGTCATTAATCTCAAAGATACCTTCAGCCCGATTATGGCTGAGTTTTGGCTGTATGATGGGGAGGACCACGATCTCCTCCACCGGGTAGCCCGGACCCACTTCCTCATAGGTAATGATTCCGCTTGCAAGCCTTGCAGCGCAATATCCGAACAGATCCCTTCCGTGGAAGACATGGGTTCCTTCCGTGGTCTTCAGGCGATTACGCGTCTCATCGATTTGGCGCACTTCCTGGATCCCCGAATAAGCCTTTACATGGGTCAGCGTACCGTTATCGGGGGTGACAATTATATAGCCGTCACAGGTTTTGGCCACGCAGGCTCTTCTGGATGTCCCCACGCCAGGGTCCACAACCGAAACAAATATGGTGCCCTTCGGCCAGAACCTCATGCTCTGATTTAGCCGATAGGATGCGCTCCATATATCGAAATGGGGAATTTCATGGGTCCCGTCAAAAATCTCCAGGCTGCGGTCTACGGATTTGACCACGCCGTACATGGCGCAGACCGCTCCCTCTTTGTAAGTAAAATCTGTTTGGAATACAAGAATGGGTTTGATCATGTTTTAAATTCTCTCCTTATTTATGAAAATGGATACCACATGTTAAGGGTCTCGGCCATGATGTTCTGCGTGATGATCCAGTATACGCAAAACAGTATAAGGATGATTTGCAAGACCTTGAAAACCTTGTCAGCTTTCAGCTCCTCATGCTCGCTGTAATAGGTCCTGGTCTTTGCTCTGCCGTATCCTCTCAAATCCATGGCGTTGGAAATCTTTCCTACCCTGTCAAAGGAGGAGGTGATCAAAGGAACCAGGATCAGTATGTTCTGCTTCAGGCGCTTTCCGAGGGAGGTTTTCCTGGGATCCAGTTCAACTCCTCTCGTTTGCAGAGATACTTTTATATTTTGAAAGTCCCTGCCGATATCGGGAATGTAGCGAAAGGCAAGGGAGAAAATGGTGCAAATCTTGTAGGGAACCTTGATGGAATACAGTCCGGCCGCCAGTTCGGAAGGTGTGATGGAAAGGATGAAGACCAGAGAAACCATGAATGAGGTCATCATTTTGATAAAGCGGACACATAAGTACCACAGGGTTTCAGCCGACAAGTAAAGACGTTCTGTCACTCTGAACAGCACAGTAGTCGTTCCACCGCACCACATGGTCCCGATATAGGGGTCGGCCAGCCAGAACAGAATGATGTTGAGCAGATTCATTGCCCCTATGATAATGATAAAGTACCTGATGACTTTCCAGTTCGGCTTTACCGATACAAGGCCAATGATGCTCAAAATGAACAGCGGCAGGATCAAACGCAGATCAAAGGACATGATTATATATACCAGTAGAATCAGGAAGGTGCGGACCTTTGTTTTCCCGGTCAGCTTATGAAGGAAGGTGTCTCCGGGAATAAGATTAATCAGCAGCCGGTTGTCCATGAGCCCTCACCATCCTTTCATAGTTTATAAAGTGCTCAATATATGCTTCAGGATCGAGTCCCAGGCGCGTAGCCAGGGTATAGAGCGAAGTTTGCTTGAGATTCGCCCGTTTAATAACCTCGTCATTGGACAGCACCCTGAAGACCGAGTCGTCAGCCACCAGTTCGCCCTCAGAGAACACAATGGCCCTATCGGTATACTGGATGGCAAGGTGCATATCGTGGGTGATGAAGATAATCGTGATGCCATATTCCCTGTTGAGCTCATCCAGGAATTCCATAATCTCGGTGTAGTGTCGGTAATCCTGGCCGGCAGTTGGCTCGTCAAGAATAATGATATCGGGCTGCAGCACAAGAATGGATGCAATGGTAACCCTCTTTTTCTGGCCATAGCTTACTGCTGTGACCGGCCAGTTTCGCATGGGATAGAGACCGCACATTTTGAGGGCCTTTTTTACAGCCTCATCGATTTCCTCTCTGCTCTTCCCCCTGAGCAGCATGGCCAGTTCCACCTCATCCTTGATGATATCCTTCACCAGCATCTGGTTGGGGTTTTGCATGACATACCCGATTTTCTCACCGATTTCCTTGATGGAATATTTCATATAATCGGTGCCGTTAATAAGGATTTGGCCTTCCCGTGGTCTTATGATACCGCAGATCAGCTTGGCCATGGTGCTCTTTCCGGCTCCGTTCTTTCCCACAAAGGCCACCTTTTCACCCTTTCTCACTGAGAAGGAGATGTTTTTGAGCACCGGATCCTTGCCATAGGCAAAGGTAACATTCTGCACCTTGAGAATTTCTTCGCCAACCCTGGGAACATACTTCTCCAATTTCACCAGCTGTTGTTGCTTCAGCTTATCTTCAAAGGGGGATAAATCCATTCCCTGAATATCCGACAGGTTTTGGTCCGGCGTCAATTTACAGCCGGCATATTTCATGGCCTTGATATAGAGGGGTTCCCTGATGCCGTATCGGGTCAGAAGATCGGATGCCAGAAGTTCATCCGGCACACCGTCATAAACAATCCTGCCCTCGTTCATCAGGACTATCCTGTCCACGCTGCGGTGCAATACATCCTCCAGCCGGTGTTCCACGATCACGACCGTTTTGTTCTGCTCCTTATGAATACGGTCAATGAGTTCCACAGCCGTCATTCCCATTCTGGGGTCCAGGGCGGCCAGGGGTTCATCGAAGATCAGCAGGTCCACGTCACCGTGAAGAACGCCTGCCAGGGCAACCTTTTGCTTTTGTCCTCCCGACAGTTCATAGGGTACATGCATCAGAAAATCGCTCATGCCCACAACACTGGCGGCCCATTCGACTTTTGGCAGCATTTCTTTTCGCGGCATGCTCTGATTTTCCAGGGCAAAGGCTATGTCCTCACCAACGCTCAGACCTACAAACTGGGCGTCCGAATCCTGAAGGACGGTTCCCACAACCTTGCTCAAAGCAAAGATGCTGGCATCTTTGGTTTCCATGCCAGCAACTTTGCATGAGCCTGTGATAACCCCATCGTATGAAAAAGGATTTAAGCCGTTGATGCAATTTGCCAGCGTTGACTTCCCACTTCCGCTGGGACCCAGGATCAATACCTTTTCTCCCTTGAAGATAGTGAGGTTGATGTCATGAAGTGTAGGGGCAGATTGCGATTTGTATTTGAATCCGAAATTCTTAAATTCAACAATGGGTGTACTCATTTATACGCATTATTCCTTTTCTTCTTCCATTTTGAGATTTGTATTGCGGGCATTACGCCTTGCAAGGGCAAAGAGGATGGGTATACCGATGATCAGCAGAATTGCTATGTTACCGATACTCGCTGCCCAGGCTTGAGCGAATGTAATGGTCAGCTCACCGCCGTAGAAGGCCAATGTGAGTAAGGGTGTAACGACACCGAAAGCCAAGAGATTGCCAATGACGCATACAATACCATAAATAACGGCATGAATGGGCTTAAAGATACCTTCATTGATTTTTGCGCCATAGAGTGGCAGCATACCAATAATAAAGCCCAATACACCATTACCAACAGACCAGTCGAACCAAAAGCCCCAGCCGCCAATGAGATCAGCGATAATATTGCCCACGCAGCAGGATATGAACGCCGGAACCGGGCCGAACATGGAGCCTACGATAACAGGAATGATCATGGCTGTTGTCAGGCTGGTGTTTGTAAAAATCGGGACACCGCCATAGATCATAAGGACGCCGAAAAGAGCTGCACCGATGGCGATTGCAACGATGGTCTTGGTATTCCATACACCAAGTAATGTTTTCAGAACCTTTTTCATTTCTGACCCTCCAGTTAAAAAATTTTAAATTATACATAACCCGCATAAGCGAAGTTATTTAATATCGGAAAACATTTGGTTTACAAAACGCCAATACGCATGGATAAGTTTGTCATCAAGAAATGACAAGAAAGAAAGTGTTCCAGGTACTCCATACCTCCAATAATGGCTTGATATCTACTTAAATTCAGTATCACATCATTCATTGAATTAGTCAATAGGATTTGACATAATCATTTGCTTAATAAATGATTTTCAAAGAATTTCGACATATCCCGCAGACTTCATATGCGTCGGTTATCATCAGGGACAAGACACAGATTTTCTTAATTCATCTGTTTTGTTGATGCAATTAAAGAAATAATGATATGATAGTTTTAGCAATCCTGACATTGCCATTTATAATACTCCGGAGGTAAGGTGCGTTCTCCTGCAGGATAATTATGGGGATTGAAATGGAAAACATAATAACCGACAGATTAATCATTAGGAAATTCGAAAAAAATGACTGGCATGATTTATATGAATACTTGTCAGATAAAGAAGTTGTTAAATATGAACCGTATGATGTTTATTCAGAAAATCAGGCTAAAGAAGAAGCGGTCAGAAGGTCAAAGGATGAATCTTTTTATGCAGTTTGCCTAAAGGAAAACGGAAAGCTGATAGGTAACCTGTACCTGTGTAAAGGAGCCTTTGACACATGGGAATTAGGATATGTATTCAACAGGAAGTACCAGGGCAAAGGCTATGCCACGGAAAGTGCTAAGGCTTTGCTTGACTATGCTTTCAAACATTTAGGAGCAAGGCGTATTATAGCCATGTGCAGTAGGGAGAACGAACGGTCCTGGAAGTTGCTTGAACGCTTACATATGAGACGTGAGGGTTTGCTTTTGCAAAATATCTATTTTAAAACCGACAGCAGTGGTATGCCTGTATGGCTTGATACTTACGAGTATGCCATATTGAAAGAAGAATGGTGTAAACAGAATGGCTTGCCTTGGAAACCATAAAAATCGCGCAATAAGCCATATTAACTCTGACTTTCTCAAAACAAAAGTGGTCCTATGGATTTCTAAGGCTGAATCCAATAAGACCACTCGTAATGGTCGGAGTGAGAGGATTTGAACCTCCGGCCTCTTGGTCCCGAACCAAGCGCTCTACCAAACTGAGCCACACCCCGGCAAACAAAAAATATTATAAAGCATATCCGGACAAAAAACAAGACGGAAAGCTAATTTTACTGATTCGTATTTAACATGGATCTTTTATGGGTTTTGTCTTGGTAACATTAATATTTCCTGAACAGTCCGATGACCTTGCCGAGGATATTAAGGTCCTTTACTATTATAGGTTCATAGTCAGGGTTTTCGGGCTGGAGCCTGAAATGGTCCTTTTCCTTGTAAAATGTTTTTACTGTGGCTTCGTCTTCGATCAAAGCCACCACGATGTCCCCGTTATTGGCGGTATTCTGCTGCTTGACGAGAATGTAATCACCATCCATGATTCCGGCGTTAATCATACTGTCGCCGCGAACCTTGAGCATGAAGGAAGTCGAATTCTCCAGGTAACGGACAGGAATGGGAAATGTATCCTCGATATTTTCCACGGCCAGTATGGGCGCGCCTGCGGTGATTTTTCCGATTACGGGCACATTGTCTATCTCCTGGTCTGCTATATATCCTTCAAGATTCTTAGCCGAACTGTCCAGCACTTTCAGCGCCCTGGGCTTTGTGGCGTCCTTCGCGATTTTTCCTTCTTCCTCAAGCTTTTTCAGATATGCATGGACAGTAGATGTGGATTTGAATCCGACAGCCTGGCATATTTCACGCACAGAAGGGGGGAACCCCTTTTCAATCAGGAAACGATTCACAAAATCAACAATTTTTTGCTGTTTATCGAGATCACGATGCCTCATCAAACATCCTCCAATATGTAATATCGGCCTAATGACCGCCTTTACGCACTCATTATATCTTTTTTCAAAATAATTGTCAAACAAATGTTCGATATATATTGACAAAAGAACACCTGTTCGATATAATTCTCTTAAAAGAACATATGTTCCGGAGGCGGTAAAATGAGAAGAAGGTACAGGTTAAAGAACAAAAAGCGCTTTGCGTTTATGATATCACTGATAGTCCTTGCTGTTACCTTCGCTGGATTCATTACCAGCGCGGGGGCTTCATCTCCACAGCCCGATGAACATAAGGTAATCAGGGTAGAAAAAGGGGACACCCTTTGGGAAATAGCCTCGACTCATTCCGATAATATCGATATACGCAAATATATCTATAATATCAAGCAATTAAATAATCTCACAGGTGATACCATCTATGAAGGACAGGTTCTTCTGCTTCCGTGAGCCTGGACTGATGCGCCTTCAGGCATAACCTCGGAAATGAGAACTACTGCCCTGGTACACAGCCATTACAGTGCCGCAAATCGGGAGATGTTTTTTACATAATGGCTGTGGTAAAATTAAACTATCAAGATGTGATGGGGTGGGATCATGTTGGTTAAACAGGTATCCGTGTTTTTGGAGAACAAATCCGGAAGGCTCGCGGAAGTATCGAGGATCCTTGGGCAGCATTCTATTGATATCCGTGCTTTATCAATCGCTGAAACTACCGAGTTCGGCATACTGAGAATGATCGTAAACAACCCGGACCTTACGCTTGAAGTATTGAAAGAAAAAGGCTTCTCGGTAGGGATAACCGAAGTCATTGCCATACGCGTTGACGATAAACCGGGTGGATTGTCACAAGCGCTGAAGTGCCTTGAAGAGAAAAACATAGGCATAGAATACATGTACGCGTTCATCGGCTCAGGCGATGGCAAGGCTCTGGTTATAATCAGGGTCGACGATGTTCAGTATGCCCTGGATGTCCTGACCCGGAACGGTATCGATATAGTTCCCGGAGAAAAAATATACAACATGTAGAACACATTATGTTTCGCATTAACCCTAAAAGCAAAGAAAAACGGGCCTAAAGCCCGTTTTTGCTTTATTACGATATATCCCTGAGGACCAGTCCCTTGTTTTTGTCAAGAGCCCATTGGATCGACCATTCGTTTTCAAAAAGAAGGACATAGTTGTCATGCATATCCTTGACTAGCATGGTCGTGGAAGTCTTGTTAAGATCATGGGGATCTCCCTGGATCTCAGTTATCCAGCGGGCGAACTTATGATTCAGATACGTCATTTTCAGGTCAACATTATACTCGTTCTTAAGCCGGTACTCCAGCACTTCAAACTGGAGGACGCCTACGGCTCCTATTATAAACTCCTCAACGCCGATATCAGGCTGCTTGTATATCTGGATGGCTCCTTCTTCGGCAAGCTGGGTCAGCCCTTTCAGGAACTGCTTGCGCTTCATGGTATCCTTTGCGGCGACCCTGGCGAAGAACTCAGCCGGGAATGAAGGGATACCGGTAAAGATTAGGTCTCCCGTGGTGCTAAGAGTATCCCCGATACGGAAGATGCCTGGGTCGAAAAGACCGACAATGTCACCGGGATATGCCACTTCGACTATTTCGCGATCCTGGGCCATTAGCTGCTGGGGCTGGGAGAGCTTGATCTGCTTTCCGGTGCTGCTTTGGATTACCTGCATATTCCGCTCGAAGACCCCGGAGCAAATACGCATGAACGCCAGCCTGTCCCTGTGGTTGGGATTCATGTTGGCCTGGATCTTGAATATGAAGCCCGAAAACTTGTCGTTGTCAGGCTCTACGATCCTGTCACCGAAAGCCCGCGCGCCAGGCGGGGGAGCGATCTGAAGGAACTCTTCAAAAAACGGTTCCACTCCGAAATTCGTCATGGCGCTTCCGAAAAAGAGGGGTGTGAGTTCACCCTTTAAAACCTTATTTAAATCAAAACTGTCACCTGCGATGTCAAGGAGCTCTATTTCATCCACGAGCCGCGAATAATATGGCTCACCGAGAAGGTCTTTAAACACGGGATCGTCGACGCTGCCCTTTGTTGAGCTGACGATAGCCTGGCCGTGCCTGTTGTCGCCGGTGAATAACTCGATCTGCTTCAGCTTGCGGTTGTATACCCCTTTGAAATCTCCCTCTGTTCCAATAGGCCAGTTGAGAGGATACGACCGTATCCCCAGCACTTCCTCGATCTCCTGCATGAGGGAAAAAGGATCCTTGATGGCCCTGTCAAGCTTGTTGATAAAGGTAAAAATGGGAATGCCCCTCATTTTGCAGACATGGAAAAGCTTTATTGTCTGGGCTTCAACGCCCTTGGCCCCGTCAATGAGCATGACGGCGCTGTCTGCCGCCACCAGGGTCCTGTATGTGTCTTCGCTGAAGTCCTGGTGACCGGGCGTGTCGAGAAGATTTATGCAATAATTTTTATAGTTGAACTGCAGTACGCTGGATGTTACGGAAATACCGCGCTGCTTTTCAATCTCCATCCAGTCGGAGGTAGCATGCCTGGCGGCTTTTCTTGCTTTCACGGAGCCGGCCATATGTATGGCCCCGCCGTACAGCAGCAGTTTTTCTGTCAAAGTCGTTTTACCTGCGTCCGGGTGAGAAATTATCGCGAAGGTTCTTCTGCGTTCTATTTCTGCGATAAGCTGCTCCTTTGATATTCCCATATAGTTTTAGCCGTTCCTCTCGTATTCAGTCGAATTATAGATACAGATTATATATTATATTTATTTGTGTCCCTTAGTCAAGGAAACATGAAAGTATACCGGGAAAACGTTTATATGATAATCGGCAAATGGCAGATTCTTAGTTTCCTTAAAGACTACAGTAAATAGCTGTTCAATTTATTATTTTATAGTATAATATATAATCAAAAATCTTAGCGGGGTTGTATGTTATGGATACAAGAAGTGTCGCAAAGAGCGCCAAGGCGGCGTCAATAAAGCTTTCCGGTGTTTCGACCAGGCAGAAGAACGAGGCTCTCAGGCTTATCGCTGAAAAGCTGTACCAGAACAGGAACGCGATATTCAAAGCCAACGAGGAAGATGTTGAAAGAAGCATTGCCGAAAATCTTCCCATGCCTTTGGTCAAAAGGCTTCGTTTCGATGAGAAAAAATTGCTGGGAGTAATTGACGGCATCAATAATCTTATTGGTCTTGAAGATCCGGTGGGGAAGACCCTGCTGGCTACCGAACTGGATGAAGGGCTTGAACTTTACCGAGTAAGCTGTCCCATAGGCCTTATAGGCATCATTTTCGAATCGAGACCTGACGCCCTTGTCCAGATATCCACCCTTTGCCTGAAAAGCGGTAACGCGGTTCTGCTGAAAGGCGGGAGAGAGGCCCAGCTGACCAACAAATGCCTGTATGAAACCATTGCTTCCGCCAGCCAGAAGGCAGGAATACCCGAAGGCTGGATAAAACTGCTGGAAACCCGCAGTGAAGTATCGGAAATGCTTAAACTTGACGAGTATGTTGACCTGATAATACCCCGCGGTTCCAATGAGTTCGTCAGGTACATCATGGATAATTCAAGGATCCCGGTGCTGGGACATGCCGATGGCATATGCCACTGTTACGTGGATTCGGACTGCGACATGGAAAAGGCTGTCGATATCGTTGTAGATTCCAAGACCCAGTACGTGGCGGTCTGCAACGCCCTTGAAACCCTTCTGGTCCATAAGGATGTTGCCCACAGGTTCCTGCCTTCGGTAAAGGAAGCCCTTGAGAAAAAGAATGTGGAGATAAGGGGCTGTGAAAGGACAAGAGAGGTGATATCCTGCCTGCCTGCTTCGGAAGAGGACTGGAAAACAGAGTATCTTGACTATATCCTTTCGATAAAGGTCGTCGACAGCGTCGATGAAGCCATAGACCATATCAATACTTACGGCTCCGGCCATACTGACACTATCGTTTCGAACAGCAAAAACAGTATCGCAAAGTTCCTTGAATACGTGGACTCGGGCAACGTATTTGCCAACTGTTCCACACGTTTCAGCGACGGATACAGGTACGGATTCGGGGCAGAGGTGGGAATCAGCACCAATAAGATTCATGCGAGAGGACCTGTTGGCCTTGAAGGGCTCGTGACATACAAATACATGCTTTTGGGCGACGGCCATATTGTTGCTGACTATTCGTATAACAGGAAATCTTTCACCCATCGGCCGCTGGACAAGAAATTCAGGTAAGCGGAATCTCGAATGTTTCACCGCGTCCGGATATGAGCCTGACCTTTTTAAGGCCGGGCTTTTTCTGTGCCTCTCTTTTTATGCGTTCCATGATGGAATAGTCGTCCCAGAAATGCATGGGAAAGACCGTCCCGACATCGACATTTTCAATAAACCAGCTTAAGCCCCATAATTCCGCTTCTTCCTGCCTGGGGTCGGCTGTCAGAAATGCCACATCTATGCGGGTATCCTTCAAAAGCAAAATCTCATGCTTGAAACGGGCTGCCATATCATTGTTATATGCCTTCGGTTCTTCGTCCCAGTGCCACCAGTTGAGATCTCCGGCATGGTATACTGTTATGCCTGAAAAGGATACCAGGAAAGCAACGCCTTCGTCGGTGGACTTAAGGGTACGTATTTCGATATCATCGCTTTCATGAACCTGGTAAGGTTTCAGGATGCAGGCATAATCATCGTGATATTTCCTGGGTATGTCGTAGGAAAAATAATACCGGATGTCGTTTATGCCATTCTTCCAGGAGAGGATTACAGGATCAAAGTGATCGGGGTGACGGTGCGAGACGAACACCCGTATCTTTTTACCCTTCATTACTGAGATATCTCTAATACCAGGATCAGGGCTCTGATTCCCGCGGGAACCGGGAAAATAATCGAATATAAGGACCGTATCCTTGTATTCAATCATGAATCCGCTATGATTAAGGTATTTCACTATCATATAACCAGCCATATATCATCCCTCAGAAACTGGCAAACCTAAGAGGCTGCAATATAAAATAGTTTATTTCTATGCCGTCGATTCTGACCGTGAACATGGCGACGGTCAGCAGGGTCAGCAGCAAAGAGACGGCAATATCTCTGATATATCGTTTTTTTATGGTATAACCTATAATACCAATATGGTAAATAAGCCCGATTATTCCGGTAAGGGCGCTGAAATTGGGGATAGGGCTGACAATGAACATTTCATAGGAATGAAAAAGCTTCGCGGCGAAAGGCGCCTGGGTCAAAAACGCAATAAGGTAAATAATGGCAGGGAGCAGGTAATCAAAATAAATCAGCAGCTTCCAGCCTTTATCGAACTTAAAATCCCTGATCTTTTTCATACCCATTTTGCAAACCTCGCTTAATCAGTGCTTTTCGCGCCGCCTAAGTATTTCATCCTGCTTTTTGCGTTTTCGGTAGCCTGTATTGTGCCGTCCTTCATCATCCAGATCACGTCTACACCAAGTTTTTCGGCAAGCTCCACGCCTTCTTCATAGGGAGTAAGGAAAAAGGTGGTGGACATGAAATCTGCCAGCCCGGAATCCTCGGTCATGACCGCCACAGCCCTGAAATACTCAGCGGGTCTTAGCGTTACCGGGTCAATCAGGTGGTGGTAGCGCTTTCCGTCAACTTCGTAATATCTCTGGTAGTCGCCGCTGGTTACGAGGGATTGGTCGCTTATATACAATATATCGAGAGACGGCTCGTTGGGATCGTTGGGGTCTCCGTTCGGGTCCTGCAGGCCGATTCCCCAGTTTTTCCTTGAGGGATCCTTTGGCTGCCCGACGGTCCTGACATTTCCTCCCGAGCTTATGATGAAACTAGTATAGCCCTTTTCTTTAAGCTCGTTAACGACCCGTTCACATGCATATCCCTTGGCCACGGCTCCCACGTCAAGGCGCATCTGCTTATCTTCAAGATAGACAGTATTTTTTTCCTCGTCAACTATGACTTTATCGATGTCGGTATGCCTGTTAGCTCCAAGGAGGAGATCCATGGGAGGTACTTCCGCATTTTGGGGATCATCCAGCCCGCGCTCGCGGTAATCGTGCCATATGGACAGAACGGCTCCCAGGGCGATATTGCATTTCCCGTTGGTTTTATAATACCATTCCTTCGCAAAAAGGATCAGGTCGATTATTTCCCGGGGAACTTCCACTGGCTTTATACCTGCGTTGTCATTGATTGTCTTGATATTGCTGATCCCTTCGTAATCATTGTAAATATCATAAAGCTTATGCAGGTCCATGAACCTTTTCTCGGCAGTCTTGCACATGGCCTCGAAATCTGCTTTTGAATCTGCATAGCCTATTATCTGGATGACAGTATCAAATGCGCCAAGAAACTCATAGGAGTACCTGGTGTATCCGGAAGACTGCCGGTTTGAACAGCCGGCAGCAAGTATTGAAAGAATGAGCATTGACAGTAAAAAAAACTTTTTCATAATTACCACATGTCAATAAAATAAGGGCGGTCTCAAAACCGACAGACGCCCCGGGCAAAGCAAAGGCCCCGCTCGCAAACTGTACATGACAGTTTGTCCGTCAGGTTCTTCGGCAGCAAGCCTCAGGACTTGTGCAGCGTTTTGAGACAACCCCTGCAAACTAAGTACGCGGTATTATCTTGCGTTTTTGACCGCTTCAGCAACAGCTTTCTGGTAATCGCCGATTGAGATGGTGACCTTGGATTTCAGGTCAGCATCGTCAGCAGGGCTTTTCAGGGCTGTGATCTTGTCTACGGTCTTGCCTACCATCCATTTTTCGAGATCGGCAATCTGCTCAAACCATTCTTTGCCGATGGATGAAGCTTTTTTCATGCCGTAATCATAGCCGCGTTCCACCTTGGTCTGCTTCTCTTCGTTAATATTGGTGGTGATTTTCCCTGTAGCGTCAAAGTTGATCTGAACCTGGGCAGTGTCAATCACAACACCAAGGATCTTGTTGGAAGAGTCGACCGTAACCGCAGCCATCACTGTGTCTACCTGGGCCAGACCCTCAGCTTCTGCTGTTGCGTCTTTCGACTTTTCTACTGAGATGGTGTGCCCGAGTCCTGTTTTGACAGATGCAGCTGCGCCGCAACCTGCCAGCAGAACTGCTACTAATGTGAGTGCCAGTACTTTTTTCATAAGACCTCCTATAGAATCTTAATATATGCAAAGAGCCTTGCGAAAAGGTTTACAGCCATTCCGCAATTTCGCTCAGAGCATCGGTGTATTGGGTTCTTGGTATTTCCTTAATTATAGCGCGGCATTTTTCAACATACCGGTTTTTCAGCTTCTCGGCATCTTCTATGCCGTTGGAAGCCCTGATACCCTGTAGTATATATTTTATATCACCTTTGCCGCCGAAATAATCAGTTACTTCTTTCAAAAATTCCGGGTTGTTTTTTACCGCCATAATTACGGGAAGCGTAGCTATACCTTCTTTAAGGTCATTCAGTACGGGTTTTCCTTCGGCGGACTGTTCCGAGAGCAGATCCTTTATGTCGTCTCTTATCTGGAACGCGGCGCCGAAACTCATCCCGAAGCGACCGAACTTTCTTGCGATATCATCCGGGAGATTGGCAGTCTTGGCTCCGAGGATCATGGATGCGGAGAACAATATGCCTGTTTTGCTCAAGATTCGCTTCAGGTACTGGTATACGCTTGCTATTTTATACTTGCCGAGGTATTGCTCGACTTCTCCTTCGCACAGAAGGGATATGGACCTCGCAAGTATTTCAAGCTTCTCCGGTTTAAGACCGGTTTCCAGCAGCAGGCGCAGTGACCTTGTAAGAAGGTAGTCCCCGGTATAAACGGCAAGATTGGTGTTGTGCTTTTCCGAGATAGTCATCCTGCCTCTTCTTATCTTTGCCTCATCAATGATGTCATCGTGGACAAGTGTAGCCGCGTGCAGGATCTCGACTGCGGCGGCGGCGGGGAAGGTCCTTTTCCTGTCATAATCCCCGTGCAGGGCCGCTATTACGGCAAACGCCGGACGCAGCCTTTTTCCGCCCGATAACACTGCTTCCCTCGATGCAGTCTTTAAGAAGCTGTTTCTTGAAGTAACCTTTTTTTCCAAGTATTCTTCGAACGCGGCCATTTCTTGTTTAATGACCGGAAAATTATTCCACAAATCAGTTAACCTCCTGGATCTTTACGGCACAAGCATTCGGGAAATTATTCAGGTCTGTCCAGGCTGCCTTTGAAGAACAGCCTGAGCTTTCTGTTTTTCCAGAAGCTCTCCCAAACATTGTTAAGGTAGGGGAGGAGATAATAGTCAAGCCCGAATGCCCTTCCTGCTCCGCCCATGGTTGCAAATGATGCGAAGAGCATCCACCAGCTCTTTTCATACAGACCTGTTGACGACAGGAACATCATCAGCATCCCAAGGGATATGACGGATGCTATGAAGGTAAATGCGCCGCCTATGAACATAAGCCCCACAAGTATCTCGAATATAACGACAAGGACCTGGAAGAACATGGCGATACCGTCGGTGGCCAGGACCACTTTATCGATGAACCAGGGCACAAGGCTGAAATCTCCGAAATGGAAGAATTCGATTCTTGCATAGTTCTGGGAGCTAACCGCTGCTCCCTCGGCAATACGGGTCTCCTTACCCAGGTAGAAATTAACTATGCCTATCTTGATTATCGGGGTTTCCTCGGTTTTTGCCGTTACGCCTGGTGTGCTTGTAGCGCCGCTGACTGAATCAGGTGTCTCGTTTTCATTGCCAGGCGCATTGTTAATTCCGGTTGCAGCGCTTACCGCGTCAGCTTCTGCAGCGGTCGCAGCGCTTTTTTCGTCGGCTGCGTCATTTTCGTCTTTCTCAATCTCGATTACTCCGGTCACGGCGCTTCTGACGTCGGCACCATCGCCTGCGGTGCTTGACGACACCACTCCAAGGAAGGATGCAAGCTTGGGTTCGGTAAGCCAGCCATCGTTGATCTTGACTATTCCTTCATAAAGCCACACAACTCCGAGGAAAATTCGGAGGGGTGTTATCCACCAGGCCTGGACACGGGTAGACCAGTGTTTTTCAACAAGGATCTTTCTCTGACGTCTTTCCAGTACTTCATGGTAAAGATATCTCCAAACTCCCCTGAAACCTGTTATTTCCCAGAGATAGTGCATGTTCACCATGTATTTCATGACCATCGAGAGCCAGACGGGAAGGGTTTTTCCCATGATCTCGGAAACACAGAAGTAGTTGCCTACGCTGACCATGGTGCCATGGAATTTTACCTTGACCTTCTTCAGCTCTTTTCCGCGGATATCGTTAAGGATGTTCTCGGCTGCTCCGTGAGCTGTCTGTATGGCGTTTTCCACCATAGCGGCATAAGGAATGCCGTTCTCGTCGGCTAAACCACCCAGGTCTCCGACCGCGTAAACGTTCTTATTTTCAGTCCTGCAGAATTCATCAACTTTTATTCTTTTCTGCCTGTTTGCCCTGTCAATATCACAGTTCTCGGCATCATCGCAGGCCTTTATTCCGGCGGCCCATATGATTGTTTTGGTGCCTATTTCACCGCCGTCATAAATAAGGCTGTTTTCTGTTGCTCCTGTTATTTTTGTATTGAGCATCACTTCGACCTTAAGCTTTTTCTCAAGGTATCTGTGGGCTTTTGCAGAGTTCTTTTCACCAAGCGTATTGAGTATCCGCGGAAGCATATCCACTATAATGAGACGAACATCTTCCCGCGGAATCCTATGCTCCTTGCAAAGAGATTTAACCCATATGCCGAGCTCTCCGATCATCTCGACCCCTGTGAATCCGGCGCCTGCCACTACGAAAGTAAGCAAACGTTTTCTTTCGTTTTCATCATTTTCCTGTGATGCCAGGATAAAGCATTTTTTAATATGCTCACGGATCCTTACCGCATCATCGAAGCTCCAAAGCGTGAAAGCATGCTCTTTCATACCTGAAATGCCGAAGAAGTTTGGCGAGCTTCCCATCGCCAGTATAAGGTAGTCATAATCATAGACTGCTTTATCGGAGGAGATCCTGTTGTTCTCGAAGTCAAAGGATTTTATCTCATCCATTATCACATTGACATCGGTATACTTGAAGATACTGTTAAGCGGGATCCGTATCCCTTCTTCCGATATCCTGTTGCCGGCTACCTCATGGAGCTCTGTCAGGAGAGTATGGTAAGGGTTTTTATCGATAAGAGTAATCTCGACTTCGTCTCTCTTTTTCTTCTTGTTGAGCGTGAGAGCGGCTTCTATGCCAGCATACCCGGCTCCGACAATCAGTACTTTTTTAGCCATGGCTGATCTCCTTTCGTTATGTATCGAAAATATAAAAATTTATATATACCACATTATATAAGTTTAACACTTTTATTTTTTTCAACAATTGAAAAAAGATTCACTGCAATTATCGCCGTCAACAGACCTGTCACAAGTCCTGTCATCAGCAGAACGGGCAGATATGCAAAAATCGCAGCGTTTCTCATCATCAGGCTAGCCATCAGTATTTGTCCCGTGTTGTGGGCAGCAGCTCCTCCCATGCTGATTCCCAGTATGGAAAAAGCCTTGTTATACCCTGTCTTGAGAACAGTCATAACCATCAATGCCATGAATGCTCCTGCCAGGGAATACAGCAGGGACGACATCCCGCCGAATAAAAACGAGGCAAGTATGCACCTCAGTACAGTTACTGCCACAGCGGACGTTAATCCCATGAAAAACAGGGCAAACATCGTTACTATGTTGGCCAAACCCAGCTTGATCCCGGGTACGGGAATAATCAGATCAAGAGGAATGAACCTTTCTATGTAGGACAGAACTACTGCCAATGAAATCAGAATACTGTTCAAAGCTAACTTTTTCATGCGACCACCAATCTTTGTTTGTCAATGTCCGGAGAGCCAAATACCAATCGGTGTGACTGCCTTGTGACTTATTTAATTATTATATCCACATCGCTTCCATCAGCGTCAATACCTTCTATCCTGATCATTACTCCGGCGGGAAGACATACCGCGATCTGTCCCGGCCGGCTGATCCAGCCTGTGTTCACACAGACCTGATCGGGGCATTCGGCATGGGCGAAACGGATCTTCCCATTCTCTGCCTCGATCGTTCCGGGGTATTCTCCCTCGTAATCCAGCGTGTAAAGCCCTTCAAGCCGGTCCAGCCGGACAGTGTCCAAAACAGTACCATTCTGCAATATTATGGCCGTTTTTTCAATGGAATTTTTTTGGTAAAACGAGACAGCCAATAGGACCGCAGATATGACAATCACCGCTATTACAACAAAATCTCCGGCCCTGGGCTTTATCCGCAAGATGAATCCTCCTTAATATTTCCATGTCAGGCATAGATACAGACAAATTATACAATATTGATACTGTCTCTGAAAACCCCCAATGTTTCTGGTAAATGCTGTAATGTAAGACTGCCTGTTCTGCTTATTTGGGTATGTATGGACATGGATTCCCGATTAAGCTAAAATATATCAAAACAGGAATGGAGGTTATAATGAAGATATCGGAGCTTTATGGCCAGAAAAAGCAAAGCCTGTCTTTCGAAATATTTCCCCCCAAACCACATCTGCCCCTTGATACGCTTTTCAGGTCCATAGAGGGTTTTAAGAAACTGTCGCCCGATTTTATCAGCGTTACATACGGAGCGGGCGGCAGCCAGAGAGGCAGGACAGTTGAAATTGCATCGAAGGTTAAGAATCATTACGGGATCGAATCCATGAGTCACCTGACATGTGTCGGACATTCGGTTGAAGAAATTGACCGGCTTCTTGAGACCATGAAGGAGGAGAACATTTCGAATATACTTGCTTTACGCGGAGACCCGCCAGCCGACGATCCGGATTATGATTTCGGGAAAGGGGCATTCAGGTATGCCAGCGAGCTTATAGCCCATATCAGGAAAGAGGGCGATTTTTGCATCGCGGCAGCGGCATATGTGGAAGGTCATGTGGAGAGCAAAAGGCTGAGCGAAGACAGAAGGCACCTGAAGGAAAAAGTGGATGCCGGAGTTGATTTTCTTATAACCCAGCTTTTTTTTGACAACCGCCTCTACTTCGACTTCATCGAGAAATGCGCGCAGATAGGGATAAACTGTCCCATCATCCCCGGAGTGATGCCCATTTTCAGCGCCAACATAAAGAACATGACTGCCAAGAGCGGCTGCTCCATACCAGCCAGGCTGGTGCTTATGATGGATAAGTACCAGGATAACCCGGAAGATCTCAGGAAGGCGGGGGAGGAATACGCCGGAAAGATGTTAAGGGAGCTCCTGGACGGCGGTGCCGCGGGGGTCCATCTTTACACCATGAACAGGCTTGAATCTACCATTGAGATCCTGAAGATAGCGGGGATCAGGTAATACTCAGATGATGCAAAAGCGGCGTGCCTGCATGCGATCTTATTCTTTTATCTTGAATTTGCCTGCAACAGGAGCTAAAAGGCTTGCTGTGACCACACCCGCGAAGAACTGTATCATATTCATGGGAACGGACATCAACGCGGCAATGGGAGAGTACATGAATGATTCCACGGTAAAGTATCCAAGGACCATGCACATGCCGGCAGCGCTCATTCCTATGACAGCCCTTAACGTGAACGCTTTATAGCCGTCTTTTTTCGTTATGAACCATGCAATTAAAGACAGGACAGCAATTAGTATTGCAAGGCTGACCGACAGGTAGACCGGAAGATTGTTTACCATCCTTGCGGCGTTTGCTGCCGCTTCTTCAGCAGCTTTTTCTCCTGCTATAATACTGACGAGCGCATCAATACCCTTTGAAGATACCATGCTTTTCAGGTATACGACGCTGCCGGCCGTAAAGACGAACCAAACCGCAACAGCTGCCCCTGCCGAGCAAAAGGAAGCTTTTTTGGTTCTGCCGGAAAGAATCAGTCCCATGATCATGGCCATAAGGGATTTTATTACCAGTGTGGGAATGGCATACTGGGCATACCCGGCGAGCAGGTCGGCGAGCATCGAGCCTACTCCCGACGCAAAAGCTCCATAAACAGGTCCAAGGATAATGACAGAGATATAGATCATACTGTCTCCAAGATGGATATATCCGGATGTGTATGGTACCGGGACCGGAAGTATAAATGTTAACACCAATACGAGCGAAGTCATTAGTCCTGTAAGGACGAATTTCCTGGTGCTGCCGGCCATGGGCTTACCTCCGTCTGCTTCTTTTATTTCCTGTAGTATAGCATGCTATAATGAAAAATGTATAGAGATAATTACTATAAAATTGCAGGCGCTGGGAAAGATTTTTATTTATATTGCAGACAGGTAAAAATACCTATATTATTAATAGTATCATGAAATGTCCGTATAGGAAGTGTTAATATGACTGAAAAAAAGGATCCGAAAACCCCGGACGGGTTCAGACTGCTGATGAATGTCGAAGACGACATTGAAGCTGGTATCATCGAATCCAAGCTCAAGACCTGCGGAATAGATACAATAAAAAGCTACCGTGAACAAGGAGATTTACTTAATATTGTACTTGGCAAGTCCTTTATGGGAGTGGATATCCTTGTTCCGGAAGATAAGTACGAAGAGGCCAGAAACCTGCTTGACTCGGCGCAGGACATAAAGGATGAAGAGATCCTTGCCGATGAATCCTTCAACGACGAGACTGCCAAAGCGTCAAGTGAAGCCGAATTAAAGAAGCTGAACCGGTTTGCATGGATAATGGTGGCCCTGGTGCTTGTCGTAATTGCTGCAGCAGTAGTTCTCGCGCTTCTGCTGAGGTAGTTTGCCAAGTGGTTAACCGGCGACAGACTGTGCGAAACAGAAGGTTATAGCGGCTTAAATCGCATTCAGGCTCGCCGCTTTATATTATCTTACAGTCCAACAATCATCCGACCGTTACCGGACGGTTCGCATTCACCATGTATTCTCCCGGAGGGACATTAACAAACAGGTAAATGCCTTCATGGTTGGTACGGGTGTATGCCACCGGAACCAGCGTGTTGCCGGCTCCTGTCCTGTAGAGTATGACATCCGCGTCCGGCAGAGGTTCGTCCTCGTCATTGCTGATTATACCGGTAACGATACCTTTCGACGCCTTGAGATCCTCACGCAATACAGCGCTGATACTGACTATCGATTTTTGCCTTTTAATTTCCGCCGGGATATTTTCGGTGAAAAAACCCGCGGCATTAATCTTTAAGAGGTAAGTGCCAATTTCCTTTACCCTGATGACAAAATGCCCGATGTCATTGGTAAAAGTAAGTCCCGTCAGTTTGGCCTCGTTTCCTTCAACCTGGCAGAGCTCGACCGATGCGGTGCTGACAGGCATGCCATAAGCATTCTGGACGATACCGGCTATAATTGACCAGCTTTCATCCATATCAGGCTTAAGGACAATGTCTTTCTCAAGGAGCTGGTTCGGCTCCATGTCAAAAAAGACGGTATCGGACAGCCTGAAACCCGGCGCCAGCGAACAGGCGCGGTATCCTGAACCGGGCTTCAGGCGGGGAACAAAGTAGATCCCGTCATTTCCTGCTGTTGCTGCTGCAATGGCTTCATTGTTCTCATCAAGTATCAATATTGTCGCACGAGGTATCCCGTTTCCTGAAACGTCCTTGATTTTACCTGTCAGGGAACCTGAATTAAAGAACGGATTTCTATGAAGTGTCAGATCCAGGCGGATCGTTTCGGCGATACCGGCCAGCTCTTTCTTCTCTGACTGGCCAAGCACGAACTCATCACTGAAAACGGGCATGGCATATCCTCCCCGATTCCTGCTGTTATCAGCATATGACAGATAAGACGGTTTTGTGTACCTTTTTTTATCTGGGACAACCCTGTTTTCACAAACGTCCGGAAATTTTCATATACTGTTTTAGTAAAGATATAGAGGGGGAAATGCTTTGAGCAAGACAATCGTTCCAACTCCGCCTCAAAAGGTCGTAATTGCCGATGAAAACCAGGAAGTCCTGGGGAATATAATATTGAGCGAAATAACCTGGGATGAAAACAACATCATGGGGAACGTCAGCGACAAGATAACAGGAAAGCCGGTCGAGGGAGTATGCGTAAAGGTATGCGACCAGGACTACGGCCCGATAGCATTCAATTTCTCAGATATTGACGGCAATTTCAGCATAGAGGGAAATTTCCCGCCTTCAGTAAGGATAATAGCGGCAAAAAGCGGGTATGGCGTGGTATCGAGCGAAGCCCTGCCAACAGAAGGGATCAGGAAAAAAGCGCTTAACCTTGAACTGGTTCCTGCGCCCAATTATGGCACTGTACTGTTTGGAAGCGTGAAAGACGGGCAGCAGACCCCCCTTGGCGGCATAAAGATCACAATATACAGGTCTCACAGCCTTAATCCGTATGATTTCACTTTCACCAACGAGGAAGGAATGTTTGTTATTGACAACCTCGAACCTGGAGCTTACCGGATAGCAATACAGGCGCAGAATTTCAACGAGAGGGTAATCAACGTGGAGATAGGGAAGGATCTTCCTGTCGTTACGCTGGAAACCGTATACCTGAAGAAAAAAGTGCTGAAAGGAACTATACACGGCGTAATAACCGACAAAAACAATGTTCCGGTTTCCAATGCCCTGGTGGTCCTGCTGAACGGGAACAATAATCCCATACAGACGACATACACCAACGATGAGGGCGTATACGTATTCTACAGGCTTGATCCCGGCACATACAGCATAATTGCGAAATAGCAAATGTTTATAACCCGAAATCAGGACCGGAATGTTAACCTATTAAAAAAATAGGTTGACAATTTCCGGTCATTTTGTTTTAATAACCTATGAAGAATTACACATTATTATGGAGCGACAGGTGAGAATATGAAAATAACGGTGAGAGACATATCGCAGATTGCATTGTTTACGGCGCTGACGGCAGTGGGGGCGTTCATTAAGATCCCTATTCCACTGGTCCCGATAACACTTCAGGTCTTTTTTGTATCGCTTTCTGGCGTTTTGCTCGGCAGCAGGAAAGGAGCCATTTCCCAACTGTTATATATTGTATTGGGCCTTTCTGGCATTCCCATATTTACACAGGGCGGAGGATTTAGTTATGTTTTCAGACCTACCTTCGGATACCTGATCGGGTTTGTCTTAGGCGCATATGTGACAGGTCTTATAACCGAAAAACTTAAAACGAAAAACGTTAAAAACATATACCTTGCAATTCTTTCGGGAGTTGGCATCATTTATGCGGTCGGTGTAGCATATCTGTACATAATCAGGAATCTCTACGAAGGCAAGGATTTCTCCCTGTGGCTGGCTTTCTATTACGGTTTTCTCATTACCATAGCAGGAGACCTGATTTGTTCGTATTTTGCCTCGGTGCTTTCCTGCAGACTGATACCGGTATTAAAAAAATGGGAGAGAAACTGAAAAGGGACGGATGCTTTTCATCCGTCCCCAGAAAAATCAGGTTCTATAATAAATGTTGGGGTACTGGAGATAAAAATCGAGTGCTCCAACATT
>ENA-UPAD01000201-UPAD01000201.1-bioreactor-metagenome-genome-assembly--contig:-NODE-201-length-92732-cov-354.568685_pt1 | contig 92732 bp, 75 predicted proteins | sample MGYA00238179_ERZ772710 | MGnify/ENA primary metagenome ERZ772710 (study PRJEB29004, sample SAMN07631245) | bioreactor metagenome | isolation source: Switchgrass digestor | place: USA: Dartmouth...
TAAACAAAAAATGATTTCTACTATAGGTGTTGCATTTAATATTGCAATTTAAAGTCAGAAAATCTTTTATAGCATCCTAAACTTTATATTTGCAAACAAAATAAATTGCTTATTTCCCCATATATCACATGCCATATAAACAATATCGCCTTTTCACATCTTGTACATTGTCATTTTTTTATTTCCCTTAATTACAGGAAGATTCAAATCAATATCCATGTCACCAATCTTTTTTGTATTTCCTTTTTTAGAAAATTGGTATTCAACATAATTATTATTGGTTTTTCAAATTTCAAAAACTTCATATTTTTCAAAGTATTCATTAATTATATATCAAAACGCATCTTACACTGGGCATACCTTAGCATCCATAAGTCATATATTACTTCTTGTAAATCTATATCTTCATAAAAACTATTTGTGAATATAAAAATAATACTTATAAGATACTTATAAGTATTATTTTTATATAATGTATTTTTATTATCTACAGATTATTTAATATCACAAATTATCTCTTTCAAATATTTCGTAAATTCTTCGTTAAGATCTTCTCTCTTCAAAGCAAATTCTACTGTTGCTTGTAAAAATCCAAGCTTGTTTCCAACATCATATCTTTTTCCGATAAAGTCATAAGCATACATAGCTTCCTGGCCAATCAAAGTCTTTAGCGCATCGGTCAATTGTATTTCTCCACCTTTTCCTGGTTTTGCGTTCTCAAGGCATTCAAATATTAGCGGTGTAATGATGTATCTCCCCAAAATGGCAATATTTGACGGCGCATTTTCTTTGTCCGGCTTTTCAACAAGGTCCTTTACTTTATAAACTCTGTTATCAACCTGTTTGCAACTTACAATTCCATACTTCGATACATCTTCTTCATTAACAGGCTGAACTCCCAATACTGTTGTTTTATACTCATTAAATACATCTATCAATTGCTTAAGGCATGGAACCTCTGAGTCCACTATATCATCTCCGAGCAATACTGCAAAGGGCTCGTTACCGATGAAGGATTTTGCACAATATATAGCATGTCCCAATCCTTTCGCTTCTTTCTGACGTATATAATGAATATTAGCAAGATTTGATATACTTCTTACCAGTTCAAGGAGTTCTTCATCTCCCTTTTTTGCAAGTTCATGCTCAAGCTCATAGGACTTATCGAAATGGTCTTCAATTGCCCTCTTGTTTCTTCCGGATATAATAATTATGTCCTCAATACCGGAATTAATCGCTTCTTCAACTATGTACTGAATTGTTGGCTTATCGACTATGGGTAACATTTCCTTTGGCTGAGCTTTTGTTGCTGGTAAAAATCTAGTTCCCAGGCCTGCTGCTGGAATTATTGCCTTACGTACTTTCAAGTTGCTACACCCCTTTTCTTTTTATAGAAACGCACCAGGTTAGGCGTTTCGGAAAGTCTGGTTAATTGTTTTATGTACAACAAAATCTTTTTCTGAAACGCAAATTGGCCAGATATTTCATAGAATTCCCCTTATATATTAATTCTATCAGAATCAAGTAATTTTTCCAACATCTTTTCCCATGTTTATTAGCTTTTCTAAATAATTAGAAGTATTTTAAAAATTATTTATTCCTAAAAGCTTTACTGAATATATTTATATTTATAAAAAATAATATCTAAAGATACAGTATACACTTGCAGCAAACGCAGTGACATTTGTTTATCCATAATATAGATAATTAACAAAATTTACCAGAAAGGAGATGATACTTTGATACAAGTAAAAAAATATTATTCGTTTATAAATTGGATAATACCATTGGCTAAAGACTTATACTTCCGATTTAATGATGATGATGTTCCTGCTTTAGCTTCCCAACTTGCTTATTATTTTATTCTTGCCCTTTTTCCCTTTTTGATATTCCTCATTAATCTTATCAGTTTTACTCCAATAACAAGCGAGCAAGCTTTAAATGATTTATCAAAAATCATTCCTGATATTGCATATGATATTATAAAAAAAGTTATTGATCAGACCTCCCATACTAATAGGCAAACTTTTTTGTCCTTCAGTATGGTCGCTACGCTTTGGACGGCTTCAAACGGCATGATTGCAGTAATAAAAAGTCTAAATAAAGCATATGATCAACATGAAACTCGCTCTCTCTGGAAAGTACGCTTATTATCAATTGTCGCAACCATAGCTTTTGCTTTTACTATTATTTTATCCTTTTTTCTTCTCATTTTAGGGGAAGTAATCGGAAAAAGTATTTTTGTTTTTTTAGGTCTTTCCAACAGTTTCAAAATCCTTTGGTCATACATTCGTTTTATAAGCCCTGCTGCAATAATGATTGTTGTCTTCGCTTTGCTATATCGATACATGCCCAACAGACGCATGAAATATTCTGAAGTACTCGCCGGTTCAATCTTTTCAACAGTCGGCTGGTTTACTATATCAGTTTTGTTCTCCATATATGTAAACAATTTTTCAAATTATGCCAATACTTACGGTAGCATAGGTGGCATAATTTTACTTATTATCTGGCTCTATTGGATAAGTATAATAATACTCTTAGGCGGTGAATTAAATGCAGCATTGGCCTATAACAGAACAAAACATAAAAATAAAATTTCATAATTTATTTTCATCCAATAAAAAAACAAGCTACGGCGAAATTCCTATAGCTTGTTTTACAACTTTCTATTTTCAAGCCAATAACAATTATTAGTCAGCTGTATATGGAAGCAATGCTATATGTCTTGCTCTCTTTATAGCAACAGTCAATTGACGTTGATGTTTTGCACAGTTTCCCGATATTCTTCTGGGTAATATTTTACCTCTCTCGGATATATACTTCTTAAGTCTTGCTACATCTTTATAATCAATATTGGCTACTTTCTCTACACAAAAAGCACATATTTTTTTCTTTGCTCTTCTAACCCTTGCAGTTGTTTTTACATCAGCTTTATCATAATTTTCCTTACCGCTTTTCTCTTTTTTCGAATTCGCCATAACAAACGCCTCCTTTCTTCCAACATCAACTATAAGCCTTCATCATTTGCAGCATATCACATTAAAACGGCAATTCATCATCTTCTTCCAAAGGATAAAATCCATCAGCCGGTTCAACTATTTGAGGGTCTTGTACTTTATCAACAGCATCGCTTTTCTTGCTGTCGGCAAAATACACTTCATTAGCTACTACTTCTGTTGTATAACGCTTTTTGCCTTCATTGTCATCCCAAGACCTAACCTGTATTCTGCCAACTACTGCAACCTGAAGACCCTTTGTAAAATATTTGGAGCAAAACTCAGCCTGTTTGTCCCAAACAACTATGGGAATAAAATCAGCCTGTCTTTCTTCTCCTTGCTTTGCAAATCCTCTATTGACTGCCAGCGTAAAACTGCATACAGCCAAATTGTTGCTGGTATATCTTAATTCGGGATCTCGTGTTAATCTTCCCATCAAAATAACCTTATTCATAAATTCACCTTATTTATCCTTTTTAATAATGATATTTTTAATGATTCCATCGGTTATCTTATACATTCTTTCAAGTTCATGTGGGAAATTAGGTTCAGAACTGAAATTCACCAGCACATAATATCCTTCATTGTGATACTTTATTGGATATGCAAGTTTCCTTTTACCCCACTCGTCAATGCTTTCCAATTGACCATGAGATTCAATAACGCCCTTAATTTTTTCAACAATAGCTTTTGTATCGTCTTCACTAATTTCTGGGCTGATAATAAAAATTGACTCATATTGATTTACCATAACTTCACCTCCTCCCGGACTACGGCCCTGTTTTACTAACAGAGCAAGGAATCACACCGAAGTATTTTATCACATATTTTAAATTTTTACAAGTATATTTTTGCTTATATATATTCTTTCCTTCACCTATCTTTTTATTATTTAATGAGTTTATTATTTTAATAAATATGTGAAACAAATAACGATTTTTACTAAAATGTTTCATAAAATTAATAATTTATTACATATTGACAAAGTAGTTTTCAAAAATCGCATTCTATGGTATTATATATATATAATATATAAGTTAATCAGATAAAGGCCAGTGGACATGTGTTAGTCTATTCTTCACAAAGTGATACTTGCATATATTGCACCTATTTTTACTGTATATTTATTGGTTAAATCAAATTACCAAGTCAAAGTTTACAGTAACGTGCAATTTCATGTTGTTGTTTGGACTTTATTCCCACTAAGCGTTACATCCTCTGGAAAGGGTGAAAAAATATTGTTTAAAAGATCACCTGTAAAAAAGAACATAAATCCATTTTGCCTTATAATCGTATCACTTATTTGCAGTTTAGTCTTAGCTTTGCCGACATATACAATTTTTCATTGGTATAATAATCTTGAACATCCAATAAAAGCACATATAGGCCTTATCGAATTTACTACTGCTTTTATTGTAGTTTTGTATATTGTCATTTTTTTCGTTTCCGGAATTCTTTTTAATAAACTCTCTCAGCAGCATTCAGAAGCCAGAGAATTAAAGAATTTCAAGAATTTTACTGATATTCTTCACCGTGCCACATCTGAAGTAGAAGTTTACGAAACTTTGTATAATTATATACGAAATATGCATTTAGCCAATCAAATAACTATATTTTATAGAAATGACCGATCGTCCACTGATTTTTTATGGCAGAGAATCACCAATGAAAGAATGCCCCTTTGTACAATGGAGCCCAGAAACTGCCCTCTTATAAAATATGGACGTGAATGTAGCGTAAAAAATATAGCTACAGATATAACTTGTGCATATCAACTTACCGAACACAAAAACGGTAGTTATATTTGTTTACCCATAACTATCGGTAATCAGACTTTGGGAATTTTACAGCTGTATTCCAAATCAAAATACTTTTTTAACGATTACATTGTCTCAAAAGTAAAATCTTATATAGAAGTAGCTAAACCTATAATATCAAGTAAACGGGCTATGCAGCAGCTGAATAAGAAAGCTTATACTGACAAGCTTACCAAATTATATAATAGAAACTTCCTCGAAACATATTTGGAAAATCAAATTGAAGCTACAAATTTATCAAATGAGAGTCTGAGCGTTATCATGATGGATATAGACCATTTCAAGAGTGTAAATGACAAATATGGACACGCAGCCGGTGATGCTGTTTTAGTTGTATTCGCACAGGTTATTTTGCGCTGTATCAGAAAAACTGATCTTGTAGCAAGGTATGGCGGAGAAGAATTTATTGCAATTTTGCCTGCTACCGACACAAAAACAGCTGTTGGAATAGCTGAACGTATAAGAGAAACAATTGCAGTAGAACCCATGCCCAAATTAAACGATATTGTATTGCCGCCTATAACTTGTAGTCTCGGTGTGGCGACCTATCCAATTCACGCTGATAACAAATATAATATTATAAAAGTTGCTGATATTGCTTTATACAAGGCAAAACAAGGCGGCCGAAACCGTGTAGAAGTATATAATAATGATTTTGATTTAAACACTCTTATGAAAGAATAAAGAATAGCGGAATATAAAATTATTTATACTCCGCTATTTTTTATTCCTCAACTTCCGTTTTTTTAATATCAAGGTTTATTTTTGTCTTTTTCCGGATTTATACCATTTCTGCTTTTGTCTTTACTGTCATCTAATTTATTAAATTCCTTTATATCAATAATTTTAACTTCTGAATCGCCAAATACATTATCTTTCAGTTTTCCATCTTCTTGTTTCTTATTTTCTGTCTTATTGTCCTCCGGTTTTTCAGCCTTGGGTTTATCATCCTTTGCTTTCGGTTGATTGCTTTCCGGTTTAATATCTTTCGGCTCAATATTCTTTGGATGACTGTCCTGCAGTTTATTAGGTTTCGGCTCATTATCTTTTGGTATTTTGTCTTCCGCTGGACTGTCTTTAGGATCTATAATTTTTTGATACTTATCTACTTCCTTTTTTTCCTTAAGTTTAGTATCTATAGGAGTTTTAGGTTTTTGAGTTATTTCATTGGATTTTGTCTCTTTTTCTATCTTGTCTTTTGGCTCCGGAACCTTTTGTACTTTATCTTTTTCCTGTAAATTTTTTGCAACAATATCTTTCCGTACCAACTTCTCAGGCTCATTAACCTTTGCTTTATCTTTAGGTTCAGGAGGCACAGGCATATTATGCTCTCCCGGCTTTTCAGGAATATCTTTTTTTGCCTGCTGTTTAATGGAAGAAAGAATATCCTTAACCGGTTTTTTCTTATATTCATTGACTTCAATATCGGGCTTTTTTTCTTTCAATTTTTCTATAAGCACCAATTTTCCGGGAGATATACCCAGTTCTTTTGCACTATTACGTTCAGCAAGAGTAACCTTCTCCGTTACTACTTCCGATTGAACTTTATCCTGTTGCAAAGTAACATTAGCGGTGTTCAGCAGTTCCTTCTGAATATTTGATAGTTTATCGTAATTCTTACCGGAGACAGTTATTAATACAGCATTTTCATTACTTTCCCCTAAAAATCCTTCTTGAACAGCTGCTTTTATAGATTCTTCAATAACTTTATCAATTTTCAAATGCTTATAGTTATATTTCTTCAATAGTTCCTTTCCATCATTATTAAGGCCTTCAGCATCTAAAACCATATTAAATATATTGACAGTAAATTCCACACTGGGATTTATATCTATGTTTATATAGTTATAAGGTATATTGTAGACATATAATCCTATACCTATGCCTAAAACCAATAAAAATCCAGCTGCAATCGATACAACTTTCGATAATGATTTGAAATTACAATTTATTGCTTTAGAAGCCATATCAATTTCTTGACCTATAGTTAGTTTTCCGTTGTTTTTAACCCTTATAAACTCGCCTTTTTTGCTTAATACAACAGCGTATTTATCATTCAAATCAACTACTAGCCCTCTCACAATCTCACTCCCAGCTTATGTAATCCCTGATAAATTCATAATCACCGGTGCAAATTACTATCGCTGCTAATATATATTTTCGTCCTCTGTCGATTTTTTTGCGGGGTATTTTAAGCCTTTTTTCAATTTGAGCAACAGGTAAAGCCTTTTTTTCCTTTATTTGACTTAGCAAATCCGGCTCAGAAAGCAAAAATTTAATAACTTGAGAATATGTTTTTCGAGTTTTTTTATGCTTGGGAGAAACATCCGCAAGTTCAAAAAAGGATATCCCCCATTCCTTTAATTCTTCCTTTAATTGCTCAATTTCAAGTCTTCTATACTGGCTAATTTCTTCAGCCAAGTATTCTCCAAAAGCTTTCTCCGCAGTCTGGTCGGAATCTTCTTCATCCTCCTCATCGCTGTGATGTTTTAAAAAAACAACATTATTATATTTGTTCTCTTTTCGGTAGTAGTCAATTATCCTTCTTTTAATAACATTCTGAGCAAAAGAAAGAAAATTCCCTCTGGAACTGTCAAAAGCTTTTATGGCCTCCGAAAAAGCAATTAAAGCAATACTCAGTTCATCATCCTGGCCGTAAACAACATAGCGTCCGACAATCTTTTCAACACAGGAAGCAATAAAAGGTTTATATTCTTCAATAAACTTATTGATACCATATTCATCGTTTTTAATGCTTTCAACTCTCTCATTTATAGTAAGCGAATTCATTATTTCCTCCGCCAATGATTAATTTTTTGACCTTATATTCAAAAAACTATTGACTTGTATCTACAGAAGAGAAAAGTCAATAAATTTCAGATATCATCCATTTATTATATTTAATACCTTGATTATATCACGTAATAACGCTGGCTTCAATTAAAGCAGAAATACCATTAATACAAAAAATTCATCCGGTTCTTCCGATATTTTGGATTATTTAAGGCTTAGTCTTATCAACCTTTAACCAAACAAACTTTACATACTGAAACGTATATGGTATAATTGACCAGTGTTACATTCACAAAAATTCGATAAGGAGAATAAATTATATTTTGGGGTTTGTCATGGAGAAGGAAAAGGTTTCAAAAAATACTTTATTAATTATTCTAAAAGGATTTATAATAGGTTCGTCCATGAGTGTACCAGGTGTAAGTGGCGGAACTATGGCCATCCTGTTGGGCATTTATGACAGGCTAATAAGTTCTGTAAGTCGTTTTCTAAAAGATATTAAGGGAAATTTCATATTTCTCATGAAAGTCTGTATAGGAGCAGGAATTGGTATTTTTACACTTTCAAATGTAATTAAGAAATTACTGGAGGTTGCTCCCATACCTGTTTCGTTTTTCTTTTTAGGCGCTGTAATAGGTGGAGTTCCGGCTTTATATACTAAAACTAAAACAATGGATTCCAAATTAAGAATTTCGTCGATAATTTATTTCCTTTTAGGATTAGCTATAGTTATTTCAATTGGATTTATTCCTACGGGAACAATAAGTGTTACTTCCGGTTCGGGATTGATGCATTATTTGATGTTGTTTGTTACAGGTATTATCATAGCATTGGCATTAGTACTTCCAGGCATCAGTACCTCGCATATGCTGCTGGTTCTCGGAATGTATGATTCAATGCTTGAAGCTATCAGTACCTTTGACTTGGTTTATATTGGAATATTAGGAATTGTAACTGTTATCGGAATATTCTTAATTACAAGGCCTATTGAGTGGACAATGAACAAATTCCCTCGTCAGACCTATTGTGTTGTCATAGGTTTTGTTATCGGTTCTACCTGGGAAATATTCAATGATAAAATCATTCCTGCAATTCCAGCCGGTGCAGCTTACTCATGGTGGGCTATAACAGCTATTGTTTCTATAATAACCTTTGCTCTAGGTTTTAAAGGGATTATGGCACTATCAAAATTTTCAAACGATTAACAATAAATTGTATATAAAATCATTTTTAAATATCATAAAACCAAGATACTTTTTGATAATAATTTTGAATCCTCTAAAAAAAAATTGCCTAACTTGTTTAGGCAATTTTTTTAATACTAATATTCAATTTTTATCTCAAACTTGTCGAACTTTACACTTTCTACAAATTGGTCCTTTGTAAAGAAAGTCTTCTGGAATCTTGCAAACTCGGTAGTGTTTCGTTTAAGCCAAAGGGGCACAGATATGTCCAACTCTTTACATAAGGCTATAAAGTTTGCCTCCAAAAGATCCCTGAAAGATAAATCATCATCCTCTTTTTCTACCGCTTTTTCATTAACAATAGTTGTTCCATTTATTAGCTTCCCTATTAATTTCAATTTTATCTTCCTTTTTTAATATTTTAATCCAAAGCAACAGCTTAATAACATTCAAAAACCTAAATTCTTGTCAATTTGTTATTCCTGCAACTCCATATGCTTTAGAAGTTTATATTCAATAGAGTCCACCAGCGCATACCAGCTTGCTTCTATAATATCTGTAGAAACTCCTATAGTTGTCCAGACTTCTTCTGAATCGGTTGACTCAATTAATACCCTTACCTTTGAAGCAGTTGCTGCCTTTGAATCTAAGACTCTTACCTTATAGTCGGTAAGTTTCATTTCCATAATCTCCGGATAGAATTTCACCAATGCTTTTCTCAGGGCCTTATCAAGGGCATTTACCGGACCGTCTCCTTCATCGGCGGTAATCTCTTCCTGATCCCCAACTTTAATTTTAATCATTGCCGAAGAGTTTGCAGTAGTAACAGAAGGCTCATTGACAACAACCTTAAATTCACAAAGTTCAAAGAAAGATTTATACTTCCCTAATATTTTTCTTATTATGAGTTCAAAAGAACTTTCCGCACCTTCATATTGATAGCCCTTATATTCCATTTCCTTGAGCTTTTCAATAATCAGCTTGGTTTCAGGAGAATCCTTTGTAATGGTACTGTCAATTTGATTAATCATATTTAATACAGCACTTCTGCCTGCCACCTCAGACATCAGAAATACTCTTTGATTTCCAACCAATTCGGGATCTATATGCTCATAAGCAGTAGTATTCTTGTGAACCGCATCGGCATGCATTCCGGCTTTGTGAGCAAAGGAGTTCTTTCCAACATAAGGTGCCCTCTCATCGTGAAGCACATTTGCAACCTCACTTGCATACCTGGCAATTGCAGTAAGGTTTTTCATATTTTCCTCCGGAATACATGAATATCCAAGTTTCAACTGAAGGTTAGGTATAATTGTACACAAATTGGCATTCCCGCTTCTCTCACCAAATCCGTTCAGTGTCCCCTGTACTTGCTTTGCTCCCGCCTGAACAGCCATGATAGAGTTCGCCACTGCCATACCAGTGTCATTATGGCAGTGTATACCTATATCCACATTAAACTCATTAACAACTCTCTGGGTTATCTCGAACACCTCATTCGGAAAGCTTCCCCCATTGGTATCACAAAGACAAATGCAATCTGCTCCTGCATCGCATGCTGCCTTAAGTGTCTTTATTGCATACTCGGGATTTGCTTTATATCCGTCAAAAAAGTGTTCAGCATCAAATACAACCTCTTTATTTCTACTCTTGAAAAAAGACACCGTATCATAAATCATTTTTAAATTCTCATCCAGAGTAGTCTTCAATATTTCAGTGACATGAAAGTCCCAACTCTTTCCAAATATTGCAACCGCGGGAGTGTCAGCTTTTAGCAGTGATTTGACATTAGCATCCTCTTCAACGGAAATATTAACTCGTCTTGTGCTTCCAAAAGCTATAACTTTCGCGTTTTTGAAACTCATATTTTTTATTCTTTCGAAAAATTCCAAATCTTTCGGATTAGAGCCGGGATTGCCTGCTTCTATATAGTCTACACCAAGTTTATCAAGTTTTTTGACAAGTCTGATTTTATCTTCAACACTAAAGGATATACCTTGAGCTTGTGCCCCATCCCTTAATGTTGAATCGTAAATAATTACCTTTTTCATAGCTCACATCTCCCCACGCAATAGCTTTAATACAATTGAACACTAACTTCGGTTGATTTTCTAAAATCTAAATTCAGAATCCTATTTTCCTTCTCCAATTTCACTTATTGCTCTATTTATTGCATTTAAATATGCTCTTACACCAGCTTCGATAATGTCAGTACTTACTCCTCTTCCGACAAAAAGCTTGCCGTCCTTTGACACTCTGACAGTAACCTCTCCCAAAGCGTCTTTTCCTTCCGTTACTGCCCTCAAACTGTAATCTTCAAGAGTAAAACTCATTCCCACAGCTCTTTCTATTGCGTTAAAGGCAGCATCCACCGGACCATCACCCGTAGCAGCTTCAGTAATAATGTTGTCATTTCTCTTAAGACTAACTGTTGAAGTTGCCACACTCTTATTACCGCTTGTTATCTGGAAGCTTTCCAGTTCATATATTTCAGGCACCTCAGATACTTTTTCCTCAATAAGCGCCTCAATATCCTTGTCTAAAACCACCTTTTTCTTATCTGCCAAGCTCTTGAACTTTTCAAATGCCTTTTGAATTGCTTCCGGTGTAAGAGTTGTATAGCCCATTTCCTTTAATCTTTCTTCAAAGGCATGCCGTCCTGAAAGCTTTCCTAACACCATTCTGTTTTGCGCCAATCCTATGGATTCAGGTTTCATTATCTCATAAGTACTCTTTTCAGACAATACCCCATGCTGATGAATTCCCGACTCATGAGCAAAGGCATTTGCCCCAACAATTGCTTTGTTAGGCTGAACAGTAATACCGGTGAGACTGCTTACCAGCTTACTAGTCCTATATATCTGCTTTGTATCAATCTTATGCCCAATTTTGTAAAAATCCTTTCTGGTATCAATACCCATTATTATTTCTTCTAAAGCAGCATTTCCTGCCCTCTCACCCAAACCGTTTATGGTACACTCAACTTGTGTAGCACCGTTCATTACTGCCGCAAGAGAATTTGCTACCGCCAAACCCAAATCATTATGGCAGTGAACACTTATATCAACTTTATCAATATTGCTTACTTTTTCTTTAATTGTACGAATCATATTTCCAAACTCTGCTGGTGTGGTATATCCAACAGTATCAGGTATGTTTATTACCGTCGCGCCGGCTTTTATTACCTCTTCAATCACTTTTATCAAAAACTCTATTCTTGTTCTGCTGGCATCTTCTGCAGAGAACTCCACATCGGAACAGTATTTCTTTGCATATTTTACCATCGCAATAGCTCTTTCCAAAACTTCATCTTCAGTCATTTTCAGTTTATATTTTAAATGAATGTCCGATGTTGCAATAAAGGTATGAATTCTAGGGCTCTCAGCTCCCTTTACAGCTTCCCATGCCCTGTCTATATCTTTTTCAACAGCTCTGGCAAGACTGGCAACAGTAGCATTTTTTATATTTTCTGAAACAGCTTTAACAGCTTCAAAGTCTCCCGGAGATGCAATGGCAAATCCGGCTTCTATAACATCTACGCCCAGTTTTTCCAATTGTCGTGCAATTTCCAGCTTCTCTTGTATGTTTAAATTGACTCCAGGTGTTTGTTCTCCATCTCTTAATGTCGTATCGAATATTTTTATTCTACTAGACATAATTTGACCCTCCCATTTCCTAGACCATTCTCATATTTACAAATATATCTATATAATTTTATACCAACAAAATCATAAACTTTAATATATAATAGGTGGTTGGAAAAATGGGAATTCCCATATTTTCCATACCTTTTTACCTATTATGTATATAAATTCAACAGCTCAACTTCTATTCTCAGTTTAATACTGTTATTTCTTGAGCCAGCTCATCATTTTTCTTAATTCTGCTCCAACTTTTTCTACCTGGTGTTCTGCCTCATTTCTTCTCATAGCAAGGAAATTCGCTCTTCCACCAGATTTGTTTTCTGTAATCCAGTTGGAAGCAAACTTACCGTCTTGAATCTCTTGCAGCACTTTTCTCATTTCTTTTCTTGTTTCCTCAGTTATAATTCTTTTACCTGTTACATAATCACCGTACTCGGCAGTATCACTTATAGAATACCTCATGTAGGAGAATCCGCCCTGATTTATCAAATCAACAATAAGCTTCATTTCATGTACACATTCAAAGTATGCAATTTCCGGCTGATATCCTGCATTTACGAGAGTTTCAAATCCAGCCTTCATAAGCTCTGTAACTCCACCACACAGCACTGCCTGTTCACCGAAAAGGTCTGTTTCTGTTTCTTCCTTAAATGTAGTTTCAAGTATTCCTGCTCTTCCTGCTCCTATTCCTGCAGCATAAGCCAAAGCATATTCCTTGGCTTTTCCTGTCTCATTCTGGTATACTGCTATAAGTGCAGGTACTCCTTTTCCTTCCTTATACTGGCTTCTTACTGTGTGACCCGGTCCTTTAGGTGCAACCATAACAACGTCAACACCCTTAGGAGGAATTATCTGATTGAAATGAATATTGAAACCATGGGCAAACATCAATACATTGCCTTCTTTTAGATTTGGCTTTATGCTCTCTTCATATATATCCTTCTGTACCTGGTCAGGTGCCAATATCATAATCAGATCGCCAATTTTGGCTGCTTCATCAGTGTCAACAACTTTCAATCCATCGTCAATTACCTGCTGTCTTCTTGGGGAATTGGGTTGAAGACCTACAACTACGTTTACACCGCTATCGTGCAAATTTTGTGCGTGAGCATGCCCCTGACTTCCATAACCAATAATAGCTACTGTCTTACCCCTCAACAATCCTAAATCGCAATCATTATCATAATAAATCTTAGCCATTTAAAAATTCACTCCTTATCATTATTTTTAGCTTTTATATATTTATTGCCTCTTTCAATAGCAATTGTACCTGTTCTAACAATTTCTTTTATACCAAATTGCCTGAGCATATTTTCAAGGGCTGTAACCTTATCGGTATCCCCCGATATCTCAATAGTCAGTGTATCTTTTGAAACATCAACTATATTTGCCCTAAATATCTCAACAATCTGTATAATTTCAGATCTTGTTGAGGCATCTGCATTCACTTTAATAAGTGCAAGCTCCCTGCTTACCGAATCACTTTTATCAAGTTTCTTAATCTTAATAACATCAATGAGTTTGTTAAGTTGCTTACTCACCTGTTCAACAACATATTCATCCCCATTGACCACAATAGTTATTCTTGACACCTCGGGATCTTCAGTGACTCCAACAGCCAAACTGTCAATATTAAATCCCCTTCTGCTAAACAATCCGGCTACTCTTGACAATACTCCAGGTTGATTTTCCACCAGTACCGATAAAGTATGCTTTCCCATATCTCTACCTCCCTTTAAGGACTTTATATCAAAATGATATTTTTCGATAATTACCGTTCGCCACTTTTTTAAAGCGTAGATTCTTCAGGATCAACTATGCATTCAAGCAAGTATGGGTTATCATCCTCAAGCATCTTCTCTAATGCCTTCTTAACATCCTTATTGCTTGATATCCTTTGTCCCTCAAAACCATAGGCTTTGAATATAGCCAGGAAATCAGGGTTTTCATCCAGGAAAACTTGGGTATAGCGGCCGCTATGCCTGTTTTTTTGAAGTTCTCTAACCATACCAAGACGATAGTTATTAAAAATTAACACTTTTACTCCGATTTTATTTTGCTTTATAGTTCCCAGTTCCTGCATTGACATTTGGAAACTTCCGTCACCGCCAATGCATATAACCTTAGAGCCAGGGCAAGCAACTTTTGCACCTACTGCAGCCGGTAGTCCATACCCCATAGTTCCCATTCCGCCTGATGTTATAAAACTTCCAGGTCTTCTAACCCCAAAGTTGTTCGCAACCCATATCTGGTTCTGTCCCACTTCAGTTGTAACAATAGTATCAGCATCAACTACTTCTGTTAAAACCGACAGAAGATATTTAGGATTAACATAATCGGAGTTATAATCGGGATTCATCTTTATCGAATGTTCCTCTTTCTTCTTTTTCAATTCTTCAACCCAATCATCCGATTCTCCCTTACTTACAACCGCATTAAGCTCATTCAATATTTGCTTTAAGTCTCCTACTACCGGTATGGAAACTTCTATGTTTTTGCCTATTTCAGCAGGATCTATATCAATATGCACAATTTTCGCTTTTTTAGCAATCTGGTTTGGCTTGCTCATAGCCCTGTCACCAACTCTCGCTCCCAAAATAATCAACAAGTCTGTATTATTTATTGCGTAGTTAGCAACATAAACACCGTGAGTACCCAGCATTCCTACATTTAATTCATGATCGGATGGTAATGCACCTATACCCATAAGCGTAGGTGTAACCGGAATACGGCACTTCTCTGCTAAAGTCAAAAGCTCTTCTGCAGCACCGGAACGGATTATCCCTCCACCCGCACATATTACAGGTTTTTTTGCTTTGGCTATAGCATCAGCAATCCTTTTTATTTGAAGAGAATGACCTTTTAAATTAGGCTTGTAGCCCCTAATGTCAACACTCTTAGGATAATCAAACTCAATTTCTTTATTTTGGATATCTACCGGTACGTCTATCAGTACAGGACCGGGTCTTCCGGTAGAAGCTATATAAAAAGCTTCTTTTATCACCCTCGGTAAATCCTTTGCATTTTTAACAAGATAGCTATGTTTTACAAAAGGTGCCGTTGCACCGGTTATATCAGCTTCCTGAAAAACATCCCGTCCAATCAAATCCGACGATACCTGCCCTGTAATTGCCACTATAGGGATGGAATCCATATATGCCGTAGCAATACCGGTAATGAGATTCGTCGCTCCGGGTCCTGATGTAACAACACAGACTCCAACTTTGCCGGAAGCACGGGCATATCCATTTGCCGCATGAGCGGCTCCCTGTTCATGTCGGGTTAAAATATGACGTATTTGTGAGTCGATCAAAGCATCATAAAACGGACAAATAGCAGCTCCAGGGTAACCAAATATAACTTCTACCCCTTCATTTTCCAAAGCTTTTACAATTGCTTGTGCTCCTGTTATCTTCATAATATTGCACCCCTTTGCTATCTGTTCCCCAAAACTTGCTCTTTCGAAATCTTCAATTCTTATATTTTATCTTCCACAGCAGCATTAATACTTCGATAAACCTATAACCTCTGCTATTTTTTCAAAACCCATTGTAAAAGAAACTTCAATCAAAAAACCCTTCGCCTCCGCAAATTAGCTTGCAGGGACGAAGGGTATAATCCTACGTGGTACCACCCTGATTCGACATATATAATGCCCTCAGGTACATATATAAAATATGTACAGACTATAACGTAGTCAACGTCGTCACCTACTCCCATTTCAGCAACGAAGCTCCGGAACGAGTTATACATGCATATCATGCGCTGATTCGCACCAACCATCAGCTCTCTTGTGCAATCCTATGCATCTTTTTTCCATCATAGCTTTTTTGCTTATATCAAAATATAGTTAATGATTAGTTTAACACCTTCTCTATATATTGTCAATACCATTTTTCATTTTTTATTGATTAATGCATTTCGCTTAAAGAACTCTTCCCATTAAAAAGGCAAGTGTATAAAATCCGAGTAACAACGTTGACGAATAGGTAAGTATAACATCCACTTCTTTTCTTCTCGCAAGGACAGAAAGACTAATATAAATCGGTGCTAAAGACAGAATATATCGTGCCCCGCTAAGCAGGAATGAAGGTGAAAAAGATATCAGCAAAAACACTAACATATAAGCACTATAGGAAATACGAAGTCTTCCTATGGAATAAAAAATAAGAAAGATCACCAATAAAAATGACAAAATAAACGGTATCCAGTAGGTCAATCTAAAGGTATCCTCCGGTGATATGGCCGACTGGGTAATCCGTTTTATGTTCTTAAAAACATTACCGAAACTATTGCCGAAGTATTTATTCTGATATACTAAAAATTCATTCCAATTGCCAAACAATATTTCATTTATCATAAAATAAACCAAAGTACCTAAAGGAATCATAAGTATATAAATTCCCTTTGCAAAAAAGCTCTTTAATATATTTTTTAAATTCTTTTTTCTCAATTCATCAAAAACCTGGTTGGAAATCACGTATTCCATTGCTGCCGGAATAACCAGAATAATTCCCTGATTCTTGGTAAGTGCTGCAAGAAATCCGCAAATTCCAGCTAAAAACCATTTATTTTTTCTCATGTAGTATAAGGCCATGATAGACAAAGCAACAAAGGTGCTCTCGGTATAGGCAATACCGAAGAAAAACGAAAAAGGATATATAAGCATATATTTTACAGATCTAAAAGCAGTCTCTTCATCAAAATCAATCTTGACCAGCTTGTATAAATAGTAACAACCCACTCCCAAACATAAGTTGGAAACAACTACGCCTGAAACCAAATAGTTTTTAAACATTACGGCTGCAATCCTTATTAAAAGAGGATAGAAAGGATAAAAAACAATAAGTTTTGCATTTTCTCCATCAGTACTGTAACCGTTCTGGGCCAAGTTAAGATAATGAATTGAATCCCATTTATTCCACATGGAATCAAAACTTTCTAAGAAACCGGTCTTTATGTCAAATGTCTGAATCCCATAAATATACCCTACAAAATAAATAATCAATCTTGATGCTATAGCTAATCCAAATATTTTAAAAAAAATACTTGCATTGTTTTTTTCTTTTATATCTTCAGGTATAATTTGTACAATACTTGCTTCTTTAAAAAACACACCAATTATCATAACAACTATGGATATCGTCGATAGAATCCCCAATACTTGAACAAATTCAGGACAAAAACTATTTTCATAAGTAACAAGACTATATATAAGAGCCGTCACTACTGTTATGATACTATTTATACAGGTAAGCTGTATTTTGGCCGGTAATAATTCTTTGTTCTTTCTGAACAGCACAAAAAAAGTACTCCCTGCATTTATAAAAAAAAATAAGGCCAAAAGAATATATTTCATTTGATTTCCCCTCGGTTACTACCCTTGATTTGCGGTATTAATATAATCAATTTTTCTTTGGTCTTTTAAAGATAAACAGCAAAGAAAAATTATCTGTTTATATTATATACTATATTTCTATGTTTTTCAACATTTTTCCACAAATTAAGTTCAGTACCATCCGATAATTAATCTGTACAGAGAGAAAGTTTAAAGTTCTTTATAAAAATAAGGCAAATAAAAAACTCTGAAATCAGAGTTTTGATAAATTCTAATATTGAACTTTATCTTCTTTATCCTTCCATTCAATAAATGCTTTAATACATGAGTCTCTTTCTATTTGTTCAAGGATAACCTTTTTATGCTCTGCCGTCCCTTTTATCACATCATAAATATATTTATCGTCAAATCCTATTCCTGCAGCATCATCCCTGGTACAGCCATAATAAACCTTTTTAATCTTGGCCCAATGAATTGCGGAAAGGCACATAGGACAAGGCTCACAGGAAGTATACAACTCACAATCAGAAAGATCAAACCTACCCAATTTTTTTGCTGCACACCTTATTGCAATCATTTCGGCATGGTCAGTGGGATCATTATTTTTAATAACTTCATTATGGGCTCTTGCAATTATTTGGTTATCCTTAACTATAACTGCTCCAAAGGGACCCCCATGACCTTTTTTTACACCATCCATTGCTTCTTGGGCAGCGATTTTCATAAACTGCTCATTTTCCCTCATAAGCACATCCTCTACTAACTTGATTATTTTAATAATGCTACAATTAATATTAACATAAATTTAATCAAAATAACATGAAAAAATTAACAACTATTCTATTGATAAGCAGAAATAATTATCATAAAACAGTCTCACTCTTATCTAAAAAAATCCTTTAATTCACAGAATTCTTCCCAAAATTCAAAAAGCCTCGCTGTAAAATTAGATAGAACGAGGCTCAGATTATTGACTCAAATTTTTAATTTAAACTATCTCGTAACAAGTCCATCTCTTTCTTTTACTCCCAGTTTCAATGGAATACTTCGGGTAGTTTCATCTTGACAAGTTATATTTATTATATCTCCCGGTTTTTTGGAATAAATGTATGTCCTAAGCTGCATCATTGTGTTTACTTCCTTTCCGTCTACCTCCTTTATTATACACCCTACACGCAGTCCGCTTTTAAAAGCAGGCCCATTTTCATCAATTTTTGCAATATAAACACCTTTATCCAATTTTTTGGTTGAATCAATGTACGGGACTACCTCTTTATCATATGCAAATACCCCTAAATAGGGTTCAACAAACTCACCGTTTTCTATAAATTGATTTATGATAGGAACTGCAATATTTATCGGAACAGCAAATCCGATACCTTCGGCACTAGTAACCTTTACTGTATTTATACCCACAACCTGTCCCTTTGAATTTATCAATGGACCTCCGCTGTTTCCCGGATTTATGCTGGCATCGGTCTGGATAAGGTCTTCCATATAATTTATACCGCCCTCTGTTTCAATTTCTATTGTCCTATTTAGAGCGCTTATTATACCGGATGTTACAGTTCTTTGGAACTGAAGCCCTAACGGATTTCCAATAGCTATTGCCGGCTCACCTACAACAAGCGCATTTGCGTCACCTAGCGGTATGGGCTGAAGTCCGGTAGCATTTACTTTAACAATTGCAAGGTCCAAAACCGGATCTGACCAAACTGTTGTTCCGTCTATATTTCTTCCATCTTCCAAAGATACTATAATCCTTTTATTCTTACCCCCTGCCACATGGTGATTGGTAAGAATATATCCATTAGTGCTTACAATTACCCCTGAACCTACACCCCAACTTTCTGTATTTCTGTCAAAAATTGAATTTCCATCCACCTTTAAAACCGATATACCGACAACTCCGGGCATCACCGATTTAACAATCTCCTGTATTGTATACTCTCGTTCAGTATTTTCCAATGTATTATTATTTTGTGCAGCATTACCCTGCGCAACATCATTAGGTTCAGGAGTTTGGGCATATGAAATCTGTCGTGGTACAGCATTTCTTTCTGTTCCTCCCACCCGAGGATCCTGTTCGATATCTCGCACAATATAATTTGAAGCAAAAAGAAACACCGGTATACCAATACCTAAAGAAACAGCCATTGAAATTAAAACTGACTTGATAACTTTTCTTTTTGCTTTGTTTCTGTCCTCAAACATATTATCATCCCTTTATAGTTTATATTTTTTATTATTTCAAAAAAACTATAAAAGGATTCACATGTGGAAATTTCCAAAAATAACTTTTTCAATATGTATATAACACAGTGGAATTTTAAAGTACCAAAATCAAGAATTATTGTTTGCATATGTAACAGAAATACATTAAACTCTCTCATAAAATTTAAATACTTAATATGATATGTTTAAGCATTCATTCACCAGCAACTGACTTGATAATCTTTTTTACACTTTTTTCAAACTTAGTCCTAGGTATCATAACTTGATGTTTGCAACCCAAGCACTTTATTTTAAAATCGGCTCCAACCCTAGTTACTTCCCATTCTTTACTGCCACAGGGATGCTGTTTTTTCAGTTCGACAATATCTCCGATAACAAACTTGTGTTCCATTTTACTGCCTCCTCCCATCACCATATACCAAAAGATAAAAAACAATATCTTTTATACTAGTATAATTTTGTCCAGTAATTAATTCAAGCCACAACGCATCTAATGTTCAAACACTTATGTAAGTTGTAAACCATTACAATTTCTATAACCAATCGCAGCTTACGCTAATACAATATAGTATACGTATATTTGTGAAAAGAAGGTGTTCACATGAAAATCCTCAAATTAGGCTCAAGAGGCCCGGATGTAAAATTGATTCAAAGTCTGCTCTCAAAAATAGGATATAATCCAGGCCCTATAGACGGAATTTATGGCCCTAAAACCCAGCAGGCAGTAATTGCATTTCAAAGAAACAACAATCTGTTGGCCAGCGGTATTGTTGAAGATTCAACCTGGCAGGCCTTTCAAGTACTGCTAAACGGTTATAGCATTTACTATGTCCAACGCGGCGATACTATATACAATATTGCACGTAAATTTTACACAACTGCCGAAGCAATTATCACTGCCAATCCACAAATAACCCCCAATTTAATATACATAGGTCAAAGATTGGTTGTACCCTATGGTATAGATATCGTATTTACCGACATCGATTATACTTACGATATCATGGAAAGAAATATCTTCGGTCTTAAGGCAAGATATCCTTTTTTAGAGATAGGAACCATAGGTAAAAGTGTCCTTGGAAGGAACCTATATTATTTACGTCTTGGCAGAGGAACAAGGGAAGTATCATATAATGCTGCCCATCACTCCCTTGAATGGATTACATCACCTCTTCTAATGAAATTTGCCGAAAATTTTCTTAAGGCTTATGCAACAGGAAAAACGATACGTGGCTATAATATCAGGGATATCTGGAATCAAAGCAGCATATATATAGTTCCAATGGTAAACCCTGATGGTGTAGACCTGGTTTTAAACGGCTTATCTCCTTCAAACCCATATTATAATAATCTGCTTCAATGGAACCAAACAGGCCAACCCTTTTCAGAGGTTTGGAATGCCAATATAAGGGGTGTTGACTTAAACCGCAACTATCCTGCCAGCTGGGAAGAAGCAAAAGCTCAGGAAGCTTCTTTAGGTATATATGGACCCGGTCCCACAAGATACGGTGGCCCAAGTCCCCTATCCGAACCGGAATCTATCGCCATGGTAAACTTTACAAGACAGCACAATTTCAGAATGGTTCTTGCCTATCATTCTCAGGGCAAGGTGATATATTGGAACTATCTCAACCTTGCTCCGCAGGTGTCATTGACCATTGCCAACATATTCTCCAGAGTCAGCGGCTATGCTGTGGCTGATGTACCCATTGTGGCTGCCTACGCAGGTTATAAAGACTGGTTTATAAAAGAATACAGGCGTCCGGGCTTTACAATAGAAGTAGGTTTAGGCAAAAACCCTCTTCCCATATCTCAATTCAACACAATATACAAAGACAATGAAGAAATATTGCTGCTTGCTCCTCTACTGTAAGTAAAATCTGTTAATGACTGCATAAAAGTCCATTAATAAAACAATGGACTTTTTTATTGAAATTCTGTGATTTTATTTTTTATTTATAAAATTAAAATACCGCAAGTTGACAATTAAAAAATAATGTGATATATTTATAACACGCAAATGTTATATATTTATAACATAAAAATCTTCATAGTATTTTCACAAAGATAATTAAGGATTTAAAATTGAACATATCAAAAGGAGGCAATATTATGAAAACCCAAAAAAACTAAATTTAAGAGCATGGATGTTTATAAGAGTACTCCCTTCCATAGTTCTGGTAATGTATTATTGGATGATAACAAGATATGATTTTAACATTAATTTTATAGCCATTCAAAATATTGTATTCGGCTTTTTCGGAGTCTTTTTGTATTTTTTAATCTTTGGAAAGAAAAATAGAGACATAGAAGACGAATTTGCAAAGCAAAATAAAATGAAAGTGGATTCTTTTTGTTTAAAAATAAGTTACTTGATTTTTATTGCAATTGCCCTGATAAATGCTGTTTTTGAATTATACACTGTTGTTCTTGGCTATTTTGCAGTAGGAAGTATTCTGATATTGTCCATAATACGTGCTGTTGCATTTTACATTTTGGACACAAGGATGGTGTAAATGAGTAAGCTTAAGACAAAAATCAGGGAATACAGGTTATTACATAATATTAAGCAAAGCGAACTGGCAGAATTGGTAAATGTCAGACGTGAAACTATTGTTCATCTGGAAAACGGAAAATATAATCCTTCCTTAAAATTGGCAATGGATATAGCGAAAGTTTTTAATGTTACAGTTGAAGAATTGTTTGAGTTTGAAGATTGATTCCGCATACAAAAAATATATTCGGCAATTGCCTCAGTATATGCAAGGCTTGCCGAATTTTTAATACATTTCCCACTACTATGATAATAAAAATTATAATCCAGCTTCGTAACCTTAACAAATTTGAAATAAATTATATATTTTTTTGCAGCAAAATCTATTCTATATTACATCTCTAAATATTCTGATTAAATTAATGCTATTATTGATATTGCTCTTTTTAACCTTCTCTATAGTCTTGTTAATATATTCGCAAAGCTTTTTTTCAAAAATCTCTTGGGTGGTTTCCTTGTTTTCTATCATAGCAAGTCCTTTCTCCCAGCTGGCTGTAAGGGATGGGCTTAAAAGTTCCTTAGCCGTTCTTCTTACCAATTCAACTATTGCTTCCCCTTTTAAAGTAGGAGTCACAACCTGTGTCTTGGAGTCTATATTTATATACCCGATATCTTTGAGTTTCTTAATAATACCTGCCCTTGTTGCAGAAGTACCAATACCGCAAGTCTTTATCTGTTCCCGAAGCTCTTCATCTTCAATAAACTTTCCCGCCTTTTCCATCGTAATTATAAGGGATCCTGCGGTATATCTGGGTGGCGGCTTTGTTTCTTTTTCCTCCAGTTCAAAGTTCTTTGTCTCACACCCTTCATTTTTGGAAAGCAAATGTATAGGCACTTCCGTCAAATCCTCTTCATCTTTTGACTTGCTTACTTCGTAAACTTCCTTCCATCCGGCTTCTTTTAATGTTCTGGAACTTGTAACAAATACCTCTCCATCAATTTCCGTCTCAACTTTAACGGTATTATATACAGCTGGAGGATAAAATATAGCCAAAAACCTTTTTACAATCAGATTATATATTTTTCTCTCATTTTCACTCAATCTGTTCAAGTCTGCAGTAACATAGGTAGGTATCAATGCATAGTGATCTGTCACCTTAGAATCGTCAACATATCTTTTTGTAGACTTTGTAATCTTTAATTCGCCAAAATCCTTTATCCTTGAAACAAAACCTTTATATTCGGGATTCATGTATAGCCCATTCAATACTTTCGGCAGCTCTCCTACAACATCCGTTGACAATACTCTGCAGTCAGTTCTCGGATAAGTTATCAATTTTTTCTCATATAAACTTTGTGCAGTCTCCAAAGTCTTGTCCACAGGAAGTTTGAATTTTTTATTTGCCTCCGACTGAAGCTCAGCAAGATTAAAAAGCAAAGGCGGTTGTTCATTCTTACTTTTTATCTCTACCTTTTTTACTTTGCCCTCTTTGCCTTTCAGCTTCTCAATTACCTCTTCCGCTTCCTGTTTACTTATATACCTTTCTTCATCTTGGGCATCATCAGCGAATTTGATTATTTTACTTTTCTCCGGTACCCACTTACCTTTATATTCAATTTTATTATCCATAGATATAAAATTGGCAGTAATTCCATAATGGGTTTTGGGTACAAAGTTTCTGATCTCTTTTTCCCTATCTGTTACAAGCCCCAATACACAGGTCATAACCCTACCTATGGCAATAACCGATGACCTGCTTTCTTTCAGCAGGGCTGATAAATGTCTTCCATAAAGGCATGTATATATCCTACTGAAATTCATACCGAACAGCCAATCTTCTTTAGCCCTGCTATAGGCAGCCTGTGCAAGGGAATCATAATGCGAAATATCCTTTGCATTTTTAATGCCTTCTTTTATTGCCTCTTCAGTCTGGGATGATATCCATACCCTTTTAGCCGGCTTGGTAGTCCCACTATGTTCATATACAAGCCTGAAAATATATTCTCCTTCTCTTCCACTGTCGGTGCAAGCATATATATAATCAATATCCTCTCTGAGCATAAGACTTTTTACCGTTTCAAACTGCTTTTTAATCCCCTCATCGTCAATTACTACATATTTATATTCTTCAGGAATTATCGGCAAATGTTCAACTTTCCACTCCTTATATGCCTCGTTATAGGCATCAGGCAATGCTAATGTTATAAGATGTCCAAAGCACCAAGTAACAACCGAATCTTTCGACTCTGCATAACCTCTGGTTCTGTCACTTTTTGAAATATTTATACCCAAAACTGCAGCAAAACTTGCTGCAACCGAAGGTTTTTCAGTTATATATAAGTTTTTACCCAATTTATCTACCTCTTAGCCTATCTGATAGTATATTCTCTGAATCATTGTATCGTATTCCCTATTATTCTTCAATACACCGAAAAAAGGATGTATCTTTCAACATCCCTCTCTCTATAACTTATTAAGTCTCGCATAATAGGTGGAGTCCTACGTACTCCACCTATCGGAAATTTTTTCATAGTAATCATAATCGTTTCAAATGTCCCCTTGTTCTGATTCCGCCTATGCCTTTCGCCCCTGAAATTGTCAGTTGAGCAACCTCTTGGGGCAATACATATCTGGTTTCATCGGTAAGGGCAACTTTTTCGCATACAATAGCAGGGTCCAAAGCATTTATATTTATCCTTCCGGGTGAACTGGCAAAATTGGCTCCTGCATCCATAATTGCCTCAAAATATGATTGGCATGCACCCGCAAATATGCACAACTTGTCAAAATTGCTCTCATATTCCCTTGCCAGCTTCACTGCCTGAATAAAATACTTTGAATTTCTATAGTTTTCAATAGATTTAAGATTTCCACCTTTCTTCTTTATACCGTCATGACCGGTTAAAATCAATATATCGGGTTTGTATTCTCTCAAAGCGCGTAGTACTATATTTGGCTGTTCCCTTTCTTCTGCCACTATCCCAACTACATTTATGCCTGCTTCTTTATAGTTATTTTTACACATGTTTAAAAAATTTTCACTGGAATCCAGTTGAAGTATTTTTCCGGGTCTTTGTCTAAATCTGTTCAGCCAAAATAGTCTATTTGCATATCCGTGCCTGTAAACATTTCTTTTTACATTCAGTACAGCTCTCTGTATATTCATCTGGACTTTTTTGTAATCTTGTTTTATCAAATCCTCAGCACTTGAGTCTGCTTCAATTCTATAGAACAATCCTCTTAGAACGTATACAGGTTTTGCACCATTTCTGTTAGCAATATCAACAACAGTAAAATAAATATCCTGACCGTAGGATTTACGGGCTACAACATCCCCAATTTTTATATCACTCATATTTGGTCCTCCTGTAAAGAAGTTTACATTACATAATATGCATAACTTCTTTTTAAGGGCTTGGACCAATAATTTATTTTGTCAATCTTCTTTTCAATAGACCTATTTTCTTGGGAATGTGTCTAAATGTAGACCGAATTTCATTACTTTTGCCCAATAAATCTTGTAAAAGTTTTTCAGGCCATTATGCAATAGTTGTAATGTCCCATTAATTGTTTTTGACAGCAACTTATACCAACCATGATTTTAATTTTCCAATTTTCATTTTGACAACCTGTCTTGTCTCCTCATATTTTTCCATAGCACTTAAGATTGTCTTTTCATCAGGTTCCAATCCTCCGTATTTATATCTGTTAAAGTTTTCAACAAAGTCCAATAAATCCAATCCACTGCTTTCAAGCACTCTGGCAGCATAGACCGAAGGTGTTTCATGTTTTTCAATCCCAAGACCGATTTTATTTAATAGATTCGAAATTTTTGCAAATATCGCTGAAATTGCTTTACTTTTTTCATTATTTAAAACTTTCTTTCTCCAAATACTTCTTCTGATTCGGAAAAACAACCAAATTGAAATATATATAAAGAAAATTATATAGGGTACAAATAACATTTTAACCCAAAGGGGCATAACGGCTACAAAGTTCCAAATCCCGACCGCTAAACTCTTTATTTTTTTAAATAATGCTTCAAAGAATGCGTTAATTCCGCTGTTGGATCTATTTATTCCCACTGTAGGTTCAAAAACCATCCATCCGTAACCTGAAATGTATACTTCAGGAAAAGCATGGGCATCTTTCTCCCTTATAAAGTATTTATCCACTTCCGGATCCCACTCATTTGCAACAAAACCTTCAACATAGCGTGCAGGTAACCCCGCTGCTCTTGCAAGGATAACCATTGCCGATGCAAAGTGAACACATATACCTTTTTTGCTTTCAAATATAAAGAAATCATTAAATTCTTTATCTTTCGGCATTTTAGGAGGTGTCAAATCATACTTAAATCCGGATGTATGGAAGAAATTGGCTATAGCCTCGGCTTTATCATAATCACTGGTAAGACCTTCTGTTATACTGTCTGCAAGGTCATAAATCCTTTGAGATATATTGTCCGGAAGTTCTGTATAATTTTTATACGCGCTATTCATTTCCTCTATAGCTTCTTCTATTATATCTTTCGTTTCGGTATCTATAACTAATAAACCATCGGATAATTCTTCTTCTCTTTTTCCAACTTTATACTTATTTAAATCGAAAATTTCAGAAACAAATTCTTTATTTAAATGCCTTATCATATTATATCCCAAAGATGAGTGAGGTAAATTCTGGCTATAATAATCAATAACATAATATTCATATATATGAGGTCTTTGCCCATTTTCCATATAGCATTCTGAACGGTCATTAATATATACATCCAAATCAGGTTTATTGAGCAAACTGAATTCAACCGCTCCCGGTGGATTCAGCAGAGTCTCCATCGGTACTCCCTTTGTATATATAGAAGCTTGTCTCATTATAAGAGGATCAACAGTGTCTTCCGAATTTTTATTGATTTTTGAGTATTCCAATGAAAGAAGTCCGTTTTTTTCCATACGCTGAACCAGTTTCAGCAATACTGAAAACTTATAGTAGCTGCTTTTTACATCTCGAATATCTCTTTTTTCACTAAGCTTGTTATTTCCTTTTATCCATAGGTTGTCCAAATATTTGTCCCAGCTCTGGACTCTGAAATAGAGAGGTTCATCTGCTTTCACTTCAAAAAGCACTCTGTCACCCAATGGAGGAGTAATCGAATTAAGAACACTTTGATCTTTTATTCCCATTGTATTAAAAATACCGGTCAAGTTTGTATTGTTGATATTCTGTCCGTTTGCCTGTGTAAGATTTTGTACTGTCTCGTTTATTACCTGATTGATATATGCAATTTTAGGTATTATCTCAGGTTTTGGAGCAACTAAACTCAATGATAAAGTTAATCCGATAAAAATTGAAGCAGAAAGTATATACCAAGGATTGTTTATATGAGATCTTCTGTTTAGGATGCTATTTTCTCTTGCTGTATACTCTATATATAACCAGAAAAATAAAATTCCAACAAGTAAAAACGGTAATGTAATATCACTGTCAGCTTTAGCTGACTGAAGCATGAAAGGTATCGAACCTATGAGCAAAAGAACCGGTACTCTGTAATGTATATTAGTAAAATAGAAAACGGTTGAAGAAAAACCGTAAGATGCAATAAATATGGTGGCAAACCAAAAGGCAGGCACAACTTGTACAGTTTCAGGATTTGATACAATAAGCCATATAAAATATGCCAAAACCGATTTCCCGGAAAAAAGAACTATAATCCGAACACCAATAAAATACAATACCGAACAAAGTATAAAAAGTATTCCTCCGTATATCCCTTGCCTTTTCAAAAATATATAGCATATATAAAGAACAGTGTTAATAACTGCAATAATAACCAATATATCTATTATAGGACTTCCGAAAAAAGAAGTCATTGCCCAATAAGTCAGCATAATAGAGAACAGAAGAGAAAGTCTTTGGTCGTTTAACTCTGCCAAGAGCTTTTTCATACCCTTTCACCCCCAACACAATAGCATTTAAACTCCTATAAAAGCGCCTCACTTATATCCTCATCAACTCCCAATACCCAGTAATCACCTTGCTGATTAATTGAGCTTCTTGCTGCCTTATGGCCATAGATATTATCGTAATTTTTATTGTCTACCAGAACTGTTTTTACAACTATACCGTACTCTACAAAATTTTCGACAGCTTTATATAGAACACTATCATCATTTCCGGAAAAAACTATTGATTCAGTACCTTTTAGGTAGCGGTTTCTCCCTTCACTCTCAACAACTTCGTTTATTGGCAAACGTTTCAAAAAATCTGAAACAGGATCTTTTTCAAATTTATATGATGCAAGTCTGTACTGAATTTGGTTAATGGCCTTGCTGTCATTTATCTCATACTTATTCCACTTAGCTTCTTCAAATAACCATAGCTCAACTTCTCTTCCGGTTTTAACCGATATATGTGCTACTGCAAGAAGTGCTTCTAAAATTTTTTCTTCTAAGTTTAATATGGCCTCATCCCAACTGCTGTCATCTTTTACAGAGTGTATTGGAGGCACCCCAAACAGCAGATTATAAATTAAATTAACTGTTTGCTTTTTTTGTACCGGCTTTATATATGGATCTAAAATAAGCCTCTTCTTTGATATTCCTCTGGCCTCATCTTTTCTGACCATAAGTGTCTCGCTTCTGGCGGAAAGCTTCCAGTGTATTTTATGAAGCGGGTCACCTGGCATATACTCTCTGAACTCATAACCCGGTTCACCATTCCAGTTAAGTAAACTCGCAGACGGTGAACTCAAATCTTCCTGTCTGATTGATGCTTCCGAACCTAATAATATTTTACTTGTCGGTTTTAAATTCACCAACCTTGGCAAAACCGTTACTTCGACAGCAAATCTGTCTTCATCGCTATTTTTTAATATTGACAATTTGAAAAGATTTATATAGTCCTTAAGCCAAGCATTGCTTATACCAATGTTCGATACTCCTCTGCTTATAGCTGTATATTCCACACTTATAACCTTCTTTTCAAAAGGTCCTAAAGAAATGATTTTATTATATTCCTCCGATATTTTAAAGTTAACTGCTTCACAAAACTCCAGACTTATAAAAGGAAATGGCATGAAGGATTTATTTTCCACTCGGACATTAACTCTTAATACACCACCTTTTTCAACTTCATAGGATGGTATATCGACATAAACCAAGACTTTTTTTCTGAAGGGAATAACTAAAAGAGCTGAAACAACGGGTGAAAAGAGAAGCATATATGTCATAACCATACTTGTTTCTCCACCCAAAATATAAGTATATAAATACATAAAAACTACCATTGCAAAAAACAAAATCCAACTCATCATAGTACTTTTCCTTTGCGCATTTGTCATATTAAGGTTATTCTAAAAAAACTATATATTTTGTTCGGTAGTTTAACTCAATTATCAAATTTATAAAACATCACTGCAAAGCTTTTATTGCCTAACTAACCTATATTCGTTTCAATAAAAGTATGATTTTTCTTAAATATCTTTAATATCTTTCTGCTATAAATCCTTTATCACAATCACAGTAAACTATCAATCAAAAGGTTGGCACTTTAACTTTCATAATTGCTTCATTTACAACAACCTCTGCTGTAATGCTTTTCATTTTAGCACCTGAATTCATAATAATTCTGTGAGCTAAAACCGGGACTGCCATTGCTTGAATGTCGTCAGGAATTACATATTCTCTTCCCCTGATAAAAGCCCAAGCCTTCGATGCTCTGTATAAATTCAGACTTGCCCTCGGACTGCCGCCTAAGACTACATGCTGGCTATTTCTTGTTGCTTCAACAATATTTACAATATAATCTTTTATACAATCCTCCACTTTAACTTCCTTTACTTGATTTTGAAGTTCTAAAAGTTCATCCGTATTTGTAACAGGTTTCAGCTTATTCAAAGGATTTTCACTGCCAAACCTGTCTAAAATCAATTTTTCTTCATTCTTTCCAGGGTATCCAATGGATAGTTTCAAAAAGAATCTATCCATTTGAGCTTCCGGTAAGGGATAAGTTCCAAAACTTTCAACAGGATTCTGGGTTGCAAGTACCATAAACGGCTTAGGTAATTTATAAGTTTTTCCATCCACCGTAACCTGGTTTTCTTCCATTATCTCAAGAAGACTGGATTGAGTTTTCGGGGAAGTCCTGTTTATTTCATCGGCTAAAAGGAAGTTACACATAGCAGCTCCTTTTCTATATTCAAATTCACGGGTAGCAGGATTAAACATGGAAAACCCCATTATATCTGACGGCATCAAATCCGGTGTAAACTGCACCCTGTTAAATACTCCGTTTACTGAACGTGCAAGCGTAGCAACAATTTGTGTCTTGCCCACACCAGGCACATCTTCAATAAGCACATGTCCATCGCTAAGTAGGGCCACCAGAATATGTTCTATAACAGACCTTTTTCCCACAATAACTTTTTCTATATTTTCAATGAGAGCTTCAATTATATTATTCATATGTACACCTCAAAAGAATGTTTTTATCTGTAGCTTCTAAAAATAAAAAGCAAAACTTCTCCCAAAAAATAAAACATTTTTTCAAAAACTTTATTAATACATCATGAAACAAAATATTGAAATGTAAACACAAACTTTAAGTGGTAAAAGTTTCATACATTTAATACAAAAACAAAGATATTTTAAATTCTTGAAAATAACAGTGATAAGATTATTATATTATAGAAATGCATTGTTTTACAAGGATTCTCCCCATTATTTTTATTTGATTCTATATAGCTTACACAAAAAATAAAACCTTATGAACTCCTTAACGTCCATAAGGCATTCAATTGTTCCAGTTAAGAAGGACGGGGAAAGTGTATAAACTTTCCCCTCAGCAATTTAATATTTTAGATTTAATCTATATTAATTAACAGTAATATTTGTAGGTATTGAATTAGTTCCACTATAGGTTATGTTAAATCCAATTGTTATTGATCCACCTGCAGGTATTGTACTGTTATAATCCACATTTTTAAGTGTAACTGAATTACCGTTCTGAGTATAATTACAATTCCAAGCATTTGTTATTTTCTGATTACCTGTATAGTTAAAGCTAACTGTCCAGCCGTTTACTGCCGTAGAGCCATTGTTTTTTATTGTAATACTTACTGTAGCACCAGTTCCCCAATCATTATGTGTATATGTTGCTGAACAATTTTTATTCTGCGATGGCGGAGGTGTTGGAACCGGATTGTCTGTTCCACCGGATGATGCAGCATTAACAATAAAGTTTGTCGGTGCTTTATTTGTTCCGGTATATGAAATATTGAATCCGATTGTCACTGAACCGCCTACCGGTATAGTAGCATTGTAATCTACATTTTTCAATACAATAGAATTTCCGTTTTGTGTAAAGCTACAATTCCATGCGTTGGCTATTTTTTGGTTTCCGTCAAAGTTGAAGCTGACTGTCCAGCCATTGACTGCTGTAGAGCCGTTATTGGTTATAGTCATATTAACTGTAGCACCAGTTCCCCAATCACTCTGTGTATAACTCACTGAAAAGCTTCCTGATTGAGGCGGCAGAGTTGGCGTAGGTGTGGATGTCGGTGTTGGTGTTGTTGGTGGTTGAGTCGTTGCCTCACCATTTACTGTTACCGTTCCCGCATTCAGTTTTACAGTTATTGGCTTCAAAGATCTGTCTCCGAAAGTAGCTTTGCTTATTGTTACTGTTCCTGTACCCAATACTCTAAATGTTATGTTCGCAAATATTCCGTCCTCTCTTATGTATTCGTTCAGCAATGTTTCATCCAGGAACAACATCTTAATTGTTCCGTTACTTTCTTTGTGTATTGCAAAGTTTACGTCAGGATTCATTATTATACTTCCTGCTGTCCCATTCACATACTCAAGCTTGCTTGGGTCATACGTTATTGTCATATCTGCTGTTGTAATTCCGTTTGATGGCACATTAGCCAATTTTATCGGTACTACCACTTGTTGTCCGACATTTGCTGTTACCGATTCAACATACGCTGTAAATCCTGTTATTACAGGTGGTGTTGTTGGCGGTATTGTCGGTGGAACTGTTGGTGGTACTGTAGGTGGTGTTGTTGGTGGCTGAGTCGTTCCCCCACCATTTACTGTTACTGTTCCCGCATTCAGTTTTACAGTTATTGGCTTCAAAGATCTGTCTCCGAAAGTAGCTTTGCTTATTGTTACTGTTCCTGTACCCAATACTCTAAATGTTATGTTCGCAAATATTCCGTCCTCTCTTATGTATTCGTTCAGCAATGTTTCATCCAGGAACAACATCTTAATTGTTCCGTTACTTTCTTTGTGTATTGCAAAGTTTACGTCAGGATTCATTATTATACTTCCTGCTGTCCCATTCACATACTCAAGCTTGCTTGGGTCATACGTTATTGTCATATCTGCTGTTGTAATTCCGTTTGATGGCACATTAGCCAATTTTATCGGTACTACCACTTGTTGTCCGACATTTGCTGTTACCGATTCAACATACGCTGTAAATCCTGTTATTACAGGTGGTGTTGTTGGCGGTATTGTCGGTGGAACTGTTGGTGGTACTGTAGGTGGTGTTGTTGGTGGCTGAGTCGTTCCCCCACCATTTACTGTTACTGTTCCCGCATTCAGTTTTACAGTTATTGGCTTCAAAGATCTGTCTCCGAAAGTAGCTTTGCTTATTGTTACTGTTCCTGTACCCAATACTCTAAATGTTATGTTCGCAAATATTCCGTCCTCTCTTATGTATTCGTTCAGCAATGTTTCATCCAGGAACAACATCTTAATTGTTCCGTTACTTTCTTTGTGTATTGCAAAGTTTACGTCAGGATTCATTATTATACTTCCTGCTGTCCCATTCACATACTCAAGCTTGCTTGGGTCATACGTTATTGTCATATCTGCTGTTGTAATTCCGTTTGATGGCACATTAGCCAATTTTACCGGTACTACCACTTGTTGTCCAACATTAGCTGTTACTGATTCAACATACGCTGTAAATTCTGTTGAAGCTGCTTCTGTTTTTTGAAAAGGCATAAGAGTACATAGAAGTAATGCACATAATACAATAGAAATGCATTTTGTGAATTTCGATAAATACATAAGCTCTACCTCCAACTAATCTTTTTTTATTAAGCCACAGTTATAAAACTGCGGATTAAAGACAAAAATATTCGCCTGACTAATAAATTTATCTAAGTCTGGGTACCGATTTTGCGATTTATACTACTTATAAGGATAGAACTACTGCCGATTTGCATGTCAACACGATATGCCGTTTTTGCTCAAAAAAGAAAGTCACACTAGATAAGAATATATTTATACGTTACATTTTTATTATAATATAAATTTTATAATATTTCCTATTAACATTATTTTAAAAGTATAACTATTTTTTTAGAATTGCCGATAAATTATTTTAAACCAATATTTTTTGTTAATTTATTATTATTTTTTTATATAATATTCAGGGTTCTAGAACTATCATAAACCAAAAACGATATATTTTTATATTTATAATGGTATTTTTTTCAATACTTTAGATTATAAATACCAAAAACAGGATCCATATACCGATTAAAATACTATGCCACCCGATATTTATAATTTTACATAAATAAATCAAAATTTTTGATAATTTAAAATTAATATCTTATAAAATACTTATTTATTTAATATATAAAATAAAAGTATACATAATCTTGTTTGCATAACATTAAATAAAATACCTTTTCGATATACCTTACCTTCAAGTTAAAAATAGATAATAATTAATGAAGGGAAAAGCTTTCTTTCATAAAACTTTTCCCTTCATTAATTTTCATAATTTATCCTAATACTTTTTAATATAATAGATTTATAAATACTGAGAATTTTCACTATGGAACGGTATAAATCTTTGGTGTTGGCGGTTCTGCCATTCCATAGCCTATAAAGAAGCTGGTGTGAGGCGGCTGATTATATGCCGTATTCTGCCATGCTATTCCCAGCCTATAAATCGGATCATGCATCAATGTATAAATTCTGCGATTTGTAAGACTTGTAGTTGTATAAATACGTAAGAAAGTGTTATCTGCAGACCTAAATACTACTTCCTCTCTCCAATCTCCAAATAAATCTGCTTGTAAGCATGGTGTGGCTTTTGTACCGTTACAGGAAGCACAGCCATCAGCCGAAAGCAGTGTTCCACCGTTATATTTAGTAATGGTAGTACCGTCCAAAAGTTCACGCAGCTCATCGCCATCCCACCAAATGGCAAAGTTTATTTGAGATGGACGATTTCCTATATTATTACCAGTAGAACTATAAAGTGGTGAACCTGCTGCCCACAATTCCATTCCTGGTGAAGATGGAACTATATCAGCTGCACACGCTCTGCCGCAATCGCCTGTATGATAATATCTGAATATTTGCTTTCCTGTTCTCGCATCCAGCAATACAGCGCCTTTTCCTTCTTCAAGACATGTCCATACTTCGAGTCCTGGCCTGTTAGGGTCAATATCAGCCAAATGCATCGCATCACCATGGCCTAATCCAGTATACCATAAACCCTTACCATCATGGTCTACAGCCGAAGTACCCAATATAATTTCGTCAAAACCGTCTCCGTCAACATCTCCTACACTTAGATTGTGATTACCCTGTCCTGCCCATGCCGAATTGCCGTAATCATCACTGTCAAAGGTCCAGCGGTGTACAAGTTTTCCGTCCCTAAAATCCCACGCTACCACTGTTTGTCTGGTATAGTATCCACGGCACATAATAAGACTTGGGCGTTGTCCGTCAAGATAAGCTACACATGCTCTGAAACGGTCAACCCTGTTCCCATAGTTATCTCCCCAATTTGATACATTACCTCTTGGAGGAAGGTAATTTACGGTTGATAGAGCTGCTCCTGTCTCTCCGTCAAATACCGTCAGATATTCAGGTCCTGACAAAATGTACCCGTTTGAATTACGATAATCTGCATTTGGATTACCAATAACAACGCCTCTTCCATCTACAGTTCCATCTGCTGTTTTACATGCAACCTCTGCCTTTCCGTCTCCATCCAAATCATAAACCATGAACTGTGTATAATGGGCACCGGCACGTATATTTTTGCCAAGATTTATAGTCCATAACTTTCTGCCTTGTAATGTATAGGCTTCAAGGTACACAGGATCGGTATATCCTGCATTTGCATTATCCTGTGTCGCACCTTCCCATTTAACAACAATTTCGTATTGCCCATCTCCGTTCAAATCACCGGCACTGCAATCTCCTGCCGAATAACCGTTAACCGGTGGCTTTATAGGAATTTGTAAATAATTTTGTCCCCATACCCTTACTGTATTTGATTCTTCTTGTTCCTGACCGTTTACTACTGTACGTACAGTATATGTTGAATTTATATTGCCATTTGTATCAATATAATTTGTAGCTCCGGTAATGGGTGAAGAATTCACTTTTATACCGTTACGATATATGTTAAATGCTATATTTGAAGGTTCTGTGCCCAGCAAACGCCAGCTCAAAAACACACCATTATCTACTTTTACGGCAATCAAACCCCTATCCAGTTTCTCCATCTGTCTGTAACCTGGCGGCGGTGTTGCATTTCCTGGCCGTGTTGATGTAGGCGTAGGAGTTACAACCGGTTCAGAAGTTTCTTGTATTTTTAAATAGTCAACATTCGGTCCTCCTTCTGCTGTAATAGCCAACGCTCTGATTGAATTTGTTCCTTGCCTGAGATTTACCACTATACTAGCATCTTCCCAAGCAGTCCATGCACCTGTCGGATAAAAATCCATACCATCCTTAACAACAATGTTATTTATAATTATTTGCATCGCTCTATTAGCGTTACTGGCACTGGCATACCTAAAGGTCAACTTATAGGTTCCAGCCTTTGTTACATTAACATACCATTCAATATAACTGCCATATTCATTATTATAATTTACATAACCGCTACCTGTATAACCTTCATGTATAGTCTCAAGAAAGGCATTGTAAAGTGTGGCATCTTCAGCTTGATAAATTGCTTCCATTGAAGGTTCAGGCGTTACAATTATGTCATTTCCTGCCGGGAACGCGGAAATAAATCCTAACAAAAAGCTCTTCATATAAGCATAGTCAATAGAATTAATATCATTATCTCCATTGACATCAGCTGCTATTTTACCGTTAGATACGGGAAAATCAGAAATTATCCCTATAAGATACGCACGTATTAATGCAAAGTCGATAGAATCCCGTTCACCATCTCCGTTTAGGTCTCCATACTTTGTTGAAATCATTTGAGAGCCTTCGACTTTAAAACCGGAATAAGGCAAAAAACTCAAAAAAATTCCCAGAACAATCAAAATTACCAACGCCCTCTTCATAAAATTAACCTCCCTTATACTTTAAACTTTATCTAATGAATTTCTAAATTTTGACAAACAAGTATTTTATCTATATTTTCCCAATTCTTTAAAAAAAGATTATATGTGTGAGTATATTGGGATACATGTCTTTTAGATGTAGAATCCTTAATATTATACAGGAAAATGATTTCAAACTATGCTAAGTCAGCTGTTCAGATACTTAAGCAAATTGGTTTTGCTGCCTTGGTACGAAATAATAAAAGCGGTTCTCAATAATAGCTACAGATTGATTTTTGAAATTATATTGTATATATTTATTATACTTTTATTTTACAAATAAAAACAGAGGTAAAATAAAAATAGATTGTATAAATATCATTTGATATAAATTATATAGATTTGCCCATATTAATCTGATATAACTTGGTCAGTAAAATACATTATCGACCTATGCTAAACCTTTATTTTATTGGAATTTGGAGGAAAATGTTTATGAGTTATTCGAAAATTTCAAGAAGATTTTTTGCTTATTTATTTGATACTATTATTGTTTCCGGTATTGCTTGTACCCTATTGTTAATTTTAAAATTATTAAATATTTTTGACATTAGAAGTGTTGCTGAAAATATAGTAAATGGTGATTTCTCTTTTTTTGTTAATTACTATATATTATGCTTTTTAATTTATTTAGTCTACGAAGTTGTTTTTTTAATTTCCAATTTATCATCGACCCCCGGTAAAATAATCTTGGATATGGAAATTGTAAGCTATAAATCAAGTTTCTTAAAAGTGTTTATAAGAGCAATAGTAAAAGTAATTGAATCTCTAACGTGTCTTGTACTTATATCTGGTTTAGTAGCAGTTTTTACTGAAAAAAAGCAGTCTATTCATGATTTGCTTGCAAATACTTTTGTAGTTGACTTCGACAGAAAAAGTCATCATCTTCCAAGCAGAATGGACAGTGAAGAGTTTCACGAAGAAATGAAAAGAAGAGGTATAAAGACCTATAGTGAGCAAAAAGCTTTAGCTCAAGAATTGTTTGGAAATTCAAAAAAAACTAATATCGGCACTATACTCAGTTCTCCTTTACTCTGGGTCATAGTTTTAGTTGTATCATTAATTATTTCTACAATCTATTCAAATTTGATTGTGTACCAAATTAAAAAAATTTTCATTACGGGCAACTTATAATAACAGTATGGTATTAAATTGTATTATCTGTTATAATATAATTAATTTAATTGACTAATATGCTACTGTTAATAAACAATATAAGAAAATATAGAAAAATAGTGACAGAAATAAAATTTATATAATTTATATTTCAAATGGGGATTAGATATGAAAATCAGTAAATTGTTCAGGAGATTTTGGGCATACTGTTTTGATTTCTTAATAGTTCTCGGTATTTATTGGATGATTTTGTTCCTTATAAAGGTATTAAGCGGTTATAATGGCAGTATATCATTGTTAAAGGAATTACACAGAATACCATCGATAGAAATTTTTATAAGCTCCTTAAAGGGACAAGCAATTAGTCTAATCATATTATATTTAATATATGGCCTGGTATATTTAATTTATGAAACTTCTTTTCTAAGTTCAAAATTTTCTGCTACACCGGGTAAAATAATATTAGGCATAGAAGTTGTTTGTTACAGCAAATCCAACTTTTCAAAAATCCTGATAAGGTCTTTATTAAAAATCACAGCAATTTTATTACCTCCTTTTACTTTGCTGCTATTTATACTTTCTGCATTCAGCAAAACAAAACAGTCGCTATATGACAAACTATCCAATACTTATGTAGTCAATAAAGATAATAGCAAAAAATACGGAACTAATCCGGAAATGACTCTTGAAGAGTTTTTTGAAGAAATGAAAAGCAGAGGACTTAGAATGTATAGCGAGCAAAGAGCCTTGTCACAAGAAATTTACGGTAGACCTACACCATTAACTAAACACTACTATAAACCCGCATCCAACCACTAAATATTTGGAGTATTTACATTGCTTATCTCAATAGTTATAAGCTTAAGCTTTGTTTATTGTTTCTTTCCCCATATTCAAAAATTTTATGTATTATTTTAACTTAAATAAATATCGTAATTACTTTGCTTTTGGAAAACATAAATCCAAGTATTGCGAAACTTAATTTCCGAGCACTCTTATTTTATTAATGGGATTACACAATTAAATATATAATTCTGTAACTTTGACCTTGAAATACCGATAAGCTGCAGTTAGAGTTGCAACCTGTCAATAATTTCACCTGTTAGCTTTTCGTCGTAGAGCATGATGTTCCATTCACTGAATTCAAGGTTCGTTATAATTCTCACATTCCATTTTTCATATCATTCCAAATTAACCTGAAATAAAGTTGCAAACCCTCTTTACCAAATAGTACATATCCCAATCACATATCAGAAGTTCCTTTTTTTATTGATTCATAAATCATTGTGACTCCCTTTTGGCATTACCTCACTTAAAATATTAATATATCTCGCTGTTCCATAACAGGAAAATTAAAACAATTAGTGAGAAATAATTCGAACGAATGTAAAATATATCCGTTTTTTGTGAAGATATATAAGAATAACATGGGTATTTGAGGGTATGCTAACTAATAAAAAATATTGATACCTTCGATAAACGGATGGAGAAAGGTAAAAATCTAAACATACCGGAGATAAACAATAGTTAATTGGAATTAACGAGATAGGAAAAGCATAAGGAATGGAATAAATATAAAATATAGTAATGGGCCTGTAGCATGGCATACTAACAAACTGAAGATTATAACCAGAATTATGTATGGCCATTGCAGTATTAAAACATTAAATACAAAAATTCTCCGGTTGGAATAAATGAGATTATTTAATTGATTTGGGAAAATCTATTTAAGAACCTTCAGTTTGGTATTATAAAGGCAGGTAGTGCATTCGATATTTTTCAATAGCTTTTTGTACAAGAATCAGTATAAATAAAGCATCACAAGCGTAATATCTTAATATGAGGTGATTATTGTGGCATTATACCAGGAAACTTTTTATAATAACTATCTTAATAAGAGCAGCACAATAAAAGCTGATTCATCATGGGAATTTCAGCTTAAAAAACAACAACTTTTTGCTAAATGGCAAGAAGAGGAAGAGAAAAAGAGAAAGAGAGAAGCTATTGAAAACATAAGATTAGCAGAAAAAGAAGAAAAAGATTTCTTAAAAAATCAAGCACTTGAACAGACAAAAGAAGCCCAGGAAGAAATCGAAGAATATAACAATATACTTAATCATACACTAGAAGTTAACGACAAACTCGATTGGAATACACAATATAAAAAGGCCGATTATCCACCTTTTAAAACTACTCTTTGTGAGCCAAAGATAGAAGAATATTATGCAAAATATTCTGTTCCGGAAAAAACTACACTTGAGTATATTCTCCCTTTTTTAAAAAGAAAAAGAGAAAAACTGAAAAATCAAGCAACTCAAGATTATAATGCCGCTATGGAAGAATATAAACAAAAGTTAGAAGAAGAAAAAAAGCAATACACAGAAAAGAAACAAGTATATCAAAAGGAAGTTGAAGAATATAACAAAACAATAACAGATTGGAAAAATGCATACGAATCAAGCGAAAAAGAAGCAGTAGAAAAATATGTAAGAGTAGTATTGGAAAATTCAGAATATCCAACATCTTTCAATAAGAATTACGATATTCAATATGATAGCAAAACTAAAACGTTTATTATATCATATAACTTACCGGCTCCTGAGCAAGTTCCCAAAGTTATTGAATACAAATTTGTTCAATCTTCAAAAACCATTAAGCCTATCGAGATGAAAAAGAAAGAATTTGATAGCTTTTACGAAAATATTATTTTTCAAGTGACTCTTAGGACAATCCACGAGGTATTTGAAGCTGATTATGCAAATACCATTGATGCAATAGTATTTAACGGTTGGGTTAATTCAATTGATAAGGCTACAGGAAATGAGTTTACATCTTGTATTATTTCATTGCATACAACAAGAGAAGAATTTATGAAAATCAATCTTGCAAGAGTAGATTATAAAGAATGTATCAGAAATTTGAAAGGTCTGACTGCGGGTGCGCTTATTCATTTACCTCCTGTAAAACCAATATTGGATATTAATAAAGAAGATAAAAGATTTGTAGAATCAAAAGATATATTGGCAGAAATAAATACTATGGACAATTTAGCAACTATGGATTGGCAAGACTTTGAACACCTTGTAAGACAGTTATTTGAGAAAATGTTTACCGAAAATGGTGCGGAAGTTAAAGTAACGCGTGCAAGTCGTGATGGCGGAGTTGATGCTGTTGCATTTGACTCAGATCCAATCAGGGGCGGTAAATTTGTTATTCAAGCAAAGCGATATACCAATGTTGTACCTGTTTCAGCGGTTCGAGATCTATATGGTACAGTAATAAATGAAGGTGCGACAAAAGGAATTTTAGTCACAACAAGTTATTTTGGCAATGATTCAATAGAATTTGCAAAAGATAAGCCTTTAACATTAATAGACGGTTCAAATTTAGTTTATCTGCTCCAGCAATACGGCTATAACGTCTGCTTATCATTAAATAAATAACAAAAATACAAGTATAAATTACCTAAAAAAGCAAGTATGGGTAATCAGCAACTAACGCCGGTCCGGCCAGGCAATAATATTTGGGCAAAAAATATATAAGCTCAGTCACTAACAAAAACAGGGAATGAATTAAATTAGCAACAATACAAAATTCGGAACCAAAAAGTCAAACGTTGGTATATTAAACGGAATATACAGAGAATATACAGAAATCAATCAAAACCTTTACCCGCCAACGGCTTTAGAAAGATTTTATAACAAAATTGGAATACGAAAAAAGATAATGAACCTATACAGATTTTCATCTATTATATTGCATGAATTTTCAGAAAACCGAGTCATACAGGGTAAACATAAATCTATTTTTTCTCATGACATATTTGTAGCTTAAAAGAGTATTGAAGCATAAAAAAGGTCACAGTAAAACCCTGTAACCCTTGACATTTGGCGGAGAGAGAGGGATTCGAACCCTCGGTACCCGTTTTGTGGGTACACACGATTTCCAGTCGTGCGCCTTAGACCAGCTCAGCCATCTCTCCATAATTTATTATTAAATTAAAACCGCTTTAATATTGTACAACAGATACTGCAGCTTGTCAATAAAATAAAGCACAATAAATATTTGGTTGTTTTTCCCATGTACATTAATATACATCCGGGTCTTCAGTTACAGACCTTCTATAGTTTTCAATTTCTTCACAAAGAGTATTACGGTTCTTCTCAATTATTTGTACATATTCTTTTAAAATCATAGCAGTCTCACTCTTTTCATTGTTCCCAACAAATTTCTTATAGCTTGATAAAAGCTCGTCATTAATCTTTCCGGTTTCATAGTTGAAAGCAGGGTTATTATCAAAACCGAAAAGATAAGTATGAAAATAAAACAGATAATCATTAATCATTTCAGATTCCTTAATAGAATTGGAATATTTACTGAAATAATTTTCAATTTCTAATATCTTCTCTGCCAATTCGTCCCATGAGACCTTATATCCATCCGAAATATTTGCTAATCGTTTTGATTCTTGAGCTTTATAGGAGATATAATCCCTAATCTCACTCTGCAATAAATCACCATACTTTTCTAAAACCTGATAATTCTGAACAGGAATAAATGAACCTTCCTCGCACATAATGATATAGCCGCCATCTAATATCTCTTTAACAAGAGATTTCACCTTTTCATCCTTTATTTTATCAACTTTTTTCTGGTCAAAATTATATTCAAAGGTTTTGAACAACTCCTCCCGAACAACTTCATCTTGCAAACTTTCTTCATATATCGTCAAATACCTTGATTGAATTTCCTCAAAACTTAATATCATCGTAGTGGCTTCTTCCCGATTAACAGCATTAATTTTCCTGTCAATAAAAGACAAGGCCTCGAAGGGCCTTGTTTCTTCATTTATAATATTGTTATATTCATTTATTGAAACACTTGCAGGTTCTTTTTCAAAATATTTTTTATTTTTAATAATATTTTTTATCTCTTCGTAAGGTATTTCAAACTCTAGCGGACCTATATCCGGAGTTGTATATGGGACAGTTTGAACATATAAAACCAATCCCGATTCCTTAATATAAAACCCGCTTGAAGCTTCTATAGACTTAATTTCCTGTTGAAGCTTTACCCCTGATTCCTGAACCTTTTTCATAAATAATGGATTAAGCTTGTTGGTATCTTTAATTACATCCTGCAAATTAATTTTTGATCCGGTTCTTAAATCAATATTAACAGAATCAATAATCTCGTCGGGTTCTTCAAAATTTACAATATAATTTTCTAAAATTAGTTTAATACTAAGTACATATTTTGATCTAAAAGTAACTTCATACGAAACATTTAATACTTGCTCTATCTTAGTTTGATCTTCGGATATTTCCTCTGCAGCTTCTCCTAAACCAAATGCTACTTCTTTATATTTTTCAATTCTCTCTTTAATTGCATTATTTACTTTAGTTTCAACTTCCGAGTCAATCATGTTGGATACTTGCGGGTATTTGATAACCGATTCAAGTCCTTCTTTCGTATTGTTTTCAACTACTTCTTGAATAACATAGTTATTGGTTAGTTTTGATTCATCTTTCGAACAGCCACTTAATACTATAGCCAGCATTAATAGAGCCACTACTAGTTTTTTCATTAATCTACCTCCCAAACAAAATTAACTTATCTATCGGTAAAAATAAATTTCTAACCCACCCCCTGCTTAGCAAAATATATAATATATATAAAATGTAACATTAACATGTATTCAATAATATTATGCCATAATAATGGGCGGTAGGCAAAGTATTTCTTACTGTTTTTCATGCAATATCTTGTAATACATATCCCATCTTTTAATTATCTTCTAAAAAATAAAGCATTTGTCCTTTGCCTTATATAAAAACAACATTCTTTTATTAACATAAAGTAGGACCCTAAAAAAGTCTATATCAAACAAAGCAACAAATTTTTGCCATAAAAAACTTTATATCCTTGATGTATAAGAAATTATAAATTATTTGTTGAACTAACTTAAATACATAGTATTGTAAAATAATATTACACATATCAATTATATTATGATATAATCTATGCATTGTAAGTATATGTTAGGGAGGAAGTTATGGCAAAAAAAGTAACTATGGAAGTCATTGCAAAAAAGGTGGGCATGTCAAAGAATACTGTATCTCTAGCATTACGTAATATGCCCGGAATTAACGCCCAGACACGGAAACTTATTTTCGAAACTGCAAAACAGTTAGGATACGAATATAAAAAGAATTCTTCCCAAAATTCTTCCTCAGATACTTCCTACAAAAACATTTGTTTAATCTTCTCTAAAGACACTCATAAATCTGAAGGTTTCTTTTCATATATACAGTATGGCGTTGAATCTGAAGCAAAAAAAAATAATTTGAACATCATTATATATTGCTATGATGAGAACAAGGAAGAGTTTGAAACACCGCTCAGTATTAAAGAAGGGCTTATTTCAGGTATTATTACCCTTGGCAGAATATCCAAAAAAACACTGACTTCCATTCTAAAATTTAATCTTCCTCTTGTAATAATAGATCACTATTTTGATGATTTAATTTGTAATTACGTATTAACAGATAACATATCCGGAGCATATTTGGCAACTGAATACCTTATTAAGCTAGGCCATAAAGATATAGGTTTTTCAGGAGATATTTCTGCTGCCAGCAGTTTTTATGACAGATTTCAAGGATATGTCAAAGCCTTGGACCAGTATTCAATTCCCTATAATAAATCTTTTTGCATAACTGACAAATGCCTGTATGAATATAAAAAAGACAGTATACAAAGAGTAATCGACGAGATTAAAAAAATCCCAAAATTACCTACTGCTTTCTTTTGTTGCAATGATATCGAAGCAATAACCTTAATAAATGCCCTTAAATCTATCAATCTATCCGTTCCAGACGATATTTCCGTTATAGGCTTTGATAACATTGAGCTTTCAAAAAATATTACTCCCGAACTGACCACTATGCATATCTCAAAAGAAGCCATGGGAGAACGAGCTGTAAAACTTTTATTGGAAAGAATGGCTAACCCGAACTCTTTATGCGAAAAAATACTTTTACCCACAATGTTTGTTGAAAGAAACTCTGCAAAGAAAATAAATTAGTCATATAACACATTTTAAGTAACTTTTCTCTCACTTATGATACGTTTCGTTGTTCAATATTTTAAAAGCCCTAAAAATCTGCTCTACTAAAATGAGCCTTGCCAGTTGGTGTGGAAAGGTCATATCGGATAAGGAAAGACTAAAATCGGCTTTCCGGACAAGTTCTTCATCCAAGCCCAAAGAACCTCCTATAACAAACGTAATGTGTGATTTACCTGAAATAAAAAAAGAATTCAGCTTATCGGAAAATTCTTCGGAACTAAGTTTTTTCCCTTTTAGATCTAAAACAATTAAAACAGATCCTTCCTTTACTCTTTTTATAATACGTTCAGCTTCTCTTCTCTTTACCTGTTCCTCCTGGGACACGCTTAGATTTTCCGGGGCTTGCTCATCTTCCACCTCTATAATTTGTAGCTCACAAAACCTCGAAAGGCGTTTACTGTATTCACTTATTCCTTCCTTCAGATACTTTCCCTTGAGTTTACCCACTGCAACTATAGTTATTTTCATATTGCCTCCTAAACCTCTACTACTTCTCCCACTTGGTCACGTAAAGCTACGCTTAACATTACATCCCTGCCTGCACAAATATCATTTTCGTCAAGTACATTACAAACAGTCCGGTATGCAAGCTCGGGAAAATTATTTTCTCTACTTAAATGCCCCAGTAAAAACTTTTTGGTACCTTTCTTGGCTAAATGGGCTACAACCTTCCCAGCCATTTCATTTGACAAATGCCCTCTCTCCCCCAATATTCTCTTTTTTAACGGCCATGGATATGGACCTACTTTCAGCATTTCCACATCATGATTAGATTCAATAAATAAAAGATCACTGCCCATAAGATGACTTATAAGTTCTTTTGTAATATGGCCTATATCTGTAGCTGTCGTTATTTTCTTACTTCCCAAAAAGAAGTTGAAGCCCACCGGATCAACAGCATCATGGGGAATCGGGAAAGCTTTAATACAAATATTGCCTATCTCAAACTCTTCACAATTGCAAAAACACATCTTATTTTTTATATTTACAGGGCCAATGGCCTGTTCCATGGCATTCCAGGTGTTTTCATTGGCATAAATGGGAATATCAAATTTTCTGGATAGTATGCCCACTCCTTTTATGTGGTCACTATGTTCATGGGTAACTAAAATAGCGCTTAGTTCCGAAGGATTTTCCCCAATGGCAACAAGCGCTTCTATTATCCTTTTTCCACTTATACCGGAATCAATCAGCATTTTTGTCCTGCCATCCGATATAAAGAGAGAATTTCCACTGCTTCCGCTATATAAACTGCAAAATTTTATCATTGGTTTTCTCCTGATTATTCTAATATTTTAACCTATTCAATATTACATTTCCAACGCCTACAAATCCACGTTTTATAAACAGCTTATATCAATTATCGTAATAACCTAAAAACACAGCCCATTACTATTCTTCAACTCTAGCAATATCGGCACCAAGACCTCTAAGCTTCTTTTCTATTGCTTCATATCCTCTATCTATGTACTTTATATTATATACTTCAGTCTCACCTTCCGCAACCAGACCGGCAATAATCATTGCTGCACCGGCCCTCAAATCAGTGGCCCTTACCGGTGCACCGGAAAGCTTTGGTATACCTTCAAATACTGCCATTCTTCCTTCTACTTTGATTTGTGCTCCCATTCTTTTCAATTCATCAACATACTGAAACCTGGAATCCCATATTCCCTCAGTTATTGTACTTGTACCGTTTGCCAGACACAGCATAACCGACACTGGAGGATGTAAATCGGTAGGAAATCCGGGATAAGGAAGAGTTTTTATATTAGCTTTCAATATATTTTCAGGTCCCTTAACTCGGATCCAATCCCCGCCCTGTTCAACTTCTGCTCCCATTTCAATCAACTTGGCACTAAGGGACTCCATATGCTTAGGAATAACATTTCTTACAATAACATCACCCTTTGTTGCAGCCGCAGCAATCATAAAAGTGCCAGCCTCTATCTGATCGGGAATTACACAATGGGTAGCTCCCCCGGTAAGGTTGGATACCCCCTTAATCTTAATAACATCGGTACCCGCACCTTTAATATTAGCTCCCATAGCGTTAAGGAAATTAGCCACATCTACAACATGCGGTTCTTTTGCAGCATTTTCAATCACTGTAGTACCTTCCGCCTTTACAGCTGCAAGCATAATGTTAATGGTAGCCCCAACACTTACTACATCCATATAAATCTGACTGCCTACAAGTTTTTCTGCTTCAATCCTTATTATACCACGATCTATTTCAACTTTTGCCCCTAATTTTTCAAAACCTTTAATATGCTGGTCTACAGGCCTATAACCGAAGTCGCATCCGCCAGGAAAAGCAACTTCCGCTTTTTTAAACCTTCCAAGCAAAGATCCCAACAAATAGTAAGAAGCCCTGAGGCTCTTCACCATTTCATAAGTGGCAGTATATGATCTTACATACTGAGAATTAATTGCAATACTGCCTTCACTTTCAACTTCAATTTCACATCCCAATTCTTTTAAAATATCTATTAAAATCCTGACATCATTTATCTCAGGAATATTTTCTATCTTACATGGTCCATCGATCAACAAAGCAGCAGGCAAAATAGCCACTATCGAATTCTTAGCTCCACTAATACCCACTTCGCCCTTAAGTGGCCTACCACCTCGTATAACAAACTTTTCCAAACACAACGCCCCCACTCATTTTCTATTAGCGGTAAAACATTCCATATTAATTATAGTACTATATTGAAATAAATTACACTTTCGAAAATCATTGATTAAACAGTTTATTTATCGTTTAATTTTACTTCCTCACCATTATATACTTTAAAGTACCTTTCCACTTTTTTTTCTGAATTTTTAGCTGTTATTCTCCATACAGGTATATCATCAACCACTTTTGTATCATTTCCTACAAACTGCTCGCCAAATCCCAAATCAATTTTGTCAATAATTGTGCCTTTGTCTTCCGTCAGATTTTTTATGAGAACCTGATAAGCTGGCATTATTTTTTTGCCACCGGTAATTTCTTTCGGTTTTCTATTGTTATATTTGAGGTAGGTAATCCCTTTTTCTGATACAGTAACCTCTACATAGTTGCTGTATAACCAAAATTCTCCCTTTTTTTGCCTAAAAATATACTTTATTTGGCCATCTTCCGTCTTTTCCATTTTATCAAAATAAAACTTTTCAAAAGGCACCTTCATTGTTTTAAACAAGTCCGCAAGATAGTTTTGGACTTTTTTTAAATCCGTTAAATAATTACCTTCCTCCGGTTCAATATTATTGTAAACAAATGTGTTTACTTTTTCAATTATCAACCTCTTATTCCCACAAAACGCTTTTACTACTCCATCAGAAGCTTCCTCTTCATACTTTGCAGCTCCAAAAAAACCTTTTATTATTAAATCTTTATCCAAATCAATATTAGTACTGATTAATGTACCCATTTCCTTATTATACAAAGGAATATCACATTTTACAACAACCCCTCGGTTTCCTAAGATCTTGTATGTGTCATTAACCATTTCACGGGAAATATTATCAGATTTAAACAGAGTAATTATGGTAACAAAAAGTAAAAAATTCAACAAAACAAACATAAAAATAAGTATATTTTTTGCCTTTGCCCAATCCATAATTACTCTCCTTTTTTTTCTTTCATTTCAACTGTATAGTATCTTCCATCTATTGTTTCTATAACCCAAACAGGTTTTAAATGTTCTTCATTTTTACTGTATTTCCCTTCATAAGATATAATAACATCCTTTACAGAAAAATTGGAAAAGTTCAGATAATCATACTTTTTAAAAACATCGTCAAGCAAATCAAAGGGATAAGTCCTTATTTTCAAAGTACTATTCCCTACAGAAAATTCTTTTATTATCCAATAACAACCTAGTACTTTCTTTTTATTGGCATTAATTGTAATAGCATTATTGACAAAGCTCTCATTTCCGGTATTTACCGGATACTCTAAAAAGAAAACAGGTCTTTGATGGACTTTATAATCAAAAGTAAAGGTATAATATCCATCTTTGTCGCTGTTGATTCCTGAAAGATATATATCTGCTCCTTTTACCATATCCGCCATTTGAGCAATAAAATCAACAGCTTTTTCAAGAGCTTCTATTTCAGTTCCTTTATCAGCCCGGTCATATTGGGATAAATACTTATATTCCAAAAGTCCATCCTGATGAATTTTATAACTTTTACTTGGATTTCTGAAGACTATGGATTTATCCAAATCAATTCCCCAGGTAAGTCTTTCTTTGTCATTTCCTAAAACTTTTGCTGCAATTTTTTCAAGGTCGTCTTTCGTACTGGTATCAATATTTTGTAAAATTTGAGGTACTGAGCATATAATATCCTCAAAATCTTCTGAAGCACTTCCTCTGGGTATTAAAATATCCGGCTTTATTTTATATGGAGTTTTATTAATTCCCATCCATTCATTCATTACCACATAGCTGTAGGTTTCATTGTTCTCCAATGCAATTAATATATCATTATACTTTTCTCTGCTTAATCCCTTCTTATTAAAAGGCAAAACAAATCCATAAGTCTTATTTCCATCATAAATATACAGGCCAATATTGTTATTGGAATCTACTCTAGGTAGCAAAGCCATTTTATATACACCGTCAAATTCCTGATTTACAACATTTTCTATATTCAACAGTGCTGATAAAGTGGTTATATTTATCTTTGTCCTAAACTCATACACAAAGCTCTTTTTTACAACAATTTCTCCCCAATATTCTTCCGGATATGTTTGCTTACTCAATATGTTCTTACCTTTCAACAAATCAGTCAAATAATAGAACGCTTCATTGCACAGTTTTGTATAATACTCATGATCCTCATTTATTATAAAATGGGATTCGTCATATCCTTCAGTTGCTGTAACTCTAAATAGCTTAACGTAATCACTCACATCACCGGTAACTTTGCTGCTGCTATTATCAAAAATATTCCATAAAAAATTAGTAGGTAATCCTTCGTTTTGATAGTTCCAAAGGATTCCTACCTGTATAAAGCTCGTTAATACCAATACCATTAAAACGTATAATTTAAATCTTTCAAATCTAAACTGTTTCATCCTCTTGACACCGGATACCTCTTATTTTATTTAAATAGCCCGTTGAGCATATCTGTAATCTTTAAAAATCCAGTTTTTATTGCTTCCTTTATACCATTATCCAGAACAGAAACAGTAAAACTATTTATCTGCAAATTGGTTTTAGGTACCAACTTTTCTGTTTCGTTCTTCTTAAAAGCAATAATTCTTACATCGTTAGCTCCTTTGTTTGGAAGAATAACTTCTTTCATAAAGATACCTGAAACACCTATGTCCCACATGTAATCCCCATCTGTATTAGCAAAAGGTATGTACTTTTTCTCATCTTTGTCATAAATCAAAAGCATTACTCTTATATCATCCTTAACAGTATTGCCGCAAATAACATAGGACTTCTTAAAAGTTGACTCATCTCCTTCAGGCCGTGTTATGGTAACCAAAAATTGCTCTGTATCGCTGGTATTCTTATCTGCTAAAATAGTATATTTATTAAGTAATTTTTGATCTTCAAGACCCTCGGCAAAAGAAGTAATGCTAAAACTGGTTATCAGTAAAACCAGAGTAAATATGTAAAATATTTTTTTGTACATTAACCAACCACCCTTTTTATAAGCAATATATGCCTAATATATTATATTCCAACTATCTTATGTTATATTATATATTATAAATATTACAGAATTGTTACATGACATTTAAGATTCAATTACATCTTCCTCTGAAGCTTGCTCACCATTATATACAGGCAATCTAACCGTAACCTCAGTTCCCTTTCCCAGTTGACTTGAAATAGAAATACTTCCGTTATGAGCTTCTATTATTTCCTTAGCAATAGAAAGACCAAGCCCAGTCCCTCCCATTTCTCGCGAACGGGCTTTGTCTACTCTATAAAATCGCTCAAATACCCTTTTAATATCTTCTTCAGGAATTCCAATACCAGAGTCTGCTACTTTTACATAAGCATCGCTATACATCCTGCCAACATATACAGTAATCTTTCCTCCTTCCGGAGTATATTTGATAGCATTGGTGAGCACATTAAGCAAAACTTGCTCAATCCTATCTTTATCCGCTAAAACTTGCGGTTTTTCTCCTATCGAAAAGCATTCTAAAATTTGTCCCTTTTCTTTCGCAGACAGCTCTACCTTTATTATTGAAGTTCTGACAAGGCTATAAAAGTCAAAAACCTGCATATTCCACTGCATTTGCTCATTTTCCAATTTGGAAAGCTGCAATAGATCTTTAACCAATCTTGTCATTCTGTCTGCTTCTGAATTTATAACATTGAGAAATCTATATGCTGTCTCAGAGTCTTCCAAAGCTCCGTCCAATAAAGTCTCAGAATAACTCTTGATGGATGTCAACGGCGTCCTAAGCTCATGGGATACATTGGCAACAAACTCTCTTCTCATATTATCTAATTTTTGCTGCTCAGTAATATCATGCAAAACTGCAATAATACCTTCTGCTTTCTTCTGACCGTTAGTCGACAAAGCAAAATAAATTTGAATATATTTATCATTAAAATTTAGAATAGCCTCTTTAGTATTGAAAATTTCAAGATAAAGCATCTCTTCTATTGTAACGCCTAAATTATATTTATTTGAAAATTCATTAAAGTTCATATTAAATTCATCCACGCCAAGCATAAGTTTTGATGCCGGATTGGCATGAACTACTTCTCCATCTATATTAAAAGCAATAACTCCATCGGTCATATAGTTTAGAATTGTTTCAATTTTATTCTTTTCTTTTGAAATTTCATTTAATGTCTTTTTAAGTTCTTTCGCCATATAATTAAATGCCCTGGTAAGTTTACCAATCTCATCCTCTGATTTAACTTCAGCAACCTGGGAAAAATCCCCTTCAGCGATATTTTTTGCCTTATGCATCAAATTTACTATAGGTACGGTTATGGTCTTTGAAAGCAAATATCCAAAAATGAGAGATAGAATGACTGCAATAATAAATGCATTTCTTATGATATTATTAAAGCTATTTATTACAACTCCCCACTCGTCTTTGTAAAATCTGAAATATAATATATACTCTCCCTTTGTACGGGCATAGTCAAAAAAAACCCTTTCATTGCTATGAATTGCTCTCCCTTGATTTCCGTCTTTTCCGGCAAGGGCAGACAAAAAGTTTTTTGAATTTAATATTTCTTCAATAAACTTATCACTATCTTCCTCAAATAAGTTGTCACTTGAATACAAAATATTATTGTTATTCTTGTCAATAACTGTATAAGTCACATAGTCTCTTACCATAAAAAGACTGATAGCATTATAGTTGTCTTTTAAATCCGTAATTATCTCACTGCCTGAAGGGTTTTCCCCAATACCCCAACTTTCAAAGCCTTTATCAATCCTATTTTTAAAGTCTTTATAATATACGGATTCCATAGAATAATTCAATGAAACGCTTACAGTTATCATTAATGCAACTGATACCAGTACAAAAATTATAACCAGTCTCCACTGTAAACTTCTTAATAAATTTATCTTTCTAATTAACATATCAACCCTCTTAAAAACTTCGTGGTAAAAAACATTAGGGCATTTGTGCCCTTTTTGCCTTACCTATTTTAATAAATTTAATATTCTGTCTACTAATCAAAGTCTATTAAAATAATATCCTACTCCTCTTTTTGTCATAATATAATTGGGATTACTTGGATCTGATTCTACCTTTTCTCTAAGTCTTCTAACTGTAACATCTACAGTTCGTACATCACCATAATACTCATAGCCCCAAACTTTTTCCAGTAAATTTTCCCTGGAAAATACTTGTCCCTGTTGAAGGGCTAAAAATTTAAGCAGTTCAAACTCTCTTAAAGTTAGCTCTATAACTTGATTATTTCTTCTTACCTCATAACGTTCTACATCAATCTCTAAATCTCCACACTTTAAAGTACTACATTCTTTAGTTGCAGCACTTTCAATGGAAACCCTCCTAAGATTCGCTTTAACTCTAGCCATTAATTCTCTAGGGCTGAAAGGCTTCGTAATATAATCATCCGCTCCCAATTCAAGACCTAATACTTTGTCAACTTCTTCTTCCTTAGCTGTTATCATAATAATAGGAGTGGATATAGTTTGTCTCAGTTTACGGCATACAGTAAAGCCATCCATTTTAGGAAGCATTATATCTAAAAGAATAAGGTCAGGTTTTTCCTTTAAAGCAAATTCTATTGCCTGCTCACCATCATAAGCTTCAACAGTTTGAAATCCTTCTTTAGCTAAATTGAATTTTAAAATATCAACTATATTCTTTTCGTCATCAACAATCAGTATCTTGGCTTTCACAAAATCCCCCCTTATAGTCCTTGGAAGCCACAAAAGCACTTGCACAAAATTTTAAAATTACCAGAGAAATTCATACAAATAACACATATTATTATAACATTTATATTACAAATTTGAACATTTATTTTAAGTCAATACAACCAAATTATTGAATTTGGCCGTTTCAAAACTTAACTTTTTAAAAATATTATGTATTATGTTGATTTAATTACAAAATGTGTTATAATATAGTAAGAGGCTCTGTCATAATTCTTTCTGCATAAGCTTTCTTGTATTTAACAATTCTAATTCAGGGGGGCTGCAATAATGTCAAACGAGTCAATGTATTTTCTCATAACAGGAATGCACCTCAGGTTAAACAAACTAATTGAAAGCAAAGGTTTTGATCTTCTTGATGAGGAAGTTCAGCACTACAGCAGAAGATTAGACAAAGTTTTAGACCGATACAATAAATTCTATCAAAAGGACAAGCAGTCAAAGTTAAATGCATGCTATTTGGAGACTCCCTTAAAATGTGCGTGCCCATAAAGGAAATAATGATAATTTTAATAATGGTACTTTTGAGGGCAATCCCAACGGATTGCCCTTTTTGGTTGCTTAGTTTCCATTTTCAGCTTTTTTATAGGTAGGCACAATCAATTTTATATAATCTGAGATTCCATCCGGATTATTCATTATTATCTCTTTAAGGCAATCCAATTCCCTCTTTAGTAGAGCCAAATCGGTATGAATAGGCTTGGCTACATAGATCTTATTGTTCTTAGTTGCTTCAAGGCCTTCTTCCTTAAGAAGCAATTCTTCATAAAGTTTTTCTCCAGGCCTTAGACCAGTATATACAATATTTATATCTACATCCGGTTCAAATCCCGATAACTTTATTAAGTTTCTTGCCAGATCTGCAATTTTAACTGGTTCTCCCATATCAAGAACAAATATCTCTCCGCCTTTTGCCATAGCACCAGCTTGTATAACCAACTGAACTGCTTCCGGTATGGTCATAAAAAATCTCGTAACTTCAGGATGAGTTACTGTAACCGGTCCTCCTTGTTCTATTTGCTTTTTAAACAAAGGAATGACACTTCCATTACTCCCCAAAACATTTCCAAATCTTACTGCGACAAACTCCGTCTTACTGTTGCGATTTAATGCCTGAATTATCATCTCTGCAATTCTTTTTGTCGCTCCCATTATGTTGGTGGGGTTGACAGCTTTATCTGTAGAAATAAGCACAAATCTCTTTACGCCATACTTGTCCGCGCATTCAGCGACATTAAGAGTACCAAATACGTTATTCTTAATTGCCTCAGTAGGATTAGTTTCCATAAGTGGAACATGCTTATGCGCTGCTGCATGGAACACCACATCAGGTTTATACATCTTAAAAATATTTTCCATTCTTTGTTTTTCTCTTATATTTGCAATCACCGTGCAAAGATCCAACCCGGGTTTAGTGTACAACAATTCATTTTGAATGTCATAGGCATTATTTTCATAATTATCCAAAATAATAAGCTTTTTAGGTTCAAACTCAGCAATCTGCCTGCAGAGCTCAGAACCGATTGAACCACCGCCACCGGTTACTAAAATAACCTGGCCTTTTATATAGGAAGATACTTCATTAACATCAAGGTTTACCGGTTCTCTTCCAAGTAAGTCTTCTATATTAACATCCCTTACCCTTTGCAATACTACCGATTCATCAATAAGCTGCGATACTGACGGTAATATTTTTACTTTACATTGCGTTTTTGAACATTCTGCAAATATTTCATTTATATCTTTTTTACTTGCAGACGGAGTAGCAATTATAATCTCATCAATTTGCTTTTTTTCAACTACTTTTACAATGTCTTTTCTCTGCCCCACTATAGGTACACCGTTTATTTTCTTTCCTTGCTTAAATATATCATCATCAATTATAGCTACTGGTGTACTCTTTAACTCAGGATGCATCTTCATCTCTTTTACAATTATGGCTCCGGCCTCACCGGCACCAAATATCAACACTCGCTTTGAGTCTTTTATACGCATTATCTCTCCCTTTACCACTCTTCTAAAAATGCGGTACGCAAACCTTACACTTGCTATAAGGAATATATCTGTGAGAGTACAAATAAGAAATATACTTCTTGGTACCGGAGTCTTAGACAGAAAGGCATAGGATATCATTATTGAATTGCTCACAAAAGCAGCTCCAACAATTAATCCCATTTCATATATTCCAGCATATTTCCAAAGGCTGTTATATAATTTAAATGCTAAAAAGGTAATAATTTTAACAACAGTCGCTATTAATGCAAGTTTCAATATATGCTCAGAAAAACTTTCCGGTATACTTCTGTATCTGAAATCAAACCTTAATAAATAAGCCAATATTAATGATATATTTATCAATAATAAATCAAATGCTACAAACGCATTTGATCTTATTTTTCTTTTCATAAATTCATTGACCCCCTGATTATCTATAATTAATTATTTAAGCACAATTTTCTCCCCCAACTTTCTTTTTAACCGACTAATAAATAATATAATCAATAAAATTATACTTTATATTATGTCTCGATTACAACCCTCTTCTAAAATTTGACTTTTACATCAATTAAATATATCGTACCAGACTATCCCAAACACATTGCGTTATTTTTTTCAACATAATACAAGACATAATAAGAAATACATTAATTTACATAAATAAAATACATTATAATAAACAATAATTATAAAATAACAAATGTATAATAAAATATCAAACGGAAATATTAGTATTTACAGTATTTATTGTGTTTAATTGTATTTATATATATATATAAATATATAAAAAAGCTACTATTTTGCTGTTAACAAAGTTTTGGAAGTTATTTTTAGTAATAAAATCGATCTATTTTATCTCGAACAGAAACAGAAACATAAAGAAAAATAATTACATGAACTTATAATTATATGTTACAGTAATACTAAATTTTACCTAGATTATAATGATATATCAAAAGAAATAAATTTTTTTAGAGTAAAACTATCTTATGAGAATATTATTCATTCTATACTTTAACCATATTCTAAGCAGCTCTATGTATTGATAATTCGGTACTTATATGCTATACTATACGACATAAAAATTGGTAAATTACTCAAAATCGAGGCAATAAGCATTTATGATAAACGTGAGGAAAATAAAAGTCTTTAAGGAGGATTATTGTGATTTTAGGCATTTATGGAAGTGGCGGCCTTGGACGGGAAGTAGTTGAACTTGCCAAGCAAATAAATGCCGTTTCTTCCAGATGGGAAAATATCATTTTTATTGACGATTATGTAACAGAGCCGTCAAAAAACGGTATTAAAATATTAACCTTTTCGGAAATAATAAATTCCTATTCAAAAGAGGAAATTGAAATAAGTATAGCAGTTGGAGAACCCGAAATTAGAAAAACGCTTTACGAAAAGGTTACAAACGAAGGATATAATCTGGCAACCCTTATTCATCCGCAAATATATATACCGGAAAGTGCAGAAATTTTGCCTGGTTCTACAATAAATATATATTCATCTATATCCTGTAATGTAAAAATAGGAGCTAATGTTTATATTCAACCTCATACATTAATAGGGCACGATTGTACAATAGAAGACCATTCGGTAATATCCCCATCCGTTGCAGTGGCTGGAAATTGTTTCATTGGCAAATGTTCCTATGTAGGTATGGGTGTCCAAGTAAAAGAAAAAACAAAAATAGGAGCATCCTCTATCATAGGCATGGGGTCTGTCGTTTTAAACGATATCCCAGAAAATGTTATAGCACTTGGAAACCCTGCCAGAGTAATAAGACGCAATGAAGAAAAAAGGGTCTTTAAATAAGGAGGCTTTCTGAAATGTTACTGACAAACAAAGTTGCATTAATAACCGGGACTAGTCGTGGAATAGGAAAGGGAATTGTTGAACAGTTTGCCGCAAACAATTCAATTATTTATGCTAATGCACGGACTGAGGGAAGTATCGATGAATATGTTCAATTTATAAGGGAAAAATACAATGTAAGTATAACACCATTATATTTTGATGTTACTGATACAACTGCAGCTAAAGATGCAATTCTTCGTATTAAGAAGGAACAAGGGAAGTTGGACGTATTAGTTAACAACGCCGGAATAATGAAAGAAGCCTTAATTGGAATGATTTCTAAGGATACTATGCTTGAAATATTTGAGACCAATGTATTTGCTGTTATGGACCTGATACAATTATCTTCAAAACTAATGCTGCGTCAAAAATCAGGAAGTATAATAAACATATCAAGTATTGTTGGTGTCAATGGTAGCAAAGGACTTCTAGCCTATTCTGCGTCAAAAGGCGCTGTTATTTCAATGACTAAAGCAGCAGCTAAGGAATTGGCACCTTATAATATCAGAGTTAATGCTATAGCCCCGGGTATGATTGATACCGAATTGTTTCGTTCGATAAATAAAGAACATCCGACTGAATTAATAAATAACATCGGTATGGGAAGGCTCGGCACTCCGGAAGATGTAGCAAAAGCTTGTGTTTTTTTGGCATCGGATTTATCTGAATATGTTACAGGACAAGTACTCGGTGTTGATGGAAGTACAATAATTTAAAATTCATTTTTTGTAAACGAGGTGGAAAAATGACAAATTTAGAGAAATATACAAAAGTATTTATGGATACTTTCGGCATTACTGAAGAGCAAACTAAAGGATTGGAATATCGTTCAATTAAAGAATGGGACTCTGTTGGTCATATGCAGCTTATTACAGCTCTTGAAGATGCATTTGGAATAATGATGGATACAGATGACATTATTGACCTCAGTTCCTTTGAAAAAGGGAAGGAGATACTGGCAAAATATGAGGTGGAAATTAAGTAATTTTAAAGAAAATTTATCTGTTATTTTGGAAGGCAATGTTAAATTATCTTATGAGGACTTGCAAAAAGCAACAGATCAATTAGCAGAACATATTCCGGATAGATGTCTGATTTTTAGTTTATGTTCAAATACAATTGGATCTTTGCTTGGCTATATCTCATTTATTAATCATAGAATTGTCCCTTTAATGTTAGACGCTCACATTAATCGTGAATTACTGTATTCACTTATGGAAAATTATAAGCCGGATTATTTTTGGTTGCCTTCTAGTATGGCAAATGAATTCGGACACTTTAAAGAAATATTTAGCATATATAAGTACTCTTTAATTAAAACTCCCTATACCAAGGAGTTCCCATTATATGAAGATTTAGCTTTATTGTTAACTACATCCGGTTCAACCGGAAGCCCGAAACTTGTGCGTCAAAGCTATAAAAATATAAAAGCAAACACCGAATCAATCGTAAAATACCTTGAACTAAATGAGACGGAACGTCCTATAACTACATTGCCAATGAGCTATACTTATGGCCTTTCAATAATAAACAGCCATCTTTACGTAGGAGCGTCTATTATCCTGACTGAAAAGTCACTTATGGATCGAGAGTTCTGGCATTTATTCAAAGAATATGAAGCTACATCGTTCGGTGGTGTACCCTACACTTATGAAATTCTTGATAAGCTCCGGTTCTTTCGAATGGAATTACCCTCACTTAGAACCATGACTCAAGCCGGAGGAAAATTGTCTCTTAAATTGCATAAGAAATTTGCCGAATATGCCCTTGAAAACGGCAAACATTTTGTTGTTATGTATGGACAAACTGAAGCTACAGCGCGTATGTCCTATCTGCCCTATGAAAAGTCTCTTGAAAAATGCGGCAGTATAGGTATACCTATACCAAACGGAAGTTTTTCACTCATTGACGAAGACGGAAATGAAATAAATGAACCTGATGTCACCGGAGAACTTGTTTATAAGGGAGATAATGTAACTTTAGGATATGCAGAATGTGGGTCTGACCTAATCAAGGGTGATGAATTCAAAGGTAAGCTATATACAGGCGACTTGGCCAAAAGGGATTCTGACGGATATTATTATATAGTGGGCCGCAAAAAAAGATTTTTGAAAATCTATGGCAATAGGGTAAGTCTCGATGAAACCGAACAGATAATAAAGTCTCAATTTGATTTTGATTGTGCATGTTCAGGGATGGATGATATTATGTATGTTTTTATTACCGATATGTCTAGAATAGACGATGTGAAGAAATTTTTATCTGAAAAAACCGGACTAAATCATCTTGCATTTAAAGTCAAATACATTCCTTCCATACCTAAAAATGACTCCGGGAAGATTTTATATTCTGCTTTGGAGGAATACTATGATTAATTACGATGATATACTAAATATAGAACCGTTTTCCCTTGACAAAGAAAAAAAGGAACAATTGCTAACAGATAGATTAAAGCAATTGACAATAATGCATTATCAAAAAAGTATTGAATACAAACGTATTCTTGATGCTATTGATTTCAATCCTGATGGGATAAAAAGTTATTATGATATTCCTTTTTTACCGGTAAGCCTATATAAAGAATTAGACCTTATAAGTATAGATAAGTCCGAAATATTCAAAGTAATGACCTCTTCCGGCACAACCGGACAAGCTGTCTCAAAAATATATTTGGATAAGGTCACTGCTAGCAATCAGCAAAAAACTCTTGTTAAAATTGTATCTAGTTTTACGGGAGCAGCAAGATTGCCCATGTTGATAATAGATAGCCCCTCAGTTATTAAGGATCGTAACATGTTCTCTGCACGGGGCGCAGGGATCCTCGGATTTTCAATTTTCGGTTCAGATAAAATCTACGCATTAAATGATAATATGGAAATTGACCTCAAAGCCATTGAAACATTTCTCGAAAAGCACCAGGGTAAAAAAATATTGCTTTTTGGTTTTACATTTATGATTTGGCAGCACTTTTATAAAGAATTGCTTAAACTTAAACATAGAATTGATCTTTCAAATGGAATTCTTATTCACGGAGGCGGATGGAAAAAACTTATTAACGAAGCTGTTTCTCCTGATGAATTTAAGAACAGGCTTACCGATATATGCGGACTTCACCGTATACATGATTATTACGGAATGGTTGAGCAAACCGGCTGTATATATATGGAGTGTGAATATGGTCATTTACACGCAAGTATATTTTCTGATGTTATAACAAGAAGACATATGGATTTTTCTATATGTTCCTTTGGAGAGCCCGGTATTATTCAAGTAGTCTCAATGCTTCCAGAATCCTACCCCGGTCACTCCCTCTTGACGGAAGATGAAGGTGTAATCCTTGGTGAAGATGATTGTCTCTGCGGAAGGAAAGGCAAATATTTTAAAATTAACGGAAGATTGAAAAATGCAGAAATCAGGGGGTGCAGTGATACTTATGCAGTTAAATTTTGATAACTATACTGATTTAGAATTCATAGTAGGTAGCAATAACATTATCAATGATACGTTGACTGTGGCTCCAATGTGTTCCTTTTCAGAGGAAGTTGTCCAATTTCTAAATGATCTTTCAAAAAAAATCATGGTAAAAGGCAAAGATTTTTCCGATGTTGTGTCTTTTGGATTCTGGTGCAGGCAATCAGCTATCTATAAAGAAAAATCCAAGTATGATGACCTTTCAAATAGAATAGGAAGAGGAATAGCATTCCATATTGCTCCCTCCAATGTTCCAGTAAATTTTGCCTTTAGCTTTGCAGCTGGTCTATTGGCAGGAAACGCAAATATTATACGTATTCCTTCAAAAGATTATACTCAAGTAAATATTATATGTGAAGCAGTGAATGAACTTTTGAAAGGGGAACATAAAAACCTACAGCCCTATGTTTGTATGGTAAAATACCCATCCGGTTCTAAATTGACAGAAATATTCTCATCACTATGTGACAGTAGGATTATATGGGGTGGTGACGCAACAATAGCCGAGATAAGGAAATCCCCCCTTAAACCAAGAGCAAACGAAATCACTTTTGCTGACAGACACTCAATTGCAGTAATAAATGCTGATGCTTATATTTCTTCTGGCAATAAAGACAAAATTGCAGTGGACTTTTACAATGATACCTATTTTTCTGATCAGAATGCCTGTACATCTCCAAGAGTTATCATATGGCTTGGTGAAAACAAAGCTGATGCAAAAAAAGAATTTTGGCAACGTCTTCATAACCTTGTAATGGAAAAATATCAGCTTGCACCAGTACAAGCCGTTTCCAAGCTTCATTCTTTATATAAAATAGCTTCTCATAGGGATGTAAAACTCATAAAAGGTGAGGATCAGTTAATAACCCGAATTAAAGTTAATCAACTTGATCAAGAACTTATGGCCTTTAAAGGCAACAGTGGATTCTTTATTGAATACGATGCAAATGACTTAAGTGAAATACTGCCTTTGTGTGATGAACGCTGTCAAACCCTCACATATTTTGGATTGAATAAAGAGGAAATAAATACCTTCTTTTTTGAGTATAGACCTCGTGGAATTGATCGCATTGTTCCTATTGGTCAATCAATGGACTTTTCTCTTGTATGGGACGGTTATGATTTAATAAGGAGCTTATCAAGGAAAATTTCTTTTCTGTAGGTAAACGTTATACCGATCTATTGTATTACAAAGGATTTTTTATTATTAGTATCAATTAGTATTTATAAATACTAATTGATACTAATCGCATACTTGATGTTAAAATCCTTTTAACGCTGTCATTTTACTTTATCCCAACTAAGTGGAGTTCCTCTTTTTATGTCACATGCTGCTTCCCTATTTATTATGTTATATAAATATTTTGGTGGTAATCCGTAACCAGGCCTTATAGACCTAACATTGTCTTCAGTAAATTTTTCTCCAGCCTTTATATCTTTTACAGCAAATAATGACCTCCCTAAAAGTCTGCTATTTTTTTTCTTTTCATTCATACTGTAGTCTACTTTACCCAAAGCTTTTTCAGCATCTCTGACGGCATCTACCATTTTTCTAAACTCATGCGGTTCCAAAGAGAAGCTTGAATCAGGACCTCCAATTGATTTATTCAGAATGAAATGCTTTTCAACTACTTTTGCGCCTAAGGCAGCAGAAACAATTGGAACTGTAATGCCAAGCGTATGATCAGATACCCCAACTTCAACTCCAAATCTCTCTTTCATATCGGGTATCATTTTTAGATTTGCATCTTCAATTTGGGCAGGGTACGAAGATGTACACATCAGTAAAATTATCTGCTCATTTCCCATACGTTTACATGCTTGTAACGCTTCTTCGATATCACTTAACCCAGCAACACCGGTAGACATAATTATTGGTTTTCTCTTTGAAGCAACGTATTCAATCAATGGTATATCCATTATCTCAAACGAAGCTACTTTATATGCCGGTACATTCAGTTCTTCTAAAAAATCCACCGCTGTTTTATCGAAGGGAGTGGAAAAAAAGACAAGTCCGATACTTTTTGCATACTCCATGAGTTCTTTATGCCATTCCCAGGGAGTATAGGCTTCGCTATATAAGTCATAAAGAGTTCGACCATCCCAAATTGTCCCGCTATTCAACCTGAAATACTCATTATCGCAATCTATTGTTAATGTATCCGCAGTATATGTCTGTATTTTAATTGCATCAGCACCAGCTTCCTTTGCTGCTTTTATGGTTTCCTTTGCAATGTTTATATCGTGCCCATGGTTTGCTGACAGCTCTGCAATAATAAAAATTTTCTCATTTGTATCAAAATGTTCTATTATTATAAAAATCACCTCTCTTCAAAATAAATTTTATCATATTATTTTCAATTCCTACTTTCCTAAAGTCAAGCCCTTCAAATAATTTCTTTGAAGCGATATTATCTTCAGAGACAAAAGCAATGACCTCTTCTACAAATTTCCTTTCCTCAAATAACTTTTCAATGCTCTGATGCAAAATCACCTTCGATAAACCTTTTCCTCTTAACTTTTCAGATAAACTTATGCTTACTGTCGCATTTTGATTGTCTATTTTAAAACGAATTTGTCCTAAAAATTCTTCATTTTTATTAGTTACAACATAGAAAACTACATTTTTATCATTAATAGTGCTTTCAAACCATTTAATATGCTCTGACCATTGAATCATATTTTTATTAATTGAGTAACGTCTTACATAATCCTGATTGGACAGTTCAAATACACTTCTTATGTCTTCTTCTTTTACTTTCCTTAAAAATATATGTTGTTCTTCGAGCACATTTGTACTATCAAGCAAAGCATCTATTATTCTTTTTCTTCCCATACCGTCAATCAAATTATTCATTTTTTCAACAAGTGTCTTTCTTAATTCAACTGATTTCAAATCTTCAAATGCTTTTTGCAGTTTTTGCACAAAATTATAATCATCATATTTTAGAACAATTTCTGATGACAAATACTCTTTTATTGACATAATATTATTTGCCTGATTATCAACTACTTGAACAGCTATAAAAGGTGTTTTTGTAGCCAAAAGTTCATAAATTGTTTGTCCGGCAGCTGTTATGGCCATGTCGCAATTAACCATGATTTGACTCATTTCTTTTTCAGATACGTTTACATGAAAATTTATATTTTCCAAATTAATATTTATATTTTCAGATTTACAATGTAAATTTCCCAATACAATATCAAAAAAAATATCTTGGTTTTCTTTACATATTTTATCTATAATCAAAGGTATTATATTCCTAACGTCTGTTCCTCCCATTACAACTAAAACCCTTTTTACTTCTTTTTGAATATGTTTTCTTTCTATCCCAATAAAAGATGATCGTATAATGACATATTTAGGTCCTACCAAAAGAATATTTTTTGATGTGTTTGAATAATTAATATGTCTTGAGTCCAGCGATGGGTTGAGAATGATTCCTTTGGGATAATCCAACCTTCCAAAATCATCAATATATAGCGACTTTTTCGAAATTTGGGCAATAATATTATATATTTCTTTATCTGCTTTATATGAGTCTACAATTACATAATCTTCTTTCGTAATATTTTCTCTTAAATACTCTATATTCAACCAATTTGCATTTAATATATTCTTATCCTTCAAAATCTCTGTGCCTTCTATATCACCATAGACAATAAATTCAGCATCAATCCCCCTGCTTAAAACTTCATCGTAGAGAGAAACACATCTTGAAATATGTCCTAACCCTATACCATTACCACCTTCAGTTAAAATCTTTACCTTCATATTTATCAACCCTAATTACTTTATTTCTTTTTGTTTTACATGAGCATTGATCTCATAAAGTTGAGGATTTTGCTCAAATAATTTAATAATGTCATTCATATAAAAGTCGTGTTTTCCGTTAAACATATGCTTATATATTTCTGAAATGAGTTTAAAATCTTCATCCGTATCAAGAGTCCATCTATATTTTGAATAATCAATATTATTTTTATAGTAGAATATATTGGTGGAATTTTCATAAATATATGGCGTTACATGTTCTCTTTGATATTTCTCTGTCGCATTATTAAAAGCATTCTCTAAAACTTCAAAGGAAAAAACTTCTGTATCTAATCCCCTTGGATAGGTCCTATTACAAATATCCGGCCCAGCATTTGAAACAATATCATAATCATGTTTTAAATAATAGCCGACAATTTCATCCAAAACTATCGGATCAATTAAAGGGCAATCAGAAGTAATGCGAACTATAATATCCAAATTATTTTTCTTTGCCGCTAAGTAATATCTTGACAAAACATCTTCTTCACTGCCCCTAAAGACTTTAACTCCACATCTTAATGCTTCTGCTTCGATAGCATCATCTCTTTCATGAGTTGTTGTTGCAATAATAATTTCATTAATCAAATCAGACTGTTTAACCCTCTCTATTACATGTTCAAGAACAGTTTTACCTGCTATTTTCTTCATTACCTTCTCCGGTAATCTTGTTGAACCCATTCTTGCCTGAATAATTGCACCTATTTTCATTTTCATACCTACTTTCGGTAATAGTTTATAACTTTTTTAACAGCATCTATAACATTTTGAACATCTTCATCAGACATACCCGGAAATAATGGCAAAGTAATCATTCTTTTGTAAAGTTCTTCTGCATTTGGACAAATTCCTTTCTCATAACCTAGTTTTCTGTAGTATGGATGCCAATAAACCGGAATATAATGTACGTTAACTCCAATATTTTCTGCCTGAAGAGCTTCAAAAATTTTATCCCGATCAACTGTTAACAAATCTGTCTTTACCTGAATAACGTATATATGCCAACCGGAATTTGAAAAATCCGGTTCAAAAGGTGTTACTATTTCTTTTACATCACAAAAAGCTTCGTTATATATTTTTACAATTTCTCTTCTTCTTTTGATAAACTTTTCTATTTTATTCATTTGACTTATTCCTAATGCACTTTGAAGATCAGATAAACGATAGTTATAGCCTAGAAATTGCTGCTCATAATACCATGGACCGTGATTTTCATTCAGTAATTTATTATCTCTGGTAATACCATGTGTTCTAAAAAGCATCATTTTCTTATAAAATTGTTCGTTATTTGTTGTTACAATCCCACCTTCACCCGTTGTTATCGGCTTTACAGGGTGAAAGCTAAATTCAACCATATCGGCTTGACTACCTACTTTTTTCCCTTTGTATTCACTACCTAAAGCATGAGCCGCATCTTCTATAATAATCAGATCATACTTATTTGCAATCTCTTTAATTCTGTCCATATCTACAGATTGCCCTGTAAAGTCTACCGGAATAATCGCTTTAGTTCTATCCGAAATTTTCTCTTCTATCTTACTTGGATCAATATTATAAGTCAGAGGATCAATATCAGCAAAAACAGGAGTACCTCCACAATACAAAACTGCATTGGCTGACGCTGCAAACGTCATAGGACTAACTATAACCTCATCTCCTTCTTTTATCCCTGCAGCAAAACAAGCCATATGAAGTGCGGCTGTGCCGTTTGAAACTGCAACTGCATATTTAGCTCCAACATATTCAGCTACCTTTTCTTCAAATTCTTTTACGTAAGGACCTGTGGTTAAATAGTCTCCTTTAAGAACCTCTATAACTGCTTGTATATCACTGTCATCTATTATCTGCCTTCCATAAGGCAAATATGTTTCTCTTACCGGTTTTCCTCCATGAATAGCTAGTTTATTCATCAATAATTCCTCCAACCTATAACCCCAATTCTTGAATTTTCTGCCTCAACGTCTCTACGTCCAACCATTCAGTATTTGTTCCGGAGTTATACTCCCATCCTTCTTCAACTAAAGTTCCGCCTTCCTTGAAATAATGATCTTTTGACCACCAAATAAAGTTAGGATAAATAATATAATGGTCACCATAATCATATGTTAATCGTGAATCATCTTTAGATATCATAACCTCATGAAGTTTTTCTCCCTCTCTGATCCCAACTATCTTGATCTTACCTCCGGGATTAAGAGCTTCTGCAATATCTTTAACTTTATAAGAAGGGTTTTTAAACACATAAGTCTCTCCCCCTTTAGCTTCTTCAAGCGCTTTAATCACAAGGTCCACTGCTTCGTCTAAAGTCATCCAAAATCTAGTCATTCTTATATCTGTTATCGGTAGTTCCTTTACACCCTTATTGAGTAATTCTCTAAAGAACGGAATTACCGAACCTCTACTGCCTGAAACATTGCCATACCGTACTACTGAAAAAATAGTGCCTCCTTCTCCACGGTAAGCATTTGCCGAAATAAATAATTTGTCAGAAACCAGCTTTGTTCCACCATATAAGTTAATTGGATTGACAGCTTTATCTGTTGATAGTGCTATAACCTTTTTTACTCCTCTATCCAATGCAGCATCTATAATATTTTGTGCTCCATGTATGTTAGTTTTTATAGCTTCAAAGGGATTATACTCACATGCAGGTACTTGCTTCATTGCAGCAGCATGAATAACATAATCAACGCCATTAAATGCACGATATAGCCTGTCCTTATCTCGAACGTCTCCAATAAAGAATCTCAGCTTAGAAAACTTTTCAGGATATTTCTGTTCAAGTTCTTTCCTCATAACATCCTGTTTAAATTCGTCTCTGGAATAAATTATAATCTTTTTTGGATTATTTTTTTCCAGCATCATTTCAGTGAATTTCTTTCCAAAAGACCCTGTTCCGCCTGTTATTAAAATAGATTTATTGTCAATCATCTCATTTCTCCTTTCAACTTCTTTTAACTCTTATTTACTGTTAATGCGGTCTTCCACGGCATTTTATAAACCTTTGCCGCCAATACCCATACCATAAAAAACTTTAGTGCAAAGACAACTGTTGTAGCTTGAGAGGCTCCAATCGCTCCAAAAGCTTTAATGAAAAAATAATTCAAAATAATATTTATAATTGAAGTCACAAAAGTTACCATTGTAAGTAATTTTGTTTCTTTAGAATAAAATATATAGTTTACAACCATAAAATACATACCATTAAAAGCATACCCTACAGCTACCCAAAAAACATACTTACCTGATTCACTAAATGATTTTCCTAAAAATGCTCCTAAAAAAGGCGGTGCCAAAAAACCTAAAATACATGCTAATAAAAAAATACCCAAATAGTATAAATAAGTAAATTTTACAATTTTAACTTTTGTATTATAATTATCTTCTTTTAATTTTTCAAATAACCATGGAACATAAGCATTATTGAATGATACTGCAAGCAAATTGATAATTGAGCCTATTTGGTAACCTGCAGTATATACACCCGTTGCTGCTAGGCCAACCATATTTGTTATGAAAAAACGATCTGTCATCGAAATTATTGAACTAGATAAAGCATGTGGTATAAGCGGAACTCCAAATTTCAAAGCATCTATCATATATTCTTTGTTAAAAGAAACTCTAATCCATTTATTTTTCATAAGTATAATAATTGTTAATGCTGCAAAAAAAGCTAAAGTTATAACTTGTCCATAAACTCTTCCCCGCCATCCAAGATTCAATCCAACCACCAATATTATAGATAAGGTAAAATTAATTAATGTCTGAATATTAGTAAACAAGCCATAAAAAAACGATTTCTTTTGTACTTGCCACAAAGATAAAATAATGCTTGTAGTAAATTGGCAAAATGAATATAAAATAACCATCCATAAAGAACCTAATGGAAAAGCAGAAACAACTGATATTGGCTTGGAAAAAATCCAAAGTACCAATCCGGTTAATAGAGTACTTCCTACAAGTATCAAAAAACAGTTAAAAACATACTGCCATATATTCACACTCTCACGTTCGTAATATTTTCTGGTTATTGCACCATTTACACTCAATCCTACAAACGGTGCCGCAAATGTTACCAATAACGTAAACATTGATACTAATCCATAGTCCTCAGGTGTCATGCTTCGGGTCAATATTGGAAGCAAAAAAAACGGTATAGCAGAATTTATAACACTTGTTATGGTGTATATTCCGGTATTTTTTAATAAACTAGATTGCAATATTTTTTTTATATTTTCTATCATAATTCCACTCTTCTCATTCTTTTCCAAAGTATTATCTCTCATCTTTTCTACTCAAAGCTTTTCTTCATAATAGATATTTTACCCAATACAAAAGTATAATACAATAATACAACTAATCTTAAACTGTTAGATAAATAAAGAAATCTGTTTCTACTATCAGAGTACTCCAATTCTACCGGACTTGTCAGCTCATAGTTTAAAAATTGTAAATTTACTCACTCTTTGACAACATAAAATCTAACACTTCTTTTAGTTCATCAATGTTTTTGGGAATAAATATCTTATTAGCTCTATAATTAGTAATTACATTCTGAAAATATGATGTAGAAAAAACACTATTATATTTATCAGTATTTAAGCAACCAAGAAAAATTACATATGGACTTTTTCCTTTTATTATATACGGTGTAAGACAACTAGTCGAACACATTGAGACTAAAATTTTATTTTCAATATCAATATTAAAAAATATAGATTCAAAAGGATTTCCACTATTATCAGTTTCAAAGGAATCAAACTCATAAGCAGACTTTACTCTAGGATGTTTCTTTATTAGAATTTCATCCTTTTTATAAATTCTTTTACAAAGTTCTAAAAAAATATTAGTGTTTTCATAAGAAAAAGGTATATTACCCTGATCTAAAAAAATAATTTTACTTTGATTATATTTGTCAATCAAAGAATCATCTATTTTTTCAGAAAACAATTTCTCAATTTTTTCATGGCTTTCAATACTAAATTTCTGGATATCCAAGTCTGTACTGTCTATAAATTCAGGCTGATAACAAAATATTTTTCTTATTTTTTTCCAAAAAAATTCTCCAAACAAAATATTACTAATCTTCTCATAAATAAAATGTTTACTACCTTTTAGATAACCTTTGGCATATGTTCCAACACCATCATCATAAACACATAATTCTAAAGAGTTGTTTAATGTATAGAAATAATTAAAAGTTATATTACATCCTATGTCTTCAGATGGAACAAACAAAGAATCATATATTTTATCTCTGTTTTCAACCTTTTTAATAGACTTTTTTCCTTTTATCAACCCAATAACCAATGACAATTTGATTATAATTTTGTTTCTCTTCTTATAATCATTATAAAGAGATTTATAGTAATATAATTGTATATTACTATTATATTTATTAATTAATGACGAATATTGCTGCATATTTTTATGAAGAAAAGCTATGTCATTTTCCTCATTTTTATAATACTTCTCAATAATATTTAAACAATTCATAAGCTGAAAAGGAGTATGAACCAAAAATAAATTTCTTTTCATTCCCATATCTTCCCATCACATGTTTGAATTTTTAATTCATTGCATAGGCAATTTTTTAAATTCTTCTTATTTTTTGATATGTTGCCGCTTTCGCCTTTAATAATAAAAGGCAAGAATACCAAAATAAATCTTCCTAATAAAATTTCTGAACCTAAAGAAATTCCAAATAAGCAAATTAATAAGGCATTAGAAATATTTAATCTTCCTTTAATAAAATAAGGAACAAAAGCTAATATAAATAAAATCAAACCAAAATATCCAAAATAATAGATTAACAATGGATAGGACGCTAAAAACGTACCATTTCCGAGTCCCACCATACCTCTTCCAAACAACTCCGCAAACATATCGGCATTCAAATCTTTTATTATTGAATACCCCATAAACCTTCCTCCACCTTGCTTAGTGACTATACTTAAATTACTAATATATTTAAACGCACTAGTTTTAGATACTAAAATTGCTGCAACAACAAACAGACATATGAAAAAAAGAAATTTAGTAACACTCTTTTTATAAGTGAATAAGTAGGTTGCAAACCATATAGTAACCATCGCACCTAATACAACGACACCCAGAATAGATGTTGATAAAGTAATTCCAATACTCAAAAAGCAAAATTCAACAATATTTTTTTTAGTAACACCTTCGTGTTTCATTTTTGAAAACAGCAAAATAGTAATATACCCTAATATATAAATTGCAAAATGAGATGGCTCTTCAAAAAAAGACATAAACCTTTTAAACTGAGACAGTTGAAATGTTGTACCATATTCATATAAATCTTTCGATACTAAATTAGCACGTAATATAACTCCCGGAACATAAATTCCCAGTAATTTATAAGCTAATACTTGAAAAAACAGGTATCCTGTAGATATTAAAGATACAACCCGATATACTTTTATCCCGAAATCGCTGTTAAAATACGCCTTTGCAAAAAAAATAACATTGATTAAGTAAAAAACATATCTGACAGTACGCATTAAAGCATCAAAATTAACTGCATAAGAAAACGTTAATATAATTATATAAAACAAAAAGGGAAGCAAATTTAAAAATACACTTACCTTTCCATATAATAAACTTTTATAGAAAAGTAATAAATTCAAAACTATTAAAATTCCATCACTTAAAGTAATAGAACTAATTCCTACACCATATATAAACAATATTGGTGATACAACTAAGAAGAAAGTATATATTTCATTAATTCCGATTTTATTTTTTTTATTCTCCTTCTTTTGTATATCACAATTCTTCATATAAGCTTACCTCTCTGATAACCATATAAATTAATACTTTTTTGATAATTTATCATATAGTTTCTTGCCCAAAATCTTTTCTACATTTAAGCCGGTTTTCTTTTTAATTTTGCTAAAAACCCTTCGGTACCAAGGTGTCCAGGAACCATTATACAAATGCATAGCATAGGTATTGTTTGTTATTTTGTTCCTCCTGGAATTCCTTGTATCTAACGGGCAAAAATATTCTCTAGGAAATATATATACTTCATCTCTTAAAACCTGTTGTTTACCATTTCTAACAAGTCCAATTTGTTCAGACATTTCCGTAATAATTGTAACATTTGTAGTATAATCGATATTGCCATTTGAATCTATAAATTCTTTTCCATCATAATATTTTAGCAACCTTTCTACCCATTTTCCGCCTTTTTCACTTCCCATCAAAGCAGTCGGAATCATTGAGTCATCTTGAAAAGAAGTAAAAGCAGGCAAGTTTAAAAACTCATCTAGTTTTTTTATAACTTTGACATCGGTATCCATATATATGCCACCATAATTATAGAGTACATAAAGCCTTAAATAATCACTTACAAAAGCGTATTTTTTGGCATCATATGCCTGTCTGGCATAAAGATTAGCCTCAATAATATTTTTGCACTTTTCATCATCCCAGCGAACAATTTCATAATCAAACAATACTTCTTCCCAAGTTTTCATACATTTTTTAGAAACTTTGTCAAGAGGCTTAGGACCTAACCATATATAATGTATAACTTTCGGTATTCTGCTTTCCTGATTTTCCATATCAATAAATCCCTTCCACTATAATAATTCTCTATAAATCTTTCTCATATTATCCAATACAGAGTCTAACGAATATTGTTTTATTATTTTTAAGTTATTTTTTCCAAACATATCCCTTTTTTCATTGTCTCTATAAATATCTTCTATTCTCCTGCTCATCATGTCAACATCATCAGTACCAACAATATAGCCGTTAAACTCATTCTTTACCAAATCACAATTTCCCCTACAATTAGTTACAATCATCGGTAAACCAGTTGCCATTCCTTCCATAACATTAACCGGTAAACCTTCTTGTCTAGAAGAAGAAACTAGAACATCCGATAAAAGCATTAAATTTGGTACATCTTTTCTATATCCCAATAATTCTATATTTTTTTCAATTCCTAACGACTTTACTAAATTGCTATATTGACTTCTCAAACTTCCTTCTCCAACTAACAACAATTTTATATTAGGAATACTTTTAGCAGATTTAGCAACTGCATTTATCATTAAATCCTGATGCTTTCTTTTGCTTAATTCAGCTACATAAATCAAAATAAAATCTTTATCTGAATATCCATATTTTTTCCTTAAACTATACTTTAATTCTTCAGTTTGAGGTACAAACTTGTGAAGGTCTATTCCTACACCATTTACTTTTACTATTTTTTTTGCCTTAAATTTTTTAGTCTTAACTGTAGTATAGTCTTCTTCATTCATAGTTATTAAAACATCAGTATATTTTGCCAAAAATTTTTCTATAGGATAAAAAAGTAACCAATTTTTGATGGGGGCCCCTTTAAAAAAATGAAATCCATGAGCAGTATAAAATACTTTTATGGACTTCAATTTTCTACATGCTAATCTACTAATTGTTGAAGCAACAGGAGTATGAGTATGAATTACGTCGTATTTTTCTGTAACTATTATTTTTTTTAATTCTCTATATGCTTTAACATTTTCTATTTTAAAAGGTGTTCTCTGAAAATGTATTTCGTGAATTTTACATCCCATATTTATAATTTCATGATTTACTTCCTGCTCAATATTAAAAGCCACATCTACCTGATGTCCCTCATCTATAAGCATTTTAATATGAGGTATCAAAAAAGCATTCATAGTGTTCGATATAGTAGTCAAGTATAATATTTTCATCTCTATTTCACCAAACCTGTACATTTCAATTTAAACTATTTTCGCTAAAGGACAATTATATACCCCTAGTTTAGTAATACACTAATATGCTATAAAATATAGTAATGATATTTTTTACACAAATAAATAATACTAAAGGTATTACTGCATATCCAATTATGCCTGTTTCCAGCAATATTAAATATCTATCCTATATACAAAAATTCTCTCAAAAAATCTTTCATATTATTTTCATAATCAACAGGAAACTCGCAGCAACTATCTTTCCAATGCCTTTACAACAAATAATTCAAATTTTAAATATTCTTATGCTTTTTATTTCATATTTGTCATTAACATAAAATATCAGTTTATTATTTTCACTGACATTTAAAACGGAAATCTCTGCTGAATAAATTTTACCATCTAAATTCAAGTATTCAACTTTTTCGCTTACTTCTGTCACTTTAAAAGGAATTGATTTTACAGTTGATGAATTTCTAAGCTCAACTTCTATTCTATAATTACTATTAGCTTCTAAAGATAAGCTATTTGTATTGATGTATACTTCCTTACTTTTATCTTTGCTATCTACAATCAAAACTTCACCATCTGTTCTATAATCTATAATGTTTTTATCACTAATATTCCATTGGTCAGGAATATTGTCATTATTTACATCCATATTAAAAATACTTTGAAATACAAGTTTTTTTAACTTAGCTTCATTTTCTATCCCGGCATTTTTAATGTAATATGCCGACTCCAAATACTTCTGTGTTTGCTGATTAAATGTAAACGGACTAAGGTTATATTTATTAACTTCCTTTGCCTCATTTATAATTCCTATAGTTTTTTCAATAAACTCAAACCCTTTTTCTTGATTTCCTTCTTGTAAATAGCTTATTGCAAGCAAATACAATACATTAGCTTTGTACTGCCATTGAGTAGGAACTAACGGTTTTAATTCCACCGACTTATTTATATATTCAATGCCCTTTTCCTTTTCAGTCGTTTTTAAATAATAAGCACCTAAATTCAGTAAAAGTTCTGCATCATATTTTGCATACTTTTCTGCTTTTTTCACTAAGTTATTTGCTTTAATAATATAGTTGTTTAAGCCCAACTTGTCTTTATTTGCATTCTGCGATTCCAATTCTATTTTTTGTGTCAATAAATCTACATATCCCAACTTAATTTCAGGCTTTGAAGGAATAGGAGCATATCCAATAACATATTTTGAATTCATTGTATCTGTTTCTGCCGCTTTTCCAATGTACTCTATTGCTTTATCTATATTACCCTGGTTAAAACTCTCTAATGCCTTATTTGCATAAGTTTCAGCAGCAAAAAATTTAATAGGAAAGGTTAATACTACAATAGAAATAATGCCCATAACAAAAGGATGTACATTCAATTTTCTATAGAACATATTTTTTAATGTAGTAACAGTAAACCTTTTGTTGTTTTTCATTTTATCATTATAACTTTCCTTTAGCGATAAAAGCTGATGACCATTGAAATTCAAAACCGCCATTAATTGCCATACTAATAAATATATTGATGACAATGAGAAGTCAAAGTCTATCATTGAATGAAGATATAAGAATATTATGGCAACTATTATAGAAGCATTCTGGAAACCATTATCTGTATCTTCAGTTTTATATTTTCTAGATATTCCAATATAATTAGCTGCTATTGATACTAAAAGCAAAATCAAAATCAATATTCCAATAATTCCTGTCTCAATCAATACCTGTAAAGGATAACTATGAGTCTGAGTAGACCAATACAATCTTGATTGATACTTAAAATAAAGAAGCCCCCATGCACCACCGCCAGCACCTAATAACCACCAGTCTTTAAATAGTTTTAAACCGTCTTTGAAAAATAAAATTCTGACATTATAACTATTATCAGCAGTTAAATTTTCAAATCTTGCTACCAATAATTCTGCAAATGAAAATCTATACTTTAAAATAATTCTCTTCACTTCTTTACCGCTATCTGCATCAATCAATTTTGCATCATAAAATTCAGCACTGGTACCGGAATAATAGTTTTGAAAGATTATGCTGACCATTCTCCTGTCTTCCGGAAGTGTAAATTCAACTTCCTTTTCTTCAATTCCGTTTGTTGCACCGAACTGTTTATTGAGGATTACAATTTCCTCTCTAGACATTAATCCTGTTTCATCTTTAGTTCTGATAAATATTCTGTATGCATAGGGTGCTTTGTCATTTTCTGATTTTGCATCCACATTGAAAATAAGTTTGTATTTTTTACCTTCCGTTAATCTTACATTTCTGCCTTTTTCTACAAAACCATCCGCTTCCCCAACTTTATGTTCCAATTTTATTGGGACATATGCAGTAAAAAAATATATCAACAACGGTACAGATGTTAATAGAAGTACTACCACACATGCAATTACTGCTTTGATATTTACCTTCTTCAAAACATTTATAACAAAATCATCAGCAAACCTTATAAGTGATGTCAATAGCGTTCCAACAATAACTACAGGCCATATAAGAGACTTATTACCTGATGTAGCAGTAATAAACTTTGACAATAAAATCGAAAATATACCTGTAGTAACGAAAACAGTAAATAAGTTATAAACTCCTTTTAATCTATTACCTTTAGGCAATAGAAAAATAAATAATGGTGCAGCCAATATCAGTAGAATATATGCCCCTCTACTTAATGTAAATACAAATGTAGTAAGTAGTACAAAAGATATACCACTCATAAAAAATCTTACCCAGTTCTTAGATGACAGCATCATACCAATTGATATAAAGAACACTGCCATCAAATAAGAAGCAAAAGCATTCGGATATTGCATTGTTGAGTGAATTCTACCATCAACAAACAATCCAAAAAAACTTATCTTTAATCCCAAAAATTTGAAAATGCTGTTAAAAATATCAGCAATTTTACCGTTTGCTGCACTATCAATGCCTAAAATACACAAGCCTAAAGCCGATATAATTATTGTCCATAACACATATTTTTTTTCTTTATCATCTTTTATTAAATTTGATATCATAAAAAAGACTATAAAATACATAAAATACTTTAAAAATTCAACTACTGCCAACCTTCGGCCAACTGCAGTAAAGCAAGTCAAAAAGTATACTAGTACCAAAGCTAATGCAGCATACTCAACAGGTGTTCTAATAAAATTTTTATCCTTGTTTATCCACTTATAAACCCAAAAAAGTATAAATACAGATATCAAAATAATTTGTATTACAATTTGCTCTGACTCAAAAAAAAGTCCTCTTAAATATGGTACACAAAAACTAACAATTAATACCCCTATAAGCAGAGCCAGTCTAAAAATATTTAATACTTTATCTGTTTCTGAGTTTTTCGAAACTTTTTTGGATCCACGAACAGTCGATTTCGCACTCATTTGCTTCTCCTCACAATTCATTGTCTTGTAATCAAATGTAGTTTAGCAAGTTTATACATTTATATATTTTTATATCCTTCAGCAATTTATTTACTTCCGGTTGCCAAACAATTGAAACTATTTCGTTTTTTTTCGATAATTCTTTTATTTTTTCAACACTATCTGTAATTAAATAATTCAAATCGCTGCTGATAAGCTTCATTGAAATTAATTCACAAATATCATCTTTTTCTCCGAATAAAACTATGAAATATTTATCTTTTTTAATGTCTACTAATATTCTATCAATATTTTCATTAAACTTTTTAAAAAAGGTATATGCTTCACAAAAATATTTATATGTGGCCTCAGCTTTTTTGTCCAGTCCTAGTGGTGTTAAACTATATATTGCTGTTTTACGTTTTGTTTTTTCAGCTTTGACAAATCCCGTATTTATCATTTTCTTTACAAGAAAATTAACACCACCTAAGGAAAGACCTGCAACTCTAGCCATATCACGCTGGGTAATTTGGGGATTTAAGTGTATTTCTCTTAGTAAAATTAATTCTTTTTCCATTAATAATACCCCTTAATATTGATTAATATATAATCAGGTTTTAGCTGTTTTAGTGCTTTTTATCCAACTTTCCCTGAAAAACACAAAAGCTATGCTAATCAATAATCCTATAAATGAACTTAATAATACAATCATTACTTTTCTAGGTTCAGTAGGCTTTGTGGGTGGTATCGCTTCAGAAACTATTACAATACTTGATTCCCCAACTTTTGCCGATTGCTTAATCATTGCTTCTTTATATTTTTGCTGATAAGCATCATAAGTTTGTTTATTTAACTCAACCTCATGCTGTAACATATCATATTCCTGTTGTTTAGTTGCAAGTTCTAATTGTAATGCTTCGATTTCTTCTTGTCTCTCCGTTATCTTTTTCTCTAAATTTTCAATCTGAGCTGTAATTGAAGACAGTTCAACCTCCAATTCATTTACCTTATTTGCCAATTCAACATATACTCCATTTATTTCCTCTTCGCTTAGTTTTAACTGAGCAATATCTTTTGCATCTAATTTCATTTCGTCTTTCAATATGCCTGATAATAAGTCATTGCTTATTAGTGCTTTACTTGTAATAAGAGTTTTGGGAGTCTCTTTCAATAAATTTTGCCCTTTTATTAAAGATGCTCTGATTGATGATTCATCTATTTTTAATTGTGCTAAATCGGTTTTAAATTGGGTTATTTGTTCTAATTTAGATTCCAATTCTAAATTAAGCTCTTCCGGCCCTCTCGGTTTTGACAAAAATTCTTTAAGTTTTTCCGATGACTTTTCCATATTTTCTTTTTCAATTTCCATTTGCTCCTTTATAAATCTTGCAGAACTTTCCGCTTGCTTTTTGTTAGTTTCACTTACAAATTCAGTAAATCTTTCGCTTAACAGATTGGCAATTTTAGCTGCCAGTTCAGGATCTTTATCTTTTACACTAATTGTTATAAGATTTGTTTTTTCAATTGCTCTAACTGATATTTTACTTGCTATATAACTTAATGGAACATCTTGCCATCCCAGTTCATTTTTTATATATTGCAATACACTTGGTGCCTTCACCTGCTCTCTGTAAGTATCTATTGTCATTTGAGGATATTGAGACAATGCTGAAACCAATTCACTAAAAGTATTATCTGCTTCTTTTGTTGTAACATTTGTAATTGGTGATATCATCAACATAGTTTGCGCTTCATAAACCGGATCTAATATAAAGAAAGATACTATTAAGCTAAAAATTATAAAAACTAAAGTTACAATAGCTATAATCTTTTTACCTCTTAACAATATTTGAATAATTTCTATCAGACTTAATTCTTCCATTACATAACCTCCCACGACACTAATTAGGGACTTCTTATCATTTGTTCGAAATATAAACACATTAATTTTATATAATCACACTTACTATGTCAATTCAATATTTTACTACTTTTAACATAACTTAAACTTTAGCTACAATTTTAGAACCTCTTCATTTTTTACAATATGTCAATTGCAGCATAAACCTGCAATAAGCTAACGTACAAGTTTAGTTTATCTTGAGATAAAACTAATTATTTTAATTAATATTTCAGCTTTTATTTATCTACAACTTTATACTTTCACTATTCGAACCTCTAAAAGGCTCCATTGTAACAGATGTACCTGAACTAATGCCTTCACGCTTAAAAACTTTCTTAATTGTAAGAAAAATAATCTTCCAATCTCCTAAAAAACTAATATTATCCACATACTCAACATCCAGCTTGAATCTTGCTTCCCAGTCGATTGCATTACGACCATTCACTTGAGCTAATCCTGTCAATCCCGGTCTTACTTCATGCCTTCTTCTCTGATATTCATTATAAAGAGGGAGGTATTGAACTAATAACGGTCTTGGACCAACAATACTCATATCCCCACGAACTATATTAAATAATTCCGGTAGTTCGTCTAAACTTGTTGACCTCAAAAACATTCCGAATTTTGTAAGTCTTTCACTATCCGGCAATAACTCACCTTTCTCATCTCTTTCATCAGTCATTGTTCTAAATTTATATATTTCAAAAATCTTTTCATTTATTCCCACACGTCTTTGTTTGAATATTATAGGACTTCCAATCTTTATTCTTACAAGTATTGCTACAATAAGAAAAATAGGGCTCAATAATACAATACCTATTAAAGCCAGTATAAAATCATGAGGCCTCTTTAAAAACTTTTCATAAAATCCTTTTCTTGTTTTCATTTCTTCCACAACCTTTTTATAATTGTAACAACTCTATCCAAATCATCATCATTCATTTTGGTGTCCGACGGTAAACAAAGCCCATTTTCAAAAATTTTCTCTGAGACATTATCTCCAATATAATCGTATTGAGCAAAAAACGGTTGCAAATGCATCGGTTTCCATATAGGTCTTGATTCAATATTATTTTCATCAAGGGCGTTCATTATATCTAACGGCCTTATTTTACCGTTTAAAAAAATACAACTCAGCCAATAATTAGGTTTATTCCAGTTATTTACCGGCATAAAGCTTATGCCTTCCAATTCTCCAAGTTCTCTTTTGTAAAATTCAAAAATATACTTTTTCTTCTCAACCCTTTGTTCCAGTACTTTAAGCTGCCCTCTGCCAATACCCGCAATAATATTGCTCATGCGATAATTAAACCCTAACTCGCTGTGCTGATAATGTCTTGCAGCATCTCTTGATTGGCATGCCCAAAACCTGGCTTTGTCTATCATTTCTATATTATCGGACACAAGCATACCACCACTGGAAGCAGTTATAATTTTATTTCCATTGAAAGAAAATATACCAAATTCGCCAAATGTTCCTGCATGTTTTCCTTTATAATATGATCCCAATGCCTCGGCTGCATCTTCAATTATAGGAACATTATGTTTATTACAAATTTCAATAATCTTATCCATATCAGCACAAAATCCATAGAGATGCACAACTATTACTGCCTTAACATTAGGATATTTTTTGAAGGCAAGCTCTAGTGCATTAGGATCCATATTCCATGTTTTGTAATCACTATCAATAAAAACCGGTTTAGCGTATTGATATATAATTGGATTAGCTGAAGCAGCAAAAGTAAGTGATTGACAAAATACAATATCATCCTTCCCTACACCTACAGCTCTAAGAGCAAGATGAATAGCTGCTGTACCTGTTGTTAAAGCTACAGCGGCTTTTGACCCAACTTTTGCGGCTACTTCTTTTTCAAATTCATCAACATTTTTGCCCAGTGGAGCAATCCAATTTGTTTCAAATGCTTCTTTTATATACTCTAGTTCGTATCCCTCATCACTCATATGCGGCGATGCGAGGTAAATTCTCTTATGCATATCCTCACTCCTTATTTTAAACATTGTAGATCACTTAAGAATAATATTTTTACTTACATCCACCAGACAATAAAATGCTTAATATCACTTTTTGTCATAGTTTTTATTACTTTTCAAAATGAGTTTTCTTTTATGAACAATTTTCTGTAATACTCATTTAACAGTATATACGCTTTTATTATTTTTTTCAATTCTCCAAAATACTCCTCCAGGAATATCTCAAAATCAATCTTATTTTTTAGACTAATTTTTATACAAATGCCCCTTTTCAATATTTCAAGTTTTTATTTATAAAAAGAATTTCGATAAGATAATGATTTATTTTTTTCTGTACATGCTATTTTTAAAAACTATTTATTAATTCGCTATAACATTCTTTTCATATTTATTTCCAATATAATTTTAAAAAAAGCTGGTGGAGCTTTCCCCACCAGCATGTTTATATTTCAATCAACCGTTTCAGTGAAATTAAAGTCATCAAGTGCATTACCCGATTTGTCTACTATTGTGGCTTTAGATGCTCTATAGAATATTATTTGGACTTTATCTCCGCTGTAATTTCCTTCTATTATAATTTTAAACCTTGCATATGTTTCATCCACATCCGTGTTTTTATCGTCTTTGCTTTCTGCATCATAGTAATATATTTTAGCATCAACTGTTTTACCGTTCACTTTGACCCTGAATTGAGATGAGTCGTTTGCATTTAGCTGTTCTCCATCATTAAGTTTCAAATTCTCCGATAATCTTACATAAACAATGGTACCGACATTTTTTTCATAGTAAGCAGAATCTATTGTCTTTGCAACCGGTTTAAAATCTTCAGTTACTTTTATCGATGAAGATAACCTTAATTTTTGATTGAATATATTGACTGTATCTATATCGTCTTCATCTTCCAGGCTAAGATATATTGAATTTCCGTTAAAAGTACCATCTGACTCAATATCTGCATTTACTGTTAATATTATCTCGTTGTTATCAGCATCATATATTGCATCCCATGCTGTTATTACTATATCATTACCATATTTATCTCTACCCGCTGTTATATAGAAATCATCCGGTTCCAAAGTATTGGCATTTATTGATCCTTTAATTTTTACCACTATTGTATTCTTATCGGTTGCAGCAGCAGAAATAATCTCCGGTGCAGTTGTACTGTCAGATTTAAAATCTTTATTTGAAATACTTACCGCCGACATTTCATTTCCTTTTTTATCCCTAATTGCTTCAACCTGTATACGTGAAATTTTTTCTACCATTATAACTTCATCATCATCGTAATCTTCTTTGTCAGATGAGAATGTAATACATACCGTTTGATCATCAGACAATAATTCGATATCTACCGATCGTTTGTTAATTTTCCTAGCTATGCCATTAACTGTACACAAATAATTGGAATAGTCAGTTGCAGACCTCTCATCTACATCCTCATTGAATTTTATATATAATTTATTATCATCTTTATTAATATAAACTGTCGACACTGAAGGTGGAGTTCTATCTTCAACAGTAATCTTTACAGTTTTTTCAACCATTACGTTTTTCAAAGGATTTAGATCGGTAACTCCACTGATTGTCAGTTCATAATTTCCCGATTCAAATTCAACCCCTTCAATTCTTTTAAGGACAAGTTTATTTTTTATATATTTGCCATCTTCTGTATAATAAACCGGATCAGATAAAGGAATTGAATCTCCGTCGCTATCTGTAAGCTCAAACTCGCCATACTCTGAAAATACTTCTTCAGAAAACTCCAATACAATTTCTTTCTGATTCTTTATAACATATCCCACATACTCCGGCCTAGTAACGTCATAATCCGGTTTTATGTTAAGTTTAATATCTGTTGAATTTCCACTGAAGTCGGTAACATCTTCAATAATTAATTTACATCCAGCAACCGGCAATGCATTCTTTATGTCAAAATAAACCGTTAAAGTCTTATTGTCATCTGCCAGTTCAATATTCTCGATTGATGCCTTTGAATCTGTAATTATATTATCTTCATCAGGTTTTTCTATTTCCTCACTAAAAAGAATAACCACTTTTGTCTGAGTTGCACTTATAATTTTTGCTGTTGGTGCCGTATCATCTTTCTCAACTGTAAAAGATGTTTCATTGTCTTCAACGATATACCCTGCATAATCACTTACTTTATTTTTAACTGCCAATTTGTGAGTTCCTGACGATAACCGCTTTAACAGATAAAAACTGACTGTCTTTCCGTTGCTTGATAATGTTGTCTCAGATGCTCCGAAAAGTTTTCCGTTAATTGTGTAATTTGAAACTGTTGTGGCATTTTGAACTGGCTCACTAAAGGTCACCTTTACAAGGCCGTTTCCCACTGCTGTAACATCAACAATTTCAGGTTCTGTAATATCCTTAATATTATTAATTCTTAATTCTGCATCTTCGTCAAGTCCTACTTTTTTATCAACAATAATTTCAACATTAGACTGTTGCTTAAGAGCATTTTTAAGAAGAAGTGTCACTGTCATTTTGTCTTCGGAAAGTTCTGCATTTATAACACTGTTTCCTTCCACGTCATAATTGCGCTTATCCTTAGCTTCATCTTCATTCTCAACAGGCTTACTGAATTCAATAATTATTTCCTTGAGGTTCCCTGAGGAAACTGCATTTACACTTAATTTATCAGGGATAACAGTTACCTTTACTTTAGGTTTGAGTGATGTTCCACTAATTGTTCCATAAATTGTTTGCTCGCCAACTTTCGATGTATCAATATATGGCCAGCTAACGCTAACAGTCCCTTTAGTTCCGTCATCATATTCGACTCCTACGGATGTTGGCAATTTTGGTGCAACTCCTACACTAACTACGATATCTTCAATATCATCTACAGACACTATTTTAGTGTATTCAAACCCGGCCTCTTTTGCTATTTCTTCCGATACGATTCCCTTTTCAATCAATTTCTTAATTAGTTTTTCACCATCAGCCTTGTACTTTGCCTGCAGTGCTCCATAGGATATTCCAACCAAAGAATCTTTTATTAATGTTGTATCGCTGTTAAACAAATTTGCCTGTATAGTTGTTAACCCGCCTACTTCACTTAATTTTATTGCTGCTTTGTCATATTGGAAATCTCCGTCATATCCCAGCTGTTGAAGAATTAATGAACAATACGCTTTTCCGTTAAGTCCACTTGTAGGTCTGAAGGTTGAATCCTCGGAATATCCTTTTACATACCCTTTATCAACTGCATATGCCACTTGTCTTTTTGACCAGTCTGCAATTTTATCTGCATCTTTAAATTTTGTCAATATAGCGTTGGCTTTTTCATATGTGAGTAATTTTGCCTCTTCCTCTTGCCCAAATATTCTAAGAAGCATTACGACCCCCGTTTGTCTATCCAACGCAGTTCCTAAATCGGGATCAAACCTTGTCTCACTTATCCCTTTGTACAATCCAAGTTTATACAATATATTGGCTTCTTTCTCATATATATAAGTATTGGCTGAAACCGGTACAGTAGCTATAGAAGAAATTATAGAAGCTACAATTATTATTCCCACAAGTTTTTTTATAATTTTCATTATATTCAGCCTTCCTTCCTTATTATCCTATTTATTGCCATTCTTAACTTTATTATTAATTATACGTAAAAGTCTTATATTAAAAAACTGGCAGGAGATTTACTCCTACCAGTCTTTAACTCAGTAACTTTGATTTATTATTTTACTCTCTTTGATAAATCAAAGTCTTTAAGTGCATTATTATTGTAATCTTCTATTGTCTTGCCTTTGCTTTCCATATAAATTACCTGAACAGTCTTACCTTTGTAGTTGCCATCTATTACAATTTTGAATCTTGCTTTTGTTTCATCTTCATCAGTTGTATCATCGTCTTCATCTTCTGCTTCGAAGTAGTAAATCTTTGCATTTACAACCTTACCGTCAGCTTTTACTCTGAACAGTGAGATGTAATCGCTATCAATTTCACCATTTGCAAGATCCAAGTCTTCAGACAACTCGATAACTACTACAGTACCTTCTTTTGAGTTATATACAGCGGATGCAACTGAATCTGCTGCTGTAGGAGCATATCCATCTTTCACAACTGAAACAGAACCGCTTAATTTTTGATCAAAAGCATTTACTGTTTCAACATCTTCATCATCAACAAGTTTCAATGATAAAGTATTTCCGTTGTAAGTTGCATCAGCATTTAGATCTTTGTCTACTGTTAATACTATCTTGTCATCATCAGCTTTGTATTCTGCATCCCAAGCTGTAATTATAACGTCTTTACCGTTTTTCTTTCCAGCTGTGATTATAAAGTCACCAGGATTCAATGTCTTATCATTTATTGATCTTTCAATTGTAACTTCTATTGTATTCTTACCAGTTACAGCAGCATCTTTAATTACTGGTGCCAATTCTTCATTTACTTTTTCAAATTCGCTCTTCTCAAAAGCTCTTGTAGTCATCTTATTTCCGGATGTGTCAGTAACTGAGCTTATTTGCAGACGTTCAATTTTATCAACGTCTACTGCATCATCGTCAGTAGTATCAAATGTGATACGTACTGTCTTTCCGTCTGACAATAACTCAATATCAGCCAAGCTCTTGTCAACTTCAGTAGTTACCTTATTGTCAGTTAATACATAAGCATAATTGTCATAATCTGTTGCTGTTGATTCGTCTACTTCTTCGTTAAATTCTACATAAAGAGCATTTTCTGAGTCAAACTTATCAGGATCATCATTGCTCTTAATGTATACTTTCTTAACTTCTGGTGCTTTTTGGTCATCAATCTTAATATCAACTGTTGTCTTAATTATAGTGTTCTTCAACGGATTCAAGTCTGTAACATCTTCTATTGTCAATTTATAATTTCCAGAGTCGAATGCTGATCCGTTAGCTCTAGTAAGAACGAGCTTGCTCTTTATAGTCTTGTTGTTGTCATTGATATAGTATACAGCATCACCTAAATCGATTTCATTATCGTCTTCATCTACAAGAGTAAATGTTCCGTCTTCAAATACTTCTTCATTGAATTCGAGAATGATCTTTCTCTGCTTGTCATCTACAGTATAACCAACGTACTCAGGTCTTTCAACATCATAAGTTGGTGCTACTGCTATTTCAAAGTTAACTTTGTTACCGCTGTAGTCTGTAAGATTCTTGATAGTTATCTTACCACCAGCTGTTGGCAATGCTTTTTCAACGCTGAACTCAATTGTGAAAGTCATGTCATCATCGTCAAGACTAATGCTTTCAATTTCAGCACTTGTATTAGTATCTACATCATCTTCATCTGGTTTTTCAACCGGTTCACTGAATTTGATAACAACTTTTGTCTGAGTAGCTGATACTATTTCACCTGTTGGAGGAGTAGTATCTTCTACAACTGTAAATACAGTTTCATTATCTTCAATTGCAAATCCAGCATAGTCAACTACTTTATTCTTTACAACAAGTTTGTGTTCACCAGCAGCCAAACGTTTTGTTAACTTGAAGTTTACTGTCTTACCATTGGATGTTACAGTAGGTTGTGATGAAGTAATTACTTTACCATCTACAACAAAGTTTGAAATGGAAGTAACATTTAGAACTGGCTCACTGAATGTAACTTTTACAAGACCATTACCTACTGCATCTACAGAAACAACTTCAGGAGCTGCAGTATCTTTTATATTTTTAATTGTCAATTCAACATCTTCATCAAATCCAACTTCTTTTGCAACTGTAACAGTAGCATCAGACTGTTGTTCTAATTTTGAATCAAGAAGTAATGTTACAGTCATCTTGTCTTCTGAAAGTTCAGCATTTTTAACTGTTTTCTTCTTAACTTTATAGTTAGATGCATCTTTAGCTTCGTCTTCATCTGGAACAGGTCTGTTGAAGTTAAGAATTAACTCTACAAGGTTTCCGGAAGCTTTACCTTCAACTCTTAATTCTGCAGGTACAACGATAACTTTAACTTTAGCTGTTACATCAGTATCAGCTATTGTACCAATGATCTCTTGTTCACCAGCAACTGAAGTATCAACTGTTGGCCATGTAACTGCTACTTCAGCTGTAGTTCCATTATCGTAAGTTGCTACAACAGTAGCTGGAAGTTCAGGAGTTCCTCCGATATCTACTGTAATATCAGGAATTTCAGCTACTGATACTATATCAGCATAAGGAATTCCAGCTTCCTTAACTTTTTCTTCATCTACAACTCCACTTTCAATTAAGAACTTAATAAGTTTCTTTCCATCTGCTTTTCTCTTAGCTTGTAATGCTCCATAGGACATACCAACTAAAGCATCTTTGTTTAATTGAGCATCACTATTGAATACTGTAGCTTGAGAAGCTGTCAAACCACCAATTTGGCTCAATTTAATTGCTGCTTGATGGTAATCGAATTCTCCATCATAACCTAATTGCTGGAGAAGTAATGAAGCATAAGCTTTACCATTCAATCCAGCTGTTGGTCTGAATGTTGAATCTTCATAACCTTTTACAACACCCTTATCAACTGCATAAGCTACTTGCTTTTTAGCCCAGTCTGCTATTGTTCCAGCATCTGTAAACTTAGCAAGCAACGCATCTGCTTGTTCGTTTGTAAGCAATTTTGCTTCTTCTTCTTGACCGAAGATTCTAAGAAGCATAACAACACCTGTCTGTCTGTCAAGTGCTGTTCCTAAATCTGGGTCAAAAACATCTTCTCTTATTCCCAGATACAGTCCAACTTGATTGAGCTGTACTGCTTCTTTTTCGTAGCTAAATGCTTCAGCGAATGCTGGCACTATAGCCATAGACGCCATTAAAGCAACTACTAATAATGACGCCAAAACCTTTTTGAGATTCTTCATACTCTCAAATCCTCCTTGTATTGTTGTTTTTTTGGGAAGCAGGCTTAAAACTGAAAGCCAGGCTACGCCTTATCCCTTTGTTTTTAACCTGACTTATATTGCTTTTTGCTCAAGACCGGCGCACTTAACCTATCTTGAATTCACAACTTATTATATCATCGGCTTTTTGGTGAGTCAACATTTAGAATTTAAGTGTAAAGAAATTGTAATAGAATTGAAACAAACTGAAATACTATAAATTTTAAGCACATCTCAAATATTATAATATTATGATAGAATATAATAAATCTTTTTATTCATTATAATTCATTGAACATGAAAAATCAAACTAATAATTAATTTGCTTAGCGTTTATAGTCTTTTTTAAACAATGACTTAAGTCTATATTACTCATTTATCGTGAATTAAATAAAATGTTTTTAAGTGATAATTTTTTGATATAAATCACATGATAAATATAATAAAAAGCCGGATGAACCGGCTTTTGTCACGCATTAAGGCATTACAGGCTATTGTTGAGATTCCTTTCTGCCATTTCAATTGCTTTTTTTACAATATTTCCGCAATCTCTTGATGAAACAGAACCCCAACCTTCGTTCTTAACGATGTCGTATACTCCTAGCTCTTTTGCTATCTCAGCTTTCAGAGTTTCGGACATTATACCACCGCGTCTACCCATTGTTCATGCCTCCTTTTATATAAGTAGGAATCTACTTATATAATAATCTGCGTTCCTTCATATTATTTGCTTCTTTTATAATTATATTTCATGAAATTTTTAGATTCCAATTTAAAATTGCAAAATATAGGTTTCATTTTTTAATTTATGTTAATATAATACACTAACCTTATTTTTTGAAAGAAAGGTGACAGCATATGTCTTTTTCTTCAAGAGAGCTTTTGGCAAGATTAATTAAATGTGAAGCAGGTGGCGAAGGTTTAGACGGAATGAGAGCTGTTGCAACAGTTGTCATGAATCGAGTTCATGTCTCCTATGGAGAATACTTAAAATACGGGCAAGGTGACCTCCGCAGGGTTATATTTCAGCCTCGACAATTTACATGTGTCATGGATACGGTTTACGGCCAAGTAAATCCTCAAACTATTTGGTCTTGTCCACCTGAGGAAATTCATTATGAAGTTGCAGACTGGGCATTATCCGGAAATAAGCTTCCCGGGCTGGGCGAATGTTTATGGTATTATAATCCCTTTAGCCCGACTTGCAGCCAAATATTCCCTCCATCCGGCACAGGTAGGTTTGTAACAAGAGTGAATCAACATTGTTTCTATGCTCCTACGCCTTTATACGCACAAACATAAATTCTATAACATAGAGTCAGGAGGTCTATATGATAAGTTATTCAAATAAAAATTCAATTTTGCGGCAAATGAATGGTTATACATCTCCATGCTTGAATTATGCAAGTGCTTCATCTTCACCTTATACGCCCACTATACAATCTGTTTCTCAAATGCCCACTGGCATTCCTACCGGACCTGCGTATAGTAGTCCGATGCCCGTTCAGCAAACTCCTTCAACTGCGGTACCGCAAGTACCGATAACCAGCGATGGCGTAATTCCTGAAACACTTCTAAACACTGCATATACTCAAGGATATTTAAGAACACAAATCGGTAGAAAGGTAAAAGTAGAATTTTTAATCGGAACCAATATATTTGTCGACCGAGACGGAACGTTAGTGGACGTCGGTGCCAGTTACATTATATTACGTGAAGCAGAATCCGATGATTTACTTTTATGTGATATGTATTCAATAAAATTCGTAAAGTTTTATTATTAATTTTCTTAAACAAAAGTGCAGCGGATTTGTTGTTTTATTTCAACAACTCCGCTGCCAAATTTTATATCAACTACTTATATTCTGCAAATCTATTTTTTACTTTTAGAAATTTCGGTTAACGCCTCCGATGCTTCAGTATCAAATCTATAATCGGTTGCTATGTCTCCTAATGATAATATACCTACCAACTGATTGTTTTCAACAACAGGAACTCTTCTTATTTGCTGCTGTGCCATAATTTTTGAAACTTCTTCAACTTCCATATCAGGGGTTACTGTTGTAACCTGACTAGTCATAACATCCTGTACTTTTGTATCTTGAGGACTCTTACCATGAGCAACATTTCTTACAACTATATCTCTGTCAGTAACCATACCAACAACTTTATTGTGATCAAATACTGGAACCGATCCTACATTCAGCTTCTGCATAACCTGTGCTGCTTCTACAACCGTATTGGTTGGTTTTACATATTCAACATTTTTGGTCATTTTATCTCTTACTTTCATGAAGTCGCCCCCTTTATTTTGAATTCAATAATATTATCTACAATTATTATTTTGATAAACGCTGAATATAATGTTAATAAAATAAGTACAAACCTTGTAAGTATAAATTTGTTATTTTAAATTTTTATTACTTTTACTTAATATGTCTATAAAGATGATATAATTAAATTGTATTATTATTTAGACTGATTAAAAGAATTTCGAAAAAATCTTTCTTTTATGCAAAATTTTTTATATACTCAACCATTATATGTTCATAATTTAAACTCAATATTGTTTTTGTTTAAAACTACAATAAATTTTATGAATAGCATTTATATATAAATTTGACAATATTGGATATTAAAGGGCGGAATCTTATGCAACATAATATTAAACTTTTGCTTACATCAGTTTTTTTTTCACTGATTCTATTTTTATTATTTTTCTTCAAACCAATTTCAAATTATATCTATTATTTTATTTATAACAAAGAAAATTTAGTAATAAATATTTCTGCAGTTAATGGACCTATACACACTATTTGTGCCGAATCATCCAATAGATTTGTCCTAAAAGCCAGTGTAAAAAGTTCCGAAGGTAAGCCTTTGAAAAATGCGCCTGTAAAAATTTTCATTGAAAACGGTATAGGTAAACTTTCTTCTGAAGCAGGAACAACAAATGATTTTGGAGAGTTCCTTTTTTCATATACTCCACCAAATTTCTATGAATTGGATTCTCCTGAATCTACCCCCACTGTTAAAATAACAGCTCAGATGAAAAACTCGACCAAGTCTTCTTCCATTGCGATTAAGCTTATTCCAACTCCAATTATTATGATTTATGGTTTTCAGGAGTCTGCTGAAGTGTATTCTAATTTAGCTGAATTTTTATCTGAAAATAAATTTGAATGCAGTATCATGGATTATGATACAAAAGCCGGAGTCATTCAAGGTGCTAAAGTCCTTGAAAACTACCTGTTTCAAAAAAAGCAGGAATATATGAGCAAAGGAATTTTAGTTAATAAATTTACATTAATTACACACAGCATGGGAGGCTTGGTTGCCAGATATTATACAACAACTGAGAACTATTTGAAAAATGAAGATGTAAATAAAATTATATTTACTTCTGTACCCCATAAAGGCTCATATATTGCAACTCTAGGTCAAACTTTTTATAGTGATCAATCTGTTAAAGACCTTGCCCCTGACAGCGATTTATTCACAAACATTTTTGAATCTGCAATTAATAAGGGACTTAATTCTTCAATACAAGTTGCCAATATTGCAAGCCAGTTTGATGAGGTTGTAACCGAAGAAAGTTCAAGCCTTGAGGAATGGAGGATAAACACTGAAATGTTTATCATTGGAGAAAATAGTTTTACTGTAGATAGTATATTAAGCGGTGACTTATTGAATGCTCCAAATCATAAAGGAATTTTGAATAACATGAAAGTCTTCCAAAGAATATTAGAAATGTTGAACAGTAATTTAAGTTATCCTGCTGAGTTGGATAATTAAAATTGTTATACTAAATTTTAATTTTATCGTTTAACAGAATTAATATTCGATAAAATTTTAAAGGAATATTTACTCTTTTTGCCCTTTTAGTAATCTCAATAATTATGTAATAGAGAAAAATACTGTAATATATTATATTTTTCATATCTACCTTTTTTCTTCTTTATTTCATTATTTTTTAATTTATAATTATTTTAATTTTTAAACTTTTAACACTAATAGCTTTTTCTCTTTATCCAATACAGATATTCATGTTTACAAAAGTTTTTAAAATTTGTTTAATCAATTTTAAAATCTCAAATTATATGTCTCTTTTATATTTAGTATTACTTAAGCTGCTAGTTTTTTTAACTTTAACTTGGAATCAACATCTATTTTACAGTAATACACTAGTTTCAGTTACAAAATTATTTTTAATTACCTTTACCTTACTTTTACAGACAAATATAGTACAGCTTTACTTGGCGTATTTTAAAAAAAGAGGAAAGCAAATGCTTTCCTCTTTTTAAATTACTATTTATTTTCAAGTATTACATTTCTCTATTATTTTACAATGAAATTAGTCGGTTCTGCATTGTTTCCGCTATAGGAAATATTGAAACCAATTACTACTGAACCTCCTGGAGGTATAGTTCCATTGTAGTCTACATTCGAAATTGATACAGCATTACCATTTTGTGTATATGTGCAGTTCCATGCATTTGTTATTTTCTGGTTACCCGGGAAATCAAAGCTCAATGTCCATCCATTAGCTGCAGTAGAACCATTATTCTTTATTTCGATGCTAACTGTAGCACCTGTACCCCAGGAATTCTGAGTATATTTAACTGAGAAATTACCTGTTTGTGGCTGTGTAGTTGGTTGTGTAGTTGGCTGTGTTGTTGATTGTGTTGGAGCAGGTGTTGCCTGTGTTGATCCGTTGCCTACTGTTCCTGCTGTCAATGTTGCATTTATAGCTTTCAAACTTCTGTCTCCAAAGGTTGCCTTGCTTATTGTTACTGTTGATGAGCCAGTTACTTTAAATGTGATGTTTGCAAATACTCCGTCCTGGCTTATATATTCATTCATTAATGTATCATCTAAGAACAATATTCTTATTATTCCGTCTTTCTCTTTGTTTATCGCAAAGTTTATTGACGGATTTATTATTATGCTTCCTGCTTCTCCTTTTACATATTCAAGTTTGCTTGCATCATATGTTATTGTCATGTCCGCTGTTGTGATTCCGTTTGACGGTACATTCGCCAATTTTATTGGTACCACTACCTGCTGACCTGCACTTGCTGTCACTGACTCTACATATGCTGTAAATCCTGTAAATATCGGTCCTGTTGTTGGAGTCGGTGCTGGCTGTGTTGAGCTTCCACCTACCGATACTGTTCCTGCTGTCAATGTTGCATTT
>ENA-UPAD01000203-UPAD01000203.1-bioreactor-metagenome-genome-assembly--contig:-NODE-203-length-91687-cov-54.272099_pt1 | contig 91687 bp, 76 predicted proteins | sample MGYA00238179_ERZ772710 | MGnify/ENA primary metagenome ERZ772710 (study PRJEB29004, sample SAMN07631245) | bioreactor metagenome | isolation source: Switchgrass digestor | place: USA: Dartmouth...
GCAAACCCCGCAGCCAATCAGTATTTTTCCTGCATCGACTACGGGATTCTGGAGCGAACTTTATTTTTATAGAGTCAACTTTATTATCATGGAGTGAACTTTATTTTAGTTATACATCAGTTCCCGGAACCGTCCCTACTCTACTCCACCGTCACGGACTTCGCCAGGTTCCTGGGCTTATCCACATCCAATCCCCTTGCGACGCTCACATAATAAGCCATAAGCTGCAGGGGTATGATTGCCAGGCTTGTTGTAAAATGCTTATCAATCTTGGGTATGTAAGCAACAAAATCCGCTACGTCTTCGATGTTGTAATTGCCGTTGTTTGTCAGCCCCATGAGGTACGCACCGCGGCTTTTGACCTCAACCATGTTGCTTAGAGTCTTCTCATAAAGCTCCTGCTGGGTAAGCACGCCTATTACCAATATGCCTTCCTCGATCAGGCTTATGGTACCGTGCTTCAGCTCTCCTGCCGCGTAAGCCTCCGAATGGATATAGCTGATCTCCTTCATCTTTAAGCTGCCTTCCAGCGATATGGCATAATCAATACCGCGCCCGATAAAGAAGATATCCTTTGCGTTGGAGAACTTGGATGCAAACCACTGGATTCTTTCCTTATCCTCAAGCAGCCGGCTGATTTTATCAGGCAGCGTAAGAAGATCATTTATAAGGCTTGTATACTGCTTTTCATCAATCTCTCCTCTTACATAAGCGAACAGTATGGCAATTACATAACTCATGGCCAGCTGCGCGCTGTATGCCTTAGTGGTGGCAACGGCAATCTCTGGGCCTGCCAGGGTATAGCATACAATGTCTGCCTCCCTTGCAATCGACGAACCCACCACGTTTACTATCGCCAGGGTCTTTATGCCCATTCTCTTCGATTCACGCAGAGCCGCAAGGCTGTCGGCCGTCTCACCCGACTGGCTTATAATTATAACAAGCGCGTCCTTGTCAATTATGGGATTTCTGTACCTGAACTCCGACGCCAGCTCCACACGGACCGGAATCCTGACCAGATCCTCGAATATGTACTGAGCGGCCACTCCGACATGATATGCGGACCCGCATGCGACAATCCAAATCTGGCTGATATTCTTTATTTCGTCGGCTGTCAAACCAAAGGCATTATCTTTAATTTTACCGTCCGTAATAACGCTGTTTAAAGTGTCGGACACCGCCTTGGGCTGCTCATGGATTTCCTTGATCATGAAATGCTCATATCCGGCTTTCTCCGCAGCCTCGGCATCCCAGGTTATTTCGGTCATTTCTTTCTCAATCTCATAACCGTCGATATTGTAGAAGGTGACCTTCCCTTTCTGAAGCCTTCCGATCTCCAGGTTTCCTATGTAATACACCTTTCTTGTGTATTTTAAGATGGCTGGAACATCCGATGCGAAATATGACTCATTATTCTCAATGCCTACAATCATCGGGCTGTCTTTTCTGGCCACATATATCTCATCGGGATAATCCTTGAACATGACCGCCAAAGCGTAGGACCCGCGTATGCGCACCATGGAACGGTTTATTGCGTCAATGGGATTGCCGAAGTATTTCTTGTAGTAATAATCAATCAGCTTTACCGCCACCTCGGTATCCGTTCCCGAATAGAATACATATCCGTTCTTTATAAGCTTTTCCTTAAGCTCCTGGTAATTCTCGATGATTCCGTTATGTACGGCGACCACACAGCAGTCATTGCTGTAATGGGGATGGGCATTTTCCTCGGACGGCTCCCCGTGGGTTGCCCACCTGGTATGGCCGATTCCGCAGCACCCCACCACGGACTGCCCTGAATTGGTCTTGTCATATAAGACCTTTAGCCTTCCTTTTGCCTTTACAATCTCTATATCAGAATCGCCGTTCCGCACCGCAATGCCGGCCGAATCATACCCCCTGTATTCCAGCTTCGTGAGCCCCTCAAGTATAATCGGTGCAGCCTGCCTGTCACCAATATATCCTACAATACCACACATAATATGTTTTCCTCCTATTATTCAAATCGGCCTTCTACTATTTATTCAAAAAATACGAAATTATTATATCAGAGTTGCTCTTCCATAGCTATAAAAAATTTAATTCAAATATTAACAAATATATGTTTATTTATGCTATACTTATTATATAAAATATGGAAATATCATTTCTGAGAAAGGAACCGTGAAGCATTATGAACAGGTATAAGAATGTGCCTAAGGATGAGCTTGTCGAGCGGGCCAAGGAACTGGAATGCCTCTATCTGACCGAGGAAGCGCTGGCTGAAGGCTCATTGCCGGAAAGCCTGAAAAAAATTGCTTCCATTATTCCGATGGGCTTCAGGAACATAAATGACTGTACGGTCACCATCGAACTGGACGGCCAAATATATAACGAACCGCCGGCAATGGACAATGTCGATGTGGTTGGCTCCGCAATCATAGTCAATGACGAGACGCGGGGCTATATCCGTGCCATGTACCCTAAAAACACCTTTCCTGACGACGATGTTGTATTTCTTGACCAGGAAATACGTCTCCTCAACACCATCGCCAGAAGGATTTCCGAAACCCTGGACAAGTCAATGCTTGAAAGAAACATCCGTTATAAAAGCCAATGGAAGGCCATTTTATACCTGCTTCAGAACACCGATCACAAAACCCTGCTCTATGTCTGCGAGAAGATGCTTGCCATGCTGGCTGTGAAAAATCCCGCCATCGTCCAGAGCATATATAAGGAGTTCGAGTGGGTAAGGTACGATATCCATGATGAAATCAATTTCCCTTTGGAGGCCCTTCCCGACGTTGATCTTATAAGCTTAAGCAACAAGGTGTTTGACAGCGCTACCAAGCATCTGACCGACATGCAGATCTATGATTATATTAACCTGTGGATTTACCAGGGCAAAACCTACGACCTTATCAAAGTCGTAGACAAAAGGGATTCCGATGTAAATAAAATATCCCAGGCCTTATCCGCATACATAAAGGCCGTCAGCAACAACGACCCGTCAAGTGATGCGACAAAAAGATGGCTTATTGCCGAGCTTACCAGGCGTTTCATCACGGACAACCCCAGGCAAATAGCGAAATTCTATAATTATATAAATGTTGAAAGCTTTATTAATCTGCTTGAATATTTCATCTGCTCGCCAAGAAGCATAGGAAAAATCGGCGGAAAAGGCTCAGGCCTGTTTCTTGCTTACGAAATTCTTAAGGCAAACCGGCACAAGCTGCCGCAGTTTGAGAACATCGTGGTTCCGAAAACCTGGTACATATCCTCCGACGAGTTTAAAATCCTGCTGGAGGAAAACGGACTGGACGAGCTGTTTGAGCATAAATACCTGGACATGATTGACATCCGCATAAGCTACCCGCGCATTATACAAAGGCTGAAGAACGCGCGCATGTCGCCTTATATTCTAAATGAGCTGAATAAAATACTGGATCAGACCGAAAACTGCCCCTTGATAATACGTTCATCTAGCTTGCTTGAGGACCAGATTGACACATCGTTCTCAGGAAAATACAAGAGCCTGTTCATAACAAACATGGGTACCCGTGCCGAACGGCTCAAACAGCTAACGGACGGCATACTTGAGGTTTACGCCTCGATATTTAACCCGGATTCCATAGAATACAGAAGGGATCGTGGACTCCTGGACTGCGACGAGCAGATGGGAATATTAATCCAGGAGGTTGTAGGCTGCAGGGTTGGCAATTACTACTTCCCTCTTTATGCGGGCGTAGCCTTCAGCAACAACGAGCTTCGCTGGTCACCTAGGATAAACCGGGAGGATGGCCTTCTCAGAATGGTTATGGGCCTTGGCACCAGGGCCGTCGACCGGGTTGGCGAGGATTATCCGATACTGGTTTCCCCCGGACAACCCAATCTAAGGATAAACCGGACCCCGCAGGAGCTGCAAAAATACTCGCCGCAGTACATGGATGTAATTGATTTGGAAAACAACCAGTTCCTGACCCTGCCGATACCCGATTTAATTAAGAAATACGGCAGCAGGATTCCAAATATACACCTAATGGCGTCCGTTATGAAGGACGACATAATCATGGATGTAAGCCCGCTGATAACCGACTTTAAGAACGACGAGATAATCATAACATTCAATAAACTGATAAAGGACACCCAGTTCGTAAAACAGGTAAAATCCATCCTGGACCTGCTTCAGTCTGAACTGGGCTATCCGGTTGACATCGAGTTCGCCTGCGATGACAAGAACTTCTACCTGCTTCAGTGCAGGGCCCAGAGCAGGAACCATGACAATGCCCCCGTCCCGATACCCGCATCCATACCTGCCCAGGGTACGGTGTTTACCGCCAATAAATATGTGTCAAACGGCAAAGTCACGGGAATAAAAACCGTTGTTTACGTCGATCCTTATGCGTACTCCAAGCTGGAAAACCTTGAGGATTTCATGAATATCCGCACAATTGTAAGCGAGCTTAATAAAATGCTTCCCCGCAAAAGCTTTATCCTGATGGGCCCGGGCCGCTGGGGAAGCCGCGGTGACATTAAGCTTGGCGTTCCTGTTGCCTACTCCGATATAAACAACACCGCCATGCTCATAGAAATTGCCCTTAAGCAGTCAAAATACGAGCCGGAGCTGTCCTTTGGAACCCATTTCTTCCAGGATCTTGTGGAGGAGAATATAAAATACCTTCCTCTGTATCCTGAGGACAGCGATATAATATTCAATCACTCGTTCTTCAGGGGCTCCAGAAACATGCTGGCAGAGATGCTGCCCAGGTACTCCTACTTAAGCGACGTGGTAAAGGTTATCAAAACAGAGGATGTGCTTCATGAGCATGAGCTTATCGTCCTGATGAACGGTGATCTTCAGAAAGCCGTAGCTTACCTTGAGCATCCGTCAAATATTGATTACAATAACGCGCCATACGACGTCAATGTTCCTGAAGTAAAACATAGTGACGAGGAAGGCTGGAAATGGCGCCACTACATGGCCGAGCAAATCGCGGCCAAGCTTGACATGGACGCATATGGCGTCAAGGGCATATATCTATTCGGCAGCACCAACAATTGTGCCGCAAGGCTGAACAGTGATATCGACCTGTTGATTCATTTTGACGGTACCGAAGAGCAAAAGAAAGAGCTGGATACATGGCTGAACGGCTGGAGCCATGCCTTGTCAGAAATAAACTATCTAAACACCGGCTATAAATCCAACGGGCTTCTTGATATTCATTACATTACCGATGATGATATAAAGAACCGGAACTCATTCGCAATCAAAATAAATTCCGTGTTTGACCCTGCGACCCCGTTGAAAGTCAGACAGCTTACTTAGTAATCATTTCGGCTTAAAAGATTCTGCACTCCTTAGATACTGGTACCTTATTATAAATGGCGAAATCAGACAGTCATATGCAGATAAGCTGAAGATCAGACAGATATATAGATAAATATGACAGTATAAATTTCCATATGATAAAGAAAAGATACATTGGAGATGATAAGGCAAGCATAAAATCCTGTGCCAATAATTTATGGACATATAATTATTATGTAAACTACATTCAGCATTTTTTCTTGATCATATATAAAGTCTATTTATATAAACACAGGAACAGCTCATCGATAATTGTCGCATGATATAATCGCCATAATTATGGCAATATACATCATATGCACATGGCAATATACGTCATATACACATGGCAACATATCATATGTATATAGCAATATACGTCATGTCTATAGAAAAAGACTCATGCTTTATAACAGAAACATGAGTCTTTGCTATTTTTATAGACTATAATGATAATGGATTCAATTGATTCACATTAAATCATATAAAATCATGTTCAATTACAGCTGCTCAATTACAGCTGCTGACTGCAATTATACAATGCCCTGTGCCATCATGGCATCTGCAACCTTGATGAATCCTGCTATGTTGGCGCCTGCCACAAGGTCACCTTCGCAGCCGTATTCCTTTGCAGCCGAGCTTATATTCTTGTAGATATTGACCATAATGTTCCTGAGTTTATCGTCAACCTCCTGGAATGACCAGTTCAATCTCATGCTGTTCTGGGTCATCTCAAGAGCGGAGGTAGCAACACCGCCTGCATTTGCAGCCTTTGCGGGGGCAAAGAGTACGTTGTTCTCCTTGAATACCTCGATAGCTTCAGGTGTTGAAGGCATGTTGGCGCCCTCTCCTACGGCTATGCATCCGTTGCTGACCAGCTCTTTTGCTGCTTTTCCGTCCAGCTCGTTCTGAGTTGCGCAAGGCAGCGCGATCGTGCACGGTACACTCCAGATACCGAAGCATCCGTCATGATACTCAGCATTCGGATGGTAATTGACATATTCCTTGATTCTTCCCCTGTTGACTTCCTTTATTTCCTTAACCGTGTCAAGCTTGATGCCTTCAGGATCATAAATATAACCGTTGGAATCGCTCATTGTTACCACCTTTGCGCCAAGCTGCATAGCCTTTTCAGCGGCATAGATGGCTACATTTCCTGAGCCGGATATGGATATAACGGCGCCCTCAAGGCTCTTGCCATTGTCCTTCAGCATTTCACCAACAAGATATATAAGACCGTAACCGGTGGCTTCCTTTCTTACAAGGCTTCCGCCATAGGTTAAACCTTTTCCTGTTAAAACGCCTTCATATACATTCTTTATACGCTTATACTGTCCGAACATATAACCTATTTCCCTAGCCCCCACACCGATGTCACCGGCGGGAACGTCCGTATCGGCACCGATATGCCTGAACAGCTCGGTCATGAAGCTCTGGCAGAATCTCATAACCTCATAGTCGGATTTACCCTTGGGATCGAAATCGCTGCCGCCCTTGCCTCCTCCTATCGGAGTGCCTGTAAGCGAGTTCTTAAAAATCTGTTCAAACCCAAGGAACTTGATAATGCCCAGGTTAACCGACGGATGAAAACGAAGTCCGCCCTTATACGGGCCGATAGCGCTGTTGAACTCTACTCTGAAGCCCCTGTTAACCTGTACTTTCCCCTGGTCATCAACCCAGGGAACACGGAAAATAATCTGTCTTTCAGGCTCGACGATTCTTTCCAAGATACCCGCCTTCTGATAATCACGTCTTACACTCAACAGCGGTTCCAGAGACTCCAGCACCTCTTTTACTGCCTGATGGAATTCCGGCTCACCGGGATTTCTTTCAATAACCTGCTGCAGTACCTCATTTACATATGACATATTTTTTCCCCCTTGACGTTGTGCAAATAGCAGCATCACATAGTTTACACACGTTCTTGAATTTTATGTTCGGATTATATCACAATGATTATTTCATGTAAATTTGTTTTTTGCATAAAAATAAAGTTTTTATTATTTACTTTTATATTATTTTTATGTTATTAAATGTATTTTTCTAATATTTTATAGAATTATACAATCTCTTCTTCTTCCATTAATTTAATAATGAACCCGGGTTGTCTTCTGAGCTATAATGAAAAGGAATTTCAGTATGTATCTGTAATATATTGTATGTTGCTGATGGTATATGCTGAATATTCTGTAACCCGTAGTAAAGCTTATGTACATAGTCAGGAGGTATTAAGATGAAGAAAAGATTCGGGCTTATAGCCTGCATTTTTGCTGCAATTGCATTATTTATTGCAGTATTTGCCACGAAGGATAAGATAGCGCAAGCCGCTAACAAGATATATCTGAACGCGACAGATATAACACTGGAACTGGGACATTACAAAACTCTCAAGGTATACGGTACCAATGAAAAGGCAACCTTTAAATCGGCCAATACCCGTGCCGCCACCGTAACCTCAGGCGGCAAGGTCACCGCACAGGGCTGGGGAAGCACCACAATCTATACATATGTTGCGGGCAAAACCCTTAAAACAAAAGTTACTATTGTTCAAATGAGCAAGAAGAATGTCACCCTGGCTCCGGGAAACACCATTAAGTTGGAGCTTTGGGGATCCGACAGCTCCACAACCTGGTCGTCGGACAATACCAAGGTTGCAACAGTGTCCGATGACGGCCTGGTTACCGGTGTCGGCGTTGGTAAAGCAACCGTTACGGCGACATTCAACGGAAAGAAAATAACTTCGCAGATAACCGTCATCGGACTAAATCATACGTATAAGGTGCTGGAGTTCGGAGGAAAATTCAGCCTTACACGCTCAAACTACGGAAGTACAATAAAGCTGCAGGTAACCGGATCAAATGAAAAGGTTACATGGTCCTCCAGTGATACTAAGGTAGCTGTCGTTGACAGCAAAGGCAAGGTAACCGCAAAGGGCCCCGGTGAAGCCAGGATATATGCTTCTGTTAATGGCTCTTCGGTTTATGCCGTCATCAGGGTACTGAAAATGGAGCACAACACCCTGGAGCTTAAGAAGGGCGAAACCTTCAAGCTCAATGTTCTTGGAACCGACAGCGAAATCATATGGAAGTCCAATAAGAAATCTGTCGCCACAGTGGACGATAACGGCGTTGTAACCGCTGTCAAGCAGGGTACTGCCAAAATCATCGCCGAAGTGGACGGACGTCTAGTTAGATGTATTGTTACGGTTAAGTAACCAGTTCTTGCCGTCTACTATTCTTGCTACTATCATCGCGCACACCGTATTGCCCGAGGAGTTCAGCAGTGTCGCGGGAGCGTCGATGATCGTACTTATTACCGCAATTACCGGCAGCGCGGCAGGGGGGAATCCGTATACGCTGAGAATCAGCATCTCTCCTATCATGCCGCCTCCGGGGATTGCTCCCATAACAGCTCCGACAAGAAGGCTTACAGCAAGAACCGATAAAAGCATCGGTATACTCTTATAATCCATTCCGAAAAGCCCAAACAGGAATACAACCTTGAATACACCGCCGATTACGGAGCCGTCCTTATGCGTGTTTACGCCAAGGGGCACAACCGTTTCCGCAATACCGTCCGGTATTCCTATTTTCTTGCACGACTCAAGGTTAACGGGTATGGTAGCAGCACTTGAACAGGTGGCCAGCGCGGTAACCGCCGGGGCGATTGCGTTCTTCCAAAAGGCCTTTACACCGGCTTTCCCTGCGGCCACATAGGCATAGATACTGAAGAACCCGAAGTAATATATGACGGATAAAATCATATACATAATAAATACCTTCAGGTACCCTTCGAGAATCTGGGTCCCAAGCTGGCCGATAATTGAAGCAAAATAGCATGTAAGTCCAATCGGCGCATAATACATAATAATCTTTATCATTTTCATGATGACGGCTGAGCCGGCATTCAAAAAGTCCCTGAAAGCTTTTGCCTTTTCTCCGGCCATGTTTATGGCTATTCCGCATATTACAGATATGACAATCAATTGAAGCAGGTTGCTCTTGGAGAATAAAGCTGAAAAATCGCCGACCGTAACGGTTTTCACAAGCTGCCACGGCAGTGACAGGCTTTCTGAAGCACCGCTTGCTTCTCCTTCCGCGTCTTGAAGTATCGAATGAATTGTATCCTCTCCCAATCCCTCCGTCGGATTGACAATGAATACGCTGATAATGGATATAACCGCCGACAGGATTGCCGTAACGGCAAATACGAGCAATATGGAAAGCATTATCTTGCCCAGTCTTTTCATTTCGCCCATGTTTGCGATTGAAGACGTAACACTAAAAAACACCAAAGGCACAATTAACGTGAATATCAGGTTAAGAAAGATCTGACCTAAGGGCTCCAATGCGCTTGCCCCGGGTCCCATTATAATTCCGATAACTCCGCCAACTACGACTGAAAGCAGCAACGCCGCAGGCATTGCGTAATTCTTCACAAAATTCTTCATAATTGCCCCCTCCAAGGAATTTTCTCATTTACATTATATCCGCAACAAATGCTAAATTTATTGTAATTTATGTTTGATATATTGCATTAAATGCTGTAATAAGGTAAACTAAAAGCATGGTTTTACGTTTATACGGGAGGAATCGCATGGACGGCGGAGAAAATAATGAAATCCGGAAAAGAGGTTACTTAAACGAAGATTTTTTATTCTTTAAGCTGAAAGACAAGAAAAAGAACGAAATCGAGTTCCACTACCACGATTTCAACAAGATTATAATATTCCTGTCCGGAGATGTTACATATATAATAGAAGGAAAATCATACACATTAAAGCCCTGGGACATTCTTCTTGTGAACAAGTACGACCTTCATCTGCCCATAATAAGCCCTCATGCCACCTATGAGCGGATTATCCTGTGGCTGAACCCCAACTTCCTTGACGCTCATAACAGGAATAACTGCGACCTTCAGAGCTGCTTTTTACTGGCAAGGGAAAGGAAGATGAACTTAATACGGCCTGACAAGAAGGACATCCCCTCCCTGAAGCAGACGCTGGACGACCTTGAAAAGGCCTGCGGTGACACATCCTTTGGCAGCGAAATCCTAAAGAACTCCCTATTCATACAGCTTATGGTGAAGATAAACCGGCTGTTCTTGGGAACGGACGCGCAGAAAAAGCTTGAGGATGTCCGCTATGATCCCCGGATAGAAGGCATCATAAGCTATATAAACGACAACCTTGACGAAGAACTTACGGTTGACATTCTTTCAGGCACTTTTTACATGAATAAATATTACTTGATGCATTTATTCAAGCAGGAAACGGGCCATACCATCCATAACTATATCCAGAAAAAAAGGGCCATCATGGCTTCCGATTACCTGAAGAAAGGCCTGCCCGCCGGTGAGGTTTGCTCCCTGTGCGGATTCGGGGACTACTCCACCTTCGTAAGAATTTTCAAGAAGGAATTTGCGCTTTCTCCAAAGCAGTATTCCAAGGCTTATTCGAATATGAGTGAATATCATATATAAATATTACGAAATCAGACCATACGCCATTGCAAAAATCAACCAGCCCGCCATTATAAATGATTTTTATATAACTCCCCGGCATATCCTCATGGCCAGACAGTTCTGCCGGCTATAAGCATGAAAATAAATAGCTCCGCCAATTATATATCCGCGGAGCTATTGCACTAACAATAGGAGGTATAAGAATCCTATGAGTACACATATTTTGTGAATTTACCGTATTACCTTCAGCAGGTTGTTGACCGCCTTCTTTGTGGCGTTCTTATAGAAGTAATCGAGCCTGAAATACATGAACCCGTCCACCAATCCCGTATTTCTTGCCTGTTCAACCTGTTTGCTGAGGATCTTCGTGTCACTCTTCCACTGGCTGTCTTCACTGGAGCCTGCTTTATAAACCGCTATACCTATATATACTTTGACATCTTCATTGGTACGCAGCTTCAGCCACTCGTTCAGAATCTTGTCATACGGGAACCTGGAATGCTCATTCGACCAGTAAAGCTGCGGCGCAATGTAGTCCACATATCCCGGCTTTGACATCCATGTCTTCACATCACAGTAATACCGGTCATCCATCAGCAGGTAATCCAGGAAACCACCCGGGCTTATGCCAAAGACTATATCATCTCCTGCCGATTTAACAATCTTGTATATATTCTTAATCAGCTTGTTGACATTGTCACGGCGCCAATCCTGGATACTGAGAGCCTTTATGCCGTTCTTCTTTGCCTTCTTTAGGTATTCGTTATATTCGGGGGCATCGAAATTCTTGGCATAATTCGTTCCCAATACGGGGTAAAAATAATCATCAAAATGTATACCGTCCACGTCATAATTCTCTACAATTTCCTTGACACCGCTTCGAATAATATGCCTTACCCAATCGGCGGAAGGATTGTAATACAAGGATCCGCCGAATGCGATCACCCGCCTGCGCTGCTCTTCATCGTCGGACGTCATCCATTTTCTTGCCTTGTTGTCTTTAGACAGAGTATTTACGTCTGTCGTCCCGCTGGTCACCCTGTATGGATTTATCCACGCATGAAACTGCAGGCCTCTTTCATGGGCGGCCTCAACCATATATTCCAGAGGATCATAGCCCGGGTCCTTGCCCTGTGTGCCCGAAATGTATTTTGACCAAGGGAAATATCTCGACGGGTAAAAGGCATCGCCAAACGGCCTGACATGGACAATGACGGCATTCATCCCCAGGTCTTTGGCATTGTCGAACATTTCGTCAATGACCGCCTGGAACCGTTTCTTTGTAAAGCCAAGTTCTCCGGTTACGGGATCCTTAAGCCTGTCCGCAAACTCCAGGTATGAAATCCATACCGCATGCAGCTCGCCGTCATCCGCGGCAGCCTTGACTCTCACCATGCCCCGGGGCATCCAGATTACATTTATAACAATAAGGATTATGCAGATAAACCTGTTAAAAAATCTATAGAATCTATTTCTAGTGTTCATTAATACCTCCTAAAACAATTAACATGCTTAACACGTTAAAAGCGCCGTTTATTCCATACTCTTATACTCCTATCTTCCTGTCGGGTACTTTTCAAATACCTGCAGGATCGTTTCATATATTGCCTTAGCTGCTTCATACTGGAACGCCGGGTCCGATATCTTGGCAAAATCGGATTTATTGGACATGAATGCAAGCTCTATCAGGACAGCCGGCACTGTATTATTATGTACAACGGTGTATTTTGCGGCCCTTGTGCCGCGGTTTTTGGTTTTCAGCCTGCTTGACAGGTTATTTGCGAATATGCTTGCCAAGGTTTCGCTGTTCAGACCTGCCTTGTTCTTTTTATTATTGCTGGTTGAATAGTAAACCTCCGTTCCGTAAACCGACGAATTCGTATTGGCATTCATATGAAGGCTTACGAACAGGTCAGCCCCAACCTTCTGCGCAAATGCGGCCCTTTCCGATAAAGGTATGTCAACATCCGTCTGCCTTGTGTAATAAACCTTTAGCTTCGAAGGGTCCGAATTGAAGAATTCCTTGCCGATCTCGTACAGTATCTTAAAATTAATATCCTTTTCATTTGTGCCAAAATATATGGCGCCCGGTGCGGTTCCGCCATGGCCGGGATCCAGCACCACAATATTCTTATAAATATCCCTCGGATTGCCGACATTTACATATATGTAATATGCATCTGCAAATATCTCGTATCCCTGGATTGCGGATGTTGATACCAGTATCTCCGTCTCGTAATTTGAATTCAGGAAGACTGAAACGTCTGTAATCGCCGGCGAATTTACATATATGGAGCCGTTCGTCAGATAGGACCTGTAATCGCCCGGCAGCCTTATGGCAAACCTCTGTATCATGTACTGATCTTCATGCTTTATCTGGTCCACGGTCAAACCCATTGGATTGGGTATTAAGATTTCATACTCACTTGCATTGTAAAGGGGATAATCCGGATAAACAGGCGCCTGTGGAGTCTGCGGTGTCTGCGGTTCCTGAGGGGTCTGCGGTTCCTTGGAAACAGGCGGTACGAACGTCACGCCCTTTTTGGGAAGCAGGATGGTATAGCTGCTTCCTTCCTCCACGATATAGTAATCCGTATCCTCCGAAAGGCCCAGATAAATGAACGTACTGTCCACCGAGTGATAGAAATTGATAAAACTTAACGTCTTCCCGTCGATTACGGTATAATACTGGTCGTTAATGCTCTTCTTCGTCTTTGGAAGCTCAAGATATATTAATCCCGGTGACTTATTTATTTTCACATCCAGGGGGCTGTTCCCCGTTAACGTGATATAATCCATTTCATTGTTGGTCCCTACAACTATCCTGTTCAGGGAGTTGTAATAAATGGTTACATAAAGGACGGTTTTATCAGGTGAAAGCGACAAATCATATGTGAATTTGTCCGATAGTATATTGAACTCAAGCGTAGCCGTCAAGTCCGCGTCAGCATAGGTACGGATGGAATCAATCATGCTTCCCGGGGAATTGCCCAGGTTGTATATATTGGAGAAAATGTTCATGTTCTCGGCCTTAACCGTTAACCGGTTTCCGTCCGCCTGCGTGGTCACCCTGCTGAACGGACTGTCCGCATATATGGCATATGTCTCATTATTAATCTTTACATTGCCGTAATCCTTGGTTACGGTGTATATGCTGCCGAATGTAACCGCGCCTCCGTTATCTATACTGTGAACTCCTGTGCTTTCACCGATTAAGGTCTTATAGCCTTCCCACTGCTGCAATACCGTGCCCCTGTCCCAGGTTACCGGCGAATCGCCCAACTCGGGGTCATTATCCTGGACCGGATTAGAACCGGGATCCGAACCCGTATTATTCTGACTGCCGGTACCGCTTCCGCTGTCTTGGACTGGATTGGCGTTGCCCGGCGGTTCTTCGACAATAACATCGTCTTTTCTAGATGTAATTATGGATGTCATGGTGTTTTTGTCCCATCGGTAATCAAAGCCAAGGCTTGATGCGGTAACGCTTCCGGGAATCATGACATACGACGAACCCACATCATGATTTGTAACAATCATCGGCGGGGTATCCAGAATAATGGCGTTGCCGTTCAGATAGGCAACAGGGCTTCCGATCTTCATAATAAGTGTTCTGCCGTTGCGAGACAATGTTATGGTCTTATCGGAAGCATTATAACTATAGGAAGCGTTTATCTTCGTATCTGCAAATACTCTCTTTGCACGAAGCATCGCCGTATTATTTGTAATAATGCTGGGCATGTTTCCAAGATCGACGCTCTTTCCGTCGATTGTTACCTTCCCTTGGGTTCCTGTATAATAAAATTTCTCACCGTCATTATACGAAAGAAGAAGCGGGAAACTCGTGCGTGTCACGGAAACCGTACTTGTGCTTTTGTTCCAAACATACTCATATCCCAGGTTCTCAAACACGAACCTGGAAGGCACAAGAACCTTTGTGACATCAGCCTTTATATACTTTATCTTAACTGGAGCGACAGGAGCGGTTGTCTTCTTTCCGTTAACATAGGCTTCGGTGCTTCCAATCTTCACCGTAACCGTATTGCCGTACTTCGAAATGGACACCGTTCCCTTATCCTTGTCATACACGCATTCCGCCTTGATCTCGGACCTTTCAAAAATATCCGTATAAGGTACCAGGGCTATATTGTTTTCAATCAGTCCCGGCGTGCTGTCATTGCTTATCTTCTTTCCGTTATATGTAACCTTGACCTGTATGCCCGTATAGGTATACTCTTTCTTGGTCGTATAATTGTATATCCTGATGCCTGATGAGGCATATGCGGTATTCTCATTAATAAAAACATGCAAGGCAACAAGCAGTGTTATCATCAGCATTCCCAGCAGCTTGACAACACGGGTTATACCATAACAATCATCATGGGAACTAATATATGAACCGTGTTTACGTTCATACATCCTGATACATTTATTCTTCATTTTTGTCATCACTCCCTGTAAAAAAGCAAGTCAACGGTGTTACAGTTGTCGTTGGTACAGATATTACAATAGTGTTAAAAAGTGTTAAAACTGTGTCATTTATGCAATTTTTCAAATTTTATTATAAAAAAGCTTATAAAATGCGTATTATCAAGAAAAAAATGATGCCATATAATAACTAATTTGCCTTATATTACTAAATACTACTTATGTAGTATTTAATTTTTGTCACAGGTTATTGCATTCTACTGCAATCGACATATTATGATATGATTAAGTCTTTAATGAACGTAATTGTTAAATTTGGAAATTATTCCGTTCTATGACATTAGAACAGATTAATCTATTTAAATTCTCATGATTATATGGTAAACTACTATATGAGCTTAAATATTTCACACACTCTTAAATGAAAGGCAGCATTAATGTATGAAACTTCAGAGACTGATGGGTTATGCAAGGCGGGCTATTGAAGATTATGACATGATCCAGGAAAACGATAAAATAGCCATTGGCGTGTCTGGCGGCAAGGACAGCCTGACACTGCTGTATGTCTTAAGCGGGTTAAGAAGGTATTATCCCAGGAAATTCGATCTGGAAGCGATAACAATAAACATGGGCTATAAGGAAGCCGATTATTCCGGTGTTGCCCGGTTATGCAAAGAGCTGGATGTTCCGTATACAGTTGTAGAAACAGATATTGCGGAAATCCTGTTTGACCTCAGAAAAGAAAGCAATCCCTGCTCCCTCTGCGCCAAGCTGAGAAAAGGCGCGTTCAACCGGAAAGCCAGGGAACTGGGCTGCAATAAGAAGGCTTATGCCCATCATTTTGACGATGTAATTGAAACAATGCTCTTATCCTTGATATATGAGGGCAGGTTCTACTGCTTTTCTCCCGTTACATACTTAAACAAAGCGGATATTACCCTTATCCGCCCGTTAATCTATATCCGTGAAATAGATATAATAGGCTTTAGGAAGGCTTATCAGCTTCCCGTTGTCGAAAACCCATGCCCCGTTGACGGCTACACTAAACGTGAATATGTCAAACAGCTGATAAAAAACCTGGAGAAAGAAAACCCCGGCCTTCGCGAAAGATTATTTACCGCAATTCGTGAGAGCTCCATCCCCGGATGGAAGGTGAACAAGTAATTTATATCATAAAAATATAAAAATCCTTACGGATTATTTCTTTTATCCATACAAGCGAAGAATTATCAGGAAAGGAATATCGAAATGGCTGAGTTAAAATACCACGACCAGGTGGATATCGAGAATTCAAAGAAGCTTCGGGTACTGCTTGAAAAGCTTCCCAGGTTTTGCAGGGACTTTTTCAGGGGAATCGAATCAACAACCTCATCCAGGACGAGGATTGCTTACGCCTATGACCTGGGTGTATTCTTTGAATTCTTAAAGAACTGCAATCCCCTGGTCAAGGATACTCCGATTGCAAACCTGAGTGTTGATATACTGGATCAGCTTACTCCCCTTGATATTGAGGAATACCTGGAATACTTGAATTATTACAGGTCGGAGGACAAGGAATATGTGAACCGTGAGACGGGAAAGAAAAGAAAGCTTGTGTCCCTGCGAAGTTTTTATAATTACTTCTACAAGAAACAGATAATCAAAACCAATCCCGCTTCCCTGGTCAGCATTCCTAAGCTGCACGAAAAGGAAATAATCCGTCTTGAGCCCGATGAAGTGGCCCTTCTGCTGGATGAGGTCGAAAAGCCCGAAAGCCTTACCAAGGTCCAGAAGAAATTCCATGAAAAGACCAAGGTTCGTGACCTGGCATTAATAACCCTTCTGCTTGGTACCGGCATCCGTGTATCAGAATGCGTGGGCCTTGACATAAATGATGTGGACTTCAACAATAACGGCATAAAAATCCGGCGCAAGGGCGGTTACGAGGTTGTTGTTTACTTCGGGGACGAGGTGAGGGAAGCCCTTCTTGCGTATCTTGAGGAAAGAAAGAAAATGATTCCCCAGGAAGGCCACACCAACGCTCTCTTCCTTTCCCTGCAAATGAAACGGATGAGCGTCCGTTCCGTTGAAAACCTTGTTAAGAAATACGCCCAGGGTGTTACCAAGCTTAAGAAAATAACTCCCCACAAGCTGAGAAGTACATACGGTACCGCCCTGTACAGGGAAACCGGTGATATATACCTTGTTGCCGATGTTCTTGGCCACAAGGATGTCAATACAACAAAGAAGCACTACGCCGCCATTGAAGACAGCCGCAGGCGCAGTGCCGCGAATATAGTGAAGCTGAGAAAGGATTAAAATATATCACCTCCCGAAGTTCCCTATTGTCCATTCAAGGTTACCGGTAATAGTATTTTCAAGTATTAAGTATAGTTTCGGTATGTCACCGTTATAAATATTTTTATAAGTATCAAAAAGTCGGTTGTATTATTTTTTCAGTCATAAACAACTCTGCTTCGCAATAAAAAGTATTTAATCCTTTAAAACATATGTGAATCGTATATAAAAGGAGGTGTCTGAAAAAATCAGACACCTCCAATTTTGTTACACAATTATATGCATGAAGTACTCATCAACACATGGGATAATATATTACATTATTTGATTGTTATATTATGTTTGCCTTAATATACATTAGCAATCAAGCATTCTGCCTTTCCCGAACAGGTATAAGCAAATCAAGATGCGTCACCTGTGCCTTGTCCTCATCGCATAGGAAATACGCATACGCATTTAAATGCTCTTCCAAAGCGCCGTTCATTCCCATAGGATCCCGCGGCTCATACTCGTATTCCTTGCAGTTCATGATCCATTTACCGAAGCTTTCCCATTCATGGAAGTTGCCCATTTTTATATGATGGGCGGCGTACAAGCCGCCTGCAAAATACTTCTTTTGCAGAGGAGCAGGCACTTCCAGGTCATCGGGTATTGTCACCCAGAATTCATAACCGTAGGTTTCGTTGCCGGTGGGTGTCGGATTATTAAAACCATAAATCCTTAAGTCAGGTTTGATTTTATGAAGCTGTATCCCCCTGACAAAATCATTGAGCGGTTTGAATGCATTTGCTTCTGGGTTTTCACCGAAGTAATGGCTTGCAGCCACTGTGCTGGGCGGAAGGTACAATATCCGCACATCTTTGAATGCTGACAGGATATCATTGGCTTTATTCAGGTCGTCCATTGAATATTCCTCCTTTAAATTGATTTTTGAAAGGCTGAGGGTCTGAATAACACTCATGATATCAGCGTCATGAAATATATCCAGCTTGATATGCGTGTCAGCCATTGTATTGATTCGGGTAATCAAGCTGCTTAAAATATCGCGTATTACCGTAAGCGCATTTATCTCTTCATCAAGCTCATTTATACACTCCTGGAACACTTCACGGATAGCCTGCTCATTTTCGCTGAATATTTTTGCTATCTTTTTCAGCGGAACACGAAGCTTTCGGAGTGTGATGATCTGCTGCAGACGTCTTACAGCAGCTTCATCGTAAACCCGATAAGCATAGCCTTCGATGCGCTTACACGGCAACAAGCCTATTTCATCATAATACCTGAGTGCTCTTGTCGTAACATTGAATGTCTTGGTAACCTCGCTGATAGTCATTAGTTCCATCAGTCCGTCTCCTTTCATCGCTAATTCTAATGGACGACGCGACGTAAGAGTCAATATATAAATGCAAAAAATTTTATCATATTGATAATATCATACATTTTATCAGATTTCACCCTTCGCCTTCCTGAAAAAGCCCGACCTTGTACATTGATTTACCTCCTGCTTTTCCGCACAATAAAAGCTTGCCCATCGGCAAGCTTTTATATTATTCCCCTAACTGGCTCTCATGCTTCCTGAAGAAGTCCACCCTGGGCTCAAGGAATTTCAGCTTGTGATCCTTCAGGTTCGGAATAAAGTAGTCCAGGGGCTCAAAGATTGTGCTCCAATCCCAGATCCTCTCGTCAACACCCAGGTACTCTCTCACCATTTCGGCTCCGCTGGGTGCAAGCGGATGCACCAGTACAGCGGCGGTGCGGACCGCATGGAACGAGTCAATCAGTACCTGCCTGCGAAGGGCGTCGTCATCATTGGTGTCAGCTATCCTTATATTGTTCACATAGTACTTGTTGCTGCCGCGGATGTAGCTGTCCAGCAGGTCTGATATCCTGTGGAACTCATGATTATACATGTATCTCTCGTACTGCAGGACAACCTTCCTTGCTTCTTCAAGAACCTCTTCGCTGACCTTTCCTTCGGGTATATGTGAATCATAGTATTTCTGGGCCGTATAGAAGCATGAACGGATCAGCCTGTTATACACGTTGGTCAGAAGATTTCCTTCCTTAAGAACAGGATCCATGCCTTCTACGTTTTCCTTCTGGTAAACAGCCGGCTGGAAGCTCACGCTCTTATTATCAAGGCCAAAGCTGATGAAATGCATCCTTAACTGTTCGTTTGTGTAGTACTGCAAAAGCTCTGCCGCCATAGGAGGCTTGATATCGGAGCTGCTGCTCGCCTTTTTATCCATGAACAGCACATGGTTGTTTGCGATAAGATGCGGAAGAATCAGCTCTCCGTCCCTAGGCAGGATCTTGGGACCGCTCTCCTGCAAGGCCATGAACATAGCCATCTCGGCTATCCCATAGAAGTAAATGTTGTCCTCACCGATAAACTGATAGACGTTCGCATCCGCGCTGCACCACCAGTCGCGCCAGTCCTTCGAGGAGACATTATCGGCACTCTCAAGGTATGTCTTTGTAAATGATATCGGAGCCCACAAGGATTCGGGCCATACCCAGAAGGTGAGGTTATCCAGCCCTTCCTTTACCGGAGTCTTTACTCCCCATTCAATATTTCCCGTCAGCCGGAACGGAACCAGGGTCTTTCCTGTACGGAAGTTAATCCCGTTTCTCGCAATCATTTCCGTAGCTGTTTCCCTGTCCCTCAAATTCTTGAATACCAAGGTAACCGAAGGCTTCTTTTCCTCATCAATAAACTCATGCTCAGGCAGGTCGTTTATAATCTCCATGAGCTTGGGAAGCTGGTTCCTCTTGATATATATCATCGGATCCCTCAGGAATTCTTCCATCGTATTAAGCAGGTACTTTCTTGTGTTCGTGTTCTTTCTAAGGTAATCCAGCCTGTCCTTAAGAAGCTTCTGGAATTCCTCCAGCTTGAAATACCAGTTTGTTACCTTTACAATCTCAGGAGTTTTGCCGGATAACGTACTCTTAGGATTAATAAGCTCCGAAGGCATATACTGGTGGCCAAGGGAACACTCATCCGCATAGCCCCTTTCCGACTTGCATCCCTCAATCGGGCATTCACCCACAACCTGCCTTCCGTTTAACAGCACCTTGTATTCCGGATCATAAAACTGCGGTGTCGACAACTTCTGCAGGAATCCTTTTTCATAAAGCGCATTGAAGATTTCCTCGGACACCTCGTTATGGATTTCGCCGCTTCTTCCCAGGGCCGACGCGGCAAACAGGTTAATGCCTATCTCATAATCGTCCAGCGTCTTTTTCTGTTTCAAATGATTCTCATATACATAATCCGTAATGGAACCCTTATACCCGTTTTCCTCGCAGGCTTTTCTGTAGCTCTCCAGTATAACCGAGCCATAGCAGTCCGTGCCTGAGACAAATATGACATTTTCCTTGCCGATCCTGTCCCTTAAGAACCTGCTGAATACGTCGGCATGGATGAACACACCGCCGATATGCCCGAAGTGCAGCTCCTTGTTGCCATAAGGCATGCCTGCCGTTACAACCGCTCTTTTTGGAAATACCGGCCTTTTGGCTTCTGCTTTTCTTCTGCTTTCATTCATTTCGTTCATGTTCATTACCCCCTGGTGTTATGATAACACCCATACACTCCTTTCGTAATCTCGTTTTATTTTATTGGCATGGTACAGTAAAGCTTGTAATTATCAATCCGTCATATCCGGATAATAAAAAAACCTACGATATTCCGGAAAACCGGAATAACCGTAGGGACGAATTTCTTCGTGGTGCCACCCTATTTTTTTGATATGTCGCCATATCAAACTTGCCAGGTACATGCATACCTTCGTCCTGTAACGTGGACCAACGTCATAGCATCACCGGATAATAATCCGGATCCGTATGCGGCTCCGAGGCTTGCTTCATCATAACTTCCCCGTTCCTTCTCAGCTTAAGCGGAACTCTCTGTAGGTTGCCATTATGATTACTCTTCTCTTCACAGCCTTTTGCATATTAATTTGCTGTAATTATTATCGGCAGGTTTGTTATACAACTTAATCCGCCGAATAATAAATAATAGAGTTCGGCATATTAACAAGCCGGTTCATCATATGTGGTATAATATGATATTCTTCCTAAAAAGTCAAGTAATTATTAAGAGAACACCATCCTTTATGTTATATACATAAAGTCCGGTGTTCATCTTGCACTGGGTCATTAAGCCCCTTGTCTTTATTAAGTCGTCTCGCCGGCAGTTTTACAACTCAATTTAATATTTTATTAATCGTGTCCTCTGCCCATTTTTTAACCTTTATACCGTCATCCTCGACCTTAAGACCTCTTCCTGCTTTTTTTGATTGATTTTCTCCAATACAAAACGGTCAATCCTGATTCCCATAGGGGCATATTCCGATTCGGCCTTTGCTATCCCGGACTCGACCTGGTTCCAGAAATCCGATTCGTAATTGTGGTATATTACCGCGATTTTCAAATCTTTTCTCTTTCCGAGCATTCTCGCGGCAATATTGGGTTTATAATCGAGTTCTTTTATTACCTTGACAACCTTGTCATATGTATCCTTTGAAACACGACCTCGATTATGTATTACCCTGTCAACGGTACCCCTTCCCACGCCGGCAATCCTTGCAATATCATCAATTGTTACCATTCTATTATACTTCTCTTCCATATTATGCGGTATCGTACCCTCATCCCTTTTAAAATATATTTTTTATATAATGCACCATTATTTCTTTTGAATATAATGCATATATTTTTCTTATTTTACTGAGATTTTATGTGCACTTTTCAGCTATCAGCTTTGTATATTTTTATAAGCGGTATCGCGCCCGCACATTTAAAAATAATATTATTTCCGCATTATATCGGCAAATTACTGCGTTATCCCTGCAAAAAAGCCTGCAGTTTTTCAAAAACAAAACAACCGCAGGCGTATATATAGCATAATTATGTAATACAACCGGTATCATAGCATCCATAGCATCATAAGACATTATCATTATCTGGATCCATATTGTATATTGCTTTACATTTCATATAATACTGCATTCAATCCGGCTCAATAAAAAATCAGTTCATAATATACGGTAATATTTATATTCCATAATAATAATTGACGGAGATAATGGGACAATTTATAGTCAATATCCCGGCCCATCCGTATAATACGGCACAATAATATAGCTGCCCGCATAAATCTCATCCGAAGTCATCCCGTTGCTCATCTTAATCTCTTCTATATATTCATTCAGGTTATCATATTCATCGGACATATATCTTGACGCGATACTCCAGAGAGTGTCACCCTTATGTATCTCAACACTGGTTACCTGCTTGATCCTGTTCCCTTCCCTCTTCGCAGTGGCCTTCTTGGTGGCCAGGATAATTGTAAATATCATAAGAGCAAACAGCAGCAAAACGGCAAGAAGCCTTATTCTGTTTTTGCCCGCAGTTTTTCTAACAGTCTCATGATTCAGGTTGTTAAGATACGTGTTTCTCATTGCTTTTACCTCCAAAAAGGACACGATTCGAACATTTGTTTATCTTGATTATATCGAACAAACATTTGTTTGTCAATAATTTTTTCGAACAAATATTCTGATTTGCAAACATTTTTTCGTTTTTTAGAACATAAGTTTTGCATTTTCCTGGAACATATGTTATACTTATAAAAAATACGGATTCTTACAATGATAACGCAAGCAACCTGTCAATTTTATTTATATAAGGAGGCTCTCATTAATGGGATATGGTAAAATCAGCAACAAGCAAAGGGAAATTCTTGAGTTTCTTAAGTCCAGGATTATAAACAGGGGTTATCCGCCGTCGGTCCGCGAGATCTGCGAAGCGGTTAATTTGAAATCCACCTCGTCGGTTCACTCCCACCTGGAAACTCTTGAACGGAACGGGTATATACGCAGGGACCCGTCAAAACCCAGAGCCATAGAGATTATCGATGATGAGTTCAATCTTACAAGACGTGAGATTGTAAACGTACCTATACTTGGCACCATTACCGCAGGACAGCCGATACTTGCCGTTGAAAATATTGAAAGCTACTTCCCTATTCCCGTTGAATTCATGCCGAACTGCGAGACCTTCATGCTCAGGGTTAAGGGTGACAGCATGATTAACGCCGGCATATACAATAACGATAAGATACTTGTCCGAAAGCAGTCCCATGCAAAGAACGGCGATTATGTAGTTGCTCTGTTGGATGATGAAGTAACCGTCAAGACATTCTATAAAGAAAACGGCTACATACGCCTTCAACCCGAGAATGACGCCATGGATCCCATCATTGTTCCGGACGTCCAGATTCTCGGCGTCGTAATCGGTTTATTCAGAATGTTATAATCATAAAGCTTGCATAAACTGCTTTAAAATATAAAACAAGGTTAACAGGAGAACCGCCGCAACCGGCCGATACCCTGTTAACCTTATTCTTATTCTCTTATTCCATTATTCAGATTTGAGCATTCTTATTCTTTTATCAAAGATTTCTCCGTAGTATTTAATAATTTCACTTAAATCAATTATTAAAATCTTTCATATTAAGATAATGTCAAATAGGAGTTTAACGGCCTAATCCGCTTGTTGCTTCACATTATCTAGTAAAATAGTACTCATAGTAAGCTTTTAATCAAGCTGCTCTTTGCTTACCGCTTTGCCGTCCCTCCAAATCCTCTCCAGGTTATAGAACAGCCTGTCCTCTCTTGAGAATACATGGACGACAACATCGCCGTAATCCATGAGAATCCAGCTTGAGCTTCTATTTCCTTCGATCCTTAGAGGTTCATAGCCGTTTCTGCCAAGCTTGTCCATAACGGAATCCACAAGGGCATCGACCTGAAGGGAATTCGCACCGTTTGAAATGATAAAATAATCGGCGATAACCGAAATATCCTTTATGTCGATTATCTGGATATCTTCACCCTTCTTGTCCTCCAGGGCCTCTACAGCCAGCTTTGCCATTTTTTTAGAATCGTTCATATCTACCTCCGGTTTATGTTTCATCTTAACTATTATAACAGTATATATCAGTCATTATTTTTACTTGTTTACATAATATTTATATGTCTCTTCTGTTCTTGGATCAATCAAATATTCATTTTGATTAAGGTACGCCAGCTTATTCTCCAGTATTTTTATAAACCCTTCATCCAGATCCCGGTATACGGTTTCCCTGATTTCATTCAGCCTGGGGATGCTGTCCTTCCTGTTGGGCTCGATATAGTCCGCAACGAACAGTATTCTCTCCAGCTTTGACATGCCCGGCCTGCCTGTTGTATGAAATTCTATCGCGTTAAGGATATCCTCATCATTAATCCCATACTTCTCCCTGGCATATACCGCTCCGACCTTGGAATGAAGAAGCATATGGGGCAGCGTTCTTTCAATCTTGGATATCTCTATACCATGCTCCACGCATTCCCGTATCATATCGTCCCCGGTCATATACTTGGCGCAATCATGAAGGATTCCGGCTATGCATGCCGATTCAACATCCACTCCATAGATTAACGCAAGATCGTGACATACCTCTTCAACTCCAATAACATGGCGATACCTGCTGTCCGATAAGACTTCCTTCATACATTTTCTTAAGTACTCTAATTTTTCGGAATCCATATCTTCACCCTCAATTGCAGCACATAACCTGCGAAAAATTTATTATAGAATATACAATAACCCTTAGCAGGACTGATGTCAACCACCCGCGTGAGCTGCAAATTGTATTGCTCACTTATAAAGGTTATGTTCTATTATATACGATTCCACCTTGTCCGGAACATAGTATCGTATGGATTTTCCTGTTTTTACCCTTTCGCGGATCATTTCCGATGAAATTTCAATCAAAGGCATGTCAAGGAAAATAACCCTTCCGCTAAATGATTTCTTTATATGTTCGGCCATTTCGTCAAGTTGCTGTCTGGTATATTGATCCCTGCCGCCGACGATGACCGTGCTTAATTCAAATATTGTCCGGGGCTCCATCCAGTCAAGCATTGCCATGAATGAGTCGGCGCCGACAATGAAGTAGTACTCCGTCCCAGGCTCATTTTCCTTCAGGATTCTTAATGTGTCGGCCGTATAGGTTGTTCCGCTTCTTTTTATCTCCATGTCCGACAGGACAAAATGCGGATTTCCCTCTATTGCCAGACCGGTCATGTTCAGCCTGTGGTCGGCAGATACGATATTTTCATTCGGTTTATGGGGCGGGATTCTGGTCGGCATGAATACGACATAATCCAGCCCAGCCTGCCCGCATGCATGCTCCGCCAAAAACAAATGTCCATTATGAATGGGATTGAAGGTTCCTCCCATTATACCAACTTTTTTCATACGATACTTCCTTTGCTTATTTTTCAGGCAGTATTATTTTCTTTTTCTTCCTGGATTCCTTATAAAGCACTATCTTCCTGCCGATTACCTGGACCACCTCGGATTTTGTTCGTTCAGAAAGAATACGGGCAATCGAATTAATATCCTCCAGGCAGTTTTTAAGAACATTTATCTTAACCAATTCCCTTGCTTCCAGGGCTTCCGCAACACCTTCGGTAATTTCCGGGGTAAGTGCTGATTTTCCAATCTGATATATCGGGTCCATTTTCATGGCCAGGCTAATCAGATAAGCACGCTGCTTTGCCGTCATCATGGCTCTCCCTTCTATAGCTGATTATTTGTAATACTCGAACTGAAGCCCGTACATTCTAACTGTATCTCCGTCCTGTATGCCCAGCTCTTCAAGCTTTTCAAGTATTCCGTTTTCCTTCATGAAGTTTTGGAAGAACAAAAATCCCTTTTCGGATTCCAGGTTGGTATAGCCAAGCATACGCTCGATTCTTGGCCCTTCCACAACATAAAGGTGCTCGTCTTCCTTCCAAACCTCGAAGGGCTCCTCCGGTTCCTTAAGGTCTTCCGGAAAATACTCCCTCTCAAATACAACCGGAGCCTTGTCCATTTTGTCAAGTATTCCCTTTACATGGTACATTAGCTCCCTGACTCCCAAACCGCTGACGGCGGATATGGGAAATACTTTCAGCCCCTCAGGCTCAAATGTATCCTTAAGCTTTTTAATTATCGCTTCCCTTTCTTCCTCCGGCAGTACGTCCAGCTTGTTGGCCGCAATAACCTGCGGTAGCTTTGCAAGCTCCGAGTTATATGTCCTAAGCTCCTCGTTAATCAGCCGGATGTCCTCAACGGGATCCCTGCCCTCGGTCGACGCGGCATCCACCAGGTGTATGATTGCCTTTGTCCTCTCAATATGCCTTAAGAATTCATGCCCAAGCCCAAGGCCCTGGGACGCTCCCTCGATCAAGCCGGGAATATCGGCCAGCACAAAGCCTTCTCCGCCCTCCAGGTCCACAACTCCCAGGTTTGGCGTCGTTGTGGTGAAGTGATAATTTCCGATTTTGGGGGTGGCATTTGTCACTGCGGCAAGCAGAGTGGATTTGCCCACATTCGGGAATCCCACCAAGCCGACATCGGCGATGAGCTTAAGCTCAAGAATTACGGTCATCTCCATGCCGGGTTGTCCGGGTTGCGCATACTTCGGTACCTGCATGGTTGACGTGGCATAATGCCAGTTGCCCTTGCCGCCTCTTCCGCCCTTTAGGATTACCATTCGGCGGTTGTCCCCGGACATATCGGCCACGATTTTGCCGGATTCTTTCTCGATAATAAGAGTCCCCGGAGGAACCTTAAGCACAAGATCCTTGCCGTCCTTTCCGGTACACCGCTTTTTGCCGCCGTTTTCACCGTTTTCAGCCGCAGATTTTCTTATATAGCGATAATTTGACAAGGTATTGAGGCCTTCGTCCACCTCAAAAATAACGTCTCCACCCTTGCCGCCGTCTCCTCCGTCAGGGCCGCCGGCCGGTACGTATTTTTCCCTTCTGAAGCTTACATGGCCGTCTCCGCCTTTACCGGACCTGATATATATTTCAGCTCTGTCTGCAAACATATGCCCTCCATTTGCTCCGCGTACAAAATAACCCCAAATTCATTATTGCTAGGAATTTGGGGTTTTAGTCACATGTGTCATTAATTATTGCTTGCTACGGGGTAAACACTTGCTTGTGTCTTATCCCTGCCCTTTCTCTCAAAACGAAGAACACCGTCTATCAATGCATACAATGTATCGTCGCCGCCGCGTCCTACATTTCTTCCGGGATGAACTTTCGTTCCGCGCTGTCTATAAATAATATTGCCAGCAAGAACAAATTGTCCGTCGGCCCTTTTAGCGCCCAATCTCTTGGATTCGGAATCTCTTCCGTTCTTTGTGGAACCGACACCCTTCTTGTGAGCGAAAAATTGAAGGTTCATTCTCAACATGGCTAACACCTCCTAATATTCAAATGATACTCTATCAAACACCAATCCTTACGAAACATTCCGTCTTTCTTTATCGCGTTTTCATCTGTTCAATCCGAATATACTTATCCGTATATTCCTCTGCAATCTGCTTAAGTCCAATAGCCAACGAGTTAAGAAGAAGATTTCCGTCGCTGCTTACAGGTTCGGCCATATGAAACTCAATCAGGCCTTCATTTTCATCCTGTTTTATGTCAAATCTGTCAGATGTTAAACTATCCAGGGAATTGACCGTATTTATAACCAAGGCCGATACTGCCGCGCATACAACATCCTCGCCTTTTTCGGCGTATCCTGCGTGCCCCAGTACCTTAAAACCCGTAATCAGATTGTCTTCATTCTTAAATACTGTTACCTTAATCATGACATTTACCTATGCAAGAATCTTTTCAATCTTAACCCTGGTAAATGGCTGTCTGTGACCTTTTTTCTTCTTGTATCCAATCTTGCTCTTATACCTGTATACAATGATCTTCTTGTTCTTGCCCTCTTCGAGAACAGTTGCCGTTACCTTCGCATTAGCTACGGTAGGATTTCCAACAACCAGTTCACCGTTATTTACAGCAAGTACCTGGTCAAAAGTAACTTCGGCGCCTGCTTCCAATCCAAGCTTTTCAACCTTGATGATGTCGCCTTCGGATACCTTGTACTGTTTTCCGCCAGTTGCAATAATTGCGTACATATTGCACCTCCTGTTTACCAAACTCGCCAGCTGTGGTGTCCGAAAAACGGAGCTTATACCTCGCTGTGCGGCACACTAAGATATGTTAGCATATACGCCGTAAATTGTCAAATAAAATTTAATGGTGCCAGGAACGGTCCTAGATGGTGCCGCCACCGGTACTACATACTGCCAATAATAATATTCCGCAGCCTTCTCGTTATATGCATGGTACCGGCATCCGTTTTCTGGGTCATGAAGAGGAAGCAGAGGTTGTCAGCCGGACAGTTGGCAAAATAGCATCCAAGCCATCCGTCCCAGCCATATTCGTATGGGCTGCCTATGGTTCCGGCTTTTTGCGGGTCGTTGAGGATTCTCATTAGGCTGCCGTAGGTATGCCCCTCCAAATCAATCCACAGATCGAAGCTCTTTTGCTGTTTTTTATTCAATGCCTTGGTTGTCATGTATTTTACGGTTCTCGGATTCAGGAACTGCCTGCCGTTGTATGATCCTCCGTTCAGCAGCATAAGCGCGAATTTTGAATAATCGTCAATCGTTGAGGCAAGCCCTGCTCCGCCGGATTCAAATGCCGGATCCCTGTCCATGTCCTGGTATATGCCAAGGTTGTGGCCGGGATATAATTTCAAGCCGCCCTTGCCGTCCCACATATATGTATTGGCCAAGCGGTGATATTTCTCTTTCGGGACATAGAATGCCGTATCCTCCATTCCCAGGGGTTCAAAGATCTCCTTCTTAAGAAATTCTCCGAACCTCATTCCTGTAACTACTTCTATTACCGCTCCCAGTATATCCGCGCTGGTTCCATAAGCCCAGCTTTCACCCGGCTGGAATGCCAGCGGGCATTCTCCAAGCTTGTTTGCAATTTCAAGGGTAGTCAACGCGTTATCAGTATTAAGCTTCGCATGGATTTCATCAAACACCCTGGCTACCGCCATGCCTGCGACGCCATCCTGGGGGTAAAGAAGCCCGGAGGTCATATTCAGCAGGTCACTTATCCTTACATCCCGTTTTACCGGAATCAGGCTGCCGTTCTCCGCCACAACCTGGTTTCTGAATCCCTCCAGGAACCTGCTGACGGGCTCGTACAGGTCGAACTTGCCCCTCTCAACCAGCATCATGGTGGCTGCCGCCGTGACAGGCTTGGTCATGGAAAACAGCCTGAATATTGTATCCCTCTTTATCGGAAGCTGTTCCTCAATGGACGCCCAGCCATCCTCATGATACAGAACCTCCTTGCCGTCCTTGAAAATGAGCAGATTTGCCCCGGCGATTTCATTCCTTTCAATAGCGGTGCGGATAGCATCTTTAATGTTTTGAACCTCTTTTGCACCGAGCATTTTATCGTCCCCTTCCCATAAAATAAATTAATTATTACACAGCTTGTAATCTAATATTTATAATTCCCATGGGTTGTTATCGTTCATAATGTATGCCGCTGCTGTTATATATACCCATAGAATCTGCTGTATTATCTATACCCATAAAATATGTTATAGGCATAATTTACCCGTTCAGAAGCTCCGGAAGCAGTTCATTCACCTGTTCATGCAGCGGTTTGCGAAGCTTCTTTCTTGTAACCTCAATCAATCCCAAGGCCGTCATATCAACAAGGGTTGTCTTGATCGGATCCTTATTCAAATGCTCCTCCAGCGTGTTAATCAACAGTTCCTTATCTTTCTTCTGCTCCAGGTCAATAAAATCTATTACAATGATTCCGCTGAAATTGCGGAGCCTTATTTGCTTGGCTATTTCCCTGGCAGCCTCCAGGTTAATCTTAAGAAATGTTTCCTGGACCTTTTTCTTTCCCGAAATCGCCTTTCCTGTATTTACATCAACAACTGTTAAGGCTTCGGTTGGCTGAATGACCAGGGTTCCGCCCGACTTCAGCCATACCATCGGCTTAACCGCCGCTTTAAGCTTCTCCATAATCCCATATAAAGCCGAAAGGCTGATGCTTTTGTCATTATAAAGCCTTAGCTTGTTCTGATCCTCCGGCTGATGCTGAACAAGGTATTCCTTCATATTATTATAAAGCTCTTCATCATCCGTTACAAATTCATCAACATGATCCGAATACCCGTCCCTTATATCGCAAATATACCCCGGCGGCGTGCGGTACAGGAGCGAAAACCTTGTTCTATGAATTCCGTATGTCCGGATGCCGTTATAAAGATCAATCAGGGTTTTTACTTCATTGATAATAAGCTCATCACTGACATAAGCCGCATTTGTTCTTACAATCAGTCCGTAATCTTTAGAGACATACGGCTTTACCAGGCTTTTTAGCCTTTGCCTTTCGTTCATATCCTCAATCTTGTTGGATACGCCCACTGATGTCTTTCCATGTGTCAGCGCGATATATTTGCCCGTCAGATTGATATTGGAGCTGACAACAGGCGCCTTGGTCTTGACGTCCTCCTTAATAACCTGGACGATCAGCTCATCCCCTATCCTGACATCGGCATATTTTTTTCCCGGTTTTGCCTTGTCCTTGCCGTTATCAACACCGTCTTCGGGATTAGGTTTGCTTGCCATAATCGGCTTCTTATTATCCTTGATGGAATAATAGCACATCCTGCCGTCCGCTATTTCCACGAACGCGGCATTAATATTCTTGATAATATTCTTAACCTTCCCAAGGTAAATATTGCCAAGAATAGTGTCTTCGCCGGCAGGGCTTAATGATACCTGGATCATATCCATACCCTCAAAGAAAGCCGATATAATGGTGTTTTCATGCTTGGTTATAATCAGCTTGTTATTCATTCATATCCCCTCTGCTGTATAGGTTTCAGGCACCATTTCGGTGTCTGGTGCTATTACAAATTATTACAAGAACCTATCCAACGGAATAAGCTTCTTCGTCTCCTCATCCCTGGTGTAGATTTCAAGGCGGTGAACCTGCCAGGCAAAAGGATTGTAGGATATACCGCTTGCGGCGCAGAATGATTCCATGACCTGTTCGGGTTTCAGATTAACGGCGCTTCCCGCAGCAAGCTGCATGTAAACCCTTATTTTGTTTTCATACACATCGGCCTTGCTTTCCGCATTAACAGAATAACTTCCGCTGCTTTCAGTCCTTCGAAAATCGGCAAGATTTCCGGAAAGCTTCTTCCTATACTCCGTCTCGTCAAATGCCGTAAAACAGATCATGGGCTTTATATCAACCATCATCTCATTCTTTTTTGTTTTCTTATTTATTATGATATTCGGCTGGGAATAAAATCTCTCAAAGGCCCGGCGGAATTTATCGTGTAAAATGCCGTAATCCTCCAAACTGCCGTAAAGCCTCTCGCCGAAATTTCCTTCCATGCTCCCATTACCATAAATGCCGCCTTGTAACTCCATCTCATACCCGTCCTTCAGCGACACAAGGTAATCCGCCGCAGACACCAGGGACATGGCCGACTCCTTCTTTCCATGCTCCCTGTCATCCGGCAATATATGAAATCCAGTCACGTAAAACCCTTCCGTCAATGCCTCATTAATACTTCCAACCATAATCTCCGGGTCTTCACAGGACTTCAAACCGATATCCACGTACTCGGCATCGCTGGTAAGCCCCAGGCCGAGCGGAGAAGCAAATGACATTACCTGATGGGGATTGAATCCCTGGGTATATTCAATGTCATATCCCGCCCTGCGAAACGCCTTCTGAAAATACCTCATGACATCCAAGTGGCCGATGAACTTCATCGCACCGTATTTTTGAAATTTAATCCTTGCCTTCATATACAGCCTCCCGTTCAATAAAGCATACTCCGCCGCCGAATTGCTTCGCCCCGCAGTTAAAGCACATCTCCCTGCAGTTCGGCGTGGTCTTTCCGCTTATTGCCCTTCGGTATTCTCTTAAAAGGAACGGCTTGCTGACCCCGGCATCGATAATATCCCAAGGGAAAACCTCATCCTCCTGACGTTCTCTACAGGTGTAGAATGATATGGAAATGCCGTTTTTCTCAAACGCATCCAGCCATTTGCCGTAATCGAAATACTCACTCCAGGAGTCATACATACATCCTGCCTTATAGGCGTCGTATATTACATTGCAAAGCCTGCGGTCGCCCCGCGCAAATACCCCCTCCAGCACGCTCAGCTCTGCGTCATGCCAGCTGTACTTTATGCAGTTTCCATGGGGCTGCCTGTTTATGCTGCCTTTTAGAAGCCTTTGCTTTCTTATATACTCCTCCGGCGTATCCATAGCGCACCACTGGAACGGCGTAAACGGCTTCGGCACGAAAAACGACGTGCTTGCAACCACGTTTACCTTGCCCTGCCTGCGTTCCTTGGGCATTTCATAATAAACGCCCGCGATTTTATCGGCCAAAACGGCTATTCCCTCGACATCTTCATCAGTCTCTTCGGGAAGCCCCATCATGAAATAAAGCTTAACCCTGTTCCAGCCGTTCTGAAACGCCTCCCTTGCGCCATTTAAGATCGAATCCTCGGTAAGACCCTTGTTTATAACGTCCCTGAGCCTCTGGGTACCCGCTTCCGGCGCGAATGTGATGCTGCTCTTCCTGATATCCTGGACCTTTCCCATCACGTCCAGGGAAAACGCGTCTATTCTGAGGGACGGCAGGGAAATGTTTATTCCCTTTGAACCGAACTCGTCAATCAGAAAATAAACAAGCTCCTTAAGCTGCGAATAATCGCTTGAGCTCAGCGAGCTTAAGGATATTTCCTCATGACCAGTGGACTTAAGCATTTCATACGCGCATTTCTTAAGGTATTCCACATCCCTTTCCCTGGTGGGACGGTAAATCATGCCGGCCTGGCAGAACCTGCACCCGCGGATACAGCCTCTTTGAATCTCCAGGACCACCCGGTCCTGGGTTACCTTGACGAACGGCACCAGCGGTTTTACCGGATAGTACGCCTCGTCCAGCTTCATTTCAATCTGCTTTCGCACCTTATCCGGCGCCTTATCATAATTCTTCCTGTAACTCTTTATCGTACCGTCATCATTGTATTCCACATCATAAAACGAGGGTACATATATGCCCTCCAGCCGCGACACCCGCTCAAGGTACTCCCTGCGTGTCATTCCGTTCTTTTTGCATTCCTTATATATATCCAGTATCTCTTCGTATCCGGACTCGAACTCGCCGATATAAAAAATATCAAAGAAATCCGCAATCGGCTCCGGATTGTATGTGCATGGCCCGCCGCCGATTACAATGGGGTCGTCCGCGGTCCTGTCCTTCGCAAAAACAGGAATTTTTGACAGCTCTAAAACCTGCAGGATATTTGTATAGCACATTTCGTATTGGAGCGTAAAGCCTAGAAAATCAAAATTCCTCACGGGCTCCTGGCTCTCCAATGCAAAAAGAGGGATATCCCTCTCCCTCATAAGCTTGTCCAAATCGACCCACGGAGAATATACCCTTTCACACCATGTATCGTCCCTGCGGTTCAAAATGTCATATATAATCTGGATGCCCAGATGGGACATCCCTATTTCATACACATCCGGAAAGCAGATGCAAAACCTTATGTCCACGTCCTTCGGGTTCTTGACAACCATGTTAACCTCACCGCCGATGTAGCGGGCAGGCTTTTCCACCGACAAAAGAATCTCGTCGGATAGCGCTAGTTTTCTCATTAAAATGTCCTCTCTATAAAGCATAATCTTTGGCTTAACGTCAATTATACCCTATTGCGGACAAAAAAACAACGAACATCATTTCAGCCAGGACACAATCAACTCTTCAAGCGCCTTCAAATGATTGTTTCCGGTTACATAATGCCGTATGGTTTCATACGAAAACGTGCCCCAGTCAAGCTTGATCCTGTCAATGATAAATATGCTTATAAATATAACCACCGCGCATACCGTCCGGATAATCAGGTACCTGTATGATGCGATTTCCTCCGGCCGGCTCTCCGTTTCGGCAGTGTCCTTAAAGCCCTTAACCCTGCCTGTCACATTGGTGGTGTTCATCTGCCGCAGGCAGGCCTGCCTTGCCTGGTTGATTAATTCCGCCCTGGTCAGCCTTGCGCCCTCAAAGCCGCTTCCTGCAAAAGGCGTACTTATTTCATCAGTCCTTATAAAACCGGCATCGAAATTCTCCGAGAGGCTTTTCTCCACCTGCTTGTATATCTTGTCCTCATATCCCGCATCCATTGCCATGCCTCCACATGCTTGTTTTGTTAAATTATATTTCATGAGGCAGGCATATATTCACATTTTGTAACGGACATATAATGGCGCCAGGCACCGTTTGAATGGTACCTGGCCCCATAACAAAACCATTACATATTTTTCAAATAATGCACCGCGATCTGCGTCCTGTGCTCAAGCCCCGTCTTTTCAAGGATGGCGCTGATGTGGTTGCGGACGGTGCCGCTGGATAGGTACAGCCTTTCACATATTTCCCTGTTGGAGAGGCCCTCGGCAATCAGGGCGGCTATCTCAAGCTCCCTGGGAGATAAAAGCATCCGAAACATTTGGTTTCCAGTTCCTTCGGGCGAAACCCTGCCCCGGATAAACTCAAGAATATCCTTTTGAAATACGCTGCCTCCGGCATTAACCGCCCTGATGGCCGACAGAATCCTTTCTGCCGGGCTGTTTTTTAGAATATATCCGTTTATACCGGCCTGCAGGGCGCGAAGAATAAGCTCCGGCTCGTCAAAGGTGGTAAGAAGGAGCGGGTTTGACAGGTTGTTTTCCATAATCTCTTTTGCCGCAGAGATACCGTCCAGAAGCGGCATCCTGATATCGAGCATGGCAACATCGGGCCTGTACCTCCTTGCCATTTCCACGGCCTCAAGCCCGTTGACCGCCGCGCCGACGCACTCCATATCCTCCTGCGTCTCCAAAATCATTTTCAAGCCCTCACGGATAATGGCATCGTCATCCGCCAAAAGAACCCTGATCACTCCGCATCCCACCTGTTCAAAATAACTTAATCCTTAATTATCATCGCAGCCATACCGGCGTAAATATAGGCGTAAATATAGTCGCTACGGCAAAGCCGATATCCGGCGCCAGTTCAGCCTGAATATCTGTCTGTCATACCAGCGTAAATATATTCGTCACGGCAAATCCGTTTTCATCCTTGTTAATAAAGCACCTGCCCTTGCAGCTTACGGTTCTTTCCTCAATCGCTTCCAGCCCTAGGTGTTTTTCAAATTCATGCTTGGTCTTGCCGTTATCCTTGTATTCCACCTTTACAATCTTGTTGAATACCTTGATGTCCAGGACAAATTCCGTGGCATTGGAATGCTTCAGCACATTTGTCAGGCATTCCTTAAGGTTGTCATGAATGCAGGCCCACATATCGAGGGAAATGCCTGACAAATCCCCCGATGTCTTAAGCTTCGTGCTTATGTTGTACTTAACCTTGAACTCCTCAAGAATTGACGTTACATCCTGTATGCCAAGCAGCGCCCTGTCGGCTCTTTCTTCCCTCAGCGCCGTCCTAATCTCGTCCACGCTTTCACGAAGGTTGGCTATCGCCTTTTCCACACTGGCAGCCGCCTTGTCCCGGTTATCCTTCAACTGAAGCAGGGCGGCCTCAAGCAGGATTATGGTTCCCGAAATCCCATGCCCGATCTCGTCATGAATCCTTGCCGCTATCCTGTTCCGTTCCTCAAGGGAAGCGGTTGCTTTCAGCGTCTTCATAAGCCCGTTAAGGTCGGCCACCTTTTCCTCCAGCTTCACGATTCTTTCCTGCAGCGCTTCATTCCTGCGGATGGCATCGTCCTGCTTAATAACGGCATGCCTTGCGGCTATATGCATAACTATAAGAATAGCCGACAAGACAGTCGCATCAATCCCGGGCGGAAATATGGCATACAGAAGCACCAGGGCGACAAGGCTCACCTGCCAGTACATCTTGCTTGCCAGCACAAGCTCAAACAAATGCAGCATCAAAACTGCAAACAGCGGAACCAGTTTCTCAATTCCCATAATAAAACATGCCGCCATTGATGCCGCTATTGTTATCATAATAATGGATTTCTTCTTCCAAAGCCTTGCAGCCAGCAGTTCGAACAAAAACACGCAGGCAAAGCTAAGGACCGATATAATTACGGGAACCATATCGTCCTTAACATCATATGCCGCAAGGAACGAGGCGGAAACCGCCAAAAACTTCAGTATCAGATACAGAACAGGCAAATCCATACTTGTACCCTATAATCTTTATATTTTAGTGTATCTTAATCTTCAACCGCCTGCCAAACACAACAAAAAACCCAAACCACATGTACTACGCATTTTTATAGCTCTGGGAAAACAGCACCGCGCCAATTAAAAACGCCAATACCGAAAACAGAACCAGGATAATTACATTCGGGGTTACGTCCGCTGCCGGATTATTCATCAGTATTCTCACCGTATCCATGAACCAGAACTGGGGCAATGCCCGCGCCATGTTCTGCAGGCTTTTCGGCGCGATATCTATGTCGAAATACGCTCCTCCAAGTATCGCCCCGACTGTGCTGAATCCCACGATCATTGACGACGCAGTGCTCTTTGACTTTAACAGGATTGATGCGTCGACCACAAAGCATATGACGAAGAAAGCCAGCAGCATTAAGAGAAGGAACAGCTTAATAACGGAAAAGCCGATATCTATTTTCCATAAAAAGATATAACTGCAGTATATTACCGACATAATCAGCGAAAGAATAAGGCCGTAAATGCATATACCCGCAATATAATGGGCAGGCTTGACGGGAGTGACCGTAATCCTGTTGTAAATGCCGTTTGCCTTGTCTTCAATCAGCATGAACGAGATTATTACGCCCAGCGCGAATATAATCTGCAGCACAAATCCGAATGTATTGCGGACACCTTCCTTCCTGCTGACCTCATCCAGGTCAATCTCATAGGCCTTGGCCTTCGAAACCGGTGTCTCCAGGCTCTTATATTCCGACAGGTATATGTCAAACGTACCCTTGTTTCCCCCGGCACCGGCGGACAGAAGCTTAACCCCTGAAAGGTAGCTGTTCATGTACGCCTCGAGGAAAGCCGCGTTTTCAAAGTCATCTGTGTACGTAATCACTATTTTTCCGTCATTTCCGGAAGCAAAAGCGTCATAAAATCCTTCCGGTATCTCAATTATACTTGAAATGCTCTTATCAATCAACAAGTCGGCCAGATATTCATAATCCGCATTCTCAATAAGCTCATAATCCAGGTCCCCGGCAAGATAGGATTTGAAATCGCTTGACAGCACGCTTTCATCATAATCAATAACGCCAACGCGGATTTTGGACAGGCTGGAATTCTTTATATATCCGCCCATCAAATTTATCAGGAAGCACAGCACAATCCCGCTTGCTATCGATATGGCAACACCCAGGCTGTTTTGCCTGAAATATGATTTTACAAGCATAATAATGTTTTTCATCTCTCTTCCCTCCTTCGAAACTCCGCGGCGCCGACAACAAGCATGACAATTGATGTGACGGCGCAGACAAGCACCACGGTATTGGCCTTTTCATAGTTTCCGAATAAGGCCAGGTCAAATGCGGCCTCCTGCACCTGGTAAATGGGCATCAACTGGGTCACGCCGTCTATGAAAATCTCCTTGGAATATGTCCCCGAAAGGAACATCATTATCCATATGACCGGGAAAATGGTTGCCATCGGGTTTATATTTACAAACAGCCCGTAGACCGCTCCGATCGATATCACCGCAAAGGTAATCAGGAAAAACATGAAAAACAGGTAGAGGTTATCGATCAGGTTGGAGGCATACCGCGCTTTAAACAGCACGGTATTAAGGACCATCATTAAGGTGGTCTGCATAATGGCCTGGGGCATCAAGCCCAGTATCTTTGCAAGAAACAGCTTAACCTGGCTAACCGGGGCTATTTTCAGCCGCCTGATGGTTCTATCCTGCCGTTCACCGATGAAGCATATCGAGCCTATCATCAGGCTCGTAAAGCTGAGCATCGTAAGCATGGTTATCGAATAGTAATCCACCATGGTCCTTTTTATCCCCAGGTCCTTCTGTTCGATAAACCCGGAACCGCTGTCTCCGGTATTTGCGGCGTCCGCAAGAGCCATGGGATTGTTTTTCGCCAGCACCTTAACCGCCTTGTTGATCTGGGAAAAGCCGTTCATCATGGCATTTACAGACCTGTTCCTTATCCTGTTCATTCCTTCATATATATGAATCTCCATGGGTGAACCGGTAAACAATACGACCGCGTCTATCTCATCCCTACCGGCCATTTCCATGGATAAATCAAGGCTGCCGGTTTTTTCGAATATAATATTTTCCTGGTCCGTCAGGTTTTGAACGAAGCTTTCCACGGCCATCACATCGGCAGGGTCCGAAGCTTCTATCATATAGTGAACAGTAAGTGTCCCTATTGCCTCCTCTGCGTTGTCATAGTTTGAAAGCAAGTTTCCCAGCAAATACACCATAATTACCGGAAATACCATGAAGAAGAACAGGTTGGTCTTATCCCTCAGAAACTCCCTTACTTCCTTTAAAATAATCTCAAGCATCATATCCCTCCTATCTGAGCTCCCGGCCGGTGAGGGTCAGGAAAAGCGTATCCAGATTCGGAACCTCGGACTTGATGTTGTCTATGGGAAGCCTGTGATTGAGAAATTCCTGGATAATCCTTTCTGTGCCGTTCTGTTCTATGGAAACGTCAACCCGGATTACGGCATCTTCTGCCTTAACCGCCTTTACACCTGGCATAAGCTTAAGCTTCTTGCAAAACGCCTCACGGTCAAATCCCGCTGGAATCCTGGTTTCCACGTAAATCGACTTCACATCGGTTACCATGGACACCAACTCCCTTTCCGTGCCCAGGGCAATCATCTTCCCCTTGTCTATGATTGCTATACGGTCGCAGATTTCCTCAACCTCCTGCATGTAATGGGAAGTGTAAATAACCGTGGCTCCACGATCGCGAAGCTGCCTGATTGAATTAAGTATGTGTTCCCTTGACTGTGTATCCACGCCGACCGTAGGCTCATCAAGCACAATTAGCCGGGGATCGTGGGCAATACCGCAGGCAATGTTGAGCCTTCTTCTCATGCCGCCCGACATGTTCTTCGGCTTTTCCTTAATCTTATCCGAAAGGCCCACAAACTCCAGGGCTTCCAAAACATTTTTCCTCAGCCTGCTCCCTCTCAGGCCGTACAGGGAAGCAAAAAACTTCACGTTTTCATAAGCGCTTAAGTGGTTGTAAATGGCTATGTCCTGCGGTACCATTCCGATTATCTGCTTGATTTGGCTTTTATCCTTCCTGATGTCCAGGCCGTTTATAATAACCTCCCCTTTGTTGAAATCAGTCAGAGTCGTTATTACGTTCAAGGTGGTGGATTTCCCCGCGCCGTTCGGGCCAAGAAGGCCGAAAATCTCCCCCTTTTCAACGGTGAAGCTGATATGGTCGACCGCGGTCAGGTCGCCGTATTTTTTAACAAGGTTTTCGACATAAACATAAGACATTTAAAATTCTCCCTCCATAATTCTTAACATTGCTGTTTTATTCAATATGGGGATTTCAGATTCCGCTGCCTTTGCGTTTGCGTTTTCGGCAGCATTCACCCTCCCTTTTGTTACATGATATCCGCTTCCCTCATATATTGGAAGTGACATTTGTTATGAAATCAATATGACAAATGTCACATTCTACGGGTACACAATTTGGAAAATACATTGAAAATTAAAATAATTTCATTTATAATGACCTTAGTTAACCAACAGACAACAACAAGGAGGAATACTAATGTCAGCTAATGTATATGACATACTGATGGAGCGTGGGTTTATCGAACAGTGTACCCATGAAGACGAGGTTCGGGAATTGCTTGGAAAGGAGTCCGTAACCTTTTATATAGGATTTGATGCCACCGCCGACAGCCTGACTGCAGGACATTTTGTAACCATAATGGCAATGATGCACATGCAGCGTGCTGGCCATCGGCCGATTGCCCTTCTTGGCGGAGGAACCACCATGATTGGCGACCCCTCCGGAAAATCGGACATGCGCCAGCTCATGACAAGGGAAACCATAGATTACAACGCAAACCGTTTTAAGGAGCAGCTTTCAAAGTTCATTGACTTTTCCGACGACAAGGCTATCCTCGCCAACAATGCCGACTGGCTGCTCGACCTTAATTATATAGAGTTTCTTCGTGAGATAGGCATTCATTTTTCCGTAAATAAAATGATTGCCGCCGAGGCTTACAGGCAGAGAATGGAAAGAGGCCTTACCTTCTTCGAATTCAACTATATGCTCATGCAGGCTTACGACTTCTGGAAGCTCAACAAGCTGTACAATTGCGTCCTTCAGCTTGGCGGAAACGACCAGTGGTCGAATATTATCAGCGGCGTTGAGCTGATTCGCCGCAAGGAGCAGAAGCCCGCATACGGCCTTACCTTCAAGCTTCTCACCACCAGCGACGGCGTGAAAATGGGCAAGACCGTGAAGGGAGCCCTTTGGCTGGATCCGAACAAGACCTCTCCTTATGAGTTCTTCCAGTACTGGAGAAACATCGAGGATGTCAAGGTTGAGGAATGCCTCGCGCTGCTCACCTTCCTGCCGATGGATGAGGTAAGAAGGCTTGGCGCGCTTAAGGATGCCGAGATCAACTATGCAAAAGAGGTTCTTGCCTACGAAGTCACCAAGATTGTGCATGGCGAGGAGGAAGCCGTAAAAGCCAGGGAAGCCTCAAGAGCATTGTTCGGGGGCGGCGGAAAGTCCGAGGATATTCCCACAACCACCTATCCTGCGGCCAGGTTTGCGGAAGGAATTGACATCATAACAATGATGTGCGATGCCAAGCTTGCCACCACCCGTTCCGATGCCCGCCGTACCATTCAGCAGGGCGGCGTTTCGGTCAACAATAAAAAGGTTGAAAGCTTCGACCTGGTTCTTACGGACAAGGACTTCGACTCCGACGGCTCAATCCTGATTAGGAAAGGCAAGAAATCCTACCACAGGTTCAAGGCCGAGTAATTCCGGTGTATGGGCGGCAGGCGCAGATCATATTGAAGTGATATATATGTTCCTCATATTCTTATAAGAATGGAGTTGATATCATGCTGGAATTCACGCCCTTCTTTCAGGCCGAAAGAAGAAGCATAGCAGAAAAGCTGGCTAATTATTTTAACAGCTCCGGTTTGGAAACCAAGATATATTTTGATGAAGTCAGAGACTCATATATCTTGTCCGTTCCATTCCAGAAATTAAAAGAAGCAAAAAAGCTCTACCAGGAGTTTTACTTTGCCGAAAGAGAACGGATTGAAAAGGAAGCGACCAACCAGGAAAGCATTAATGAGTATAATGAAAGCAACATTATCTCCGATGAGTCCATGGCTGAAGCCGCTTCCGACAGCGACGCCGCAAATGATGACGAAACTCCATTGACACTTGATGAAACAGCCGCAGCAGCCGAAAGCGACGCTCCCGAATCCGAAGCAGAAACCGAAGCTGATGATAATGCTGATTCCGAATCTTCCGAGGACGCCGCCGTGGATGCCGATGCGGACGATAAGGAGGCCATAAGAAAACTGCTTTCCGGTTCGGGCAATTATGTCCTGAAATCCGAAAAGTACAAGGATTATACCGGAACACAGGCAATCTTCCTTATTGTTGGAGCCGCCGGTTTCATATTCGTAATACTTAACGCCGCGGGTATTCTGGATATCCTGTCCGGCCTGTTTGCGAACCTGATCATGGGCGCGTTGTTCCTGTTCTTCATCGGTGTGGGCCTGTCCACAGGCAAAAAAGCCAGACAGCTTAAGAAGGAAATCGATGAGGAAAACAGGCTCACCGAAAAAATCAACGAATGGCTCCGCACTAATGTAACCGAGGAATTCCTGTCGTCCATAACCAATCCCGAGCTGTCCGAAGAATTGGATTACATCAGGAAGACCGACACCATCAAGGAGATGCTGATCAAGGAATTCGGCGAACTGGACCGGGATTACCTGGACCGGCTCATTGAGGAATACTACAGCAGCACATTCGATAAGGCCGGGGAGTATGCCGAAATCGAAAGCCCTGAGAATATGGATGCCGGAAACGGCGAAGACAGCAAAAGCAGTGATGCCGGTGAAAATGCTGAAATCGATGATACCGGCGATAATAAGGCGCCTGACGGGCCTGAAGCAAACGATTAAATCATGACGCTGCCGGCAAGACGGATAACGAGGAAGAACAATAATGGAATATCCACGCGATTTAATGTGATGCAGCGTAATTTAATATAATATGACTCATATGAAATAATGCCCCGATTTGAGCAGTAAAACCAAGCATTCAAATCGGGGTTTGTTATTATGAATAATTGTCACCTCTTTGCCCATATCCGGTTGACATTTTTTATAATTCTGTTATACTTCATTCTAACTTGAACTTAAACTGTAATTTCTCTTTTTTCGTATTTTAATAATTTCACTCCATACATGTTTCAGGAAATGAACCCTGACTTGAGATTCGGGTTTTTACCGGTTTCATATTAGGATAATATAACAGATATTAAATGAGGTGTGCTCCATGGATTTAAAACAGCAGGTTCTCGGCATTCTTGAAGCCTCAAGGGGCTCCTATGTCAATGGCGCCATGATGGCTAAAAAGCTTTACGTATCCAGAAACGCCGTATGGAAAGCCGTCAAACAGCTTAAAAATGAAGGCTATAATATAAGCGCGGTACGAAATCTCGGATACCGCCTGGATTATTCGACCGATATCCTTTCGGCGGAAAGCATATACCCGTATCTAAGGGGTAAGGCAAAGGATTTCAAATTAGATGTAAGAAAAACGGTCACCTCGACCAATACCATCGCAAAGGAAATGGCTGTGGCCGGAGCGCCTGCAGGAACCGTCATAATCGCCTCGGAGCAGACGGAAGGCCGGGGCCGAATGGGGCGAAGCTTTTACTCTCCCGCTTCCACGGGATTGTACCTTACCATAATCCTCAGGCCAAGGCTCAGCCTTGAGGATTCCATGCTCATTACCACGACCGCCGCGGTTGCGGCCGCAAATGCCATCGAGAAGGTTTCAGGCAAAAACGTTCAGATTAAATGGGTTAACGACCTGTTCGTTGACGGAAAAAAGGTTTGCGGTATCCTTACGGAGGCATCCTTAAACGTTGAAACCGGCGGCCTGGAATATGCCGTGGTCGGGATCGGCATAAACATTACCACCAGTGATTTCCCCGACGATATTAGGAGCATAGCCGGTTCAATACTTTCAGAAAAGCCTTCGGACAAGCCGGTTACCTCCGTTCTTGCCGCCGAAGTCCTGAACAACCTGTCCGAAGCCATGGATGGTATAACCGGAAGACATTATCTTGAGGAGTACAGGAAACGCTCCTTCCTGATTGGTGAAGACATACTGGTTCTAAGAGGCAATGAGCCCGTTTGCGCTAAAGCAATCGATATTGACGACCGGGCAAGGCTTGTTGTGGAATATCCTGACGGAAAGAAGGAAGCATTATCCTCCGGGGAAGTTAGCATCAGAAAAATGAAAGAGCATAAAGACAAAATCAAAAATATTAAAGGCCAATTGAATTTGCCAAATACTTATATTAAGGAGACAGAAAAATATTATGTTAACTACCAATCGGACATCAGTTAAAAAATTGATTTTAACAGGCATGTTTACGGCAGTTATTTCCATCCTGTCGCTGATTACGATTCAAACCCAACCCATACCATTTACCCTGTCGCTCTTTGCCATCTTCCTTACGGGCATACTTCTTGAACCAAGGTATTCATTCCTTGCGGTTCTGTCGTACATACTTCTCGGAGCGTTCGGACTGCCCGTATTCGCAGGCTTCAGGGGCGGATTTCACGTTCTCGCGGGAATGACAGGCGGATATATCATCGGATACCCCTTGATCGCGCTCATTACGTCAAAATCCTATGAGATATACGCATTGCTTAATCAAAAACAAAAGCCGACACCAAAGCGTTACATTTACGGCATCATCAGGACAGCCGTACTGGCTGCCGGCATGATAATTGCCCTGGCTGTCGACTATCTTATCGGAACGCTCTGGTTCAGCTTCGTATCGGGCTCGACAATTTCCAATTCCCTGGCCGTATGCGTATATCCCTTTATAGCATTTGACCTGTTAAAAATCGCACTGGCCATATCATTAGGCTTGGCAATCCGGAAAGCGGTATATAGAATCTGATTCCGCGAATTTATAAAAGCGTAAAAACGGCACTGGTAAAAGCATTTCAACAGCACTGGAAAGGCGTTTCATCGGCAATAGCAAAGGCGTTTCAACGGCGCTGGCGGGTATGGCCAGGCCGGTTAAACCCCATAATAACGGGCCTTTATTGCGTATTCTTACAGCGGCGCGAACAGCTCCTCCAGCTCTTCCCTGGTAAGCGTATTGATAAATACCTCTCTTGAGCTTACAACAAGCTCGGAGAGTTCTTTTTTCTTTTTCTGGAGCTTGTATATCTTCTCCTCTATTGTCCCCTTGGTAATCAGCTTAAGCACATGGACCTTGTTCTGCTGCCCGATCCGGTATGCCCGGTCGGTTGCCTGCTCTTCCACCGCCGGATTCCACCACGGGTCGTAATGGATGACGGTATCGGCGCCAATCAGGTTCAGTCCCGTGCCCCCCGCCTTAAGGGAAATAAGGAACACATATCCCTCACCGTTGTTGAACCGCTTGACATAGTCGTTCCTCTCCTCGGTGGGAGTGCTGCCCTCCAGGCAGAAATACGATATGTTCATATCCTTAAGCTCTTCCTCGATAATGCCGAACATTGACGTAAACTGCGAAAATACCAGTACCCTGTGGTCATTGGCAATAGCCTCGGATATCAGGTCCATCAGCAGGTCAAGCTTGCCGCTTCCGCCCTGGTAATTCTCAAGGAACGTGGCCGGATGGCAGCATATCTGCCTGAGCCTTGTAAGGGCAGCCAGTATTTTTATCCTGGTCTTTTCGATTCCCGCCTCGGAAAGCTCGGAATAAATATCATGCCTGATATTCTCAAGATATGACATGTAAACCTGCTTCTGCTCCTCTGTAAGCTCGGTGAGCATCTTTGATTCATATTTATCCGGAAGCTCCGTAAGAACGTCCTTCTTCATGCGCCTGAGCACGAACGGCGAAATACGCTGGTGCAGCTCCTCCAGCGCTTCCTTGTCATCTCTGAGTATCGGCTTCTCATAGTACTCCACGAACCTGGAATGACTGTAAAGGTACCCCGGCATTATAAAGTCGAATATGGACCAGAGCTCCGACAGGCTGTTTTCGATTGGAGTGCCCGTTAACGCGAACCTGTGATCCGCCCTAAGCCGTTTAACCGATTTCGCGTTCTGGGAGGAGTCATTTTTTATAAACTGCGCCTCGTCAATAAACACCGTATGGAAATCTATACCCTCATACAGGGCGATATCCCTTCTTATCAAAGGGTACGAGGTAATCAGCACATCATAATCCCTGTACCTGTCGACAAGCTCCTTGCGCTCCTGCGGTATCCCGTTTACTACGGCCGCCTTGATAAAAGGCGCATAATTTTCTATCTCGTCCAGCCAGTTATAAGCAAGGGATGTCGGGCAAACCACAAGAAAATGGGGCTTGGGCCCATTATCAGCCTTCCGTTCCTTAAGTATCGATGCAATATACACAATTGACTGCAGGGTTTTGCCAAGGCCCATGTCATCGGCAAGAATCCCGCCCAGCCTGTTTCCCGCCAAAGTCCTGAGCCATTTATAGCCCGTCACCTGGTAAGGCCGAAGCTCAACCTGGATTTCATCGGGCACCTCGAAGTCCGTAACGGAAGGATTAAGGATGTTTTCCATGAGCTCCGTAAAGTCCCTGTCCTTCTGCAGCTCGAGCTTCTTGTCCGAGAAAGCCTTGTCGAGGTAAACCGCATACTGCTTTTCAAGGTATAGCTTGTTTTCCTCGATATTATTGCCGCTTACATTAAGGGACGACAATATCTTCGATACATCGCCGACATTGCCTTCGGTCAGGTTTATAAAGCTTCCGTTTTTCAGGCGGTAATATTTTTTCTTGATCTGATAGGCATGAATTATGTCCTTGATTTCATCCTTCGGCACTCCCTCAAAGGAAAAATCCACCTCCAAAAGGTTGATTCCGCTGTTTATGCGGACATTTGCGCTGAAGCTTCCCGGCGGGCGGATTCCCAGCCTTCTGAAATCCTCGGAGTAAAACAACTCGGCCACACCCTCAAGGTCCATAACCTTTCCGGACAGAAACTCGTAAATCCTGTCCTCGTCCTTAAGCAGGTAGTAATTCTTGTAAGGAACAAAGCCCAGCTTGGTGAGCTCCGAAATAACATTGTCCTCGCTCTCCCTCTGGCGGACTATGATGTATTGGCCGGAGGACGCATTTTCAAAGGAATTGAACTCATAATCGCCGTATTTGAACCTCAGCTCGGCCTTTATCCCGTGTTTATGCTTGTCAAAATATATCTTTGCCTGCAGGTTCTCCGAAATATAACGGTTCTGCAGCTCCTCTGGCACCTCCAACTCCATGGTTTCACTGATGCGCGGAAGGACGTGCTTTAAGAAGCCGTTCTTGCTCTCCCCCTTGAAAACAAGAGGGTCCTTGCTTTTGCCAAGAGTGTTGAAAAACGGCTTGAAGTTCCGTATGAAATTCTTGTCCGGCCGGTGAAGCACCCCGTCATAATACAGCAGCTCACCGGTATCGGTTATTGGAATGACGCTTTCTTTCCCTTTATTGTCAACAAATATCGCTTCCTCGTCCATCGTAAGCTGGTAAGAAATCTTAGGATTCTTCCTGCTGAAGTATACATTAGGGTATACCTTGCCGTATAGCTCCAGCGTGAAAGGATTGCCGTCAAGAAGCGTGAGGAACTTTAGCAGCATGTTCTTTGTCATAATGACATATGATTTCGAGAATATCTTTGAAAAATGCACGTTGTTTATTACCTCCTGGATTTCGTATATGTCCAGAAGATAATCAAGAATCACCTGCGATTGTCTGTCAAAGGAGCTTTCGCCGCTCACATATTTGAATTCCTTGCCCAGGGTGAAGCTTTCGTTATTGTAAATGTCAGCCAGGAATTTCTTTATGGTCTGGATTTTATACTTGCGGTTGCTTCCGCCCTTAAACGACACGTAAGCCCTGCCGCTTCCGTTCTTAAGCATGTGGGGAATGGTTATAACCGTTTCAAGGCTGAATGTCTCCCCGGCTATATAGCTGTCCTCCTGGGAAGCAAAATAATCAATAATCTGGATTATTTTCCGTTCCTCGGGAGACTTGGTCTCAGAAAGCATGGTCCGCTCCTGGTATTTTAAAATAAAAAGCAAGGCGGCCACCACATGCTTGCATGCCCCCTGGTCTTTCAGCCTCGACGGGCAATTGCAGCTGTAATCGAACGAACCGTCCTCCTGCTCTTCTATGGTGACGGTATACTTATAGCTCCCCATCACCTCAAAACGATATGTTTTCGATGTATTTGAATATGACGCGCTGACAACACGGTTTTCCTTATAATACTGCAAGCCCCTGGCATATACGGTGTCGTTTGAAGCCAGGTTTCTTATGCCTGTCCGTGAAATTTGAAGCATAACGTCACTCCTCTTATATTCTGCTAAGGTAAAATACTGTATTAATCTATTATACCAAATAAAATGAATTTAGACTATCCAAAATTGAATGATTTATATATAAAAGGGACTTTATTCATATAAAATAATTCCCATAATCAAGATATTGATTATCTTATAACTTAATTATAAGCTGTCCTTATTTACTATATTAGTTAAAGTTATTAATGCGCGACACATTTTAAATTGAATTTCATGGCGATTTATAATAGAATATCATCTTAGAGTAGGCACACACCTATTCAAAAAAAGAAATGGAGGTATATATGAGGCATATAATCAGTCCAAATGATCTTTCACTGTCAGAGCTTGATGCACTTCTTAATTTAGCTGAAGATATCATCAAAGACCCGGACAAATACTCAGATGCCTGTCATAGAAAAAGACTAGCCACCCTATTCTATGAACCAAGTACCCGAACAAGACTAAGCTTTGAGGCCGCCATGCTGAACCTGGGCGGAACGGTAATCGGTTTTTCATCAGCAGAATCCAGTTCGGCGGCAAAAGGTGAAAGCATCGCCGATACAATTCGAGTCGTTTCCCATTACGCTGATATATGTGTTATTCGTCATCCCAAAGAGGGAGCTCCATACGTTGCTTCACTTCATTCAAAAATTCCTGTTATCAATGCCGGTGACGGCGGTCACAACCATCCCACCCAAACATTTACCGATTTGCTGACAATAAAGAATCTTAAAGGCCGATTTGAGAATCTAACCGTCGGTTTTTGCGGCGATTTGAAGTTCGGCAGGACCGTTCATTCACTGCTTGAGGCATTGTCAAGATACCCGAATATCAGGTTTGTGCTTATTTCACCCGACGAGCTGAGAATTCCCGCATATATCAAGGAAAAAATATTGGATCCTAATAACGTTCCCTATGAAGAGGTAAGAAGCCTGGAGGCGGCCATACCTGACCTGGATATTCTCTACATGACCAGAGTTCAAAGGGAACGGTTTTTTAATGAGGAGGATTATATCCGCCTCAAAGACACATACATACTCAATTCAAAGAAAATGGCCCTCGCAAAAGAAGACATGCTGGTGCTCCATCCGCTGCCCAGGGTAAATGAAATATCCTACGAGGTCGACGACGACCCCAGGGCCGTGTATTTCCAGCAGGCCAAATTCGGAGTATATGTAAGAATGGCGCTTATAATGATGCTTCTTAGGGAATGTGAAGGGAGGTCCTTATGTTAAACATAGGTGTATTGGAGCAGGGAATCGTCATCGACCATATCCAGGTCGGCGGCGCAATGAAAATATATAAATATCTCGACCTTGAGAACCTCGACGTCAGTGTGGCCATTATAAAAAACGCGAGAAGCAACAAGATGGGCCGCAAAGACATCATAAAAATCGAGGGCACCCTTGATGGCATAAACCTTGACATCCTTGGTGCTCTCGACCACAAGATCACAATAAATATTATCGAAAACGGCGTAATCGTTGAAAAGAAGCATCCCACTCTTCCCGATTTCGTCGAGAATGTCCTAAAATGCAAGAATCCCAGGTGCATCACCTCGGTCGAGAACGTCCCCCATACCTTCAAGCTGACTGACCGTGAAAAGGGCGTCTACCGCTGCGTATACTGTGAACAGTCCTCCAAGGCAATCGCCGGGGATCTGTAGTATTACATCAAAACAATCCTACAATCTTCCCATTTTCATCAACATCAATCCGTTCGGCGGCGGGTACCTTGGGAAGGCCGGGCATGGTCATCATGGTGCCTGTAATTGCCACGACAAAGCCGGCTCCGGCGGATACATAAACTTCCCTGATGTTTATCGAAAACCCGGTCGGCCTGCCCAGCTTCTTCGGATCGTCGGACAGGGAATACTGGTTCTTTGCCATGCAGATCGGAAGGCTGCCGTAGCCAAGCTCGGTTATCCTTCGTATTGCCGAGCTTGCGGCCGGATCATAGGTTACTCTTTCCGCGCCGTAAATATCCCTGGCAATCATCTCGATCTTTTCCTTAATGGATAAATCAAGCTCATACAAGGGCTTGAAATTACTCTTCCTTTCACTAAGCGTTTTAAGGAGCTTTTCTGCAAGCTCTATTCCTCCTTTGCCGCCCTTTTCCCAGACCTCGCACAATGAGAATTCACAGTCCCTTTCAAGGCAGAACTGCCTGACAAATTCAATCTCTGCGTCCGTATCCGATGTAAAGCGGTTAAGGGTGACAACCACGGGAACGCCAAATCTCTGAACATTTTCGATATGCTTTTCCAGGTTGGCAATACCGGACTTTAAAGCATCCAGGTTTTCGGCGGACAAGTCGTTTATGCCTGCTCCGCCGTTATATTTCAATGCCCGGATTGTAGCCACAAGAACCACAGCATCGGGCTTTAAGCCTGCCATCCTGCACTTTATGTTAAAGAATTTCTCCGCGCCAAGATCCGCGCCGAAGCCTGCCTCCGTAATGACAATATCGGCGAGCTTAAGAGCCATCTTGGTAGCCCTTACGCTGTTGCAGCCATGGGCTATGTTCGCAAACGGGCCGCCATGCACAATTGCCGGCGTATTCTCCAGCGTCTGGATCAGATTAGGCTTCATCGCGTCCTTAAGAAGGGCAGCCATGGCACCGACAGCTTTCAAATCCGCTGCCGTTACAGGCCGGTTGTCATAGGTATACGCAACGACTATCCTGCCAAGTCTTCTCTTAAGGTCCTCCATGTCCTCCGCCAGGCACAGGACCGCCATTATCTCCGATGCGACCGTAATAACGAAATGGTCTTCTCTAACAACCCCGTCCGATTTGCTGCCAAGACCTATAACAATATTTCGAAGCGCCCTGTCATTCATGTCGACGCAGCGCTTCCAGACAATCCGGTTGGGATCTATCGATAATGAATTCCCCTGGTGAATATGATTATCCAGCATGGCCGCAAGAAGGTTGTTTGCTGATGTGACCGCATGGAAATCACCTGTAAAATGCAGATTCAGATCTTCCATCGGAACAACCTGGGCATATCCGCCGCCTGCAGCTCCGCCCTTTACGCCAAAGCATGGCCCAAGGGAGGGTTCCCTTAACGCAATAACGCATTTCTTGTTCAAAAGGCTCATTGCCTGTCCCAATCCGACGGTTGTCGTGGTTTTGCCTTCACCGGCGGGTGTAGGATTTATTGCTGTAACAAGAACCAGCTTTCCATTGGGCCGGTCCTTAATCTTGTCCCACAATTCATCCGACAGCTTTGCTTTATACTTCCCATAAAGTTCCAAATCCTCTTCCGAAATGTCGAGCTTCCTCGCCACATCATAAATATGCTCAAGCTTCGCATCTTGAGCAATTTCGATATCCGTCTTCATCATTTAACCCAACCTTTCCGCAATAGTCATAAAGATATTGTAGCATAAGAGTTATTTAGGTCAAGATAAAAATAGCGTATCATCCAACTACTTGGCATAACGCCCTGTATCTGTTATAATGCATAGAGTGTTTTAGAATTATTTAGCTTACAAATTGGCGATTGCTGCAAAAAGAAAGGACCTTATATGAAATACGACACGATTATTTTCGACCTTGACGGAACACTGCTTGACACCCTGGAGGACTTGATGGACAGCCTGAACCACGCCCTGGTCATGCACGGCTATGAGCCCAGAACCCTGGAGCAAGTAAGGCAATCGGTGGGCGACGGTGTGAAAATGCTTGTGCGCCGCTCTCTTCCGGAAAACACCACTGATGAAGAAATAGAAAAATGCCTTTCGGATTTTACATCCCATTACAAAACGAACATGCAGAATAAAACCCGCCCGTATAACGGGATAAAGGAGATACTTTATACACTGAAGATATTCAAATGCAATGTTGCAATAGTATCGAACAAATTTGATTCCGCCGTCAAGGAATTGGCGGACTATTACTTTCCCGGCATGATAGACGCCGCCATCGGAGAATCCGCAGAAGTAAGGAGAAAACCCGCTCCAGACAGCATTTATGCGGCAATCCGCCGGCTTGGCTCCGATATAAGCAAATCCATATTCGTGGGGGATTCCGAAACGGATGTCAGAACGGCAAAGAATGCCGGAATACCCTGCATTGGCGTCACCTGGGGCTTCCGCAGCCGCAGAGTGCTTAAAAAAGAAGGCGCGGATTATATAATTGATTATCCTACCGAGTTGTTTTCAATTCTCAAATGAGTATTTCATAATTCATCACTGAATCAACCATCAATTACAGCAACATATATAAAGGCCGGTAAGCATCGCCGGCCTAATATTATATTATTAAATTTATTACAAAAGCCTATTCTTTTTTCTAACACTAGGAATATTTCCTACACCAGGTTATTGTCAATTAAGAACTGCTCATACTCCTCCATGGTCATGAGGATTTTCCTCGGCTTTGTCCCTTCCTCCGGTCCGACAACTCCCGCTTCCGCAAGCTGGTCCATAATCCTTGCGGCGCGGTTAAAGCCTATCTTGTAGACCCTCTGCAGCATGCCGATGGATGCCTTGTCCTTTTCAATTATGTATCTTCCGGCTTCGACGAAGTAGTCATCCCGTTCGTTTGCAGCCACGGCAGCAGCCTCGGCAGTCTTCATATTAGCTATGGTTTCATTGATTTCCTCGCTGTATTTTGCCGTGCTGTTGTTCTTAACCAGGAAGTCAACCACGTCACCGACTTCCTTGTCCGACACGTATGCGCCCTGGATTCTTACAGGCTTCGGATAACCCGTCGGGAAGAACAGCATGTCTCCTTTTCCAAGAAGCTTCTCGGCACCGGCGCCGTCTATTATTGTCCTCGAATCTATCTGCGATGACACCGCAAACGCAATTCTTGAAGGAATATTTGCCTTAATCAAACCGGTTATTACATTGACCGAAGGCCTCTGTGTTGCGATAATCAAATGAATGCCGGCCGCTCTTGCCATCTGCGCCAGGCGGCATATCGCGTCCTCAACCTCACTCGGAGCCACCATCATAAGGTCCGAAAGCTCGTCAATTATAATGACAATCTGCGGTATCTTCTGGTATTTCTCATCATTCAGGAAAGCAAGCTCCCTTGCCTTCTCATTGTAGCCGACCAGATCACGAACACCGGCTTCGGCAAACTTCTTGTACCGGTTAGTCATCTCTACAACGGCCCAATTCAGAGCCGCAGCAGCCTTCTTCGGGTCCGTAACGACGGGTATCAGAAGATGCGGAATGCCGTTATATACATTGAGCTCGACAACTTTCGGGTCAATCATTATCATGCGGACATCGGCGGGGCTGGACTTGTACAGGATGCTGATTATCAGGGTGTTAATGCAAACCGACTTTCCGGAGCCGGTGGCGCCGGCAATAAGGAGGTGCGGCATCTTTGCTATATCGCCCACAACAATCTGTCCACCTATATCCCTTCCCACCGCAAATGCAATATCCGAAGGATGTTCGGTAAATTCCTTGCTTTCAAGTATCTCTCTCAGCGTTACAACGTAATTCTCCTTGTTCGGCACCTCTATGCCGACTGCGGATTTGCCCGGAATAGGCGCTTCGATTCTCACCTCGGGAGCCGCAAGATTAAGCTTTATATCGTCCGCCAGGCTGGTTATGCTCTTGACCTTAACGCCCTGCTCCGGCTGCAGCTCATATCTTGTAACGGTGGGGCCAACGCTTACATTTGTAACCGTAACATGAACACCGAAGCTCTCCAGGGTATTCTGCAGCTTGATGGCTGTTTCCTTGATGGTCCTTTCGGTGATCTGTCCTTTGCCCGATCTTGCCCTGGGAGGGCTGAGAAGCTTCATCGGAGGAAATACATACTCAATCTCATCCATGGTTTCAGGAATATTTATATCTTCTACGCCTGTAGAACCAACCGTCTTTTCCGCAGGGCTCTTTTCCGCCCCTTTTTCTACTCCGGTAGCTTCACCGGCAGGTTTATGCGGCATGCCTTCCTGTCCTTCTCCTGCCGCGCTGGTTCGGCTCCTTCCGAACTTCTCCCTAAGCTCGTCCTCATATGTAGGAACCTTCACGGATTCTTTTTCATCCCTGCCTGTCATATGTACATCGCTTTCGGGCGGGAAAAGGTGATCCAGGTTGACCAGCGGCAAATCGTCAATGTCATAATCGGTTTTCCGTTTGCCGTTCCGGTCTACTGCGTTTACCGCTGTTGAAGCAAGTGATTTGGCTCCTTCACCGGCCGGGCTCTTGCCTGCCTGTTTTCCGTCCAGGATCTCAAACGCCTTCCATGCCCTGCCTTCCTGGGTGTTTGCGCTCCGGGCCAGGCCGCCCCTTGCATTTTCCTCTTCAACCGTCCTAAGCCTCTCCTGCTCCAATTGCTCCTTCCTAAGCTGCCTGTTTGCCCTTCTTGCCTCAAGGGAGTGCTTGCTCTTCTTTGCGATATACAGGAAAATCGCCCTGCCCGTGATTACAATCAGGGATATGAGCATTATTGCCGCAAGAATTATATATGCAACAGTTATATCCGATATACTGCATAATATCATAACAAGGATGCCGCCTATGATTCCGCCGCCGATCCTGTTGCCGCTTGAATGCAGGTAATATTCATAAATCTTCATTTCGGGATCGTATGGCACGGTTATCAGCTGAATTATTGACGCCAGGGCAATAAAGAATACTATGGCGCTCATTATTTTCCTGCCGGCCGCACTGTTGCCCCTGTTTGCCAGGTAAAAGGCGACTCCAAAAAACAGCGCAAAAGGCAGGACATATGCCAAAAGCCCAATCATTCCGAACAGGAACTTGCTGACATATTTCCCTAATGGTCCCCCAACATCAAAAAAGAATAAAAATAAAAGAACAGATATGGCCATGGTTATAATCAGGATTATCTCTTCCCGAACCACACTGTTTTGCTTTGATTTTTCTTTTCGGTTCTTACGGACGTTTTCCGTCTTTTTGACGCTTGAGCTCTTCCTGCCTGCCCGTTTCCTGGAAGCCATCGGTCATCCCCCTTGTTATATGCGCTTCTTCCAGATACTATTATAACCATTAAGGAAATCTTATGCAAGCGTTATGCATTCGGGTCGATTATTTTGCCGGGCATATACGCCTCGTTCAGATAGTCGCTCATATCGGTCGTATATATCTTCTGAACGACATAATTGTCACCCTCGCGTCTGGCCACAATCCTCCCGTGCTTGATCAGTATTTCCTTGTACTGCGGCTCGGTTTCCCTGGCGGCAGGCTGTTTCTCTCCATTATTTTTATATATGCGTTCAAGCGGTACCACGGTATACAGCATATGGCAAGCCTCCTTTTGTTGCGTTTTCAGCTCATAATTCCTCTTTTCCGCAGGCAAATGCGCAAATACCCGGTTGTAATGCCGGGTTCATTTATTGATAAATGCCTTATTTGATTGTTGTGATTACTTTCTCCATGCATGATAATCTTCTCCATGCTTACCCGGTTTTCTTCTCCCTCGCGTCGATCATTTCATTTATCTTGGCCAGGGCTTCCTTTATTCCTCCCACTTCATTTATGATTCCATGTTTTACGGTTTCCTCGCCAACCAAAATGGAGCCCACATCCTTGGCCAACTGGTTCGTGTCAAGCATCAGGTTCTTGAAATCCTGGTATGAAATCTTCGAATGCTCCACCACAAACTTGATTATACGGTCCTGGATCTTCTCAATATACTCAAATGTCTGCGTTACCCCAATAACGGTGCCGTTCATCCGCACAGGATGAATAATCATCGTTGCGGTCGGCACAATAAAGCTGTAGTCAGCCGAGACAGCCAGCGGAACTCCGATAGAATGGCTTCCTCCAAGCACCAGTGACACGGTCGGCTTGCTCAGCGAAGCTATCATCTCCGCTATGGCAAGCCCCGCCTCCACGTCACCGCCTACCGTATTTATAAGTATCAGCAGCCCGTCTATCTCCGCGCTGTCCTCTATTGCCGTCAGCTGCGGAAGGACATGCTCATATTTCGTTGTTTTATTGTGCTGCGGCAGGCATTCATGCCCTTCAATCTCGCCTATGATTGAAAGCAAATGAATCTTGTGCTCCTTTTTGCCGTCCTCAAGCAGCGTCTGGCCATACTCGCTAATCTTTTTATCCTTTAAATCCTCATTTTCCCTGGCAGCCCTTTCTTCCTCCTGATTCTTTTTCTTTTTACTTTCGTCATCATTGTTTGCATTTTGCCACACACCCATGGAATATGCCGTCTGCATCAGTCTCTCCTCTTTCATTATTTTAGTCCTTTTAAGCAATTCATAGGTTAGTATGCTTTGAAGAGAGAAATTTTATACTTTTGATATTGTGTCCGTGTACTGAGGACGGTGCCAGGTACCAAAAAGGAGACGGTGCCAGGCACCAAAAAGGAGACGGTACCTGGCACCGCTAAAGGCACCACTATATATTCGCCAAGGCCTGCTCTATGTCCTTGATGAGGTCGTCCTCATTCTCGATTCCTACGGACATGCGGACCATGTCGGGAGTAATGCCGCAATCGACAAGCTGTTGGTCGGTAAGCTGCCTGTGAGTGGTGCTTGCCGGATGAAGGACGCTGGTCCGGGCGTCTGCCACATGGACAACGAGGGCGCAAAGCTTAAGGCTGTCTATGAACCTGACCGCCGCTTCCCTTCCTCCCTTTATGCCGAAGGAAATGACGCCGCAGGTCCCCTTAGGCAGATACTTCTGCGCAAGTCCATAATATTTATTGCTCTCAAGTCCGGGATAATTAACCCAGCTGATTTTATCATTCTGTTCGAGGTAACGGGCTATCGCCAGGGCGTTGCTGCAGTGGCGCTCCATCCTAAGATGAAGGGTTTCAAGGCCCAGGTTAAGAAGGAATGCGTTGGTCGGTGACGGAGCCATTCCCATATCCCGCATCAGCTGTACTCTTGCCTTGGTAATGTATGCCGCCCTGCCGCAGTCCCTGGTATAAACCATGCCGTGATATGATTCGTCAGGGGTGGACAGGCCGGGGAATTTGCCGTTATCCCAGTTGAAATTGCCGCTGTCGACAATGGCGCCACCAAGCGCTACGGCATGCCCGTCCATGTACTTAGAGGTTGAATGAACGACGATATCCGCGCCGTACTCTATAGGCCTGCAGTTTATGGGCGTTGCAAATGTATTATCAATAATCAGGGGAATGTCATTATCATGGGCAAGCTTGGCAAGCTTCTCAAGGTCGGCCACCACAAGCGCCGGATTCGCGATTGTCTCGGCAAATACCAGCTTGGTATTTTCCCTTATCGCCTTCTGAAGCTCTTCCAAGGGCGCGTCGATATCGACAAATGTGCAGTCAATGCCCATGCGCTTTAAGGTCACGTTAAACAGGTTGATTGTTCCGCCATATATGGCAATGGAAGAAACAATGTGATCCCCTTCGCCGCAAAGGTTAAGAACCGCGGTAAGCAAGGCCGACTGGCCGGATGATGTGCACATGGCCGCAATACCGCCCTCCAGGTCGGCTATTTTCTTTTCAACGCAATCCACCGTGGGGTTGGCAAGCCGTGTATAGAAAAAGCCTTCGGCCTGCAAATCAAACAGCTTTCCCACATGCTCGGCAGAATCGTATTTGAATGTCGTGCTCTGGTAAATCGGAAGAACCCGGGCTTCGCCATTTCCGGGCTTGTAGCCCGACTGGACGCATTTAGTATCGATATGATAATTGCTCATCTATAATCCCCCTCGCAGTTGATTTTTTGTCATCATATATTGAATAATCGACATTGTCAAGTAATAAGTTTATAAATACCGCCGTACCATGATATTTCAGTTTCTTATATATCAGGCGATATGCCAGGCTTTCTGATTCCTGACAAAGTGCTTGAAAAAACAAGACACCACAATACGGTCATCCTGTACAGGCTAAAAACCTTACTATTTCTTTTCTTCTTCCTTAACCTCAATCTTCCTGATTTCCTTGGTCCTGATCTCCCTGCAGATGTCGTCGATGAATACTCCAAGTGGCTTCTGGCCCTCATCGCCCAGGTAGCGGCTTCTTACTGATACCGTACCGTCCTCTTCTTCCTTCTGGCCGACAATCAGCATGTAAGGAATACGGTCAAGCCTTGCTTCCCTGATCTTGTACCCGATTTTCTCGGCTCTTGCGTCAACGGTCACAAGCACGCCGTTCTTCTGAAGCTCATCCTTGACCTTGTTCGCGTAATCGTTGTATTTTTCGGAAATGGGCAGAACCCTTACCTGTTCCGGGCACAGCCAGGTCGGGAACATGCCGGCGTATTTCTCGATAAGCCATGCCAGCGTCCTCTCGTAGCAGCCGATGCTGGTCCTGTGGATGATGTACGGCCTCTTTTTCTCGCCGTTTGCGTCAATATAGGTCATATCAAACCGTTCAGCCAGCACGAAGTCCAGCTGGATGGTAATCATCGTATCTTCCTTGCCGTATACGTTCTTGGCCTGGATATCGAGCTTCGGACCGTAGAATGCAGCCTCACCCTCGGCCTCGGTAAACTTCACGCCGTGGGCAACAAGCATTTCGCGCATCTTGTTCTGCATCTTCTCCCAATCCTGCTCATTGCCGAGGTATTTCTTCTTGTTGTTCGGATCCCATTTCGACAGGCGGTAGGTTACATCATTTTCAAGCCCCAGGGTCCTTAAGCAGTACATTACAAGATCCAGGCAGCCCGCGAACTCCTCTTCCACCTGCTCGGGAGTTACAATCAGGTGACCCTCGGAAATGGTGAACTGCCTTACCCTCGTAAGCCCGTGCATCTCGCCTGAATCCTCATTTCTGAACAGTACGGAGGTCTCACCGTACCGGCAGGGCAGGTCGCGGTAGCTCTTCGGGCTCTGCTTGTAAATGTAATACTGGAACGGGCAGGTCATGGGGCGAAGGGCGAACAGCTCAGCATTCTCGTCCTTTTCATCACCCAATATGAACATGCCTTCCTTGTATTTCTGCCAGTGATCGGATATAACGTACAGGTCTTTCTTGGCCATGTACGGAGTCTTGGTCCTCATGTAGCCCCTGCGTTCCTCTTCGTCCTCGATCCAGCGCTGCAGGGTCTGGATAATCTTAGCGCCCTTGGGCATCAGAAGCGGAAGCCCCTGGCCGATTACATCAACTGTCGTAAAGAGCTCCATCTCACGGCCAAGCTTGTTATGGTCGCGCTTCTTGATATCTTCCAGGTGCTGAAGGTGCGCTTCAAGATCCGCAGCCTTCGTGTAAGCGGTGCCATATACCCTGGTCAGCATCTTGTTCTTCTCTGAGCCTCTCCAGTATGCCCCTGACGAGGAAATGAGCTTGAATGCCTTAATATACTTGGTGCTCATCAAATGCGGTCCTGCACAAAGGTCAACGAAATCTCCCTGCTGATAGAAGGTTATCTCCACGTCGTCGGGAAGCTCTTCAATAAGCTCGACCTTATACGGTTCATTCTTTGACTTCATGAACTCAATGGCTTCCTTCTTAGGCAGGCTGAATCTTGTAATATCGGCGCCCTCCTTGATAATCTTCTTCATTTCATTTTCGATTTCATCCAGCGCCGCCCTGTCCAACGGAGGAATATCAAAGTCGTAGTAGAAGCCGTTTTCAATAGCAGGCCCTATGGCCAGCTTTGCGTCAGGATAAAGCCTCTTTACGGCCTGCGCAAGCACATGCGAAGCGGTATGCCTGTAAGCAGCCTTGCCGCCGTCACTATCGAATGTCAGTATATTCAACTCGCAATCGTTATCTACCACGGTTCGAAGATCCACAACCTTTCCGTTCAGCTCGGCGGCGCAGGCCACCCTTGCCAGCCCCTCGCTGATATCTTTCGCAATTTCATACACCGTCTTTTTTTCCTGGTACTCAATAACTGAGCCATCCTTCAGTGTAATTTTCATTCTTCTTACTCCTTTCATTTTATCCTTTCAACTTAATAAGTGTCAGATATGCCTCTCATTTTAATAATTTGCCCGGTTTAAACACCGTTTTCCCCGGCATTTCACCTAATCCCAGTCCATTAAAAAACGTCCCACTCGATTGATAATCAATCGAAAGGGACGAAGGTTAATCATTCTTCGCGGTTCCACCCTTTTTGGTGCATGCAAATGAAATAAAATGAAGTATGCAAATGCACCCGCTTCATTCGATTATAACGGAATCACCGGGCCGGATTAGGGCCGCTCAGAGGTGGTCTTCCCATGCTTCGGAATAAGGCGCTTCCACCAAATGCGCCTCTCTCTGGAGACTTCCGCATAGTACTCTTCTCTTCAACGCGTTGAACGCTGTTTAATTGAGTTTATTATAGCATTATGAAGCCTAATGTCAAGCAAAATTATTGCTTTCCGGAATAATTAATCAACAAACCGGCCTGCAGCCGGCATTTATCTTTAGATATTCATGACTTCCTGCCGAAATTACCCACCAGTGACAGCGACGATCCGGAAATATCCAGGTAACGGTCGGCAAACTCCGACACATCATTCATGGTGACATTTTCAATGCCCTTTATCAGCTCGCTCAAGGGCACCGGCCTGCCCCTGAAAAGCATGGACTTTCCGTTGTGATTCATCCGGTTTTTCGCTCCCTCGCTTCCAAGAATAAGCTCGGTCTTAATCTGTTCCTTCGTCATCTCAAGCTCTTGTTCGGTGATTCCCTTTGCCTTAATGTCTCCGACAATATCGAATATCTTGCCGATTACAACGTCCTTCTGGTCCGGGTTAACGGCGGCGTAGATATGCAACAGCCCCGTGTCCTTGTATGAGCTTCCGTACGAGTAAATGGAATAGGCAAGCCCGTCATCCTCCCGGATCTTCTGAAACAGCCTGGAATTGACGCTTCCCCCGAGAACCGAATTCAGCACCGACAGCGTAAACCGTTCCTCCGAAAGGTATGAAATGCAGTCAAATGCGATATTTATATGTAGCTGTTCAATATCCTTGTTTCTTCTTACCGTAACCTTGCGGTAGCTTGGCTTGCCGCAGTCATATCCGTTCCCGTTTCCGCGGGACCTGATACCGCCGAATTCCTCTTCAACAATGCCAAAGATTTCTTCCTCGTTAAAATTTCCCGCAATCGAAATAACCATGTTCTCCGCAGTATAAAAAGTGTCCATGAACCTTAGGATCTGCTCCCTGCGCACATGACGGACAATTTTCTTCGTACCGGAAATCATGTATCCCAGCGGATGCCCCTGCCAGATTTTCTGCTGCAGGATGTCGTGAACCAGGTCCTCGGGAGAATCCTCGTACATGTCTATCTCCTCAAGAATCACGCTCTTTTCCTTCCTTAGGGCCTTTTCGTCAATCAGCGAGTTATTCAGCATATCGCCAAGAATCCTAATGGCCATGGGCAAATGCTCGCTTAGAGTCGTCGCGTAAAATGACGTACACTCCTTGCTTGTAAACGCGTTTATGTTTCCGCCAAGCCTTGCCATTTCGTCCGCTATCTGCCTTGCGGTCCGGTTCCTGGTCCCTTTGAACATCATATGCTCAATTATGTGCGATATTCCCTTGTTGTTTTCATCCTCATACGCGGAACCGGCCTTTACCCACACTCCAAATGAAGCGCTTTTCAGGTATGGCATATATTCCATAACTACAGTTAATCCGTTCGGCAGTTTCTTTATGTTTATCATCTATTCCTCCGTATCTGAACAGCTATTATCCGGTAAATATGACTGCGCCGTAGCCATCTTCACCGATGCTTTAATTAATTCCGTGCTTAATCCTGCATTTATAATATGATACTAAGCATCATATCTAAATGTGTCAAGATAAAAAGCTGTCATACAACACATACGCCATTAAGACACCTGCGCCATATAACAGCTGATTACCGTTTCATATCAGTTTATCGATTCAAGCCATGCCCTTCATGCAGCCTGGCCTGCAACTTTGTTTTATATTAGTTCTGCTTTACATCCTTCATGCTGAATGATACTCTGCCCATCCTGTCGGGGCCGAGGCATACAACCTTGACCTTGTCGCCAAGGGTCAGGACATCCTCGACATGATTGATTCTCTGCTTGGATATCTTGGAAATGTGGATCATGCCTTCCTTACCCGGGGCAAACTCTACGAAAGCGCCGAAATCCTTGATGCTCACGACCTTGCCTTCATATACCTTGCCCTCTTCGAAATCGGACACGATCATCTGTATCATTCTTACGGCATTATCAATGCTTTCCTTGTCAACTCCGCATACTGATACGGCTCCGTCATCGTCAATATCAATCTTGACGCCGGTCTGCTCGATAATTGTGTTGATCGTCTTGCCTCTCTGTCCGACAACATCGCCGATCTTGGCCGGATCAATCTTAATCTGGACAATCTTCGGCGCATACGGGCTGAGCTCGGGTCTGGGCTTGGAGATAACCGGTGCCATGACATTGTCAAGGATGTAGATTCTTGCATCCCTGGTCCTGTACAATGCCTTTTCGATAATCTCCCTGGTCAGGCCATGGATCTTAATATCCATCTGGATGGCGGTTATTCCCTTGTGGGTTCCGGCAACCTTGAAGTCCATGTCCCCGAAGAAATCCTCAACGCCCTGGATATCCGTAAGAAGGACATAATCATCATCGGTTTCCCCGGTAACAAGGCCTACGGAAATTCCTGCGACCATTGCCTTAATGGGAACGCCGGCGGCCATCAGCGACAGGGTCGACGCGCATACGCTGCCCTGGGATGTCGAACCGTTGGACTCCAGCACCTCGGATACCGTACGGATTGCGTACGGGAACTCTTCCTCAGAAGGAAGTACGGGAAGCAGGGCTCTCTCAGCGAGGGCGCCGTGGCCGATTTCACGTCTTCCGGGACCTCTCGAAGGCTTTGTCTCGCCTACGGAGTATGAGGGGAAGTTGTAATGGTGCATGTAGCGCTTTGCGGTCTCATTTTCATCAATACCGTCAAGCCTTTGGATATCGGATAGCGCGCCAAGGGTGGTTACCGTAAGCACCTGGGTCTGGCCGCGGGTAAACATGCCCGAACCGTGGGTTCTCGGAAGAATGTCTATCTCGGCGGCAAGCGGACGGATCTCATCCATCCTTCTTCCGTCAGGACGCTTGCTGTCCTTGAGAATCATCTTGCGCACGGTCACCTTCTGGAACTTGTAAAGAGCATCATTGATGAACGGAATCCATTCGGGATGTTCGGTTTCATACCTTGCCGCAAGCTGGTCGGCGAATTGCCTTATGTTCTCCTCCCTCACCTGCTTGTCGTCGGTAAATACGGCTTTCTCCATGCCTTCCGGAGTGATGAAGTTAACAATGTCTTCATACATCTCCTGCGGAACCTCGAACTTGATATAATCATGCTTCGGCTTTCCGCATTCGGCAACGATCTTGTCAATGAACTCAATTATGGTCTTGTTGATTTCATGAGCGGCATATATTGCCTCGATCATTACATCCTCCGGCACCTCATTCGCGCCGGCTTCAATCATGATGACCTTTTCCCTCGTGGAAGCCACGGTAAGGGCAAGATCGGATTTTTCCCTCTGTTCAGAAGTGGGATTGAAAACAAACTGCCCGTCAATCAGCCCTACCATTGTTGCCGCAAACGGCCCGTCAAACGGTATGTCGGATATGCTTACGGCTATCGACGAGCCAATCATGGCCGTCAGCTCGGGCGAGCAGTCCTGGTCCACGCAAAGAACCAGGTTTTCAACGGTTACGTCATTCCTGTAGTCGTGCGGGAACAACGGCCTCATCGGCCTGTCAATAACCCGCGCGGCAAGAACCGCGTTTTCCGAAGGCTTTCCTTCTCTCTTTATGAAGCCCCCCGGAATCTTTCCCACCGCATATAATTTTTCATTGTACTCAACACTCAGCGGGAAGAAATCAACCCCTTCCCTGGGCTTGTCGGACGCGGTGGCTGTGGACAATACAACCGTGTCTCCATAGTGCATGAGCGCAGCTCCGTTAGCCTGTTTTGCAACTCTGTCAATGTCAACTCTCAGAGTCCTTCCGGCTAATTCCATCGTAAAACTTTTGTACATATTCTGTTTCTCCTTTTACTACTATTTTTTGGCATAATAGATAGAGCCGGAGGAACCGAAACGACTGAAAAACTCACTGATGCCGGAAATCAATGGGCTTTTCAGTAGTCTCGGGTTGTCCTCCTGAGCTCTATTCAAATATCTGCGGTATGCAGATTCTTATGGCTTATTTTCCTGCTTGAATCTACATATCGTGGATATTATATCATTATTATACCCGGTTTGCTACATATTTTTTCCTCATATGCAGCATTACATACTTATAAAAGAAGCCGCTTCGTTGCAATTGAAATCGAAACAGCTTCTTGTATGCGCCATTATTTTCTCAAATTCAAGCGATCAATCAGTTCACGATAGCTTTCGAGATTGGTTCTCTTAAGATACTCAAGCAGGCCTCTTCTCTGACCAACCATCTTAAGGAGTCCTCTTCTCGAATGATGATCCTTCTTGTTCTTCTTCAAGTGCTCATTCAGCTCGTTGATTCTCTCGGTCAACAGGGCGATCTGAACCTCCGGCGAACCCGTATCCTGCGGGTTTCTGCCGTACTGCTTGATAATTTCAGCTTTTCTTTCCTTGCTTAACATAATAAACCTCCTTTAATAATAACCGCCATATACCAAGAACAGGTCGGAGTGTCCGTATTCCGAGTATTGGCTGAACAATGTTTACAAGTAATATTAACATAGTATGCAATAATAATCAACTATAAATTATTGCCGTTATGTTAAATCCCAAAATATTTCCTTCCAAGCTCCAAATCCTTGCCCATCTGAAGCTTCAGGCCCGCAATGTCGTCAAACTTGATTTCAGGCCTTACAAATGACAAAAGCTCAACGTCAATCTCCGCACCGTACAAATCCCTTTCAAAATCATATATATATGTCTCCACGCCCTTGCCGTTGTCAGAACCCACCGTGGGCCTGTAACCGATATTGGTAATGCCCGGATAGGAAATTCCGTCAATAACGGCCCTTGAAAAATAAACGCCGCAAGGGGGAAGAAGCTTGTTTGACGGCGTAGTTATATTGGTTGTAGGCATTCCGAGGGTCCTGCCCACCTGCCGTCCGTGAAGAACCATACCGCGGATGAAGTACGGCTTTCCGAGCATCTCATTTACATCCTCCATGTTGCCCTTTTCAAGCTCGCTTCGTATGATGGAGCTGCTGATAACCGTATCCCTCCACCTGATTTTTTCGAATGCAATCACCTTAAACCCATAGAGGCTCTCCATGGACTTAAGCATGTCCACGTCGCCCCTGCGGTTTCTTCCGAACCTGAAATCATTTCCTACAACAATGACCTTCGCGTCCAGCTTTCCCACAAGAATATCCCGTATGAAATCCTCCGGCTCGATATTCTTGGTTTCCCGGGTAAACGGGTACGATATGAGCACATCAAGCCCGCTGTCATTTAACTTGTATACCTTTTCTTCCTCGGTGTAGATCAGCTTTACCTCGCTGTCGGAAAACAGGTTGTACGGGTGATACAAAAACGTAAACATCAGTGACGTATAACCTTTATCATTTAACGACACAACCTCGTCAATCAGGCGCTTGTGCCCCCGATGAAGGCCGTCGAACTTTCCCAGTGTTACCGCGGTGTTTTTAAAATTAATATCTGTTGTACCGGCTATATATTTCATGAAATCCTCCATGGCAATCGCAAACAGACAAATGCTGAAACATGTGCTGCTAAATGTTAAATTACTTAATTCTTTATAGGAACATCTTCCTTGCGCGAAATACTTTATCCTTAATCATGTAATCATATATACCGACAAAATTTCCGCGGGAGTCATACACGCGAACCCGGATATTTTCTTCCCCGTCATTATTATGCCTTTCATCCGGGATGCTTACTTCCATCCCTTTATAATGCCTTTTATCCGGCACATTCTTTGCGCTGCCGCCGCAATCACGGCCGGATACCATATCTGCACGCCCGGCTGAACCAATCGTGTGCATATAAGCGGCTCTCCGAAATTCCTCCGGATCTGTTATATGATCAATCATAAAGGTATTCCCGTTATAAACCTTCCTGTCATGCTTCCCGCTAACCGCAACCTTCGGATATGCTGAAAACAATTCATCAATCCTGACAACATGATCCTCAACGGAATTGGCTGCCGCAAGCTCTTCAACCCGGTCAAGCTTAATGGAATCCTTTATATCAAAGCTCCCAACCCTGGTGCGTACCAGGCTTTTCATGGTTCCGCCGCAGCCCAGCTTCTCCCCTATGTCATGAAGGAGCGTCCGGATATAGGTGCCCTTGCCGCAGTCAATCCTAAGCCTTGCTTCATTTTCACCGGCATTGAATTCCAAAATCTGTATATCATATATGTCCACCCACCTGGCAGCCCTTTCGACTTCTCTTCCCTGCCGGGCCAATTCATACAATCTCTTTCCGTCCATCTTAATGGCCGAATACATGGGAGGAACCTGGTTATAACCGCCAATGAAGCTTTTTGCCGCTTCGGCAATGCTTTCCACAGTAACCGGGGCTGTGTCCGTATCGGATGTTCTTATGACATTTCCGGTCATGTCCTGCGTGTCTGTGACAATGCCGAGCTTTAAGACGGCTTCATAGGTCTTGTCCTTATCAACTATTAAGTCCGCAACCTTCGTGGCCTTTCCTATGCATACCGGCAAGACCCCTTCCGCGTCCGGATCCAGGGTTCCGGTATGGCCTATTTTCTTAATGTGCAATATACCTCTCATTTTTGCGACAACATCATGAGAGGTATATCCTTTTTCCTTATATATGTTTAGAATACCGTTAATCATTCCGTTATTCACCTGACATCATACGTCTGCACAAAAGACTTCCGCATAATCTTCAGCAATGCTTGATTATACTATGCCTTAATAATCGTCAATATCCTTTATCGTTTTATTTCGCTTTGTTTCATTTTGCTTTATTTCATTTTGCTTTTTTTCATTTCGCTTTATTTAGCTTTACTTAACTGCTCCTCAATATACGGCACAACCTTTTCTATCGCCTCATTTACCGAACCTTCAAAGGTGAAGCCCGCAGCCTTGACATGACCGCCGCCGCCGAACTTATGGGCAATCGTGCTGACATCCACGATACCGTTGGACCTCATGCTGATCTTGATTGTCCCGTTGCCGTTCTCATATATGAACACGGCAACCTCGATTCCCTTTACCATGCGGAGCTGATCCACAATGCCGTCAAGGTCGGTGCTGGATACATCATAGGTTTTCATCATATCCGTTCCGATGAAGGATACCACTATCCTGCCGTCCAGAAGCAGCCGGCTGTCCACCAGGGCCTGTCCCATAATCTTCATCTGGGGGTGGGTCTTCTGGATAAACGTCTCATCAATAAGCCTGGTAAAATCAATTCCCTTGCTTATCAGGCTTCCGGCAATCTTCATGGTCTTATCGGAGGTGCTTGAATGCCTGAACATTCCCGTATCATGAACAATGCCAAGATAAAGGCTTGTGGCAATGTCCCTTGTAATCCTGTCATAACTCATCAAATCGTAAATCACTTCACAGGTTGATGAAACATCGGGAATCACATGGTTAACGTCGGCGAAATTGTCGTTCGTTATATGATGGTCAATGCATATGGTCCTTTTTGCCGATTCAAAATACCTGATGAAATCTCCAAGCCTGTCTATGCTGCTGCAGTCCAGGGATATGAAAACATCATAGGTTTCCTCATATTCGGCCGAATGCCTTATGTCATCCACCCCCGGTACAATTTTGAATTCCGAGCCGAAGGTCTCCAGGTACACGTCAACCTGTTCCATCCCCAGTTCATTCCCGTACAGTTTCAAATATTGGTACATCGCGCTGCAGGAGCCGATGCAGTCTCCATCCGGTCTTACATGCCCGGCGATTGCGACCTTTTTTGCCCCTGTCAGTTCTTTTTCAAGCACATCTAATGTAAATACACTCATGATTTCCTGTTAATTTAAACTCCTTTTCTACTCGTTATCAGACGGTTCTTCACCTTCATCATCCGGTAACTGTGAACTTACTTCATCAATAAGCTTTGAAATGTTAACGCCGTATTCAATGGAGTTATCCATTATGAATATAAGCTCCGGCGTATTTCTTAGGTTAAGGTTCCTCGCTAACTGGCTGCGCATGAAGGCTGCCGCGCTTTTCAGTCCCTGGAGAGTATCCTTCCTGGCCTGCTCATCTCCCATAACGCTTACGTAGACCTTTGCCGTTTTCAAGTCGGGAGCCACTTCCACATCGGTCACAGAGGTCATCGGACTGATTCTCGGGTCCTTGATTTCCCTGCTTATCAGAATGCTCAGCTCCTTCTTTACCTCCCCATTAATCCTGATATTTTTTATGCTGTTCTTTCTCATACACATTACCTCCTAAAGCGGGCGAGGAGTCCGGTTATCTAGGCACCTCTTCCAAAACATAGAACTCAACCTTATCGTCCTTCCTGACATCATTGAATTTATCAAAGATCAGGCCGCACTCATACCCCGCAGCCACTTCCTTGACGTCATCCTGGAATCTCTTAAGTGATGCCAGGGTACCTTCATGGATAAGCTTGTTGTCCCTGAAAATACGAACCCTGTGGTTCCTTCCGATTTTGCCGTCGGTTACATAGGATCCGGCTATGGTACCAAGGCTGGAAGCCTTGAATATCTGGCGTACCTCTGCATGACCCGTAATCCTTTCTTCGTATACGGGATCAAGCAGTCCCTTCATGGCCGCTTCTATATCATTTATCGCATCATAGATTACGCGATAGTATCTTATATCGACCTTTTCCTGTTCAGCCATTTCCTTGGCCCTTACGTCTGCTTTTACATTAAAGCCGATGATTATACCGTTGCAGGTGCTTGCAAGGATTACGTCGGATTCGTTGACAGCGCCGACACCGCCGTGAATAACTTTTACAGCAACCTCTTCGTTGCTGAGCTTTAGAACGCTCTGCTTCATGGCTTCAACGGAACCCTGTACGTCGGCCTTGATTATCAGGTTCAGTTCCTTGATATTGCCGGCCTTAATCTCAGAGAACAGGCCGTCAAGCGACAGCCTCTTCTTTGTATCGGCCAGGAGCTTTTCCTTGTTCTGCGCGATATATGCCTCGGCAATTGTCCTAGCTTCCTTCTCGGTCTCGGTGGCAACGAAAATCTCACCGACATCGGGAACGGAGTTAAGGCCAAGTATTTCTACAGGTGTAGAAGGAGTGGCTTCCTCCACCTTTCTACCCTTGTCGTCAATCATGGCGCGTACCTTGCCGTAGGATGAACCTACCGCAACATTGTCACCCACGCGCAGGGTGCCCTTCTGTACCAGTATTGTAGCCACGGGGCCCCTGCCCTTATCCAGCTCCGCCTCAATGACAAGGCCTCTTGCCTTGCGGTTCGGATTGGCCTTCAGTTCTTCAAGCTCTGCCGTAAGAAGGATCATTTCCAGGAGCTGATCCAGGCCTTCCTTGGTATGGGCGGATACGGGAACCATAATCGTATCTCCGCCCCAGTCTTCCGCAATCAGATCGTACTCGGTAAGCTCCTGCTTTACCCTTTCTATATTTGCGCTTGGCTTATCGATCTTGTTTATCGCAACAATTATCTTAACACCGGCAGCCTTGGCGTGGCTGATGGCTTCAACAGTCTGAGGCATGACACCGTCGTCGGCAGCCACTACCAGAATGGCTATATCGGTTGCCTGGGCGCCTCTCATTCTCATTGAAGTAAATGCCTCATGGCCCGGCGTGTCAAGGAACGTTATCTTCTCACCATTTATTTCAACAATATACGCACCGATATGCTGGGTTATGCCGCCCGCTTCCTTTGCGGTGACATTCGTATGCCTGATGGCATCCAGCAGAGAGGTCTTTCCGTGGTCAACATGACCCATGACACATACAACCGGAGGCCGTTTTACCAGGGTTGCCGGGTCATCTTCCTCATCCTTTAAAAGCTCTTCAATCTCGTTTACAACAACCTCTCTCTCACATATGATGTCATATTCCAGCGCTATTTCCTCAGCTTCCTCAAAGCTAATCTCCTGGTTAATGGTATATACCTTGCCTGCAAGGAAAAGCTTCTTTATTAGTGATGCCGCCGGCATCTTCATCTTGTCGGCAAGTTCCTTTATTGTCAATGTTTCAGGAAGGGTGATGACCTTGATTTCCTCTTCCTGTTCGACAACAGGCTTCGGCTTGATGAACTGGCCCTTCCTGGACGCCAGCTTGTTCATTGCAAATTCATCATCGGAATCCTGGAATATTTTGTCTTTGCTGTATTTATCCTTGTTGAGCCTGTCCCTGTTTCTCCTGTCGCTCTTTTCCGGGGCCTTCTGTTCATATGCAGGCTGGTCGTAGCTTTTCTTGTCACCCTTCTGCGCGCCTTTCTTGGCGGGCTTTCCGGCATATGCGGGCTTCTCATCTTCATCCTTCATGAAAGCGTCAAAGTCCTTCGGATGGAACGCGCTTCTTCTGTCCGTCCTTTGGTCAGCTTGCTGCTTCTGATAGAGAGCCTGGCCGCCGTGAGGCCTTTGCCCGGCGAACCTGTCCTGCGGTCCGCCCTGACGTCCTGAAGGCTGACCCGACCTTGCGGTCTGACCGGTACGGTCGCTATGCGCCTGCTGTCTTGACTGTCCATGTGAATCCGGTCTTTGTGAATGAGGCCTCTGCCTCTGTTCCGGCCTTCCCGAACCCTGCGGTCTCTGCCTGGGAGCCGTCTGACCCCTCTGGCCTGACTCGGGTTTGGTTTGGGCCGGTGCCTGACCTCCACCAGCATGATAGCTCTTCATGGTCTGCTGGGACGCGGCTGCCGGTTCAGGTTTCTTTTCCGCCTTTATCTTTACGGCAGCGGGCTCATCCGCCTTCTTTTCATCTGTTTTTTCCTTATCCTTCTTCGCTGAGGAAGCTTCCTCCGCCTTGTGTTCCATAGTTTTTTCCTGTGCTTTCTTTTTGGAAGCTTCTTCAGCCTGCTTCTGAGGCTGTTTCTTCTCAGCCGTTTCCTCCGCTTTAGGTTCCGAAGGCTTTTTGCCGGCTGCTTCCACATCCTTTTGCTCAATAGTCTTCTTTTCAGCCTGCTTCTTCGCCGCGGCTTCCTCAGTCTTCTTTTCTTTATCCATAACAGCGGCAGCTTCCTCCGCTTTCTTCTCTTTTTCCTTTATAACAGCGGCAGGCTCTTCAGCCTTCTTCTCAGCCGCCTTCTCCTTTTCCTTTACGGCAGCTTCTTTAGCCTTTTGCTCCGATGCCTTATCGGCAGCAGCTTCTTTCGCCGTCTTTTCCCGGGTCTTCTTAGCCCCGGTATCAGCTTTCTGCTCCTGGGCTTTCTTTGCCGCCGTTTCTTCAGCTTTCTTAGCCTGGGCTTTCTTAGCAGCCTCATCGGTTTTCTGTTCCTGAGGCTTGGCCTGGCTTATGGTTTCGGGCCTGATGCCTTGAGTTCCCCTTCTGCCGGGCACATTTGGCCTTTGGCCTATAGCAGGACGCACCGTTTGCACAGTTTTGGCTGCAGGAGTTTCGGAAGCTTTAACCGTCGCAGGAGCATAGTGCTCAATGACCGTCTTAACCTCATGGTCATCAAGATTGCTGCTGTGAGTCTTCTTGATTCCCATGCTTTTTTCAAGGAAGGTCACTATATCTTTATTCTCGACATTCACCTGATATTGATCACTTAATAACTTCTTCAGTTCAAACACTTTCATTTTCGCCATTCTTTACTTACCTCCGTTAATCTCACTACATCAATCTAAGTTGCTTTACAATTGCGTCCGCCAACCCCTTATCCAAAACCGCCAAAGAAGCCCGAACTTCCTTCCCGAACCAGTGCCCAAGCTCCGATTTAACTCCGAAAAATACGATTGGAACATTGTAATAGGTACACATATCGGTAAAATTCTTCTTTGTGTTGTCCGAAGCATCTTCAGCTACAATCACCAATGCCGCTTTTTTATCCTTCACCGCCTTCTCAGTTTTAAACTCTCCGCTTACTACGTTGTTGGATTTTCTTGCAATACCGATCAAACTATATATTTTTTGCGTTTCCGGACTCAAGTGAAACCAACTCCTTCTCCAAAGTATCCAGCAGCTCCTGCGGTATTTCGACCTTCAATGAGCGCTCCAGTGCTTTGGATTTTCTGGCCTTGCGGAAACACTCCGCACGACAGCAAATATACGCCCCTCTGCCGTTTTTCTTTCCTGTGGCATCAACTACGACTTCTCCCTCGGGAGTGCGCAGTATTCGTATCAATTCCTTCTTAGGCTTTGCTTCACCGCATCCGGTACATACTCTCAACGGTATTTTTTTCGGCATCAATTATCACTTCCTTAATCTCCCATCACCTGGGACTCACTCTTTATATCTATCTTGTATCCTGTTAGCTTGGCCGCCAGCCTTGCGTTCTGTCCTTCCTTGCCGATAGCCAGCGAAAGCTGATAATCCGGAACGATAACCCTTGCGCTCTTTGTTTCTTCATCAACGGTTACGGAAATAACCTTTGCAGGGCTTAACGCGTTCTCAATCAGCTTGGCAGGATCGTCACTCCAATTTATTATATCAATCTTCTCGTCACGAAGTTCATATACAATGGCATTGACTCTTGAGCCGTTAACACCGACGCAGGCGCCTACAGCGTCTACGTTCGGATTGTTGCTCCAAACCGCAATCTTGGTCCTTGAGCCCGCTTCCCTGGCTATGCCCATAATTTCAACGGTGCCGTCCTGAATCTCGGCAACCTCCGCTTCAAAAAGACGCTTGACCAACTCGGGATGGGACCTTGACACAAGAATCCGCGGACCCTTGGGAGTATCCTTAACCTCAAGAACATACAGCTTTATACGGTCCGTCGGGCGGAAAACCTCTCCCTTTACTTGTTCATTTTCGGTAAGAATGGCGTCGACCTTGCCTAAATTAATGCTGATATTGTTTCCAACATAACGCTGAACAATACCGGTTACGATGTCCCTCTCCTTGCTGCTGTACTGCTCATAAAGGACTCTTCTTTCCTCTTCACGGATCTTCTGGACAACAACCTGTTTCGCCTTCTGCGCGGCTATACGGCCGAAGTTCTTGGGTGTAATTTCTATGCGTACTTTATCACCAACATTCACATTGATATCCTTCATTCTGGCCTGCTCAAGGCTGATCTGTGAAATTGGATCGGTCACAACCTCAACGACTTCCTTCAGGGCATAAACATTTACGGCGCCGGTTTCCCTGTCAATATGAACCTTGACATTATCAGCCTTGCCAAAATTGTTCTTGCATGCAGCAACCAAGGAATTCTCGAGCGCCTCGAGCAATACCTCCTTGCTGATGTCCTTTTCTCTCTCAATCTGATTCAATGCTTCAATCAGTTCCTTGTTCGCATCCATCTTATTGTTTCTCCCTTCATATTTTAAAAATCAAAAGTCAGTTTTACCATTGCAATATCTTTTCGTGGTATTTCCATATCACCATGCTCTTTGGTCTCGATTGTCAGAGCATCAGCGTTATATCCCTTAAGAATACCGACCCATTCCTTCTTCTTGTCAATTGGTTTGTACAGCTTAACTTCCACTTCCTGACCGATGCTCTTGTCAAAATGCTTATCCTTTTTAAGCTGCCTGCCGAGTCCCGGTGAGCTTACCTCAAGAATATAGGACTCATCGATAAAATCCTTTTCGTCAAGCAGGTCGCTGAGCCTTCTGCTGACAAGCTCGCAGTCGTCAATCGTAATGCCGCCTTCCTTGTCAATGTAAGCGCGAAGGTACCAGGTACCGGCCTCCTTCACGAACTCCAGGTCATACAGCTCGAAGTTGTTCTCAGCAAGTATCGGTTCAATGAGCTTTTCGGTTTTCTTAACATATTCGTCTTTTCTTGCCATGCCAGCCATACCTCTTTCCAAAGAATAGATCGATAAATAACATCATACATAACAGATGAGTGGACTTGCGCCCACTCATCAATCAGCCTGAACATTATGCACCTTAAATATTATAACAAGCAAGTAAAAATATTGCAAGCAAAATTTCAAAATTACATAATTATTGACCTGTTACCGTTGTAGAATCCACATATGTACTAATTTGACATATATTTAAGCATTTGAATTAAGTACTCGCCTTTAATTAAATCTATTGGAATGCTGATACCTTATCACATGCCAACTTAAGTAACTCATCACCACTTATCAGCTTATCATATCCGTTAGCATAATTCTTTCCTATTTGTCCTATTAAAGGCGCAGATATAATATATCTATCGAGTTCTTTATTATATTGACCAAATTTAGATATTCGTTTCCTCATGCCACTACTTAAGGCTTTTTTTGTTAATGTAAATGACTTAATTGCTAAAGTAAAATATCCAACTAATACATACTCTTTTTTGTATGAAGCAAAAACAAGATGTGTTCTTGCTAATCCTTGTTTAGCAAATTCAATAGCCTTATGATGTAAGAAATACTCTACATCGCGATTCAATGGGCATGAAAAATTGGAGAGAATATTATTTACTCTATTCTCTCCTAACTCTTTTAACATATTATTAAGATTTACTTGGACATAACCTGTCATTTGTTCTCTCCAAATAATCTTTTAATATCATCTCCGGTTACTTCAGCACACGTTCTGCTTAACTGTACATCACTAACCTTTTTTTCTTGTGATTTTTCTAATGCATATATAAATGAACGAGCCAATTTTTTATCTTTTATATCTACATTTTTTAAAATACTCTTTGTTGCCATCTCAATATCCTCCTTAGAACACTAACAACACACATAACTACTATCACAAAAATATATATGCATTACAATCACTTATAATATTATATACTCATAAAATATAAAATAGCAACAATTTTTTCACTGAAATTTCCTTTTTCAAGCTGCTATTCACCGTTCTCATCCGGTCTCAACTGCTTCCTCGCTGCCTCCATCAGCAGGAAAAACGCCTGCCCTTCCGCCGCTATGCCGGGCTTGTCGAACATGGGCATACCGCAAACGTCACGGACGAAACCGTACTGATCGACCTTTTTATGGGCGGCTTCTCTTGCCTTGTCCGCGAATATCACATACCTGCCGTCCAGGTATCCCGCCTTTACGCCTCGATATATGGTATAGGCAAGCATCTGCGCCATATTGGTTTCAATAAAGCTGTTAGGGTCGTCAAGGACGTCAAAGAACAGCCCGTCGTCCCGCTGGAATGTCAGGCATCCGTGAAGAAGGTCCTTAAGGTAATTTATCAGGTACTCCCTTTCTTCCTTATGCTTTTCATCCAGCAGCCCTATTACCCTTGTAATTCCCGCAAGGGCCCAGCCGTTTCCTACACCCCAGAAATCCTTGCGTCCAAAGTCCTTCTTGTTGTCATCCCATATATGAGACAGCAGGCCCATCCGCTCATTATACAGGTACTTCCTAAAGCCCTTAATCTGCTTCATGGCTTCCTCTACATCCCCGTACCTGCACAGGAAAGGCGGAACCATGTAATAAGCGTCAACCCAGACCTGGTGCCTGGACCAGTCGGCGTCGAAGTGATAAAGTATGCCGTCTTCAGTCTTTGGGGCGGTATACTTTATGTAATGATACAGCTTGTCGGCGGCTTCCCTGAAATCCTTTCTTCCGGTATGCCCTGCCGCGGCTATGAGAACCTCACCGATTGCCGCCGGGTCATTTACGGATTCATTCTTCTCCATGACCGAAAGACGTCCGTCCGGCGCGCTCCTTGCCACGGCAGCCTCACACAAACGAATCACGTCATCAGTAACACCTTCAAGCTCATAAATGGCTTGGGCAGCCACACCCTGCTCCCAGGACAACCGCTGTATGCACAGCATTGCGGCCTTGACTTTTTCAATAAGGCCAGTCTGCATATTATCCATCTGAAACCTCCCGTAGATATCCGTTATTATAATTACTCAAAAAACCGGCATTTATTGTTCCTTGTTTAAAATATATTCCCTTATCCATATTATCATAACGGACGCAAACAAGCCTAACACAATACCGATAACAATATTCGCCGCGTGGCTCGGGCTTGTTCTTTTCCCAGGCTCAACAGGCTCGGACACCAGGTAAATGTTTCCCTCGGAAACCCTTACCATATCATCCCCCAGCTCCTTCGTCCCGCCGGATTCATAATATTCCCCGAGCTTTGACCTTATGCCTTTCAATTCTTCAAGGTACTCACCGTACATGGCAATATCCCTGTTTATGGCATTGATCTCTTGTTTGACTTCTATTATATCCATCTCCAACTGCGTATAATTGGGATTGATTATATCGTCGACTATAATAAAATCCGAAGTCCCGTCGGAGGTCAGTATCTCTCCCAGGACATCATCCCCGCTGAAAAATTTCGGCGTATTGCCAAGCAGCTCAACATAGCTGTTAAGCCGGCTTTCCTTGGTTTTGAGCTCCACCTTAAGAGACTGCAGCCTGACGGTATAGTAATTGATATAATGCTTCACCGCGCCCTCAGCCACCATCGCGTCTATGAAATCGATGTAGTTGTCATACAGCACATCCGCAAGCCGCCTGGCGTCCTCGGGATTGCCGGACGCGACGCTTACGGTAAAGCTGTTGTTGTCACTGCTTTTGCTTCCCGAATGGGTAACGGATATTCTTTCTCTTAACCCTTCTATGGTTACAGCCCCGGGGGCATAGCCCATGTCCGCTATGGTTTTCTGCAGTATCCGGCTGGTCGTGATCAGATCCACGTACTCCTCATTGGTGGTTATGGGCAAGGTATACTCGCCGTACTTCGTATAATATTTATCCGGCATGTTTATGGCGATGCCCATCCTTGCATGGTAAACCGGCTCAATTGCATAATAACTAATAATACCGGCAATAATGCCGGCAGCAACAGTCGTCAGTATAATAAATACCTTATTTTTCCATATGGAAATTAAAATCTCACGCAGGCTGATTTCGTCTTCATGATAATTGCTATGTGAGAATTCCCAGTTGTTAGAATTTACGTCCAAAATATACCTCCTGGTATAATCAGCTTGCAACGCAAGTATAACACAAAATCGACGGCATTACAATGAGCTGTTCCGTTCATATGCTCATGCATATTTCATCAGCATATTCGCTATGAACATTATTAAAGGTATCGTAAGCACGCACAGCAGCGTGGTTATCGCAAATATTTCCGCCGCCAGCACCGAGTTCTTGTCGTACCTGATTGTAAGCAGCGTTCCAATCGTAGTAGTCGGTGTGGATGACAGGATTATGGCAATTGTTTTTATGGTTTCATCTATCGGAAGCCATACATATATGAGCATTATTACAATCGGAATCAGCAGCAGCCTTAGGAAAACGATATAATATATTTTAAGGTTTTTTGTAAGTACCTCCATAATATTGCTCTTTGCGATTGTAGCTCCCGCAATCAGCATGCCGAAGGGCGTATAAATGCTTCCGATGTAGTCAAGCGACCGGTTTATGACATTTGGCAGCTTTATCTGTAATATAAAGAATATCAAGCCAAGAAAAATAGCTATTAACGCCGGGGATTTCAGCCTTGCGGCGACATCCCCAAGCCTGATTTTTTTGTTGCCTGATATCATTATTACACCGTGGGTATACATGAATATGTTGAAGGTCATGACATATGCCGTAACGTAAAATACACCCACATTTCCAAATATGCCGTGTATCAGGGGCATGCCCAAAAGCCCCATGTTCGAATAGCTGCTGGTTAAGCGCTCCACTTCCGCGTCATGATTTATTTCATACGTTACCGTCCTAGTTCCGCCTGTTACAACAACCTTCCTTCTCTTCCTTCTTATAAAGATATAGGATATGGTGATTGCGATTATATGGGTGGTAAAAGCAAGCAGCAGCGATATAAGCAAGCCCTTCAGCAGGCCGGAATCGAATTCCATCTGGAAGGAATTAAAAATCAGGACCGGCTGCATAACTGTCAGCAAAATGTTGGTCAGCTTCTTATTGGTGGCATCATCAATCAAGCCGGCCTTACAGCATATGATACCGACAGTTATAACAATAAATAATGATAGGGTTTGCTCAATTAGTATGCTCAAAGTCGACATTAATATTCTCCACTCTCTATAATCGCAGTAGAAATCGCGTTGCTTAGCATCTCAAATACATACGCGTCCTTCCTTAGATGAACATGAACCGGAATGGCTTTTTCCGTAGCATTCAGGAACACCAGCACAATGCTTCCGTCCGGATTCTTAACGGCAGTCACATCAAGGTCCTTTGTATATTTTGAAAAACCGATTCTTTTTGCGCCTTTCTTGATGTACCTGCTGAAATGCCCGATATAGTCATAAGACAGCTTCACATATAACTCATCCCTGCTGACATCGGCCATTATCGGCGCTTCACAGTAATTCTTCACATGATTAGGGCCTCCCCTGTCGTCCAAAAGTATGTTCCAATCTATAAAGCCCGTCATGCCCGCATTGAGGTTTCCGATTATGTCGTGGGCATACATCTGCGCATTACGAAGCTGGTTGTCACCAAAGCGGCTGTATTCAACGCAGCCTTCTGAGAATATCAGCTGCTTGCCAGGGAAAAGCTCACGGACAATGTTTACCGCCTCAAAATGATCCCCGGTATACCAATGAAACGCAATACCGTCGATCATCTTGTCGGTATCATTATCAATAACCGCGCACGCCCTGTTGACCAGCCTCTCTTTATTATGATCCCAGATATTAATCTTTACATTGGATAAACCTTGTTCTACAAGTGTAGGATAAAGATGATCCCGCAGGAAAGTCTTCTCCTCTTCTGCCGAAAACAAACAAGAATCCCATACCTGTGTCGCCATTGGCTCATTCTGTATCGTTATACGGGATACATTAAGGCCCCGTTTTTCATACTCCTTGATATAACGGGCGATGTATTTCGCCCAGAGGCTGTAATACTTCGGCTTAAGCTGCCCCCCGTTTTTCCTGTCCCGGTTCGTCTTCATGAACGCCGGTGGCGACCATGGGGACAACATAATGTCAATGGGCTCTCCCATGGTTTCCTGGGCTGCTTTTATCATCGGTATGATATATCTGTCATCCCTTTCAAGGGAAAATGACTCAAGCTCCGGATCCTCCGGATTGCTCATGGCCTCATACATATCAAGCGAAAAATCACAGCTGTCGATATGAGTACGGGTCATGCTGTAACGGTTGCCCCTCTTGCTGAAGTAAAGATCCAATACCTTTTTCCTGTTTTCTTCGCCAAGCCTTGAAAACACATATCCGGCAGCTTCCGTTATGGCGCCGCCAAAACCCATGATTGTCTGATACTCAAACTGCGGATAGACATTTACCACATAATTCTCTCCGCGGCTTTCCGGCCTGATTACATTAAGGATGAGATCCTTCTTGCCGTTCATATACCTGGTTGTTATAAGCTTCAAAATACCATCTCCATTCATCCTATGCATATCAAAAATAGATAGGTTAAGCCCGTATAGTATATAAACTTAACCTATCCTTTATAATAATATTCATTTATATATTCTCTGCCGCTTCCCGGGGTTTAAACCAGTATTCTTTTATAAGTACAACAACCACCGCCATCATGCCTCCAAGCAATGCGCCTATTACAGCATTCCTGGCATTATGCGGGCTTGTCTTGCGGCTTGGCTCAATCGGCTCGGAGGGAAGATATATATTGGTATCCGTAGGGCTTACCAGTTCGGCAAGTATCGGGCTTAAGTCCCCGGTTTCCCTGCAGCTGTCCAACAACTCCTTTAGCTCATTCAGTTCCGCCAATTGCTCGTTATACAAGCTTATACTGTTTTCTATATTGTTTATGTTCTGCTTGTTCTCAATAATATCATTCTCTATTTTGGTATAGTTGGGGTTTATAATCCTGTCAAAAATCAGATAGTCACTGATATTATCGCTTTCGTTAAGTTCCTGTATGGCTTCCTTCTGACTGATTGTCTGGGGTGTGGCGGCAAGAAGCTCTTCATTTTTAGCCAGGATTTCCTTCGCTGACGCCAATGACACCTCACCGGCCTGCAGTGCCACGCTGAGCTTGTTGATATAATAATTCAAAGCCCCTTCAATAATTAATGCGTCCAAAAAATCAATAAAATTATTATAAAGGGTTTTCGCAAGCTTCTTCGCTTCGGCAGGATTATCTGCGGCTACATTTACGAAGAAGGTATTCTGTGATCCGTTTGTCTTGGTATCGGATGCTTCAATTTGAATTCTTTCGCGGATGGTCTCTATGGCAATATTCTCATCATATCCCATATCCTCTATGGTCTTACGAATTACATCGTTGCTTGTTATAAGATCAATATACTGTTCGTTTGTTGTTATGGGCAATGCATAATTTCCATATTTTGTCGTGTATGATTCGGGCATGTTTATGATGATTCTCAGCCTTGAATGATATACCGGAGTTATGAATAGCGCGCTTGCCAGTCCGGTAAGTATGGCAGCTATCAAGATAATACAGACGATTACCACTTTCTTTTTCCATAGAACCATGAACAACTCACGCAGATCGATCTCATCCTCAACCATGTGTCCGCTTTGGTGTTTTTCATCCATTGTACAATTATCCTCCTAGAATCTCTTCACGTGAATAATCATACTAATAGTATACTAATGTAAAGCCGAATAATCAACAAAAATATTCACTCTTTCTTATGCTTCGACAGTCCTATGAAGAAAAACACTACCAGTATTCCAAGCAATCCGCCCAAGCTATCTATGAGCACATCACCGGCTTGTCCGCTTCTTCCGGGGACATAAAGCTGATGGATCTCATCTGAGACCGCGTATAGAACGCATATCCCAAGCGAAATGAAAAAAGTTATTGCTTTGGGCATCTTATAATTATTCAGCGCAATGGCAGCCAATATTCCAAGAATGAAATACTCGGAAAAATGGGCGCATTTTCTTATGATATGCTCTAAAATCCCGGAATCCACCCTGATAAAGCGGGCTATTATTTCCGTCAAACCGAAACTAAGCCTGCCGGAATCCTCAGCAGGCTGATGTGACAGGATAAATATAACAATCATCCATAAAAGTACAAATATCCATGAAAGTATCTTTCTTTTCATATCTAGTCTCTCTGGTATAAATCTCTTGTATATACTTTATCCAGAACATCCCGCAAGTCATCGGACATCCGGTTGGCTATAATAACATCGCTGAGTTTCTTAAACACATCCAAATCCCTGATTACCCTGGAATTAAAGAAACTGTCTTCTTTCATCGCAGGCTCATATACAATCACTTCTATGCCTTTGGCCTTAATTCTCTTCATGACTCCCTGCACCGAGGATTCCCTGAAATTATCCGAATTGGTTTTCATCGTGAGGCGGTATACGCCTACAGTTTTGGGATTTTTCTTTATTATCATCTCTGCAATATGGTCTTTTCTGGTTCGGTTTGCATCAACAATAGCCTGGATTATATTGTTCGGAACATCGGCGTAATTGGCAAGAAGCTGCTTCGTATCTTTTGGCAGGCAGTATCCGCCGTATCCGAAGGACGGATTGTTATAATGGTTCCCTATCCTCGGATCCAGGCAAACCCCTTCAATAATCTGCCTCGTGTCAAGGCCCCTTACCTCCGCATATGTATCCAGTTCATTGAAGAACGCAATACGCAGGGCAAGATATGTATTGGCAAAGAGCTTGATGGCTTCCGCTTCCGTAGGATTCGTATACAGTACCGGTACATCCTTCTTTATGGCCCCTTCAATCAGCAGGCTGGCGAACACCTCAGCCCGCCTGGACTTCTCTCCCACGATAATCCTCGAAGGATACAAGTTATCATATAAAGCCTTGCCTTCCCTAAGAAACTCCGGAGAGAATATGATATTGTCCGTCTCGAACATGTTCCTGACCTTCTCCGTATAGCCAACCGGTACGGTAGACTTTATAACCATGACAGCGTCCGGATTAATGGAAAGGACATTGGCAATGACCGCCTCCACTGTCCTTGTATTGAAATAATTCTTCTCAGGATCATAGTTGGTCGGTGTGGCAATGATGACATACTCGGCATCCTTGTATGCCGTATAGTTGTCGGTTGTGGCTGTGAGATTTAATTCCTTTTTTGCCAGGTAATCCTCAAGCTCCTTGTCAACTATCGGAGACTGACGATTATTAATCATATCCACCTTTTCTTGAAGGATATCCACGACGAAAACTTCATTATGCTGAGCAAGCAATACTGCATTAGACAAGCCGACATATCCGGCTCCTGCGACGGTGATTTTCACTAATACGCATCTCCTTTTATCTTAAATAATAATAGCATTGAACATATAGTAATTATGGTATATTATTCCATATAATATCTACTTTTTATATCTAAAACAAATTTTATGTCTAGCCATTACATAATAAATATAGTATACTTAATATAAAAAATCAAACAAACTAAATAAAAATGAAATAATTATGTGGGGAGATTGTAATGGTAAAGGATAAATTTCTTATAAAGATTCGCAACAGTTTTATAATACAACTATTAATTTGCTTTATATTATGTAGCATAGTAATCGGTACTTTTCTGATAGTAAATAAATATATTAATCAAAAAAACAGCAGAAAATACACGCTGATAGAAGATGTAAAATTTATCAATTTAATTGAAAAAATCTATACCGATAACAAAAATGTTAATATCGAAGGCTATGCTTTTTTATTAGAGCAAGATTCAAAAAATGCTTCTATTTCTATATTTTTACATAATCCAAATAGGAATAAAGATATATGGCTTAATACTGAAACAGTCTCCAGGTCTGATGTTCAAAAACTTTTTTATAGTGACTTTAACTATGAAAATACTGGTTTTATTGCTTCGATTAATAAGAAAAAACTCAATATGAATGATGTTTATGAAATAATTATTAATATAGATTTAGTTGATGATAATGGAATGAAATATAGAAAAACATTTTCATCATCTAGATACATTTATAAAGGAGAATTATTATCATATAATCCTTTAAATATTGATTATCCTAATAAAAATATATCATCAAACCTGCTTCGTGAAGTATTTGATAAGGGTAAATTGTACTTTTGTAATAAGGCAATTGGATTGTATATATATGAATACCAAAACAAGATGTATTGGGTTGCAACAAAGGACTTTATGTTTAGTTCTGATGGCAAAACATATATTCCTTATCAATTATGGACACACCAAATTGAAAAATTACCGGAACACAGAATTCAATATGGTTTTGACAATTTAGATTTTTATTTTGAGGATAACGAAATTATAACGGAGAACACCGATCCATACCGCGTTGCTGTACAAGATATCCCTAACAAATATTATATAACCTATATTAAAACCGGAGTTTATGATAATTACGAAAAGAAATGGCTATGGAACAAGCTTATAAATATTGATAATTAAGAAATAAACACCGGAATTAATCCGGTGTTTACTATTTAGCAGCTAATTTACTATAAAATTTTTATTGACACCTATAACGGTTAGAGCAATTAACTTATCTAAAGCTTTTTCACTTTTATACATAGTATCTATAAGTAATTTAATATCATCATCTACTTGAAGAAAAGCTTTATTTTCTTCATAGTACTTCTTAATAAAAGATCTAACATTAGGATTAGTATCATACCAAAAATCATATGGGTTCATTTGATTTATGCTTACTTTAGATTTTCCTATTCTTAATTTATATAATATTTTGCTTTTCCCTCTTGATATTGCCCTTCGCCCCTTTGTTATAATGAAATTCTTCTTGTCGATTATATTACCTGTCCAAACCACTCTGCTTGAAGGTATATTTAATGCATGAGGATATTTCCTTCGAATCCATTCTACATATAATCTATGATTTATACGATATGCTAATGGTAGTTTAAAACAAAGTGTTAAGAAGTCAACATCAATAAATGGCGAAACGGCATAAGTATAATTCTTTCGTATAAAATGTGAACTTAAACATCCAAGAAATCCTCTTGTATACATGTTAAATAACTCATTATTTTCATAGTGGAAATTTACATTTTTTTCACAAAACGTTAAGTCTAATGTGTTTGAATTTCTCTTTGAATTAAAATCTGGTGGTAATAATTCGGCAGTTTTATTAAAACTTCCTATGACAACATCTCCTAATTGACCCGTATGTTCTAACCCAAATTTATTAAAATTAATATTACTAAGAAGTCTTTCTCCACCAGTTATTGCACAATAATAACCTGCTCCACCATTCATTTTAATAATTCTATCAATATCAAAAATAATTGCTGCATCATCCAATTGCATATGTATATAATTATTCTGCAATTCTTTGGAAATAAGGCTGGCGTATTTGTTTTCATCTGATTTCCACTGGGAGTAAGAAATATTTGTTACATTTTTATATCCCATGTCTTTTGCGACTACATTAACCATTCGTGAATCAAAACCTGCACTAATATCTGCTAAATGATGTTCAAAACCATATTCCAAGTCCTTGTCAAAACATCTTTTAACGGCATGTCTAAATTCTTCATCTATCATATTAATTGCATCATCAAATGAACACTCAATTTTATTTGTATTACATAATTTATAATAAAATATAATATCAATAGAACCATTTTTATATATAGCTACCTGCCCTGGTAGTATTCTACTTATGCCATTGACAAATGTAGTATTATCAATCATATAACCATAGGTTAACATATGTTTTATGGCAACTGGATTTATTTCATATTGTATTTTATTAATCTTTAGAAAATCAATTATGTAAGAAAAGTCAGAAGCAGTTATTAAGTAATTTTCATTTTCAAAAAAATAAGCTGATCTGTCACCAGTTTGATTAGCATATGATAATATAATATCTTTAGATCTATCATATAAAATACCACTAAATGGACCACGAAACTCATGCATATATGTAGATCCATTTGTTTCATACATTTTTATAATTAATTCATATGTTGAAATCGCTTTATACTTTTTCTTTAATTCAGATAAATTTAGTAATACTCCATCAAGTATTACCATATATCTTTCATTTGATTCAAAAACCTTATCATGATAAAATCTTCCATCGGTTTCCCTGATAATAATAATATCATTTGATTTTATTTCAAAATCATTAAAACACTCTAAATTTCCTTCTATATTTTTCTTGTTTTTAATTAAAATCCATCCATTCATCATATTGCTCCTCTCAATTACCTGTATATAATATTATCGTTTTTGTAAAAAGCGTGACTTCAATTTATTTGTATAAGAGTTTATTATTTGGAATACAAATTCATTTCTTATAACATATAAAATACCAAAATAAGAACATGAAGATAATATTACAGAAAAAGCCATCCTATATACTAAATTCTTAGTTATGTAACTGATACTCATACAAATAAGTACTATTGATATACTGCTTATTACATATTCAAAAATATTCCTAACTTTAATATTTCCTTTTAGATATTTTTGTGCTAAAAATATTTGAACAACTGTAACTGTAAATTCAGCTATTAGTGTCCCTACAGCAGCACCATTTTGCTTGTATTTAGGTATAAGAATAAAATTAAAAGTAAAGTTTACTATTGAACCTATAATTGTTGATAGTAATGTCAGTTTTTCCTTTCCATGTGAAACTAAAATTTGAATTCCAATCAAATTACTAAGTCCAATTGCAAAAACAATTGGGCTCAAAATTCTAATAGTTGTTATTGCATCATAATAATTTACACCGGCAAAAAATAAAATAATTGAGTCCGATAACATAATTAAACCAATAACTATTGGCATAGAAATCATTACTATAAAGTCAAAGGCCGTTTTAATCAGCTTATTTATCTCATCTTGATTATTTGTTTGAATATAAAATGACATTCTGGGAAGCAATACGGTTCCTAAAGAGGTTATTATTGAAAGTATAATTTTAACAATTTTATTGGCGGCTGTATATAACCCAACATATTTGTCTCCTGAGATTAACCCAAGCATTACCTTATCAAGATTAACATATATACTAACAGATAAACTCATACCAAACAGTATTATTATAGATTTAACATGTCTTTTTAGATTATAATTCTTATATTTTTTAAATAATGAAATATATCTATTAGCATATATAAAATTATATAGATATCCTAATGATACGGCCAAAACCAGAATGACACCATAAACAATATAATCATTTTCATTCTTTACAAAGAGGAAAACTAGCAATAATGTGAATAATCTTACCAAAATATTCCTTATAGTTATTAGACGGTATTCTTCAGTCGCTTGGTAAAACCATTCTATACCTATATTTGTTGATATGATATTAACGCTCATAATAATTAAAAGATTTTTATAAATGTAAAATGATTTAAATGAGAATAAAGAAATAAACAATATTATATAAGATAATACTATTAGCGGGAAATTAATTAATAGTATTTCCTGGACTGTTTTTGATAGTTTGTCTTTATTGTTTCTATACTTTGCACATTCCCTTACAGCATAAGTTGGTATACCGGCCTGTGATAATAGTATAAAATATTGGATTACTGATAAAGAAAATTCTACTTTACCAATACCTTCTGCAAGCAAAATCCTTGCAACATAGGGAAATGTTATGATTGGAAAAATTATATTTGATACTTTAAGTAGGGAATTATATAAAAAGTTCTTCTTTAATGATTTTTGCTTCATAGTATTTTTCTCATTTCTTACTATATATTAAAAAAAGAATTTAAACTTTTAATGGCTCTTAAATAATTACATGCAAATTTATCTACAGTGCAATGATTCATATAAAATAAAATGTTTTCATTTATATAGCTTTCCTTTTCTTCATTAGACAAACTAAATGCCTTTATTATAGTATCATAAAGAGATTCTTTATCACCATTCTTAAATAACATAACGCCTTTTGTCTGCTTTGCTATATCCAAATTACCTCCAGTGTCTGATGTGACAATAATCTTCCCTAATGATAGTGCTTCAATAATAATAAGGTCAAAATACGTACTTCTATTTGGAATTACAACCACATCTGAGGCATTAACTAAGTTATAAGTATCATTTATATATCCCATTTCGATCCAATTATTACTAATTGGTGATGGTAATAAGTTATTAGCACCGGCACATACCACTTTGATATTATTTTCTTCTAAGCGATGTACTAAACTTGTAAGTAAATCATAACCTTTTATATAATTATGTCTACCAATATAACATAACATTTTATCTGAAATGGAAATATTTAATTTATTTCTATACTGCTCAACCGATATATCTGGTTGTTTCATTGGAACACCAGTATAAACATATCTAATAGGTTTATTATTTATATGTTTACTAAATCCAGGAAAATAATTGTATATTTTCATGGCTCCTTCACTTGGGAAAATAAATCCATTACTTTTTTTATATCCATATTGCTCAATATACTTATATAAAAGTTTTAGAAAAAAAAATCTCCATTTAGTTTTTGATCTTAGTATAATAGGTGTGACTGATTCATCAGCCAACGGCTGTGGCCTATGTGAGGTTAAAATTATTTTGCCTTTATATCTAATAAATTTCCTTAAGTAAAATACATCTTCATTACTATGAACATGTATAATTTTGAATTTATGAATATTTTTATTTACCTTTCTATAGCAAATAAATCCTTTTATAAAAATGTAAATAATTGATTTTAATTCTTCAATTAAAGGATTTGATGTTTTTCGAGGTAAATTAAAGTTTATATCATTATTAGTAATTGAAAAAAAGGGTATATCTATTCCAATTTCTTTAAATCCAATAAAAAGGTTATATAAGTATCCTCTTGGACCACCTTGGTTTTCTCCAATACCTGAATAGTTAAATATTGCAAAATCTATCATAATAACCCCCGATTGTATAAATCATTCTCATTAAATAATTGTATATTTTTATTTTTAGCAACCTTTTCAGCTAATGTTATTATAAACCAGAATTGCATATACCAAAGAATGTAGCTTGGAGAATACATCATAAGCAGAATAAGTGATGATATAGTTATAGGTTTTATTTTGCAATTTTGCTTATCTGCTATCTTTGAAAATATTCCCAACACCATAGGGGCTATCCAAAAACCAAAAAAGCTAAAATTTGCTAACATTTCATCAAAAATTGAAGTTGTCATCCAATTTTGAGCACTGTATTTATATGAAGCACCAATTAATGCTGAAGTTAAGTATGTATTATATCCTATAACCGGAACATCCAAAAATTGAAGTGGAAATAAAGCTCCTATTTGAGTTATAATACTCTGACCCGGATAATCTAAAATTTTTATAGAATTAGGATTTAATAATGAATATATTACTAATTTAGTTGTATCATCTCGGAAAAAATCAATTCTTAAAGTAGTATATAATGAATCAAATCCTGAATATCCTCTATAAAATACTTTTATATAAATACTATAAGATACAATTCCAACAGCTGAAATTATGGCTAAAATAAAAATCCATTTTCTTTTTGAGAGTTTTACGTTAATAAATAGATAAGATATAATTGCAAGTATCATAAAAAATAGTATTGACCTTTTGCCCTGAGTACATATTGTCATAAAAATAAATAGAGGAATAATTATTTTTGTAATTATACTTCTTTTCTTTCCTAAAATATAAATAATCCCTGATATAATACTAATATACGATAATCGTTCTATTGTAAAATAATATTTCTGTCCCTCTATTATAATACCTTTATTTCTCCAGTCATAAGTCCATAGTATTTCTTTAGATATAGGAAAAATTAATACTAACAATACTGTTATTATAGAAGCAAATAGTAATAAGAAATCAACATATCTATTATAGTTTTTCGTATTATAATCCAAATCAGTGGTACTGCTTAATTCCTTTACTTTATTTATGGCTTTTTTACTGTCCACTAATAAATATATCTTACCTTTTTTATTAATTCTTATATTACCAATAAGTAACATTATCAGTTGTGATAATAATACATAAGTTGCATATATAAATCTTGTTGCTGTATCATTATAAGATAATATAAAACCATAATACTTTGTATTATAAGTAGGATACCCAATTAAATAATCAAGTATAATAGGTAAAACAAATATAAAGCAGAATAATAAATGAATAAAGTATATAGATTTACTCATCCATATTAATCGTCTAATTGATTTAACTATTAATATAAATGATATAAAAACTACTAATATCTCGTACGTTTTTAGCATAAGTAATACCTCAACATTTTAAATGTTTTGTATCATAGTAAAGAAATTCCTTCTTAATATATCTGAATTTAAATTCATTTCAAAAAAACTTAACGCATTTTTTTGCATATGCCTTTTTTCTTCATCAGACAAATTTATTAATTCCAATATGGATTCCTTAATTTCTTTAATTGTTGGATTGGAAGATATAAGTATTCCAAAATCATTATTTACTATCTCTGAGTTTCCACCAACATCTGTTGCAATAATAGGTATGCCATATGACATGGCTTCCATTATTGAAACTGGAATACCTTCGGATTTACTTACATTAATAAAAATATCAACATTATTACTTATATAGTATTTATGAATTTCGGCATTATCTATTGATCCTGTAAGCTTAACAGTAAGGTTATGATTTTTTTTATTTTTTACCATATCTCTAATATAATTCATTTCACTTCCATCACCAAAATGCACCCATTCTATTGGGATATCTCTTATATCATCCAGGGTCATAAAAATTAAATCCACTCTCTTAATTGGAATCATGTTTGAACATGATACTATCCTAAGGCATCCATCTTTTGAAAAATGACTAATCCCATTAAATATCTTTTTTGTGCCTAAATATCTTACCTCTGTATTATTAAGGGATAAGCCCAGAGGTTTAGCGATGTTTTCCTTAAAACTATTATACACATTATAGCTAATAAAACAAACTCTATCTAAGTTATTATGATATTGCTTACGAAATAACACATTTATATATTTATTCTTTATCGGATCAATTTCAAAAGAATGTGCTAGAGTTACAGTTTTAGCGAACTTATATTTTAGCTTTAATTCTGATACAGCATATGCTGTTGCATAGTACCATGCAGAATAAAATATCCAACTTGCAGACTCATCATATGATAGTTTTAACTTCTTAAATTTTATTTTTACTAGCTTTTCAAATGCTATAAAAAACAAAAAGCGTTTTATATATTCAATCGAAAATGCTTTATTCTTTATACTATCACATAATTCATATATTTTTTTCTTTTCTAGTATTTTATATAGTGATAAGAAAACATATTTTAAAATATTATTATTATAGTAATACAATATTTCTACATTATCTAATTCTTTAATACTTTTTTCAACTTCACCATTATAAGGGCATATAACAACAACTCTTTTAAAAATATTAGATGCGTATTTTATATCATTAATAAAAAAAGTATGTGTATTGTGAGAAATCATAAGAATATTTTCTCTCATATATCCTCCAATAATTAATATAAATAAACAAATTTTAGGTTCAATTCTATTGTTTTACTATTTCATTATAAATATTGATATATATTTGCGCGATTTGGTTCCAATCAAATTTGTCGCACATTTCTATGCAATTCTCTGATATCGCCTCATAATTACTTATTATATTTACAATTTTATTAGCTATCTCCTCTTCGTCATAGCAATTAATAATACCATATCCAACTTTTCCTTCATCAAAATGCTCATCAAAACCTTGTCCTTTTGTATAAATAACAGGAAGTCCTTGACTCATAGCCTCAGCATAGACTAATCCGAAAGTTTCCGTTATAGAAGGCATAACAAAAATATCATTTTCTCTATATATATTGATTAATTCTTCTTTTTTTACAGGTTGAAAATAGATTAGATATGGTAAATCTTTTATTCTATCATAAATTTTCTTATCTTGTATTTTCCCTACAATTGTAAATTTTATATCATATCCTCTTTTTTTTAATATTTCTATAGCCCTAACAGATGATAATATATTTTTCCTTTTATTTATTGCTCCCACGTATAATATTTTTAATTTATTCTCTTTAGTTAAATGCTTTTTTTGACCTTTATTTTTTAGCCAAAAGCTATCAATTCCATTTGGTATTATAATTGATTTATTATATACTTTTTCTCTTAATGACTCTGGTACATATCTATTTATTAGTACGTTCCTATATGGTTTTGAAAGAAAAACTACTCTATCAGCTTTTTTTAATATCTCAATGCCAGTACATCTTAAGTGGATCATGTTTTTAAAAAAAACATTTATATCAGTGTCTCTCACAGCAACAATATATGGAAGATTGAATCTCTGCTTTATTTTCCATGGAATATATCCGTTAGAAAATAATGAATGGGCATGTAAGCATTTAACATCATTTAACTCTATCAGTTCCTGAAAATTATAATATATTTTTCTCTGCTTAATATGAAATGCAAATCTATCAATATTATTATAGCAATAAGACATTATTACATTAGTAGCATCATTATACTTGCATTCATCTCTAGGAACATATTTTTTTGCTAATGGAACATATGATATGGATTCTATTTGGTTTTCTAATAAAGCATCTTGCAAACACTTATGTACAGATGAACTAAAATAATACGAATTTATATTTAATATTTTCATTATCAACCCCTACTATCATTTATTATCTTGTACTATCCGCTTTTTCCCAAAAAGGTTTAGCCTTACCAGTCAGAATATTATAGACCCCTACCCATTGAGCTAATACCGTAACAACATAGTAAAAAACTAGTGTTATTATTTTGTTTTTTGATTTTGTTATAATTTTTATAAAAGGTTGATTGTAAAATCAAATTGAACAACTAAATAAAAGAGATCCATGTCGGATT
>ENA-UPAD01000206-UPAD01000206.1-bioreactor-metagenome-genome-assembly--contig:-NODE-206-length-91267-cov-622.984574_pt1 | contig 91267 bp, 73 predicted proteins | sample MGYA00238179_ERZ772710 | MGnify/ENA primary metagenome ERZ772710 (study PRJEB29004, sample SAMN07631245) | bioreactor metagenome | isolation source: Switchgrass digestor | place: USA: Dartmouth...
CAACAATAAAACTCAAAAAAAGGCAATTGCATAACAAGACTATTACCTTAGCCTGTTGCTACAATTTATATGCATGTAAAGATCAGGCTGTAATGCCCTGTTTATTCTTGACGAGGAGGGTCTCAAATGGAATATCCTCCGGCTGAATCAGTTGCGGTAAAAAAACGGGAACGATTTTCTTCAATTCGGTCGGGCAAGCGCAGGAAGACACTGGCGCTTCTCTCTATGGTTGCTCCCGCGGCAATCTGGCTTTTTTTGCTGCGATATCTCCCGATGGGCGGCATAATCCTTGCGTTTAAAAATTACAAGGTTTATCCCAGCAATCCGACTTTTGTCAATAACCTGATCCACAGCAAGTGGACCGGGTTTGATAACTTCAAATTTCTCTTTATGACTGATGACGCGTGGATTATGATACGCAACACCCTTGCATATAACATGACATTCATTATTCTGGGACTCGTCATCCCCGTCACGTTCGCGATAATGATGAATGAACTTACCAAGAAGTATGTGGCGAAGATGTACCAGACAATGATGTTTTTTCCATACTTCCTTTCGTGGGTCGTTGTGAGCTATTTTCTCAATGCCTTTATCGATCCCCAGTACGGGCTTATTCCCATGGCTCAGAAAGCGGCCGGCGAGGCCGTGACATCATGGTACACAACAACTAAGCCCTGGCCATATATCCTGGTATTTGCAAAGCTCTGGAAAGATGTAGGCTATTCCACGGTACTTTACCTTGCGGCGATTACAGGGATCGATCCTACATATTACGAAGCGGCGGCAATAGACGGCGCAAGCAAATGGCAGCAGATAATTCACATCACCCTGCCCAGCCTGCGCACCATGATAGCTATACTTTTCATTATCAATATCGGTAAGATATTCAACGCCGATTTCGGTCTATTCTACTCGGTACCGATGCAGAACGGCGCGTTGTTCCCGGTCACACAGGTCATTGACACATATATATACCGTGCCCTGATGAACACCGGAAACATCGGCCAGAGTACGGCTGCAGGCCTTTTCCAGAGTGTGGTCGGATTCTTCTGCATCCTCGGGGCAAACGCCGTCGTAAAGAAAATCGATTCAGACAGCTCACTGTTTTAAAGGGGGGAGAACCTATGACCATGAAAAAGCATTACAGTTTCAACACAGCCAGTATAGAAAGCAGAATCATAATGCACATTATTCTGTTCGCTTTCTCGGTGTGCTGTATAATCCCCTTTATTTTCGTCATCATTATTTCGTTCTCCTCCGAAGCATCCATAAAGGAAATAGGTTATTCCTTTATCCCCCTGGAATGGAGCACATCCACCTATTCCTATGCGTTCGAAAAACTGCCGCAGATCTGGCGCTCGTTCTTAAACAGCATTTACATAACCGCAGTCGGAACGATTCTCAGCACAGCGATGTGCGCTCTTTACGCCTATGCGCTGTATCGTCCGGATTTTAAGTACAGAAAGTTTTTTACGTTCTTCAGTTTCTTCACCATGATTTTCAGCGGCGGCCTGGTGCCGACCTATATGATTTCGAAACAGGTCCTTCACCTGAGCGAAAATTACGCGGCGCTCATTGTCCCGCTCTTGGTAAGCCCGTTCAATATAATCGTCATGCGCACTTTCTTCAAGACCTCGGTGCCTCTCGAACTCATCGAAGCGGCAACGATTGACGGCAGCGGCGAATATTCAACGCTTTGCCGGGTGGTGCTTCCCATTGCAAAACCGGGCATCGCTACCATTGCGCTTCTGAACGCTCTCGCATATTGGAACGACTGGTTCCAGGCACTGCTGTATATCAGGCAGAATAAGGCACTGCAGCCGCTGCAGGCGCTTCTGATGGAGCTTCAGAACAATGTTGATTACCTGAACCGAATGGCCGGACAAATGGGAACTGCCGCGATTATGGAATCTATGCGCGCGCCGACCCATACTCTCCGCATGGCCCTGGTTGTTCTCATCGTTGTACCCATTGCCTGCGCATATCCTTTCTTTCAGCGTTATATCGTCGCCGGTCTCACGATCGGATCTGTCAAGGGCTGATACAGCTTAAGGCTGATTGGCATAAAACCAAGTAAAAAGGAGGAAAAGTAAATGAAAAGAATCCTGTCATTACTGATTGCTCTTGTAATGGTACTCACTTTCTGCGCCTGCGGCAACACTGAGAAACCCGCTGCAGATTCATCCGGAACAACCGGCAATACATCCGGAACGAACAACAATGCTAATACTGCCGGGACTCAGACTGCCTCTGGAAACACCCTGGAGCCCGTCACCCTGAAAATGTGGTTCCATGGCAGCACTGTCACCCCTGAAGCATCGGAAAAGGTAATGGCGGAGCTCAACGCTTACCTGAAAGACAAGATCAATGTCACCCTCGTTCCTATCTGGGGCACATGGGGCGACTTTGATCAAAGCGTCGTCACAGCTCTTGCGGGCGGCGATGATGTGGACATTTACTTCACCTGCAACTGGTCCGCAAACGAGTATAACAAGTATGCCCGCGACGGCTACTGGGTAAAGCTTGACGACCTGCTTCCCAAGTATGCTCCCGAACTGCTCAATATTATTCCCGAGGGTATCTGGGAATGCGCAAAGACCAACGGCAGCGAAGGCATGGGTATCTATGCCGTTCCGGGTCTGAAAGATACCGCGACCCAGAACTGCTGGGATGTAAACGGCACCCTCCTCGCAGAACTTGGCTATGATGTGGACGCTGTCTGCGCAAAAGGTCTTGACTATTACTCCGACGAGTTTGAAGAAATGCTCCGCAAAGCAAAAGAAGCTAAAGGGGCTGACTTCTATCCGTTGCTCATCGAACCGGCTGTCCTTGAAAGGATGGTAACCCATTCTTCCATCATCACCGGCGACCTCAGCGGCGGAAACGTTCTCTCCTTCTACTATGACGCAGAGCATCCGTCCAAGGACCTTGGCAATAAAATCGTTAACAAGTATGCCACCGAGGAATTTAAGAAGTTCGCGAAGAGAACATATTACTACGCACAGAAAGGCTTTATTTCTCCGAGCTGCCAGAACGTAGCGACCGCCAACGACTACCGCACCTCGACCCAAAACAGCGGCCAGTACCTCATCGGTACCCAGTCCTATGCATTCGGCTGTGAACTGGACTTCTCAAAAGCACGCGGCATAGATGTACGCATGGTTCCTGAGACTGCGCCGTACATGGACTGCACATCAGGCCAGGGCGCCATGATGGCAATCTCCAAGACATCAAAGAATCCCGAGCGCGCGCTTATGTTCCTGAATCTTCTCAACACCGATCCCAAGGTCATGACTTACGTCAACTACGGTGTTGAAGGATTTACTTACACCACCAACAATGACGGCACCATTTCTTTCATACCGGAGAATCGTCAGAACTACTCTCCTTGGACCAATGGCGTAGGAAATGTCCGTATTCTGCCGCCGACCAAGGAACAGGGCCCCGATTTCTGGACTCGTTTTGCAGCATACTACAATTCAGCTGAGACCCTGCCTTACGGAGGATTCATCTTTGACTCGTCAAAATGCGAGACTGAGGCAGCCGCAATCGCTAACGTCTATGCCCAGTACGCATTCAACCTGATGAGCGGCGCTGTCGATCCCGACGCCGTGCTTCCCGAATTCCTCCAGAAGCTTGAAAGCGCAGGCATAAACACCCTTGTCAATGAAGCCAACAGGCAGCTGGCGGAATACCTGGGCAAATAATAGTCCTGAACTGCAGAGAAAACTGAACTGTCAACAATCAAATGATAAAACAAGGGCTGAATCCCGTATTATACAGGATTCAGCCCATCATATTTTATTCTGTCAGAAATAATCCCTGATCATCAGCGGCTTTTGATAGAAAACACGGTCAAAGCATGCATCCCTGTTCATGATCTCAAAACCTTCCAGGCGGCCGTCCGCTTCCTCAAACCGGCATGCTCCTGCAATAAGGGCGGAGAAAGCGGAAATATCAAGAACGGCATCGGGCGTGTCTCCGGTCTGGCTCACGGAGTCTGCCCGACCATTGGTAAACCGGACCTCGAAACAGCCGCAGTTTTCCGGAACGATTTTATCGGTTATCTTCAGGACGATATGCCCGCTTCCGAGATAGCGGGCCTTTTCAAGCACTGATTTTACGTTTATGACCCTTACCATTCCCGCAGGAAGCACGGTCCACTTAACTGCCCCAAGAGACCATTCCGGCATGAGATAGAGCATGCCGTCATCCGCCGGAAGATCGAATTTTACGAAGCGGTGATCGGAGGCAAAGCTCCTGAACAAAATCATCAATCCGTTGTAGCCCTCTTTATCCGTAAAGCAGAAATGTTTGCAGACAAGATTTCTTCCATCGGGCTCATCAGCTTTGCGGAAAGTGGTATAGGCTTTGGGCGTGCCGTTTTTGCTGAAATATATGTAAGTGAACTCCTGCGTTACGGCCGGGTTGCACTTTGATACCCAGGAATAATATTCATCACCATGCCGTACCGCCATGTTGTATTTGTTTTCCCATGCGGCGTCAATGGTTTTTACCGCCCCGGAAAAGTCAGATCCGCATTCTGCAAGAACCAGGCGGCCTTCGGCTTTAGGAGGGTCCAGCAGGCCAAGATCCACAACCGTCCGGTATTTTCTTACACAGCTTTCATAACCGAACTTGCGGTAATATGAAGTGGAAAACGGAAACAGGAAGGAAAAATCATATCCGTCTTTATACAGCTCGGGAAGCGCTTTCGTAAAGCAGCCGCGTATCCCGCCGCACCGCCTGTACTGCGGTAACGTTGCAACACCTCCGGCTCCGGCCATCTTACAGGTGCTGCCGTCAAAATTCACATTAAAATCCGTGAATGTCACGGTACTCATCATTTGCATATCGTCCGTGAACGCGGCCCAGGTCATAGCGCTATCCCGTATAGGCGGATTGTTTTCATCAAGGGGCTGTTCAAAAGCAATTGCGAAGATTTCATTGACGCGCCGTTTTTCTTCCGGCAAAGTTTTCCTGATAATCATGATTCATCCCCCATAAATGGTTAATCCGGCAGTTAAACTTCTGCCCCGGCTTATCCATATAATATCACAGAGGGCTAAAAGAAAGACCTGGAGCCGGTTGTATGTCATTGCGCTTTTTTGAACGATTTTGTCGACTTAAGCAAGGTTAATTGTTGAGGGCAGGAATCGAATCTATAATAAAAATGAAAAATTGTCCTTTAAGAAGGGAAATGTCCGATGGCTTCAAAACTGGTTACGGCATACTTCGCCGGTTGGAAACTTGGCTCGTGCAATGCCCCTTCACACGGAGAAGTCTCCGGAATCCCATGGAACGACGTAAACTGTATAAATCATGCTTTCTGGGCAGTAGAGCCGGCTGACGGCAGTTCGGAAACTTCCTTTGAAAGACGCGCATCGGGGAAACCCGCGCGCAAAAAATTCCGGATCACCCCAATGTACCCGGAGTTCGACATGGAAGCAAAAGAGGAAAGTACAGTCATCCCGGGCCTTTTAAAAAACCATTTTGCCCAGTATGAATATTTCGGCAAAAAATACCCGAATGTTTGCATAATGATTTCCATAGGCGGGTGGACAAGATGCGGGTATTTTTCGGAAATGGCATATACCCGGGAAGGCCGCGCTTCATTTATCCAAAGCTGCATTGAGCTTATAAAAAATTATCCCTGGATAGGCGGGATCGACATTGACTGGGAATATCCGGGCTGTGACCGCCCTGCGGCAGGAGAAGACGACCAGGGATGTCCTGTATGGAGCACGGCCGATGAGGACAGCGAAAACTTTGCCCAGTTGGTAAAAGAGCTTCGTACAGAAATGGACAAAGCATTCGGGAAGAATGCAAAAAAGCTTACGGCCTGCGCTGCCGGATCAAGCGGGAGTGTCTGCAGCGGCTGGGCTGCCGCCGGCAAATGGCTGGACTGTATCAACATTATGACTTATGATCTTGCCGGTGTCTGGGACGGCGTGACAGGTCATTCAAGCAGCCTGTCAGGCACAAGAAAAATCGTCAGGCATTTTCTGGACATGGGAATGCCGCCCGAGAAACTTTGTATCGGCACTCCGCTGTACGGCTATACAATGCTGATGAAATCGGCTCCTGAGGGCAGGATTATCGGCCAGCCTGTCGAGACCTTCAGACCTGCCGGCCCTGAAATATCCCAAAAAGAAATTGCTGAATTTGAATCCGGTGCCGTAAGCGGATATAACCTGCGCCTTAAGGACGGGCGCTGGCATTTGGACGGACGGTTCAGACATCTTGGTTCCGGCTGGCATTTCGAATACGACGATACCGAAGATGCCGCATACCTTTTCAACGACGATGAGGGATCAGAGTATTACAAATGGTTTATCTCCTACGAAAATCCGCTTTCCCTTCAGGCTAAGCTCGATTATATCCTTAATAAGGACCTTGCGGGAATCATCATATGGGAAGCATGCCATGATACGGCGCAGCACAGGCTTATAAAACAGATTGGCGAAAGATTGCTGAAAAAATAGCAAAAGGCGGTATTACTATGAGGTACGGATATTTTGACAATGAACGCCGTGAATATGTTATTGACAGAATCGATGTTCCGGTTTCCTGGACGAATTACATAGGAATCAAAGATATGTACGGCGTCTTCAACCATACGGCCGGCGGTTACCTCCTGTACAAGACCCCGGAGTATCACCGCATTACGCGCTTCCGCCCCAATGGAGTGCCAATGGACGGTCCTGGGCATTACGTTTATGTCCGGGACAATGATACCGGGGACTACTGGAGCCTGTCATGGCAGCCGGTCGGCCGGGACAAAACGAAATACATATGCCGCCAGGGCCTCAGCTATATAAAATATATTTGCAATTACAGCGATATCCACGGCGAACAGACGCTTTTTGTCGCCATGGACAATCCCGTTGAGCTGTGGGATGTAAAGCTTAGGAACAACAGCGGCAGAACGCGGAACCTTTCGGTATTTTCCTATTTCGAATTCAGCTTTCATCATATCAGCATGGACAACCAGAACTTCCAGATGAGTCTCTATGCCACAGGAAGCCGTTATGAGGACGGTATTATCGAGTACGACCTCCATTACGAGGAAAATGGCTTCCAGTTCTTCACTTCAAACTTTGAGCCGGACGGTTTCGACTGCCTGCGGGACAGCTTTATCGGCCCCTACCGTACAGAACGCAATCCTTTGGTTGTTGAAAGCGGGGAATGCGCCGGCTCATTCCAGAATGGCGGCAACCACTGCGGATGCCTTAAAAAGAATTTGACTCTCGGTCCAGGGGAAAGCGTGAGACTTATTTTCATGCTCGGAGAGGGCGGGATCGATGCCGGAAAGACCGCAAGAGAAGTCTATACTCCCGAAAAGGTGGACGAGAATTTCGCCCGCCTTGCAAAGTACTGGGATGATAAGCTCGGCTGCCTGCAAGTTAAAACTCCCAACGAGGGAATGAATACCGAGATCAATATCTGGAATCTCTATCAAAGCGAGATAAACGTGATGTTTTCCCGCTTTACTTCCTTCATAGAAGTCGGCGGCCGTGTCGGTCTTGGTTACCGCGACACCGCGCAGGACGCGATGATGGTGCCCCATTCGAACCCGGACAAGTGCCGGAGCCGCCTTGTTGAACTGCTCCGGGCGCTAACCTGGGAGGGCTACGGCCTGCACCTCTTTGAGCCAAGATGGTTTGAACCGGACGGAGAGCAGCAGTCCTTTAAATCTCCCACTGTCATTCCTACTCCTCCCAAAAGCCAGATAGTCCACGGCCTTGACGATGCGTGCTCCGATGACGCGCTGTGGCTCGTGTCATCGGTCGTGCAGTATATAAAGGAAACCGGGGAATTCGAATTTTTGGACGAAATCGTGACCTATGCCGACGGCGGGGAAGGGACAGTCTATGAACATTTGAAGCGCATCCTTGACTTTTCAGCCCGTCAGGTGGGCAGAAACGGTATCTGCAAAGGCCTTCGGGCGGACTGGAATGACTGCCTGAACCTTGGCGGCGGCGAAAGCGCCATGGTAAGTTTCCTGCACTACTGGGCGCTCAACGCGTTTGTCTCCCTTGCCGAATACATGAGAAGAAAGGATGACGCCGAAAAATACAGGCAGATCGCGGAAAAAGTAAAAGAGACCTGCGAAAAGGTCCTGTGGGACGGAGAATGGTATATCCGAGGGATAACCGCGGACAACAGAAAGATAGGAACTTCCGCCGATACCGAGGGCAAGGTGCACCTGGAGAGCAACGCCTGGGCGGTGCTTTCCGGAGTGGCCTCATATGACCGCGGGATAAAGGCCATGGACAGCGTGGAAAAGTACCTGTACACGGAATATGGCCTTATGCTCAACGCTCCCTGCTATACAAAGCCCGACGACGGCATCGGGTTTGTCACCAGGGTCTATCCCGGGCTTAAGGAAAACGGCGCGATTTTCAGCCATCCCAATCCATGGGCCTGGTGCGCCGAAGCGATTCTCGGCAGGGGCAGCAGGGCAATGAAATACTATAACGCGCTGTGCCCTGCCCTTCAGAACGACAAAATCGAGGTCCGCAAGGCAGAGCCTTATTCATACTGCCAGTTTATCGTCGGAAAGGATCATCCCGCTTTCGGCACCGCGCGCCATCCGTTCATGACCGGTTCCTCCGGCTGGGCCTATTATGCCGCAACCCAGTACATCCTTGGCATAAAGCCCGACTTTGACGGGATCAGGATAGACCCGTGCATCCCGGCAGACTGGAAAGAATTCACCGTGACCCGCAGGTGGAGGGGGAGCACTTACATCATCCATGTATATAATCCGAATCGTGTTGAAAAGGGTGTAAAAGAGATAAAAGCAGACGGTATCAGGGTTGACAGGCTGCCTGTGCTCCCCAGGGGCAGCACCTGCGTGGCAGAAGTAATCATGGGATGAAAGCTGGGTCATGACACAAAAGCCCTTCAGAAATGGTAAGCCCTACAGGCGCATGGATTGAAGGGCATTTTTGTGTTATTATATTTTTATAACCTTCTGGTGAGAGAAAGATCATGAAACGGGATAACAAAAGCCCTGGATCACTGAAATACGGTCTTACGCTGGCGACCCTGCTATGCTGGATATTGCCTATCATCGTTGTAACAACAACCGCAGCAGTTCTTTTTGATTCTTACTATAGGAAAAACATCGAGCACTCGACACAGATGAACTCGGAAAATGCCATGCGCCAGGTAGAACTCCGCATGCTTTCGGTCATAGAAGACTCGAAGGCCGTTTCCTATGACGGCGTTGTACGAGAGGCATATCGCAATGGCGGAAGGCTGGTATATTACTATGTAACCGAATATCTTAACCAGAAGTTCACCCGCAGTTCCCAATACCGCTGCGTTTTTATTTCCTCGGTCAATGAAAATGAATCCATCCATTCCTTTGCCTGCGCCCCGGGAATGCCGAAACTTGATCTTCTGCGCAACTATACAACAAATGTCCTTCCCGCGACAAAGGATCTTCTTAAGGATAAGGATACGGGGATCTATTTCATGACAGTCGATAATGAACTCTACCTGGTACGAAACCTGCTTGACAAGGATTTCGTTCCTTATGCGATTCTGGTCATGAACCTCGAAAAAAGCGAGGTATTCCAGTCCCTCTATAACATTCCCGATATCTTCATTTCCAATCTCAGCATAGACGGGGTACATATCCCGCTGAGCTCGGACGAAGGGGAAACCGGGTCTGAGGGCACGGAATTCGGCACAGTGGTCGACGGCCATGTGATAAAATTCTATGTCCAAAGGCCGCGGTTCAGCGTTTGGAACTCTGTGCCCATGCTGCGCTGGGCCATCTTCCTGATAGGGCTCCTGGTCCTGCCTCTGCTGATGCTGGTAATATTGCTATTTTACAAGAACATAAACCATCCTATGAAAGTATTGATCAATGCCAATGCCCGGGTGCAGTCTGGCGAGCGGGGATACCAGATAAAAGAAGATGCGCCGAATTTTGAGTTTAAGCAGCTGTATCATCATTTCAACTCCATGTCCACCGAGCTGAAAAACCAGTTTGACCAGATCTATCTTGAGCAGCAGGCTCTGCAGCAGGCGAAAATAAAGGCTCTGCAGTCCCAGATTAACCCCCATTTTCTCAATAATACCCTCGAAATAATTAACCTCGAGGCGCGCGTCGCTGAAAACGAAAGCGTATGCTCAATGATCGAGGCTCTCTCGACAATGCTCGACGCCGCCATAGGGCGTGATGACAGGTCAAGGATCCAGCTTTCCGAGGAACTTCGTTATGTCGACGCATACCTGTACATAACCAAAAAGAGACTGGGAGACCGGCTCACCATAAAACGAGATATTGATCCCGACATATTATCCTTCCTGATTCCGCGCCTTATGCTTCAGCCCATCATAGAAAACGCCATTGAGCATGACCTGTCAAGAACGGGCGGCGAGCTTTCTCTTCGCGTTTATCGCACCGAAGACAATATGGGGGCTGCTTTCTGCTTTGAAATAGAACATGACGGAATTATAACGGACAAGGGCTGGGCCAAAATTCAGAAGTCTCTTGAACCGGACGTTTCTCTTGATCCTGAATCGTTCAAGGGTAACAGCGTGGGAATCCGTAACGTCAACCAGCGCTTGAGGCTGATGTATGGAGACAATTACAGTTTCGAGATACTGCAGCCCGTACGTGGAAGGATCCTGGCCAAAATTGTACTCAGAGGCGAAAATGGCCAAGCAGAGAACAAAATGCACAAGATTGAACAATTATAGGCAAGATTAAGCAAGTACGTCACTGTTCCCGGAGGGAGATTTGCAATACAATATAATTGCAAGGCGGAGGGAGATATGGTAAAAAAAATATTTGCTCTGTTTTTAAGTATAATAACCGTACTCTCACTGTGCTCATGCGAAAGCGCGAGCCCTGTATCGGAAGATACGGGGAAAGTGCCTGTAATACTGAATGTGATCACATCTTACGGCAGCGAGGACGGCAACCGCAGAAATTTTGAATACGCAGTCGCAGCCTATGAAAACTCTACCGGAAACAAGGTAAAGGATGGTTCCGATACATCCAACGAGGAATGGAAAGCAAAAGTACTGACGGATTTTGAGACCGGTTCCGAGCCGGATGTTCTGTTTTTCTTCACGAATGCCGACGCCGAACCGTTTATAAAGGCAGGAAAGGTTGCTTCACTGGACGAGATACGCACGGTATATCCGGAATACGCGACGAACATGAAAAGTTCGATGCTGCCCCTCGCATCTGACGGTAAATGCTATGCGATACCTGTCATGGGATACTGGGAAAACCTATTTGTCAACAAAGCGGTACTGAAAGCGTGCGGAATAAGCGTTCCGGGTAAGGATTATTCCTGGGACCAGTTCCTAAGCGATTGCGAAATAATTAAAAGCAAAGGGTATACACCGATTGCCTGCTCCCTTGCCGAGGTTTCACACTACTGGTTTGAATACGCTGTGCTGAACAACGGCAGTATCGATGACCATCTGAACATTCCGAAGCTTGACGAAAACGGGGACCTGGTGGAAGATGCCACAGCGGAAAAATGGATCGCCGCTCTTGAAGATATCAAGATGCTCTATGAGCTTGGATATTTTCCGGAAAATACCCTGACTGCAAGAGATGCTGAAACAGTGGCAATGTTCGGGGACGGCAAGGCGGCTTTTCTGCTGGACGGGTCATGGAAGGTCGGTTATTTCTCCGAATACTACGCTGACTGCCTTGACGATTTTACAGTCTGTTTTGTGCCTTCCAAGGGAAACCGGAAAACCACCGAAATCATCGCAGGCATATCCGCAGGCTATTTCATAACCCGCAAGGCATGGGACGATCCCTTGAAACGCGAAGCAGCGGTGGAGTTTGTCTCCCAGCTGACATCCAATGAAGTAATAAAGAAGTTTGTCACCACTGAAATCACGGCTCTGAAAGAGGAGATAGTCCCACAGGGGCTCAACTCCCTGCAGCAGTCGGCGGCAGAAATCCGAAACAGCACAACCGCCATCGTCGGCGCGGTACAGGACACAATAAGCAATGAGGCAAGAAGCAGCCTCTTTGCAAACATCCAGAATGTAGTTACCGGGAATATGTCTTCACACGACGCAGTGGAGATTGCAATGCGGCTGAACAAGTGAATAGATGGGGGCTAAATCAAAACAGGGGTGAGAGAATGTATCGGGTCGTTCTTATCGATGACGAGAGAATAATAGTGGAGAACCTGCGCAAGGTCGTAAAATGGGAAAAGTACAACTGTGAAGTTGTGGGCACAGCCTATGACGCAATAAGCGGTACTGCGATGATACGGGAACTTAAGCCCCATATAGTGATTACAGATATAAAAATGCCGGACCAGGACGGCCTTACAATGGTCGCCGGGCTGAAGAGCGAGTTCCCGGAAATGCAGATCGCAGTATTGACCGGGTACAGAGATTTCGAGTACGCGAAAGAGGCAATCCGTCTTGGTATAACGAGATATCTGCTGAAGCCGTCCAAAATGGATGAAATATATGAAGCATTGAAAGTTATGACCGAAAAGCTGGATAAGCTTGAACCTGATGAGACCGAGGTGCTCTCCGACAAGCACGCAGGAAGCTTTATCGTGAACCAGGCCATAGCGTACATGAAGGAACATTATGCAGAAAAACTTACATTGCAGGACTTGGCCGACAGCTGCTATGTTTCCCAGTGGCATCTCTCGAAACTTATAAACAAGTATACCGGAAAAAGCTATTACGATCTTCTCAATTCTATCCGCATTGAAAAAGCCAAGGAACTGCTGAAGGACCCGAAGCTCAGAATAGGCGATATCGTCGAGATGGTGGGCTACTCCGACTGCGCCCATTTCGCCAGAATATTCAAAAAACTCAACGGCCTAAGCGCAAACGAGTACCGAAACAAGATGGCAGTGAATTTTATCGTATAGCTGGAACTTATTTTATAGATATATTCGATAAATAAAAATACACCTTTTCTTCCCAAGGATGAAACACTTTTAAAGAATCTCTGTTGTTATATAAATGTTCAACATAAGCAATATGCCTTGTTTTTCTATATAATTATTCTCTTAGTTTTATTTATATCAATCTATTCATTAGCGGTGATAATTCTGTATTGTCAATATTAAAACGTTAATTTATTTAAGTTATTATGATATATTTTGTATTAAAAATACTTTTACATTTCATAAATCTACAGGTATTATTGTTGAATAAGGTTCCTCATAAATTTGGTATTTTTCGTTTATTATTAGAATAGTTCTTGTATCCAGTCCGATAAAAGGAACTATTGGTATCAAGTGTATTTGAACTTTTTTACATAATTCGGCACGCTTAAACCACTTATCTATTTCAGATGTGATTTCCCCAGAAAAAACACAAATATCAGTTAATTTAGTAGTAATATTTTTTTTATCTTTATATATTTGTGCTTTTTTCAGCCATTTTTTCTCTGGATCACATTGAGAAAAACACCATAATTGGAACAAATGAATTTCAGGAATATCAATCTCTTTATTATAGTAATAACCTATAGCTAAAACTCCACAATCTGAATATTCCTCAACATTTTTATTGATTTCTATATTAGATATTGTCCATATCAAAGCATTATGTAATTCTTGCATACTATAAAATGCCTCAATAAAATCATGATTAGTTATAATTAATTCGTCATCAATAGTAAACAGTGAGTTATCTTTAATTTTATAATCATTATGTCCGATTATATTCCTTAGATTTGGATTATATGCTTTTGAAATAGTTTTTTTTAAATTTGGGAATGAATCCAACCCAGAAATTATATATTCAATAATTTTTCCTTTACGTAGATTGCCTGATTTATCTTTAAAATTATCAAGGTTTTGATCAAATGTATTTTTACTAACTGCTTTTATAAGTATTGCAAGATAAATCAGTACTTCTTCAATTTCGTATTTATGCTGGTATGCGTTAAGGGTTATATTATTTAATTCTAACTTCTGCATTCCAAGTTCCGAAACAAGATGACTTGTTTTAACAGTGTTATCCCATCGTATTTTAAATTTATCATACAATGAATCAGCAAAAGTCTCAAAATCTTTATAACCTATTAATTTTACAGTATGAAGTGTAAAATTTAGTAACTCATAATATAACTCGTGTTCTCCCTCGGCTTTCTTAAGAAGTAAGAGCAAACTATTCCTATAAAATAAGTAAGCATCTTTATTCTGTGAAAATACAGTTAGATAACCAGGAGGAACAATTGATGGATCTATTTGATAACTTATTGTCTCCTGTTGAATATAATTTTCATAGATTACAAAGCGGTGAAATAAATCTTTAACAGCTTTAGAATTAATCATTATAATCGCCTACTTATAGTATATTATAAAATTGAACCAGTGATCTCTCTGATATCTAAATATACACCTTCTGTAACTTCAATTATAAAATCCATATTCATTAATAATTCCCTTTCATAATCAGTTGGTGCTATATTTGACCAATCATTTTTAAAAAGATTGTTTATGCCAATAATTTTTTTTGCCTGCTCATTAGCAGCTTCTAAAGATATAGCTTTACAGAATACTCTAAACTGGCTGTTATCTTCATCAATATTGTATTTCTGCTTAAATGAAGAAGACATACTTAAATTTGCATATGTGCCAAAAATTTGTATTTTATAGTTTGATTTTATTTTTTACGTCTTTGTTCGAGGTACTTCTCTCTAGTTTCATTAAAGAATAATTTGTTTAATTTATATTTTTTAAGAACCCAGTCAACAAAGGCATTGCTATACTGAGGTAATGAATATTTAGATTTAAAAATCAGATTTGGATTTTCCCTGAGTTTATACACAGACACTATGCAAGTAACATCATATTTAGATATTGTTATTTTCCCTTTTAATTTTTTATTAATCTCAATAGTTACTTCACTTAATTTATAAGGATATAACGAATCAATGTTTAGTGGTTTAATTTCAAGTGCTTTTTTATCATTGACAATTCTAATATTTTTTACATTTATTTTTCTATAAGCAGGAGCATTAGGATCATCAACAAATCTTATAGGTATAGCATCTTCACTTGTTGTTTCAACTACCTCAGGAGGAAGAACTTTAATCTGATAACCAGGAGGAGCTTCAACAACTTTTCTTAACCCATTAAGCATTGACTTTTTTTCGAGATCTATCTTTCTATTAATAAAATCTCTAATATCTCTATTTGTAGCTGTTTCACTTTTGGCTCCATGCCTAAAGTAAATAGTTCCTTGTTGAAATGCTCTACAATCCTTACCCATATCATTTTTGTAATAGCCTTCTTTTTCAAAAACTAAGGGAGTATTTGATTCCCCAATTTCGATAACTGCGATTTCCTTACCATTACGATTAAAACTATATATCTTAAAATTGTCAAAATTCTCTCCTGTATAACTATATATCTTATTAGTAATATCAGCTTCGTCTAAATTTAACATTACTGAGGGATCAAACTCTATATTATTTCCTTTGTCATCAATACCAAATAACAATAACCCTCCACCAGAATTAGCCATAGCGACAATATCTTTTATAATTTCGCACCATTCTTTTCTTGATGATGGATTAAATGCTCCCTTAAAATCGACTCTTTTTGATTCCCTGCTTATTGTATTAAGGTCTGGTAGTTTTAAATGATTATTCATAATAACCTACTTTCATTATGAAATTTATATTATGATTTAGTTATTTGAACAAGTAAAACCATTTTTGTATTTACAAGGAACATAGCTATTATAAACTTTTTAGTATAATAATTAGTAATATTTTATCAAATAACGTCATTTATTGTTTTTGTTAATTTATCATCAGATAGTCTCGATTCAAAAAAGCTTTATAATTTGCAACTTGAATCCCCATTGTATTTTAAGTAGATATGAAATTAGAACCATTAACGAATACAGTACCTCTAAACACGGTACCCTCCATTAATTTTATAAATTGTTAAAACTCTATCTATAAATAATCACTGTATTTATATCAGGTATATCTAAAAAGAATATCAAATTATGTGGCTTTGAATGTCTACTTTTATGATAATGATATTAAAAGCGGATAATGATTATGTGTGTTCATAAATTATTATATCATATTATAGCGATAAATATCAATTTTTTACCAAGAGTAGTATAGTAAAATAAAGTAAGCTTATTACATTTCACTTGACACGGTTAAGTAAGGGGTATAGAATAAAGGAAGCGTTCTTTCTTACGATAACGCGTTAATGTAATAAAGTATTAAAGTAAATGATAAGCGGGGTAAGTCATGAAGAAATGGAGCATTTATACACCGGAAGGAGTACAGGATATACTGTTCGAATCCTGCTGGCAGAAGAGGCTGCTGGAGGAAAGGATAAGGGAGACGTTCAGGCTCAATGGGTACAGGGAGATCGAGACTCCGACCATTGAGTTCTGTGACGTTTTCGAAAACGGCCTTATTAAACAGGAGAGCATGTATAAGTTCTGCGACTCCAAGGGCCGCCTTCTCGCTTTAAGGCCTGATATAACCATACCTGTTGCCCGTATTGCGGCCACAAAGCTGAAGGATGAAGTATTCCCCATCAAATGCTGCTACATTGGAAATACATTCAGCTTTGACGAACTGGGCGGAGGAAGGCAGAACGAGTTTACCCAGGCCGGCTGCGAACTTCTGGGCGTTAATTCTCCTGATGCCGACGCTGAGATAATCGCCATGGCTATTGAATCTTTGAAGGCGACCGGGATCGAGGATTTCAAGATCGATATTGGCCAGGTGGGCTTTTTCAAGGGGCTGATGGAAGAGTCAGGACTTGATGAGAACGCTATAGAAGAGGTCCGGGAGTTCATAGACCAGAAGAACCTGGTTGGCATTGAGCAGGTCATGGACAGGTACAGGGTAAAAAGCTCGATAAAGAAAATCATACTGGACCTGCCCAGGCTGTTCGGTTCCAGGGAAATACTGCAGAGAATAAATTATGATGATATAGGGAAACGTGCGGCAAGCGCCCTTCAGAATATAAAAGAAGTGCTGGAGATCCTTGAGGACAGGAACCTTTCGGAATACGTTTCGATAGACCTTGGAATGGTGCAGAGCTTGAACTATTATACAGGGATAGTTTTCAGGGGCTATACCCACGGGGTGGGCTTCCCGGTGTTGAGCGGAGGCCGTTATGACAGGCTTGTGGCCCTGTTCGGCAGGGACCTGGAAGCGACGGGATTTTCACTGGGAGTAAATATGGTGCTGATGGCCCTGGAAAGGCAGAAGAGGCTGGTTCCCGAAAAGCGGGAAGGGGTACTGGTGACATATGATGACAGCGCCAGGAAGCTTGCCGGGGAATACTGCAGGGAACTTAAAGCGCAGGGTATCCCGGCCGAACTGGACATAATAAGAAAAGGAACCGATAAATGCATGGAATATGCCAGGTCCAAAGGACTGTGCAGGATCGTGCACATTAATGCCGACGGTACGAAAAAGGAGATAACACTATGAGATACATAACCATTGCCTTATCGAAAGGGCGGCTCACCGAACTGAGTATAGACCTTCTTGAAGGAGCGGGGATAGACTGCTCCGAGCTTAAGGAAAACTCAAGAAAGCTCATCCTTTCCGACGAAAAGAACAAGATCAGGTTCTTTCTTGCCAAGCCCGCGGACGTGCCGGTATATGTGGAATACGGCACGGCCGATATAGGAATTGTGGGGAAGGATACACTGCTCGAAGAGGGCAGGGACCTTTACGAGGTGCTGGACCTGGGCTTCGCCAGGTGCAGGATGTGCGTGGCAGGACCGAAAGAGCTTGAAGGGAAGATGGACTCGGTATCCATAACCCGCGTCGCGACAAAATATCCCGAAGTCGCGCGCATGTATTTCCGGCATAAAAGAAGGGAATCTGTCGAGATCATAAAACTAAGCGGATCCATCGAGCTGGCGCCGCTGGTGGGTCTTTCGGAGGTCATCGTGGACCTGGTGGAAACCGGCCGGACACTGAAGGAAAACGGCCTGGTAGTATTGGACACCATCTGCGACGTCAGCGCCAGGCTGGTGGTGAACAGGGTCAGCATGAAAATGGAAAACCAGCGCATAACAAAGCTTATAGAGGATATCAGGAAACAGCTTTGAGGATAAAGCGAGGGATCGATAATGAAAATATATGAATGCAGGAAAGACGATCTGGCCGGGTTGTTCGAATCATTGAAGAAAAGGAGCCTTGAAGGGCAGAAGAACGTGGATGACACCGTATCCGGCATAATAAGGGATGTAATGGAGCACGGCGACGAAGCGCTGCTTGAATATACCGAAAGGTTTGACGGCGTAAAGCTGGAATCCCTTGAAATAACGGCCGAAGAATTGGACGAGGCCATTTCCTCGGTGGACGAGGGCCTTATAGAAGTGATCCTCAGGGCTGCTGAAAACATCAGGGCATACCACGAAAAACAGCGTGAAAACTCCTGGTTTTTCACAAAGGAAAACGGAATCGTCCTTGGCCAGAAGGTAGTGCCCCTGTCGAAGGTGGGAGTTTATGCCCCTGCGGGAAGCGCGCCTCTGCCTTCAACGGTCCTCATGGATGTAATCCCCGCAAAAATAGCGGGAGTTAAGGAAGTAATCCTGTGCTCGCCGCCCGGGAAGGACGGAAAAATGAATCCCCTCGTTCTTGCCTGCGCCAGGTTTGCGGGGGTCGACCGGGCATTCAAGATAGGCGGAGCGCAGGCCATAGCCGCAATGGCATACGGCACCGAAACGGTTCCCAGGGTCGATAAGATAGTGGGGCCGGGCAATATATATGTGGCTACAGCCAAGAAACAGGTCTTTGGCGTTTGCGGCATTGATATGATAGCGGGCCCCAGCGAGATACTGGTTATTGCCGATGAATCCGCGAATCCCGCCTATGTTGCCGCCGACCTTCTATCCCAGGCCGAGCATGACAGGCTGGCATCCAGCATACTGGTAACCGTATCGAAAGAGCTGGCATACAAGGTGGCGGAAGAAGTAAAGATCCAGCTTGGCAGGCTTGAGAGGGCGGAAATAGCTTCGAAATCCATAGAGGATTACGGGGCCATAATAATTGCAGGCAATATGGATGAAGCGATAGAGATATCCAACGCTATTGCTCCCGAGCACCTTGAAGTATGCACGAAGGACCCAATCTCGCTACTTGATGACATCAGGAACGCGGGAGCGATCTTCCTTGGCAGCTATTCGCCTGAACCCGTTGGCGATTACTATGCCGGTTCGAACCATACCCTTCCCACGTCGGGCACGGCCAGGTTCTTCTCGCCCCTCGGAGTATATGACTTTGTGAAGCGCCAGAGCGTCATTTCCTACAGCAGGAAAGCCTTTGACCTGGCAGCGGCAGATGTGGCGGCCTTTGCGGATGCGGAAGGGCTCACCGCCCACGGGAATGCCATCCGCATAAGGACTGAAATGGAGGGTAAAAAATGAGCCGTTTCTGGAATGAGAATACAAGGAGGCTGGTTCCCTACACGGCAGGGGAGCAGCCTCAGAACATGGAGTTTATAAAGCTGAATACCAATGAGAACCCGTATCCGCCTTCGCCCCTGGTCATTAAGAGGATAAAGGAATATAACCCGGAACTTTTGCGCCTTTATCCCAACAGCGAAGGGGCGTTTATAAAGAAAGCCGTTTCAGAGTTTTACAACATCCCCCAGGAAAGCGTCTTTGCCGGCAACGGCTCGGACGAGATCCTGGCACTTTTATTCAAGACCTTTTTCGACAGCGGTACAAAGATAGGTTTTCCCGATGTGACCTACAGCTTCTACCCGGTCTACTGCGCCCTCTACGAGATACCGTATATCCAGGTGCCCGTGAAAGACGATTTTTCCATTGACTTTGCCGATTATCCCGAAGACTTAAAGGGTATCGTTTTTGCCAATCCCAACGCACCCACGGGGCTTTATCTTGAGCCCGCGGTCATTGAAGAGCTTATAAAAAGCCGTCCGAATACCCTGATAGTCGTTGACGAGGCATATATAGACTTTGGCGGCCAGTCCTGCGTGCCCCTTACCCAGAGGTACGACAACCTGCTGATCGTCCAGACCCTTTCAAAATCCCGGGCTTTGGCCGGACAGAGGATCGGGCTGGCTATTGGGTGCAGGGAATTGCTTGACGGGCTTGTGAAGGTCAAGGATTCCTTCAACTCGTACCCGCTGGATGCCATTGCCCAGATTGCGGGCCAGGCTGCCTTTGAGGACAGGGAGTATTTTGACATAACGAGGAAAAAGATAATAAACACCCGGGAGAGAATAAAACAGAGATTGGTTGAGATGGGCGCGGAAGTTACCGACACAAAAACCAATTTCCTGTTCGTCAGGATTCCGGGGATACCGGGTCCGGATGCCCAGAAGAAGCTTCGTGACAACGGCGTCCTGGTAAGGAATTTCAATGGCGGCAGGATATCGGACTGGCTGAGGATTACCGTGGGCACCGACGAGGACATGGACAGGGTTGCCGATATAATTAAAAGGATAATGGAAGAAAGTGCTGCAGTATAATATAATTATTTTGTCATGAGCAAAGCGGACATGACATCATGGGCGGAGGAGACAATAACCGGGAAGGGAATGGTTGGTTTATGAGGATCGCTGAAATATCAAGGAAAACAAAGGAGACCGATATCTCCCTGAAGCTGAACCTGGACGGGCAGGGGGAGAACTCCATATCAACGGGATTGGGGTTCCTGGACCACATGCTGTGCCTGTTTTCCGGGCACGGGCGTTTCGACCTGGAGCTTGCCTGCAAGGGAGACCTTTTCGTTGACGGGCATCATACCGCCGAGGACATCGGTATCGTGCTCGGGAAAGCGATAAACGAAGCCCTTGGAAAGCGCGAGTCCATAAAAAGGTTCGGCACCAGCATAGTTCCCATGGACGAATCCCTGGCCCTCGTGAGCCTTGACCTGTCCAACCGGCCATACCTCCATTTTGAAGTTCCCTTCACCACTGACAAGATCGGCGAGATGGAAACCGAGATGTTCGAGGAATTTTTCCGGGCCCTTTCCGTGAATGCGGGCATGACGCTGCATATAAAGCTGATACACGGCAAAAACAACCACCATATTATAGAAGCGGTTTTCAAAGCCTTTGCGAGGGCGCTTAAGGAAGCGGTCACCATAGACCCGTCCATAAAAGGGGTCCTTTCCACCAAAGGCTCGTTATAAGTACCATAAAATGAAGAAAATACATCGGAGGAAAAATCGTATGCTCATCAGGGATACCAATTTCATTGATCTGCCTGTCTTTGTAAAGGGAAAAGTGAGGGATGTATACGAGGTCGGGAAGGATATGCTCCTTATGATCGTCACCGACAGGATCTCGGCCTTTGACGTGGTTTTCGACGACCTGATCCCGGACAAGGGCCGTGTGCTGAACGGCATATCCGAGTTCTGGTTCAACTACTGCAAGGATATCATCGGGAACCATGTGGTGACCACCGACGTATCGGAATACCCCATGGGACTGTCAAAATTCAGGGAACAGCTTGAAGGAAGGTCCATGCTCGTTAAAAGAGTGGAGATGGTCGAAGCTGAATGTATCGTAAGAGGCTATCTTGAAGGCTCCGGGCTCAAGGATTACATGGCCACCGGAGAGATAAGCGGAGTAAAGCTTCCGCCGGGAATGAAACAGGCCGACAGGCTTCCCGAGCCCATATTCACGCCGTCTACCAAGGCAAGGGAAGGCCATGACATTAATGTAAGCTTTGAATATGTTGTCGAGAAGATAGGGGCGGACCTGGCTTACCAGCTCAGGGACAAATCCATCGCCCTGTATAAAAAGGCAAGTGAATATGCCATAGGCAAGGGAATAATACTTGCGGATACCAAGTTTGAGTTCGGCATTCTTGACGGGGAACTCGTGGTTGCCGACGAAATGTTCACACCCGACTCTTCAAGGTTCTGGGAACTTTCCGAATATGAGCCCGGAAGGCCACAGAAAAGCTTTGACAAGCAATACCTGAGGGATTACCTGGAGAATCTCGGCTGGGACAAACGTCCTCCTGCCCCGAGGCTGCCCCAGGAGGTAATTGAAAAAACCAGGGCAAAATATATCGAGGCATACGAACGGATCACGGGAAAGAAGTATATTGTATGATAACTGTCATAGATTATGATGCGGGCAATCTTAGAAGCGTTGTAAAAGCGTTCGAGAAAGCCGGGGCTATATGCATGGCCACCGATGACGAAAAGACCATACTGGAAAGCGACGCCGTTGTCCTTCCCGGGGTAGGGGCTTTTTCGGACTGCATGGAAAGCCTCGTGGAAAAGGGAATGGACAGGGTCGTTAGAAAGTGCATAGAGTTGGGTAAACCTTTTTTGGGCATTTGCCTGGGTTTCCAGCTGCTGTTTTCAGAAAGCGAGGAGCATGAGGAAGGTTTGCCCGATGTAAAAGGTTTGGGCATTTTTAAAGGCAGAGTAAGGAGATTTCCCGACGGAGCAGGGCTGAAAATACCCCATATGGGCTGGAACAGTCTTAAGCTTCTGAAGCCATGCCCGCTTCTTGAAAACCTGCCAACTAATATAATAACCGATACGGCCGGCAGCCGGGGCGAAATTACGCAGCAGGACGAGGCATACCTGTATTTCGTCCATTCATATTATGTGGAGTCCGAGGACAGGGATATAGTTTCTGCCCGGTGCGAGTATGGCCTTACGTTCGATGCGGCCATATCGAAGGACAAAGTCTTCGCGGTTCAGTTCCATCCCGAGAAGAGCGGCCTGGCAGGAACGGCTATAATAAAAAATTTTCTTAAGGTGGTGTATGGTCGATGATTATATTCCCGGCAATTGATATCATAAACGGCAAATGCGTAAGGCTTAAACAGGGCCAGTACGACAAGATAACAATCTTTTCCGACGATCCTGTTCAGATGGCTATCCAGTTCCGTAACGCAGGAGCGAAATACCTGCATGTCGTGGACCTGGACGGAGCCAGGGGCGACGGCAGCAACAGGGAGATAATCAGGAATATTGTCCATGCGGTGGATATCCCGGTACAGACAGGCGGCGGGATCAGGACCATGGCCGACATTGACGAAGTCCTGGGCTTTGGTGTTTCCCGCGTGATAATCGGCACTTCGGCCGTCAGGGACCCGGAGTTTGTGACTGAAGCCGTTAAAAAATACGGCGACAGGATAGTCGTCGGCATCGACGCCAGGGACGGGTATGTGGCCATAGAGGGCTGGGAAAAGACCAGCGGCTACAAGGCCCTTGATTTTGCCTCTAAGATGGAATCCCTCGGAGTAAAGACAATAGTGTATACCGACATAAACACCGACGGTATGCTGGCCGGACCCAACCTGTTCGCCATGGAGGAAATGGTGAAGAGGGTCAAAATGGATGTGATCGCTTCCGGCGGAGTATCGTCCCTGAAGGATATACGTAAGCTCAAGGAGACAGGCGTGGCCGGCGTGATAGTCGGCAAGGCCATTTACACCGGCGACGTCGACCTGAAACAGGCCCTGCAGATCGAATGAGACTCGTAGCCCAGCACTAAGGGTGGGCTACAGATATAGATGATATAGATATAGATATAGATACAGGGTACATGGTATAAGGTAAGATACAGGATATAAAGCACAAGAATGATGTAGCCGAAATGAGGTATAGGCCATGCTCACTAAACGAGTGATCCCCTGCCTTGATGTTCATGGCGGCAGGGTTGTTAAGGGAGTGCAGTTCGTAAACCTGATCGATGCGGGCGATCCGGTGGAATGCGCCGCGGCATACGACAAGGCCGGTGCCGACGAGCTTGTATTCCTGGACATCACGGCCTCCGCTGAATCCAGGGACATCATGATCGACGTGGTTTCCCGCGTGGCCGAGCAAGTATTTATCCCGTTTACGGTCGGAGGCGGGGTGCGAACTGTTGAGGATTTCCGCCGCATACTTCTTGCCGGTGCCGATAAAATAGGGGTAAACTCCGCGGCCCTGAAAAGGCCCGAACTCATAACCGAAGCAGCCATGCGCTTTGGCTCCCAGTGTGTCGTGGTGGCCATCGATGCTAAAAGGCGCGAAGACGGCTCGGGCTGGGACGTATACATAAACGGCGGCCGGATCAATACGGGCAGGGACGCAGTTGAATGGGCCTGCGAAGCCGAACGGCTCGGAGCCGGGGAAATACTGCTTACCAGCATGGACCGGGACGGCACCAGGGCTGGCTACGATATAGAGCTTACGAGGGCCGTTTCAGAGGCTGTAGGAATCCCTGTGATCGCCTCCGGAGGGGCGGGCACATTTGAACATTTCAGGGATGCCATCACGGAGGGAAAGGCCGATGCCGTGCTTGCAGCGTCGCTTTTCCATTTCGGAGAGATGAAAATACCGGAACTTAAGCATTACCTGAAGAGCCAGGGGATCAGTGTAAGGCTGTAACCTGATGACCATTGATGACTATCTAAGGATTTTAAGGATTGGATAACAGTTTTTGTTTTGACAAAAAAATAACAATTATGATAGAATTGAAATAATCTATCTACAATAAAATTTAAGAATATACGATAAGGAAGGTATTAGTATGGCTGAGGAAAAGAAAATCTCAATGGCGGTCATAAGAAGGCTACCCAGGTATTTCCGTTACCTTTCCGATCTTATGAAGTTGGATATCAAACGTATTTCATCGAAAGAACTTAGCGAAAGGATGCAAATCACCGCGTCCCAGATACGACAGGATTTAAACTGTTTTGGCGGTTTCGGTCAGCAGGGCTACGGCTATAACGTGGAATACCTGTATGATAAGATAAGTAAGATCCTCGGCACCGACAGGAGATTTTCATGTATTATAGTAGGCGCGGGCAACATGGGAAACGCCCTGGCCAATTATGAAAACTTTTCAAAGAGAGGCTTTGATATAGTAGGAATATTCGATGTAAGCCCGGATAAAGTCGGCACTGTCATCAACAATATAAAAGTCCTGCATATGGATATGCTTCCCGAGTTCGTGAAGACCCACCATGTGGACATCGCCATGCTGACAGTCCCGAACAGTAAAGTGAACGAGGTGGCCATACAGGTGACCGAGCTGGGCATAAAGGGTATCTGGAACTTCTCCCCGACCGACCTGAGACTGGGAGACGACGTAATAGTGGAAAATGTACACCTGAGCGACAGCCTGATGGTCCTGGGATACAGACTGAAAGAAAGCATGGAAGGACGCAAGACAAGCTGAGCGCAAGAACATAAAACATGCATAAAAGTGGAGCGGCAAGCCCACTTTTTTTATTGGGGACGGGGATTAATTACACATTTTTGCGCAGACGGGGACGGAGGAGACGATAGATTTCTTGGAAATAATATTCTATACTATTATTAAAACTTTAAAAGGAGCCGATCCTCTTGTTCAGAGCAGCCATTGGCCAGGACAGCCACAGGTTCGTGGAGCCTGGAGACGACAAGAAACTGATCCTTGGAGGCGTAGAGATCGAAGGCTGTCCGGGGCTTGCCGGAAACAGCGATGCCGACGTGGTCTTCCACGCCATAACCAATGCCATTTCGGGGATATCCTGCGTGAACATCCTGGGGGATAGGGCAGATGAGCTATGCCTCAGGCAGGGGATAAAAGACAGCCGGGTATACCTGAAAGAAGCGCTGGAAACAATGAAAGACAGGAAAATAATACATGTATCGGTTTCAATAGAGGCCAAAAGGCCCAAGCTTGCCCCATATATGGAACGAATGCGTCAGAGCATCGCGGAAGCTCTCGGCATCGACAAAAACTGCGTTGGGATAACGGCAACGTCGGGGGAAGGGCTCACGGAATTCGGAAAGGGCAACGGTATATACTGCACCGCCATACTGACCGTCCAGGATGTTTTTACAAAATAAACGCGTAATGGTATACTGTTTGGTAAGAAACTGATTTGCAAGAATAAGCAATAACGTGTTTCGGCAAAAGGCAGGATGATGAATATGGAAAAGAAAACGTTTTATATCACAACACCAATATATTATCCGAGCGGAAAGCTCCATATAGGCCATTCGTACACTACCGTGGCGGCGGACGCCATGGCCAGGTATAAAAGGCTGCAGGGATACGATGTAATGTTCCTGACCGGAACCGACGAACATGGCCAGAAGATCCAGCGGGTAGCCGCGGAAAACGGCGTTACCCCCAAGGAATATGTCGACAAGATTGTCGACGGCATAAAGAAACTGTGGAGCCGTATGAAAATAACCAACGACAAGTTCATAAGGACCACGGACAAGGAGCACGAGGAGACCGTTCAGAAAATATTCAAGATCCTTTACGACAAGGGAGATATATATAAGAGCGAGTACGAGGGCTGGTACTGCACTCCCTGCGAGTCTTTCTGGACCGAGACCCAGCTGGTGGACGGCAAATGTCCCGACTGCGGCAGGCCGGTTGAAAAGACAAGGGAGGAAAGCTATTTCTTCAGGCTTTCCAAGTACCAGGACAGGCTGATAAAGCTTTTCGAGGAGAACACCGAGTTCATACAGCCGGCTTCAAGGCGAAACGAGATGCTTAACAATTTCCTGCGTCCCGGGCTCGAGGATCTTTGCGTTTCCCGTACCTCTTTCAAGTGGGGCGTTCCCGTACCCTTCGACGAAAAACACGTTATTTATGTATGGATAGACGCCCTGTCCAACTATATAACCGCCCTCGGGTACCTTTCGGACAACGACGAGAACTTCAGGAAGTACTGGCCCGCCGATGTCCACCTCGTAGGAAAGGAAATAGTGAGATTCCATACCATAATCTGGCCCGCCATGCTGATGGCGCTGGATCTGCCCCTGCCGAAGCAGGTATTCGGTCATGGCTGGCTGGTCCTTGAAGGCGGCAAGATGTCGAAGTCCAAGGGGAATGTCGTCGATCCGGTGGTGTTGATAGACAAATATGGACTTGATGCCATCCGGTACTTCCTGCTCAGGGAAGTGCCTTTCGGAGCCGACGGAGTGTTCTCCAATGAAGCGCTGATAAACCGTATAAACTCAGACCTGGCGAACGACCTGGGCAATCTTGTAAGCCGTACCACGGCAATGATAAGCAAATATTTCGGCGGCATAATTCCCGCTGAAAGGGAAAGCGGTGAGTTCGACCAGGAACTCAGGAGCGTCGTGGCCAGCACCAAGCGGAGAACGGAGGAGTACCTCGACAAGCTCCAGTTCAGCGCTGCGCTTACGGAAATATGGAAGTCCATTTCACGGACCAACAAGTATATCGACGAGACCATGCCATGGGCCCTTGCAAAGAATGAAGAGAATAAGCCACGCCTTGCGGAAATCATGTATAACCTTGCCGAGAGCATCCGCATAATCTCGATACTGCTTCAGCCGTTTATGCCTGAAACTCCCCCGAAGATCTGGAAACAGCTCGCTGTCAGCGAGGAAGACAGGACCTGGGAAAGCGCCGGGCAATGGGGAGTGTACAAGCAGTCCGCGCCTGTGACGCCGGGCGAGATCATATTCCCGCGCATAGACGTGGAGAAGGAACTGGAAGCCCTCGCTGAGATGGAAGCTAAGGCAAAAGCGGCCGCAGCCGCTCAGGAAGCCAAACCGGCGCAGGGGAAAGATGAAAAACCCGAAGGAGTTGCCCTGATAGGCATAGAGGACTTTTCAAAGGTTGACCTGAAAGTAGTAAAAGTGCTTGCGTGCGAGAAGGTCGAGAAAAGTGACAAGCTTCTGAAACTTAAGCTCCAGTGCGGCAACGAGGAACGCCAGGTTGTTTCAGGCATAGCCCAGTACTATACCCCCGAAGAGATGGTAGGAAAGGTGCTGGTGCTCGTCGCCAACCTGAAACCTGCAAAGATAAGGGGCATCGAAAGCCAGGGCATGATCCTGGCCGCTTCCGACAAGGAGTCAGGAAAGCTCGTGCTGGTGACCGTTGACGGCGAAATTCCGACCGGAAGCAAGGTAAGCTGAAGGACTATGAATGTTATCCAGAGCGAAGGATCTCATTTATTAAGGTGAGATCCTTCGCTCCGCTTAGTTTCGGTCAGGATGACATAAAGGAAAACAGGATGACATAAATGATATGACATCTGCAGGAGTATATTGGAGGGTTGCGTTTTGATCGACTCGCATGCCCATTACGACGACGAAAGATTCGATCCGGACCGTGAAGAGGTCCTGAATGAGTGTGTCAGGCAAGGCGTGACACATATAATCAACGCGGGCAGCAATATTGAGAGTTCAAAAAAATCCATCGAATTTGCCCGGAAATATCCTTTCATGTATGCGGCAGCAGGCGTGCATCCCCATGACGTGTCAGGGTGCGGACCTGACACCATAGACACACTGAGGGAGTTGGCAAAGGAAAACAAGGTAGTCGCCATTGGTGAGATAGGCCTGGACTATTACTACGATTTTTCTCCCAGGGATCTGCAGCGTGAATGGCTTGCAAAACAAATCGGCCTTGCACGGGAACTGAAGCTGCCCATCATAATCCACAACCGTGAGTCCCATAAGGATATCCTGGATATTTTAAAAAGCGAAAATGCCAAAGAAGTGGGAGGCGTGTTCCATTGCTTTTCCGGCTCGGCGGAAATGGCACGGGAAGTGCTGAACCTCGGGTTCAGAATTGGAATCGGGGGGACCGTGACATTTAAGAATGCCCGGAAAACTATCGAGGTGGTTAATTATACACCGCTGGACATGCTGCTTACAGAAACGGACTGTCCGTACCTGGCCCCGGAGCCCCATCGCGGAAAAAGAAACTGGTCAGGGCTTATCAGGCATGTTTTGGAGAAAATTTCTGAAATAAAGGGTATAGATTATAGTATAGCAGAAGAAGCGACAGCGAATAACGCGATCAATCTTTTCAGGCTGCAGAATGGCTGAAGGCGGGCGTAGCCATTATCGAATTATGGTTCAGGGGGTAAACCATGAAGAAATTTGTAGTGATCATGATATCCGCTTTGGTACTCTTTACTTTTCTCATGCTGAACTACCTGCTGTGGGACAAGGAAAACCTGCAGAAACAGAGGGAAACGGACAAAATCGAACAGGACTGGCTTAGGGGGCAGAACCGTATCCTTACAGCCACTGTCGAGGAGCTTGAGCAGACTACTGCAAAACTTGAAAAAGAAGTCAAGGAGTACAAGGACAGGGTCACCACCCTTGAAGGCCAGCTGCAGCTGTATCGTCAGAGGGAAAATGACAACATAGAAAAAATTGCGCAACTGTCCGCAATTGTTAAACTATACAAGACTCTTTTGGGGGACAGCGTCAAAGAAACCATAGATAACTGGCTTTCAGCGATCAACAGGAAGGAATACGAGGAATCCTTCAGATATCTTGGCGAAGGCTTCACATTCTCGGGCAGAAAATACGACAAGACATCATACATAAACATGATATCGGCCATAGATTCCATAATTATTGCCGGGGATGCCGGAAATGCCGCCGATGAGCCGTTTAAAATAATTGAAGACGGCGACTACGATAATATCAATGCCCGGGTCGTGGTACAAGCATATATTATAGATGAAATTAAAGACAATATACCCGGTATGGACGACGGAATCAACATTATGGAGTTTAAGCTGAAATACAATACGTCATCTAATAAATGGGAAATATTATCTATAGTTACTAAATATACTGGAAACGCTTGACAAAAAAAGAATGAGTGATATAAAATAAAAAAGCCTTGCGTGAAACCTGGGACACCGTTCCGCCCCGGAAAATGAAAGTGCCGCTGTAAGCGCGTTTAGGATACACAGAGAGATAAAACAGCCCGGGAAGGGCTGCACAGCTTGGCCCGACTGGGCCGTGACAATCTATATATATATAAGGAGAGGAAGTTTGAATGAACAGATTTTATCTTTCTTTCATCAAACGAACCCTTCCCCTTAAGCAATTGGCTGTGTTGTTGGTTATGTCAGTGATTGCCGTTACGGCAGGCATAAAGGCGTATCATAAAGTAAGCAAGGACGTCCAGGTTATCGATAACGGCAAGCCAATCGTCGTCAAAACCATGGGAGATACTGTTGCCCAGGTCATGGAAATGCTCGACATTTCCATCAGGCCGGATGACTATATCAGTATGGCACCGGACACCCCATTGGATGCCGATGCCCTCAACGTGATAAACATAAAGAGGGCAGTACCGGTAAATATTATTGTCGACGGGCAGCTTAAGGAAGTCTGGTCCTACAGGGACACGGTTGAGGAGGTAGTTGCCGACAACGGCATAACGCTCAACCCGCTGGACCGGTATGAAGGCGTTGATGCTAAGGATAAGATAACAGAAGGCATGAATATCCGCATTGTGCGGGTGAGCGAGGAAATATTGTCGGAGCAGTCCGAGATTCCATTTATCATTGTCGAACAGCCCAACAAGGTAATGAACGAGGGAGAAACAAAAGTCATTGTCGAGGGCGAGAACGGCATAAGGGAGAAATACTATAAACTTACTTATGAGGATAACAGGCCGGTTTCACGTGTTTTTCTCAGTGAAAAAATCGTAAAGGAACCTGTGAATAAAATCATCGAGTACGGGACCGTGCCTAACTTCAGGACCTCGAGGGGAGATCTGGTCCGATATAAGCAGGCTATAAAAATGAAGGCAACGGCTTATACATCCTCCTATCGGGATACAGGCAAGCATCCGGATCATCCTCAGTTCGGCATAACTTACACCGGCATTAAGGCGAGAGAAGGAGTCATAGCTGTCGACCCCAAGGTTATCCCGCTTGGGACCAAGGTATACGTGGAGGTCCCCGGGTCGGCTCCTGATTACGGGTTCGCCATCGCCGCCGACATAGGTAGCGCAATAAAAGGGAAAAAGGTAGACTTATATTTCGATACGGATGAAGAAGTAAGAAAATGGGGAGTAAGAGACGTTGTGGTTTATATCCTAAACGAGCAGAACGACAACAGGTGGAAGGAAAACAACAACCCGTGCAAGTAATTAATCATGATCAACACAAACGAAGTTCTTAAAAAATATGGCCTCAGGCTTACAAAGACCCTGGGGCAAAATTTTCTTACCGACATAAATATCATTAAGAAAATAGTGGCGGCAGGGGAGGTATGCCCGTCGGACCTGGTCGTCGAGATAGGGCCGGGAATCGGCTCCATGACGGCCGAGATCGCCGCCAGGGCAGGAAAAGTCATCGCCGTTGAAATCGACAGGCACCTGATACCTGCCCTTAAAGAGAATCTTGCCTCTTTTCCGAATGTGGAGATCATTAACGGCGACATTATGGAAGTGGACCTGGAAAGCCTGACAAAAGGCTGGACAGGTCCGCTTAAAGTCATATCCAACCTCCCGTACTATATCACCACCCCGGTTGTAATGATGCTCCTGGAGGGCAATGTGGCATGGGATACCCTTGTCCTGATGGTTCAGAAGGAAGTTGCCCAGAGGATGGCCGCCGAGCCGTCAACCAGGGATTACGGCGCATTGACGGTGGCGGTTAAATATTATTCCGAACCGAAACTGGCTTTTACCGTGTCCAGGAACTGCTTTATACCGAAGCCCGATGTGGACTCGGCCGTGGTGAAGCTCAAAAAGCGCGTCCTTGCCGGGTCGGCCGACGTGGACAAGGAATTTTTCTTCAAAGTGGTCAGGGCTTCTTTCGGGCAAAGACGCAAGACCCTGCTCAATTCACTGGGCAGCCAGCCCTTCGTGCAGGGCGGGAAGGAAAGGCTCAGGGAGGCACTGTCCAGGCTGGGCATCAGCGAGAATGTCCGTGCCGAAGAACTTTCCATCCATGATTTCCTGAACCTCACGAAGAAATTGTCCCGCACGGCTGAATAAAGCATCGCTCCGTTCCAAACTTGTCTACATGTCTTGGTTATATCATCACGACAAAGTGCGTATAATTACTTGAGAAAAACGCTTCCCGGCTGATTTGGCAGCGCTTTCCTTAGCTTTTAATGCCGGAAGCCGGAACGGAGGTTTTTATGCAGGCAGGTTTCGCGAGGAAATATGCAATTATGGAGGAACTGGACGGAGGATTCAGCGCTGGCGGCACGCCTGAAGCCTTTATCCGTCTCGACTGCTGGGATGGCAGCATTCAGGTCTCCATCCATGTAAAAGGCCTTAAACAGGGGCCGTATAAGCATATGCTTTACCTGATTTTCTCAAAGAACGGCAAGCTGGTGCCCGTACTGGCCGGTGAAGTCAGCGCATCATACGGCGGCATGCAGAGCGGGCTCGAAATTGACGCAGAAACACTCAGAAACCTGAACATCAGGCCGGAATCGATAAGGTATGCCGCGCTTACGGCCGAAAGCCAGAGCAAAAAATGGATCCCGCTGTTCTCAAGTTTCGAAAAAAACCATAAGTGGGATGAAAGCATCAGGCAGGTAATCCTGATGCAGCCTGCCGAAGAACCTCAAAGGGAACAGCCGGAAGATACGCAGAAAACAGAGCAGCCGTATGCCGTGCCCGGCGAGCCTGTACAGGTACAGGCACAGGCAATGGACGGTGCTGTCCCCGGAACGCAAAGCACGGGCAGTTTCCTGGGCGATCATCCGGCAGTTGAGGACCACGCACCGCCGAGATCGGGCCGGTCCAAAGGTACGGACAAATGCGACTTCGTTAAGCTTGAAGGCCTTCTCACCAACAACTTCGAGCTATACCAGCCGTTCAAAAGGCCCAGCAGAGGATATACCTGGTACAGGGTGTCGGACCTGGCCAAGCTGAGCAATATCATGTACATGGCCGGGATAAACGTTCCCCTGTTCGCCAATCCGAAGATCCTGGTAGGGCTGTTCAAGTTCAAGCATATCCTTGCAGGCCTCTATCACGGCGATGACGGGTCCAGGTATTATGTCATCGGCGTTCCTGCGAAGGATGAAAAGGACAATAAACCCTTTGAGAACGCCTGCAGATGGGTCCCGGTAACGGAGAGCCCGGTACGGGACATGGGCGGTTACTGGCTGGTGTATGTAAGCATGAAAACGGGGGATATAGTAGTCTGAGCGCGGGAAAACCGAGAGTATACCGATTTGACAATGGAATGCATGAAGGGATATACTCTAAAGTGAAGATATCTTTTTATTTTTTATGACGGAGGACAAGCCATGAATATTGCCCGTTATATAGATCATGCGGTATTGAAACCTGAAATGAAGCAGAATGAGGTCGTCAAGGCCATAATGGAAGGCATTGAATACTCGGTGCGCACTGTCTGTGTAAGACCCTGCGATATTGAGCTGGCCCTGGATCTTTGCAAGGGAAGCCAGACCGACGTTTCATGCGTCCTCGCTTTTCCCCACGGCACAGTTCCTACAGAGGTAAAGGCTTTCGAAGCATCCCGGTATGTTGCCAAGGGTGTAAAGGAAATAGACATGGTGGCCAATTTCGGCTATATAAGGTCAGGTTTGTGGGACCTGGTTCTGAAGGATATCAGGGCAGTGGCTGATATCACGAAGAATTCCGGCGTCCTCCTGAAAGTTATATTTGAGACCTGCACATTGAACGTTGAGGAAATCAAAAAGGCCACGGAGATCTGTATCGAGGCAGGCGCAGATTTTGTAAAGACTTCAACAGGATTCCACAGCGGCGGAGCTACCGAGGAAGCCGTAAAAGCCATGCTTGAAGCTGCTAAAGGCCGCATTAAGGTGAAGGCTTCTGGCGGAATCCGTGATATAAAGACTGCAAGGTATTACGTCGAACTTGGCTGCGAGCGCTTGGGCGTTGGATTCTCCACGACTCCAGTGCTTGTCAGGGGTGAAGGGCAATCCGACAGCGCATACTGATATCCCTGATCTTTTCCGACAAAATATTCAATCGGGATGAGTAATTGCGACTTAAGATTTCATCAATGGTTTGGCTGTTCGATGTGAAATGATATTGCCGCAGTTCATATTTTTTGCTATACTTATTAAAGTAAGATTAAAAAGATGGCGGAGAACAGGGTTAAATTTAATAATTTCTAAAGGCTGATTTAAAAACCCTGGTGAAACAGGCGGACGGAACGAGGTATCCTAAAGGTGAGGAAAACAGGCAACAACCAGTACCTGAAAAAAATGAACCAATCCACTGTGCTTGAGCTTATAAGGACCAATGAAGGCATATCCCGGATCGAGCTGGCGGAGAAAACCGGCCTGTCCGCCACGGCAATCAGCGCGATAGTGAAGTCTTTGCTGAAAGACAGGTATATTGAAGAAATCGGCGAAGGGAAATCTTCCGGCGGAAGGAAGCCTACCATGCTGAAAATTAAGCCGGATTCCTACTATTCCTTCGGATTTGACGTCGATGTGAAGTTCATCTATACAATCCTAGTCGATATAACCGGAAAAGTTATTTACGAAAAGAAATATGAAACCGACAGCGTATTGGGACCTGACGAAACCGTGGACCGAATCTCCGATATTTACTCTTCAATGATTCAGAACCTTAAGATTAGGCCCGAGTGTGTGCTTGGAGTGGGACTGTCGATACCGGGTCTCATTGACATACATACGAAAAAAATCATACTCGCGCCAAACATGGGCTGGAATGACGTGTCCATACAGGATAAACTGAGAGAAAAGCTAAGCACAACCGTTTATATAGAAAACGAGTCAATGTGCTCGGCCATTTGCGAGAGTTGGCTCGGTATATGCAGAGGCACGGAAGATTTTATTTGCATCAACATCGAGTCCGGCATAGGTTCGGGTATTTTTGTGAGAGGCATGATTTACAGAGGTTCCACGGGAAGCGCCGGAGAGGTGGGACATATTCCCGTGCCCGGGAACGCCCTCAGATGCAAGTGCGGGAAAAAAGGCTGCCTTGAAGCGGTAGCCTCAGTCAACGCAATGGTTGCAAAATACAGGGAATCTTCCGGGTTTTCAGAGGATTCCATGTCCGGCATGGATGACGGAGATATATTCGGTCACATGATAAATAACGCCAGAAACGGAGAAATACACAGCCTGAGAATTTTCCAGGATGCCGCAGTAAGCCTGGGACAAGTCATAGGCTATCTTATCAATGCTTTCAACCCGCAGCAAATCGTTCTCGGCAAGAAGTTCACGCAATTCTCGGACCTGGTGCTTGAGATTATAAGATATGAGGCTTCGAGGACAGCCCTAACGTATCCTGCCCATAACTGCAGAATACTCGCATCGAGTTTCGGCGAAAACTCCTCTGCGCTGGGAGCCGCGATTATACCGGTCAGAAAGCTTTTTGGCTATTAAATGCCATTAAATTAATAATTTTTATCAGGAGGGATCATTTATGTCTGAATTTTTCAAAGGGGTAGGCAAAATCCCGTACGAAGGGCCGGGATCGGACAATCCGCTGGCTTTCAAGTATTACAATCCCGACGAAGTAATCGGCGGAAAAACAATGAAGGAACACCTTCGCTTCTCAGTGGCTTACTGGCACACGTTCCAGGCAAGGGGCGGAGATATGTTCGGAATGGGCGGCTCAGCCTTAAGACCATGGGACGATATACAGGACCCGATGGATCTCGCGTATGCAAAAGTGGAAGCCTGCTTTGAGTTCTGCGAGAAACTGGGCGTGCCTTTCTTCTGCTTCCATGACAGGGATATCGCCCCTGAGGCTGATACGTTGAGGGAGACCAACAAACGGCTTGACCTGGTCGTTGAGAGAATCAAGGACCGTATGAAGAACAGCCCTGTAAAACTGCTCTGGGGCACAACCAACGCTTTCAGCCACAGGAGATTCACCCACGGAGCCGCTACGTCGAACCATGCCGAAGTTTTCGCATATGCGGCATCACAGGTGAAAAAGGCCATGGAAATTACCAAGGAACTGGGCGGACAGAACTATGTTTTCTGGGGCGGACGCGAAGGTTATGAAACCCTTCTGAACACCGACATGAAGCTGGAGCTGGACAATATGGCAAGATTCCTGTCCATGGCTGCCGATTATGCAAAGGAAATCGGGTTTGACGGCCAGCTTCTTATTGAGCCGAAGCCGAAAGAACCCACAAAGCACCAGTATGACTTTGACGCGGCAACAGTTATCGGATTCCTGAAGCAAAACGGCCTGGACGCATATTTCAAGCTTAATATCGAGGCCAATCACGCCACCCTTGCCCAGCATACGTTCCAGCACGATCTGAGAGTAGCCCGCATTAACAACATGCTTGGCAGCATTGACGCAAACCAGGGCGATCTGCTCCTTGGCTGGGATACGGACCAGTTCCCCACCAACATTTACGAAACAACTCTTGCAATGTATGAAGTACTGAAGATGGGCGGATTTGACAAGGGCGGCCTTAACTTTGACGCCAAGGTGCGCAGGGCATCCTTCGAACCCGTTGACATGTTCTACGGACATATTGCCGGCATGGATGCTTTCGCAAAAGGCCTGAAGGTTGCTTACAGGCTTGTTGAGGACGGAGTATTCGACAAGTTTATCAAGGAAAGATACAAGAGTTATGAGACTGGCATCGGCAAGGACATAGTTGAAGGAAAAGCCGGATTCAGGGAACTTGAGGCTTATACCCTCGAACACGGCGAACCTCAGCTGTCCTCGGGCCGCCAGGAAGTGCTTGAAGCCATCCTGAACCAGTACATATTGGAAACCAAATAAAACACGGATACATCAGAGCTTTTTCCTGAAGTACAGGGGAGACTGGCCTGTTCTGCTTTTAAAGGTTTTGGAGAACTGAAACGGGTCCTCATAACCTACAGACCTTGCGACATCGCTCACGCTCAGCTGGGGATTCTTTAAAAGCTCGCAGGCTTTGTCCATCCTGTACTTAATGATAAAGTCCCTTGGCGTGGTCCCGAGGTGCTTGGAGAACAGGGTTGAAAGGTAGCTCCTGTCTATTTTCAGGTAGTCGGCGACCGACTGGACCGTAAGTTCTCCGGAAAAGTTTTTCTCTATATATTCAACAGCTTTTGACACATAGCGGGTGGTGTCTATGACTCTGTCACCCGCTTGTGTTTTATTTTCGCTCCGGTTTACCAGGTAAGCCAGGAACCGGTACAGCAGCCCGGTCAGCATCAGGTCCGAGACATTATGACGGGCTTCATTTATAAGGTCGCTGAGACTGGGAATGAGGTTGTCTGATTCAGTCATGCTGAAAATGAGTTTATCCTTTGAAAGGCCCGCCTTTTTCAGGACCTGTTCGGCCTTAAGACCATGGAACCCCACCCAGTAATATGTCCATGGGTTATTGTCGTCGGCCTTGTAGTACACTATCTGGCCGGGACATATCAGGAACCCATGCCCCGCTTCAAGACCATAGGTTTTCCCGTTTACCGTATAGATTCCCTTCCCCGACGAAACGATGTGGATTATGTAATGGTCCCGGACGCCGGGTCCCCAGAAGTAACCGGGAGAACATTTTTCAAAACCACATCTGTAAACATTTAAATCCGTATTATCTTTTTTTGAGATATAATACTTCTCCAGCATCCCGACTACCCCATATGTCAACAATAACACATATTATACTAACATTGTAACATTTACCCCCATACCTCACAATCCTATAATGAGTATAGGGGACGTATACTTTTACTCATTTTGAGCAAAGGGGACAGGTACCCGTTCTCACCTCCAATATATAAGAAAGGATGATATCAAATGGCTGAGCTAAGATGGCATCCTCTTATCAAGGACTGGGTCATGATTGCATCCCACCGGCAGGACCGGCCCCAGATGCCGAAGGATTGGTGTCCGTTCTGTCCGTCGTCAGGGCGGGTTCCGGATTATGAAGTCCTGAAATATGATAATGACTTCCCGGCGCTGATGCAGAACCCGCCTGAACCGGATGATGTCGGCAACGACTTTTTCAGGACAGCACCCGCTTACGGCAAGTGCGAGGTGATACTTTATTCGCCGAACCATACCATAACTCTCCCCGAGCTTACTGAAAGCCATATCAGGAAACTTGTGGATCTCTGGGTGGAAAGATTCGAGGATCTTCGCAGGGATGAAAAAATAAAATACATATTTATCTTCGAAAACCGCGGCGAAGTCGTGGGAGTCACGATGCCCCATCCCCACGGGCAAATCTACGGGTATTCTTTCATCCCCAAGAAAATTGAACTGGAGCTTGACGCATGCAGGGAGCACCACCATAAGACAGGGGAATGCCTGATCTGCCGCATGCTCCGGGAGGAGAGGAATTTCGAAAAGCGAGTGATATTTGAAAACGAGGACTTTACCGTGGTATTGCCCTTCTTTACCGAGTATCCCTACGGCGTATATATTATCGGAAGGAGCCACAAGCAGAACCTTGCCCAGTTCAGTGACCGCGAGAAGGACAACCTGGCGAAAACCATCAGGGAAACGGTCGGAATGCTGGATTCTCTGTTCGACAAACCTTTTCCGTACATGATGTGCATGCACCAGGATCCTGTCAATTCCGGCGATTTCAGCGACATATACCATTTCCACATAGAATTTTTCCCGCCCATGCGTTCCGAGGCAAAGATAAAATTCAACGCTTCGAGCGAAACCGGGGCCTGGGCCCACTGCAATCCGACCGCTCCTGAGGAGAAAGCGCAGGAATTGAGAGAAGCATATAAAAGGTTTGTCAATAAAAAATAAACGAGGACTTTCAGGCCAGGATAACCGGCCGGAAGCGAAAAGGGAGGCATGAACATGAGCCATGAGACATTGATCAGGAACTTCATCGGATACTTTGGCGGCAGCGCAGACGGAATCCGTATATTCAAAGCGCCCGGACGCGTAAATCTTATAGGGGAGCATACGGACTATAACGGCGGATACGTCTTCCCAGCGGCTCTCACACTCGCGTCCACCGTATTGGCAAGACCAAGGCAGGACAATAAAATAAGGCTTATCGCCACTGACCTGGAGGTAATGGCGGAAGCCGAACTGGAAAAGCTTCAGAATTATAAGGGTCTAAGATGGGGAAATTACCAGCTTGGCGTGGCTGATGAGCTTATAAAGTCAGGTTATAGGGTAATTGGCTGTGATTTGATGTTTGATGACAAGGTCCCGCTGGGAAGCGGCTTATCCTCGTCAGCGGCGATAGAAATAGCCACCGCCGTCGCCCTGGTCAGCCTGGGCGATGAAGCCTACGGCAAAACCAAAAAGATCGATATGATCGAAATGGCCCTGATCTCCCAAAGGGCTGAACATAATTATGTGGGAGTAAAATGCGGCATCATGGACCAGTTCGCATCGGCAATGGGGAAAAAGGACCATGCCATTTTCCTGAAATGCAGCGACCTGAGCTATGAACTGGTACCTGTAAAGCTGGACGGGTATTCCCTCGTCATATCCAATACCAATAAAAAGCGGAGCCTCGGCGAGGGCAAGTACAACGAACGGAGAGCCCAATGCGAGCAGGGCCTTGAAATGCTGAAAAAAGCCTTCCCGGAGGCTACCTGCCTCGCAGATATATCCCGTGCCGAATATGAGGCTCACAAGCATCTGCTGACCGATGACGTAATAAGAAAGCGCGTGGAGCACGTTATTTACGAGAACCAGAGAGTCATCGACTCGGTAAAGGCATTGAAAGAAGGTAACCTGAAGCTGTTCGGAGAGCTTTTGAACCAGTCCCACAACTCCCTCAGGGACCTGTACGAAGTTACGGGACCGGAGCTGGATACCCTTGTGGAAGAAGCAAGAAAGCAGGAGGGCGTATTGGGTTCCCGCATGACCGGCGCCGGCTTCGGCGGCTGCACGGTCAGCCTGGTGGAGAACAGTAAAATAGACAATTTCATAGACTCCGTAGGGAAAGCTTACAGGGAAAAGATAGGCTATGACGCCAGCTTCTACATCTCCGAGATAGGAGACGGCGGAAGGGAAGTAGAGGTGGAATTATGAGCATACTGGTAACAGGCGGCGCAGGCTACATCGGAAGCCATGTAGCCCTGGAACTGCTTTCTAAGAATGAGGAGATAGTAATAATCGACAACATGCAGAAAGGACATAAATCAGCCATCCTTGGAGGCAAGTTCTACAAGGGCGATATCAGGGACAGGGAGTTCATGGACGAGGTCTTTTCCCGGAACGATATCAGCGCGGTGATTCACTTTGCGGCAAATTCCCTCGTTGGGGAAAGCGTTACGGTTCCCCTTAAGTATTACGACAACAACGTGTACGGGACCCAGTGCCTGCTCGAGAAAATGGTGGAATACGGAGTAAAGCACATAGTGTTTTCTTCTACCGCCGCCACCTATGGAGAACCTGAAAGGATACCCATACAGGAGACCGACAGGACTCTGCCCACGAATCCTTACGGAGATACCAAGCTTGCCATCGAAAGGATGCTGCGATGGTGCGACGAAGCCTATGGCATAAAATCGGTATGCCTAAGGTATTTCAACGCGGCCGGAGCCCATAAAAGCGGCATGATCGGCGAAGATCACAGGCCGGAAACCCACCTTGTGCCGATCGTTATGGAGGCGGCGCTCGGGAAGAGGGAATACGTCCAGATATTCGGGGACGATTATGATACCCCTGACGGGACCTGCATCAGGGACTATATCCATGTTTCCGACCTGGCGAAAGCCCATATACTGGCCCTTGAGAGCCTGAGGGCCGGAAACGGCAGCAAAGTATATAACCTTGGCAATGGTGAAGGCTTCTCGGTGAAGGAAGTCATCGAATGCGCCCGAAAGGTCACAGGACGGGAAATAAAGAGCGTCATCTCTCCAAGAAGGGCCGGCGATCCTGCAGTGCTGGTCGCATCGTCGGACAGGATCAGGAAAGAGCTTGGCTGGTCGCCTGAAGAAGACGATCTGGAGACCATCCTGTCCTCTGCCTGGGAGTGGCACAGGAAGCACCCCGACGGTTACCCGGACTGATTAATGACAGACCTGCCAAATGGTTATAATAACTGTATAAAATAAGGCTGTCCCTGAAAAGGCAGCCTTAATCATTCTGTTATTTTTGCGGGAACGCTTACGTATTATTTGCATTGAGACCGTAAAACTTATATAATATTCGTATTGACAAAAAATGTTATGTTTTACCGGAGGAAAAGTATATGGCAGCAGTAGTTGTAGTTGGGACGCAGTGGGGAGACGAAGGAAAAGGCAAGTATATAGATATCCTGTCTGCCGACGCCGATTATGTGGTACGTTATTCAGGAGGCAACAACGCGGGACATACCATCGTGCATGATGGCATCAAGTATGCACTGCATCTTGTTCCCTCGGGAATCCTTAGGAAAGGGAAAACCTGCATAATAGCCAACGGGGTTGTGATAGATCCCGCAGTCCTTGTAAATGAAATAGCCAATCTTTCGAAACATGGGAACGAGCTTGCCCGGCTCCTTATCAGCGACAGGGCCCATGTCATCATGCCCTGGCATATAGAGTTGGATTCGCTCCAGGAAGAATCAAGGGGCAGCGAGGGCCTTGGAACAACAAGACGCGGAATAGGCCCGGCATATGCCGACAAGGCAGAGCGGAGCGGAATCCGCATGGTGGACCTGATCGATCCCGATGCTTTCAGAGAGAAAGTATATGCGAATATAAAAACCAAGAACGCGATAATTGAGAAAGTTTACGGGGGAACTCCCCTTGATGCCGAAAAGATCATAGAGGAATACCTTGGCTACGCAGAGAAACTCAAGCCTTACGTGACCGATGTGAACGCGATAATCCACAGGGCCCTTGAAGAAGGAAAGACCGTTTTGTTCGAAGGAGCCCAGGCTACATTCCTGGACCTGGATTTCGGAACATATCCTTATGTGACTTCGTCGAATCCCATAGCCGGCGGTGTCTGCACCGGGGCCGGGGTAGGTCCGAAAATGATAACCGATGTCCTTGGGGTCCTCAAGGCATATACCTCAAGAGTGGGATCAGGACCCTTTGTGACCGAGATAAAAAACGAGATCGGGGATTCTATCCGCGAACTGGGTCATGAATACGGAACCACCACGGGCCGCCCGCGCCGCTGCGGCTGGCTCGACACCGTGATGGTGAAGTACGCGGCACGGCTGAACGGTCTTACAGGCCTGTGCCTGAACCACCTGGATACGGTAGGGAAGCTGGACAGCATAAAAATATGCGTGGCTTACAAGCTGGACGGCAAGGTCATAGATTATTATCCGTCCAACCTTAAGGAACTGGCGCGCTGCGAACCGGTTTACGAGGAGTTCGAAAGCTGGAAGGACAGCGACATCTCCAGGATCAACCGCTATGAAATGCTTCCTTTTGCTGCCAAGAAATACCTCAGGAGGATCGAGGAGCTTATCGGCGTCCCGATAAAATACGTGGGCGTCGGTCCTGGCCGTGACCAGGTCATCACCATGTGAGTATAGGGGACGTATACTTTTACTCATTTTGAGTATTGGGGACAGGCCAATAAATAGTAAAAATGGGAGCATATTTTGCTCCCTTATATTTTTATGATCTCTTCCGGCTTTACTTCAAAAAGTCCCCTGTATATCCTGTCATACCCGCTCAAATCATCGGGATTTCCTATCGCGACAGCCTTCATGCCTGCTCTTTTCGCAGCCTCGATACCCGCCTGGGCGTCTTCGAAAACCACGCATTCCCCAGGTTTTACGCCTGCCTCCTTCGCTCCCAGCAGAAAGACTTCCGGATCAGGCTTGGCTTTTGATACCTTTGTTCCGTCAATGATAGCGTCAAAATACGGAGCAAGCCTGAGATTGCTCAGGATCAGCATCGCGTTTTTGCTTGCCGATCCAAGGACGGTTTTTATACCAAGGTTCCTGAAATCCCTGAGGCATTCGACAGTGCCCGGGAGGATTTCGCTTTCATCCATCCGCGATATATGTTCCACATACCATCCGTTTTTCCTGGCAGCCATATCAAGCATTTCTTCCTCGGAGAACTTTCCGGAAAGACCACCCACTTCCAGCAGGATCTCAAGGGAACGCATGCGGGATACGCCCTTGAGCCTTTCATTGTCCTTCTCTGTGAACTCAAAGCCAAGTTCGCCGGCAAGTCTCTTCCAGGCCAGGTAATGATATTTCGCTGTATCGACGATTACGCCGTCAAGATCAAAAATCGCTGCTTTAATTGCCATAGATGTTTTCCTCCAAATGTAGAAGTGTGCCACGGGGACGGTTCTGATGGCACAGTGTTGCCAACAGAACCGTCCCCATGGCAACATCAGTTATCAATGTACATCCTGGTGTAGTACTCGTCAAGCATTCTTTTCATGCCGAACGGGACCCTTGTAGTATTGATGGAAGCCGCCATCATATCTATCCACTTGTCCCTGTTCCGATAGTAAGTCGGGATGACCTCATTGGTCAGGCACTTCTTAAGTGCCCTGAAATCATGGGCATCGCATTTATTCTCGTCTCTGAACTGTTTCCCGTTGCCGAACTGCCAGCCGTTGACGCCATGCCGGCATGCTTCGGGCCACCATCCGTCGAGGATTGAAACATTGAGAACGCCGTTCATGGCTGCCTTCATGCCGGAAGTTCCTGACGCTTCCATGGGGCGCCTCGGGTTGTTGAGCCAGATATCGGAACCGCGGGTCAGCATGCGGCCTATCTCCATGTCGTAGTTTTCAAGGAAGACAACACTGCCGGGATAGAGCCTTGTCATTTCGATGATATCCGATATGATCTTTTTCCCCGTGTCATCGAGCGGATGAGCCTTGCCGGAGAAAACGATCTGAAGCTTGCCCGGCTTCAGCAGGGGCTCTATGAAGTCCCTGTCGGTAAAGATAAGGTTCGATCTCTTGTAGGGTGCGGCGCGGCGGGAAAATCCTATCAGCAGTACGTCAGGTTTGAGCCTGACCCCTGTTCTCTTTTCAACAAAATCGATAAGTTCGTTCTTGTTTTCAAGATGCCTGTTCCAGAGTTTTTCCCGGGCAGCGGCGCTGTCGTCATAGTTTTTGGCCAGCTCCAGCATTCGGCTGTCGACCCAGGTAGGGATGTGGATGGCATTGGTTATGCCGATTATCTCGCTTCTGCCCTTTACTTTCCTCCACATCCTGTTGGCGGTATCTTTATGAAGGTCGGAAACCGCATTGGACTTTCTTGATAACCTGAGAGCCCCTACGGTCATATTGAAGGGGGAACCGCCGAGGGCTTTCAGCTGCCCCTTGTTCATGCCGAGGTTTGCTCCCATGTATATGAGACGTTCAATGGGATGGGATTCATTGCCCTGGATGACAGGCGTATGGGTAGTGAATACAACTTCTTTTCGTGTGTTTTCCCATGCTTCCTTGAAGCTCTGTCCTTTTTCCATCTTCTCGCGCATGAGCTCAAATCCGGCAAACAGGGCATGGCCTTCATTAAAGTGATAAACATCGGGTTCAAAGCCAAGCGCTCTTAATGCCCTTACGCCGCCTATGCCCAGGACCATTTCCTGGGCTACCCTTTCTTCGCCAAACCAACCGTAAAGCTGTCCCGTAATCCATCTTGCTTCTCCGTCATTGCCGTCTATATCCGTGTCCAGGAGATAGAGGTTATTGACTCCATGGGCTTCATACTTCCAGACCTTGACCCTGACGTCCCTTTGCCTGATTTTAACTGTCACGGTTATGCCTGTGTCTTTCAGGAAATCATAATGCCTGTTTATATAAGCATCGAAAGGCATGTCTGATCCCTTGTCGATAAGTTGCTCTCCATAGCCCTGCTTCCATTTGATACCTATCCCGATCAACGGATAATTATTGTCGCACGCTTCCTTCATGTAATCGCCGGCAAGTATTCCAAGACCCCCGGCATATAATTTAACGCTGGATTCTATCGCATATTCCATGCAAAAATAAGCCACTTTCGGCAGACTGCCCATTTCGGTTACCTCCATAATTATTTATCAATAGTATTCCATACTAAGTTCAAATCCTTAACATAAATGCAATCAAATTGCCTGTCGATATCGCCAAACCTAATAGCAAGAACACACTGAAGAACCCCAATATGTGTCCTGCCGTTGCATGAAGCATTCTGTCATGCGTGGACAAGCTCATTTTTTGAGTTAAAAGAAGACGCGGGCAACGCAAATTAAGCAAGCGATTGCACAATCAGTATATTATTCACCCTGTTTTTTGTCAATGTATAACAGGAAGAGTCCGGCGAATTAATCCTGTGAGACGGAACCTGAATTACCGAAAAGTCTGTATTTCCAAGGCGTTGACAATGATGTAATGATCTGATATGTTGACAACAAAAACATGGAGAAATATAATACTTATGCAATCGCTTGCATAATATGAATCACGGGGGAATGGGCGGACAAGATGAAGATCACGATAAATGATGTCGCAAGAGCGGCGGGTGTTTCAGCGTCAACTGTATCGCGGGTTATTTCCGACAGCCCGAAAATAAGCGAGAAAACAAAAGAGCGGGTAAGAAAGGTAATAGAAGAGCTCGGCTACCATCCCAACGCGATTGCCCGGAGCCTTGCAAACCAGTCGTCGAAAACCATAGGCCTTATTCTTAATACTGAGGCTGAGACCCTGGTTAGGAATCCCTTTTTCATCCAGGCTATGACAGGCATAAGCCAGTATGCGCAGGAACAAGGCTATAACGTCATGTTCGCATATAATAAGAGCGAAGACGGAGACCTTGACATTGCCGTCCGTTATGTCAACAGCGGGAGCGTCGACGGCATAATCCTGTTCACTTCGCGAACGAATGACAAATGTATCGATTTCCTCATGAAAAGCAATTTTCCCTTTTCAGTCATTGGACGGCCTGATCATACCGAGGGAGTCCTTTGGGTGGACAATGACAATTTCCAGGCGACATACCAGGTTACCAATCACCTGATAATGAAAGGCCACAAGAGGATTGCGTTCCTCGGAGGTCCCCGGGACCACAATGTATCAAGGGACAGATTCGAAGGGTACAAGGCGGCCATGACAGTGCACGGCTATTCCATAGACAGGAATCTTACCTTCCTTGAAGGGAGCTTTTCCGAGGAGTTCGGAAGTAAATGCATGTCAGAGATCTTATCAGCGCACAAAAATGGCGCCGAACTTCCGACAGCCATTGTTACCAGCGATGACATGCAAGCCCTGGGAGTATTGAAGGCCATGAGGAAAATGAATGTATCCGATGTTGCCGTGACAGGCTTCAATAATATGCCTGTAAGCCTGTACAAGAACGAAAGCTTTACTTCTGTGGACGTAAATGCCAGCCAGTTAGGCTTCTGTGCTGCAAAACTGCTTATTGGCAGGATCGAGGGCATTGCTGATCTGCCTGCCCATTATATAGTTCCTGCAGAAATAGTCGAAGTCGAACCATTATATTGATTCCAAGGGATTTCAGAGACGGAGGTAAAAGATGAGCAGACTGATACCGGATAACTGGAAAATAATCCAGGATGGCTTTTCTAAGGAAGAAAACCGGTTTTTCGAAAGCATCATGTCTTCCGGAAACGGCAGGATGGGATTGAGGGGGAACCATGAGGAAGACTACTCCGGGGATTCACTGAAAGGCACTTATATTGCCGGGGTGTATTACCCTGACAAAACGCGTGTCGGGTGGTGGAAAGTCGGATACCCGGAGTACTTCGCAAAGGTGCTTAACGCAGTCGATTTTATTGGAATAAAAGTATCAATAAACGGCGAGAACCTGGACCTGGCCAAATGCAGCTTCAAAAACTACAAGCGGGAACTAAACATGAAGGAAAGCATACTGAGAAGAAGCTTTACCTTCATCGGGAAGGACGGGTCGGAATATGAAATATATACCGAGCGTTTTTTAAGCTATGCCGACGGAGACCTCGCCGCAATAAAATACTCGGTCACCAGCCTTTCGGGCGAGGCAGAGGTGGTCCTCACACCCTTCCTTAACGGCGATGTCAGAAACGAAGATGCCAATTACAACGAAAAATTCTGGGAGCATGTGACCGGCGGTTCTGACGGACTAGTATCCTATATTACCTCGAGGACGCTCAAAACTGATTTCAACGTCACTGCAGCCTTCACATGGGAACTTTCCGGGGCTGAAGTCCTTGAAAACGCGGCGGTGAGCGAAAACGGCGGAGAATTCGTAGGGAACAGGATAAGGGCAAAAATCGGGAAGAACGGGACTATGACCCTAATAAAATATATCTCGGTGATCAGCGACAGGTATTATGAAAGGGACAAACTGGCCGCAATAGCACGGGATAAGGCCGAGGCCGCCAAAAAGACAGGCTACATCAAGCTTTTTGAGGCCCACAGGGAAAAATGGGACAACATCTGGAGCATGGGCGACATAACCATCAATGGTGATGTCAAAGCCCAGCAGGGCATCAGGTTCAACATATACCAGCTGAACTGCACTTATTCGGGTGAAGACCCAAGGCTCAATATAGGTCCCAAGGGGTTTACCGGCGAGAAATACGGCGGGAGCACCTACTGGGATACCGAGGCATATTGCCTGTACTTTTTCCTCGGCACGAAGGAGCCGGAAATTGCCCGGAACCTTCTTGAATACCGGTATAATCATCTTGAGAAAGCAAAAGAGAACGCGAAAAAACTGGGGACCCGCGGGGCCCTGTATCCCATGGTGACCATGAACGGCGAAGAATGCCATAACGAGTGGGAGATCACTTTTGAGGAAATCCACAGGAATTGTGCCATTACCAACGCCATCAGGGTTTATACCGAGTATACCGGCGACAGGTCATATCTTTATGAAAAGGGCATCGACGTCCTGGTTGAGACCTCGAGGTACTGGGTTTCGAGGGCAACATACAATGCAAGGAAAAAAGTATATATGATCCTCGGGGTCACAGGCCCCAATGAATATGAGAACAATGTCAACAACAACTGGTACACGAACCGTATGGTGAAGTGGAGCCTTCAGTATACCGTTGATACCCTTGCCGAGATGCGGGAAAAAGCCGGCAGGCTTTACGAGGAAGCCGTCAGGCGCCTTGGCGTAACCGAAGAGGAAGCTGAAACCTTCAGGAACGTGAGCATGAACATGTACCTTCCCGAGGATAGCGAAAGGGGAATATTCCTGCAGCAGGACGGTTTTCTTGACAAGGAGATTGTCCCGGTATCGGAACTGAATCCTTCGGATCTGCCCCTTAACCAGAACTGGTCATGGGACAGGATACTGAGATCCTGCTATATCAAACAGGCCGATGTCCTCCAGGGATTATGGTTCCTCAACGATGAGTACACCCTCGAAGAGAAAAAGAGAAACTTCGATTTTTATGAGCCGCTGACAGTGCATGAATCCTCGCTGTCGCCCTGCATACACTCGATCCTTGCAGCCGAGATCGGAAGAAAGGATAAAGCGTACGAGCTGTACCTGAGGACCTCGAGGCTGGACCTGGACAATTACAACAATGACACCGACGACGGCCTTCATATTACTTCGATGGCCGGCACATGGATGAGCATTGTCCATGGCTTCGGCGGCATGAGGATAAAGAACGGCCAGCTGCACCTTGCGCCGTTTATTCCCGAATGCTGGGAAGAATACTCGTTCCGCCTAACCTTCAGGGGGAGGATAATAAAAATATCTGTAGATAAGACAGGAATAACGGTACTCCTTGAAATGGGAGCTCCCCTTGACATACTTCTTTTCGGGAACCGGGTCCATTTAGACCCGGAAACCGGATATCGCCGCATTAATTCAGCTGACTTAAGTCAATGACTCATTTTTCAGCCGGTGTGCAATGTAAAGTAACGGAGCAGTGGTCGGACTGCTCCGTTTTAATTTTCTCTTGACTTTTGAATGAGGATAAAATAGAATAATTTATGGGACCGGTTGCATAAAATTAAGCAGATCCAACTATTGAACTGCAAGAAACCAAACTAATTCGACAATCGGGGCGAAAATTTCGAATATGATTAAAATACCCAAAATTACGGCATATAAATGTTTTGACCCTCAACAGACAGCTTTCTGCCTGCATCATATATTTCACTAAAATTTCTTATATATTGTATGAAACTGGTTGCATAAAATAACGAGGGGGATAGGATTCATGGCAAGTATAAACGATGTCGCAAAAGCAGCAGGCGTATCCAAATCGACCGTATCGCGCATTATAAACGGCAGCCCCGCCATTTCCGAGGAAACCAGACAAAAAGTTTTGAAGGTAATGAAAGAGCTGAATTATGTCCCGAACAGCATGGCGCGCGGATTATCGAACCAGCAGGCTTTTACTGTGGCTCTGCTTATCAACATCAATGATGTGAAATCATTCGGAAATCCCTTTTTCTACGAAGTCATGCATGGCATAGAGACTGTTGTCTACAGCAGGGGATTATGCATGATCACAGCTAACCTGGAAAGCACCCTTAAGCAGAACGAACTTCTTAAATGGCTTATATACGGCAAGAGGACGCAGGGCGTCATTCTGCCTTCATCCATAATGAGCAATCAGCTGGTCAGAGAATTAAAAAAGATAAAATTTCCCTTTGTCACGATAGGTGAGCCGGAGGGGATCAGGGAGCCCATTGACTGGGTGGATATAAACAACTACCAGGGCGGTATGCAGGCCCTGGAACATATGTTGTCCCAGGGTTACGGCAGGGTAGCCTATATCGGCGGCGAACAGGTGAAAACCTTCAACAGGAGAAGGCTTGGCGGATATAAAGCCGCACTCGAGCAAAACGGACTGGCATACAGGCCGGAATATGTCTGCGAGGGACTTGCCACAAAATATGAAGGCTACCAGTCAATGAAGCAGCTTCTCAGCCTGCCTGAACCGCCTGACGCTGTAATCTGCAGCGACAATATCCTTTGCATCGGAGCCATGAAAGCCATACATGAAGCCGGGCTGAAAATTCCGGACGATGTGGGGATACTGAGTTTCGACAACATGCCTATCGCCGATCTCGTGGAGCCCACCCTGACGACAGTGGATATTGATGTTTTTGAACTGGGAGTCCAGGCTGCAAATATCCTGTTCAAGATCATTGACAACCCTGAAGCAAGGCAGCAGCAAAGCATGATATCCACCTGCATCAAGATGAGGGAATCGACTTGCAGAAGGAAGTAAGCAAAATCTGTTACAGGAAGGAAAACAGCGAATGATGCCGATTATCGCGACACATGAAAGCACAAGGGAATACATATATCCGGCCGACAGGAGAAAACTCCGGGTCAGAATAAGATGCTCGAGGGAAAACATCCGGTCATGCAGTATAGTGTACTGGAACAGGTTCAATGAATCGGTAAGGGAACATAAGGATCTGGTCTGCACGGGAAGAGACAATGACTGGATATACTTTTCGGGCGAGCTTTCATTCGACGAAACCGCCAGGTACATAAAATACTACTTTATAATTGGCGACAGCGACGGAAAGACCTGGTGCCTTGGAAGAGACGGACTATCCCCCGAAAAGCCCAGGCACTTCTATGAATATCTTTACACCAATGAACTGGATGTGCTTAACGTGCCGGAATGGGCGAGAGGATCTGTCCTCTATCAGATCTTTCCCGACAGGTTTTTCAACAAGGATAGGAGAAACGATCCTCCGGGAGTTGTTCCATGGAACAGTATGCCAAGCAGGGAGAACTTTTTCGGCGGTGACCTGAAAGGCATAATATCAAAACTGGATTACATAAGTTCCCTGAACGTCGGGGTCATATACCTGACGCCAATATTCAAAGCGCCTTCCAACCATAAGTATGATACTGAAGATTACTTTTCGGTAGATCCGTCATTCGGGGATATGGATGATCTGAGGACGCTGGTGAAGGAATGCCATGACAGGAACATCAGGATCATACTGGACGGTGTGTTCAATCATTCGGGATATTTCTTCCCCCCGTTCCAGGACGTCATCCGAAAGGGCGAGGCATCAGAATACAGGGACTGGTTTTATATTGAAAACTTTCCCGTCAGGACCGATCCGCCGAACTATGAGTGTGTTGGTTACTACAAATGGATGCCCAAATTGCGGTTAAGCAACCCGGATGTACGGAAGTACTTCATCGGGGTGGGCACATATTGGATCAGGCAGGCTGACATAGACGGCTGGCGGCTTGATGTGGCCGATGAGGTTGATTTTACTTTCTGGCAGGAGTTCAGGAAGGCTATAAAAAGCGTGAAGGAAGATGCCCTCCTGGTAGCTGAGACATGGAAGAACGGCAGCGACATGCTCAGGGGTGACCAGGTTGATTCGGTCATGAATTACCTGTTCAGGGATGCAGTTGTTGACTACTTCGCAACAGGCGAGATAGATGCCTATGAATTCGATCACCTGATCAACAGGATGCTGCATACCTATACCGCCGATTCGCTGCATGTCCTTTACAACCTTTTGGGCAGCCACGATACCCCGAGATTCCTGAGCCTTTGCAGGGGAAACCTTGACAAGATGCGGCTGGCAATAGCATTCCAGATGACTTTTCCGGGAATGCCGGCCATCTATTACGGCGATGAAGCGGGAACGGAAGGGGACAATGATCCTGACTGCAGGAGAGCTTTTGACTGGGAAAACATCAATCGGGAACTTCTTGGGTTCTGCAGGAAGATGACGGCATTGAGAAATTCTGACCGCCCGCTGCGATACGGGGAATACCGGAGCATTCATTGCAATGGAGACACCTACGGTTTTGCAAGAAGCATTGACGGTGAAAACACATATATCATCCTTAACAATTCAGCCGAAGAAAAAACACTGACCATTCCATGCTTCGAAGGCTTTTCAGAGGAACTGCGATTTGTCAGCCTTGTAAGCGATAAAACATACGCGCCTGAAAAGATTACTGCAGGCGAAGCGTTACACAATTCGGACATTTATGATTATTGCTCCAAAATCAATATGATACTGCCGGCGTATCATTTTGAAATAATAAAAAAAGGAGGATAACAAAATGAAGATCTTGACGAGATTCCTGGCAGCATTGCTTCTGCTTGCGCTCCTGTTATCAATTGCAGGGTGCGGCGGACAAAGCTCGCTTCCTTCAGCAACAGACAAACCGCCAACTGAGACTGCAGGGAAAAAAGATGAGAATAAAGACAGCAGCAAAAAACCGGTTGAAATAGAATTCTGGCACAATTATGATGCTGGTGCGGGTCAAATCGACGTGCTGAACGAACTTATCGCCGAGTTTGAAAAGGAAAACCCTGATATTAAAGTCAACCATCTGTACCTGGAATGGTCCGCGCTGAGGAACAATGTTTTTACCGGCGCTTCGACCGGTGAGCTTCCTGATGTCCTGCGCGGCGATATAGGCTTTGTTCCACAGTTCCAGAGCCTGGACATACTTTATGAGATGAGCTCGCTGCCCGACTACAAAGATGTGGCGGCCCAGATCATGGAAGCACCCAACAGCACGGCGAAGATGGGTGACAAATTCTACGGGATCGCGTCAAACACCAACACAAAAATACTTTTTTACAACAAGAAAATGCTCGCCGACGCGGGTTTGAGCGTACCCAAAACTCTCGATGAAATGTGGGAATGCGCCGAAAAACTTTCGAACTCCAAAACCATAGGATTTGTCGAGGCATGGACCGGGGTATGGAACATAGGACAGTACATCTGGAGCTATGGCGGCGATGTCATGGCGCCGGACAACAGCACAGCCACCGGTTATATCAATGGACCCGTTTCTGTCGCAGTGGTGCAGAAACTTGCTGACCTGTACAAAAAGAAGGCATTGTCCGGACCGACGCTTGATCCGGGAGCCCTCGGAGACACGGACGGATGGGCAGCCGGTGTGTATGCTATGGAAATCGACGGTCCATGGCGCTACACAATGGCACAGGCTGCAAACATAGACATAGGCGCCGTCCAGATGCCTCCGGGCCCGGCTGGCTCCATCGGGGTTCTTGGAGGAGAGGACTTCATGCTGTTTAAAACCTCGGATGATGAACACAGGGAAGCTGCCTGGAAGTTCATCAAGTTCATGGTCGGCAAGAAGGCGCAGGTCGCAATGGCCAAAGTCGGACAAATGCCTGTGAACAAGGAAGCCATGTCCGATCCTGAAGCCCTGGAAGCAATGCCCCTGCTGCCGATATTTGAAGAGGCACTGAAAACAGCCCGGTCCCGTCCCGTAACTCCAAAATGGAGCGATATAGAAAATATTATAGCAACAAAAGTGGCAGAAGCAATAACAGGACAAAAAGATGTGCAAAAAGCTCTTGATGAAGCTGCGGCAGAAATAGACAGCCTTCTGGCATCGGATTGATCGGCGCCGGACAGGGTGGGCCGCTTGATTATACGGCTCATTCCTGTCCGGTAACATAAACAGGAGGGAACAGATGGTTAGAGCTGATAGAAATATTCGCAATAAAAGCATTTACGCCGTCAAAAACAAGATGTACCTTCTCCTGCTCCTGGTTCCGGGGCTTGCGGTCCTGGTCCTTTTCACTTTTTATCCCATAATAAAGATGACGGTCATGAGCTTCTTTAATTGGAAAATAGGATTTTCCCAGACATCAGAGTTTGTCGGGCTGAAAAATTACATTGATGTTTTCACCGATCCGATTGCCAGGACAGCATTGGTCAATACCCTGTATTACGCCCTGATCACAGTACCGGCGCAGATGGCCCTTGGACTTCTCGCTGCCCTTCTGATATACGGCATAAAAAAGTTCAGCCTGTCATTCAGACTGCTGTACTATTTGCCTGTCATAACATCATGGGTCGTTGTCGCGTTGCTTTTCAGATATATATTCAGCAACCAGGGGCTGCTGAATTACATAATCACGGACGTGCTGCATATCAGTGACAAGCCGGTCGGCTGGCTGAGTACCCGATGGCCTGCTCTTACCGCTACTACCATACTTGGGATATGGAAAGGTATAGGATGGAACATGGTCGTATTTCTCGCGGCCCTGCAGGCGATACCCCTGGAACTTTTCGAAGCCGCATCCATCGACGGCGCCAACTCGGCCCAGAGATTTTTCTATGTAACGCTGCCATGCATAAAAGGCACCATCCTGTTCGCTCTTGTCATGCTTTTTATAGGAGCTTTCAATACGTTCACGCCTATAAATGTGATTACCGGCGGAAATCCTGCCCACCAGACGGAAGTGGTGCTTACATGGATGTATTTCCAGACCTTTGGAACCGTAGGGAAAATGGGATATTCAGCCGCACTGTCCGTCATTATCTCGCTTATTGTCTCTGTTATCGCTGTCATCCTGTTCAGGGTCATAAAGCCTGAAAACAGTGGAGGTAGACTATGAAAAGCGCAGGCCGTTTCAATTACAGGTACATAATACTTATAGCCGGTCTGGTAATTATGGTGTTTCCGATGATATACATGGTCACATCATCGCTGAGGCCCAATAACCAGACTTTCACCTATCCTCCGAAAATATTCCCGAAGCTTTCGGAGATAACATTTGAGAACTATGCTTATGTCCTGGTCAGGCAGAATTTTTTCATGTACCTGAAAAATACGCTGATCGTGGCAGTTATGTCGACGTTTTTATCCGCGTTACTGTCGTCAATGCTGGCCTATTGCATTTCAAGGCATAGGTTCCCGGGAAGGAACCTGTTGTTTGGAACCATAATAACGATAATGCTGATACCCGGACTGGCCATGCTGGTCCCGCAATTTGAGCTCGCCGTGGCATTCAAGCTTATAAACAAACTATGGGGAGTGATCCTGTTCTATACCGCCTGGACAATACCATTTTCCACTTTCCTGATAAAAGGCTATATAGACGGTATTCCAAAAGAACTTGACGAAGCTATTTACATGGATGGAGGATCGATTCTGACAGTTTTCTTCAGGGTAATCATCCCGATGGCTTCACCCTCCCTGGCGGCCGTCAGCGTTTTCAATTTCCTTTATCCCTTTGAGGAACTCGGATGGTCGCAGACAATTCTGAAAATCGACGCGAAAAGAACGCTGCCCGTGGCGATAACACAATTTTTCCAGGCCCATAACAGGACCGACTGGGGATATGTGTTCGCCATGACCTGTCTTGCGATGATTCCTGTCATCGTGATATACCTGCTGCTGCAGAAATACTTTGTTTCAGGGCTTTCAACAGGCGCGATAAAAATGTAGTGTTTATAAATAAATTGCAAAAACAGACAGTAAATTTAAGATATTAGGGGGGTAAAATGAAGCAGGAGGGAGTCTTATCTCCCTCCTGACACATTGAGATACTATACAATTAGGTCAACATGCTGGATGGTTCCGACCTCTCCGTTCTCTTTAAGGAAGATCCCCGACCTGCGTATTTGTCCCAACTGTTCGTTGGTCTGTGTTTTAAGACCAAATTCCGATTGGACGTTACCCAGGTAGATAGCTCCAACACCAACCTGCCCGAGGGCAAGAAGGGTCTTGTTGCCGGCTTCGTCGACAGTCCAGATCCTGAGGCGGCTGAATATTTCGTCATTCTCGTCTATCCAGCCGTTATTGTCCTCGTCCCAGGCAGCAAGCTCTTCAAACCCGTTTCCGCTTCGAGGGCCAAAAAGTTCGCTCCCGTCATCGATGATGCCGTTGCCGTTAAGATCCAGGGCCAGAAAGCCTGAACCGTAGCCGGTAAAGGCGATAGTATCCGGTTCGCCGTCCATGTCGATGTCGAAGCGATAATTCCTGTCTCCGAGGGCGGCAGAGGAGTTTTTGAAATTGATCACAAGAGGGTCGATTAAGGCGTCGCCTGCACGGATGGATATAATCTCTTCCCTGATGAATTCCCTGCTTACACTGAAGCTCAGGTTGAAGTTGATCACCCGCCCGTCGGCCGTGGTAACGCTTCCCGTTGAGCTGAAGGACATTTTTTCCGACTCACGCTGGTATTCGTACCTGTCATACTTAAGTCCCCAGCCCTGGGGCCTTGCAAGGGCGACCCCCTGCTCAAGACGGCCTTTGATCTTCTCGAGCTCACGCAGATCTTCTCTTTTCATCATTTCGGTGTTTAAAATCCTGAATTTTATCCTTTTTCCCGTGAGTAAATAAATGAAATCCTCAATGAGCCTGACTTTTTCTTTGTCTTCATCGCTCAGGGAGATTTCGTTTTCATTCTTTGGTGATTCGGTTGCGGAAATTGCAGCTTTTTGCTGAAGTGATTTTCCTTTCTCGGAAATTTCAACGAGAATGTTGTCATTTGTGTTTAAAATCTGTCCATTCGACCAGAATTCAACAGTTTCTTTTGTGTGCTGCTGCTTTGCGGATGCCCAGCTGGCGTCCATTTGGACGCGAGAATCCACGATCTTCATATGACATGCCTCCTTGCATATTTACTCCATCCCTGGAGCTGAAACTGTCAATATATATATCGGCAGAATAAGGGAATACCTCGACGGGAAAGTTTGTTGTATTATATTAATTAAAGGCGAAGGCATCCGAATTTGGACGGAGAGATCATAATGAACAACTGGAACGATTTTGTCAGGGAATGCATGGCCTGCACAAAGTGCGGCCTGCATACAGGCAGGAAGAATGTCGTAATAGGCAGAGGAACCCCGAAACCTGTACCCCTTCTTTTTGTGGGCGAAGGTCCGGGCGAGCAGGAGGATATCCAGGGTGAAGCTTTTGTGGGAAGGGCCGGAAAACTGCTGGATCTTCTGCTCGAAGCGCTCGGGATCAGCGAAGATTGCTATTATATAGCCAATGTCGTAAAATGCCGTCCTCCCCAGAACCGGGTCCCGACCAGGGATGAAATGGAAGCATGCCTGCCATGGCTGAGATACCAGGTTAAAACTCTTAAGCCTTCGATAATCGTTTGCCTTGGTTCCACCGCAGCCAGGGCGATAATAGATGACGATGTCAAAATAACCCAGATCCGCGGCACATGGATCGAACTTAAAAACGGAATGCAGGTAATGCCAACATACCATCCGGCGGCAGTACTAAGAGATACCCGGAAAAGAGAGGATTTCTACCTGGATATGAAGAAAGTCCGCGCCAGGCTTAACGAAATGGGCTGGCTTTCCGCCAGAAACACTTAAACTTGTCCGGCTGCATATCATAGAATATGAGCCAGAGCCTTGAGATGATTTGATGGTCTATCTTGATAATGCAGCTACTTCATTTCCCAAGCCGGAAGAAGTTTATGTCCGGATGGACACCTTTATGAGAAAATCCTGCGCGAATCCCGGACGGTCATCCCATGAAATGGCCAGGGAGTCTGCGGACGTGGTAACGAAGGCCAGGGAGAGCATAGCAAAGCTGTTCAACGTTGATAACCCTCTTCGGATCGGGTTTACCCTGAACGCCACCATGGCCTTAAACATAGCCATCCACGGCACCCTGAAAAAAGGCGACCATGTCATTACCACCGCGATGGACCATAATTCCGTCTTAAGGCCCCTGCATGAGCTCAAAAAACGAGGTATCATTGATTATACGGTAATATTGCCCAAAAACCGGTTCGGGGCAATAGACGCTTCTTCTTTCTCAAAAGCCGTAAGAACCAATACAAGGATGATAGTCACGACCCTTTCATCAAATGTGACGGGGATTGTCCTGCCCTATGCGGAAATAGGGGAGATCGCAAGGAAAAAAGGTGTGCTGTACCTCCTGGATGCAGCGCAGGGAGCGGGAGTGCTGCCCATAGACGTTAAGGGCATGAATATCTCCATGCTGGCATTCCCCGGTCACAAGGGACTGATGGGTCCCCAGGGAACCGGGGGGCTGTATGTCCGCGAGGATGTCACCCTGAACCCGATTATCCAGGGAGGGACCGGGAGCCGGTCAATTGAGACCATGCAGCCCGATTTCATGCCCGACATGATCGAGAGCGGCACATTGAACACGCCGGGAATAGCAGGCCTTTGCGCTGGCGTGGATTTTATCAGGAAAACCGGGACGGATGCAATCTGCATGAAAAAAAAGAACCTTATTGAGAGGCTCTATGAAGGCATTGCAGCAAACAGGCGCATCAGGCTGTATTCAACAATCGAGGGTTATGAAAACAGCGGGATTATAGCCTTCCTGATAGAGGGTATGGACTCTTCGGAAGTCTCCAATATTCTTGATTCGAAATACCATATCGCAACAAGGCCGGGTTTCCATTGCGCGCCTCTGGCCCACAAGGCCATAGGCACATACAAAACGGGACTGGTCCGCCTCAGCCCGGGATACTTCACTACTCCTGATGAAATCCAGTACACGGTCGACAGCATCAACGAATTAACAACTGTGCCACGGGGACGGTTCTGATGGCACAGTTGTGCCACGGGGACGGTTCCGTTGGCACAGTTATGCCATGGAGACGGTCCCCCTGTCACAAGTCGATAAACGTAATCTCAGGTCTGGAACCGAGACGGAACGGAACCACGACATTGCCTATACCCCTGCTTATATAGGCATGAATGCCGTTTATGTCATGATATCCTTTCCTGTACCCTGCCCTGCAGGTCTTTTCCTTCCTGAAGATCCTGTATTCGAGACCGAAAGGCATCCATATCTGCCCGCCGTGGAAGTGTCCGCATAATAACAGGTCTGTTTCCCCTGGGTCCAGGGATAAAGAGATTTCAGGATTATGGGAAACGGTAAGGCTGAAGTCGGCAGTTTTGTCCCTTTGGGAAAAAGCCAGCGTTTTATCCGGCGCTCCCTCTTTATAATCGTCGATACCGATAATATTTATTTTTTTACCGTCTTTTTCAAAGATTACGGACCTGTTGACCAGTATTTCAAAGCCCATGCCCTTCATATCGGAGAAAAATACATTCCTTGCGGCGGGGTGCTTTCTGAAACATCTATGATCATGGTTGCCGGGCACTATATATACCGGAAGCCCTGACGACACCTCTTTTATCCATTTTTTGACCTTATGGAAATGCTTTTCATTCTCGGCAAGGTCGCCGGCGATTACGACCAGGTCCGCTCTGTTGTCAAAAATGGCTTTTGCGGCCTTTTTGGCTGAAACCATGAGCCGTTCCATATGGATGTCAGAAATAAGCGCGACCCTGATATTAAGGCCCGGACCAAACTTAAGGTATTCGCGCTTCAGGTTCGAAGCCTCGAACATCATGTAAAGGAAGAAGCAAATTAAAGCCAGAATGACGCAAATCAATTTTTCACCGCCCTTTAATAAAGCTTAGCATAACATTGACAGACGGAACAAGTAAGGGTTCTTTAAAATAATGTCCGGTACCGTATATTTGTTTATTCACGGTCCAGAGTGATAATATATAATAAGAACGATATGGGGTCAGGCTTGAAATATTCACTTTTATTTCCGGAAAGCGATCATAAAGGGAAAAGTGAATAATCCAAGCCTTACCCCGAGTGTCCGGAAGGATGGTGACATAAATATGAAAAGAGCAATTATAATTGTACTGGACAGCCTTGGCATCGGGGAGATGCCTGACGCGGCCAATTATGGCGATGAAGGCAGCAATACCCTCGGAAACATAACCCGCGCGATGAAAGACAAACCCTGGTACAGGCTGGAGAACATGGCAGGCATGGGCCTTGGGCTGATAGACGGTATTGACTATATAAAGAAAGTCGACGATCCCACTGGGGCCTTCGCAAGGATGACCGAAAGATCAAAGGGAAAAGACACTACCACCGGCCATTGGGAAATAGCCGGACTGGTCCTGGACAAGGCTTTTCCCACTTACCCCAACGGGTTCCCCAGGGAGATCATCGATGCCTTTGAGAAGGCAATAGGACGCAAGAGCCTGGGCAACTTCCCCGCATCGGGAACGGCGATAATTGAGCAGCTTGGAAAAGAACACATGGAAACTGGTTACCCCATTGTTTATACTTCCGCCGACAGCGTGTTCCAGATAGCTGCCCACGAAGAGATAATCCCCATCGATGAGCTTTACGATATGTGCGAAAAGGCAAGAGCCATACTGACAGGGGAACATGCCGTGGGCAGGGTTATTGCCCGTCCCTTTGTCGGAGAGCCCGGCAGCTTCAAAAGGACCGAGAGGAGAAAGGATTTTTCCCTCAAGCCCATAAAGAAGACCCTCCTGGATTTTGCGAAGGAACAGGGCTTCGAGGTAAGGGCAGTGGGCAAGATAGAGGATATTTTCGCCGGATCGGGGATAACCCATGCCGTGCATATCAACGGGAACATGGACGGCGTAGACAAGACTATCGACTGGATAAGGGACGATTTTTCAGGCATACTGTTCACTAATCTCGTGGACTTCGACATGCTGTACGGGCACAGGAACAATATCGAGGGTTATGCCCGGGCCATAGAAGACTTTGATCAGCGGCTGCCTGAAATCACCGGCGCCATGAAAGACGGTGATATCCTGTTCATTACGGCCGACCATGGCTGTGATCCCTCCACCGAGAGCACGGACCATTCGAGGGAATACACGCCGCTTTTGATTTACGGCAAGCCGGTGAGAAAGGGCGTGAACCTCCATACCAGGGAGAGCTTTTCGGATATCGCCGCCACGGTTGCCGAGCATCTCGGAGTCAGGGCGGAAATCGAGGGAAAGAGCTTCCTGAAAGATATACTTGAATAAATATGTTAACGGGGGGAATATACGCCCATTTGCAGGGATTGTTGATTCCGACGAACGCTCAGGCAGTGACATTTTGTGTTCCCTGGTCATCCTGATTGAAGCGAAGGGACCCGACAGGGTATATAAGATGATAATATGCCGGGCGGCATGACAGGTATAAACAGTAAAATAAGGGGTGAATTCTTATGAGAATGGTGGATATCATCCTGAAAAAGCGTGATGGCGGCAAGCTTTCAAAAGAGGAGATAGATTTTTTTGTAAAAGGGGTAGTGGACGGCTCCATCCCCGATTACCAGGCAAGCGCACTGCTCATGGCAATCTGCTTCCGGGGTATGGACGATGAAGAGACATTGAACCTGACCCTGGCCATGGCCCATTCGGGGGATATCGTCGATTTGTCGGGCATACCGTCAGTAAAGGTAGACAAGCACAGCACGGGCGGGGTGGGAGACAAGACCACCCTGATCCTCGCGCCTATTGTGGCTTCTTTCGGGGTGCCGGTCGCAAAGATGAGCGGAAGGGGCCTGGGCCATACGGGAGGCACCATAGACAAGCTGGAGTCCATTCCCGGGTTCTGCACCGAAATATCCGAGGAGGAGTTTATAAATACTGTTAAAAATATTGGGCTGGCTGTCGCAGGCCAGACAGGCAACCTTGCCCCCGCGGACAAGAAGCTCTATGCCCTGAGGGACGTTACCGGGACCATTGAAAGCATACCACTGATCTCGGCCAGCATCATGAGCAAAAAGCTTGCTGCCGGGGCTGATGCCATCGTCCTGGATGTGAAGGTGGGAAGCGGGGCTTTCATGAAAACCCTTGATGAAGCTAAAGCCCTTGCCCGCACAATGGTCGGCATAGGAAACGGGGCAGGCAAAAAAACCGTTGCCGTGATAACCGATATGGACAGACCCCTTGGCAATGCCGTAGGCAATGCCCTCGAAGTGAAGGAAGCCATTGATGTCCTTTCCGGGAAAGGTCCCGACGACATAACCGAAGTATGCATTACCCTGGCGGGGAAGATGCTGGAACTTGCCGGCAAGGGCAGCTTCGAGAAATGTGTTTCAATGGCCAAAAATGCCATAAGTGACGGCAGCGCCCTGGAGAAACTGAGGCAGATGATAAGAGCCCAGAAGGGCCTGGATAAGGTGATCGATGATCCCGGTCTCCTGCCGCAGGCCAGGTACGCAAGAGAATATAAGGCGGCTTCGGGCGGATACCTGATGTCGATAATATCCGACAAGCTGGGCACGGCGTCGATGCTCCTGGGCGCAGGCAGGGCGACAAAGGAAGACACCATCGATCCCGCCGCCGGAATAGTCCTTATCAAGAAACCCGGGGACAGGGTTGAGGCAGGCGAGCCCATTATGAAGCTTTACGCGGGTTCGGAGCATCTTTTCGAAGACTCGGTCAGGATGCTTGACGAAGCCGTGATAATCAGCGATACGCCGCCGGAAAAGACGCCGCTTATAATCGATATTATTGAGTAATAAATGTACCGGCGCATTGCATCGTGCTATATTAAGGTACAATCTCCGAATAACCGGGATTAGCCTGCATATAGTTTTTATGGATAGGTCTGTGGAGTGATGTCTATGAAAACTAAATGCAGGTTCTTTATTTCTCTGGTCCTTATTTTCTGCTTTCTGCCAGTAACGATGGTATCGGGCAATACCGATGATTATGTCTCGGATATACCTGTCATGACCGTGGAATCCACAGGAGAAAATACAGATGAAGCCAATACCCTGGGAGAGGGTTCTGACGACGCGCTGGCCAAGGTTACTCCCCAGTTCCAGGTAAACGCCAAGGCCGCCATATTGGTTGAGGCAGAGACGGGAACGGTGCTGTACGCGTTCAACGAGAACGAACCCCTTCCCATAGCCAGCATAACAAAGATAATGACAATGCTGCTGGTAATGGAAGCCATTGATTCGGGAAAAATAAAACCAACGGACACTACCACCGTATCTGCCAACGCAACGAGGATGGGCGGTTCCCAGGTGTACCTCAAGGAAGGGGAAGTGTTTACAGTCGAGGAACTGCTGAAAGCCGTGGCGGTCCACTCGGCCAATGACGCCTCGGTGGCTCTTGCCGAGATGATTTCCGGCACCGAAGAGGCTTTTGTGGCCGCGATGAACGAAAAAGCCAGGGAACTTAACATGAAAAACACGAAATTTCTTGACTGCACCGGCCTGACCGACGAAGGCCATTACAGCAGCGCCATGGATGTCTCCATCATGTCAAGGGAACTTCTGAACAAACATCCTAAGATCATACACTATACAACCATATGGCATGATACCTTCAGGGACGGCAAGTTCGATCTTGATAATACCAACAAGCTTGTCAAGCGCTACAGGGGCACCACCGGCCTTAAAACCGGGTTTACGAACAAAGCGGGTTATTGTCTGGCGGCATCGGCGGAAAGGGATGGTTCCAAGTTCATATCGGTTGTTTTGGGTTCTGACAGCAATGAAAACAGGTTCGCCGAATCAGCAAGACTGCTGGATTTTGCCTTCAGCAACTATGAAACGGCCCATGTCAATAAGGAAGGCATGGACGCGGGTGCTATCAGGGTCAGGAAGGGTGTCACCACCGAGATACCTCTAAAATATGCCAGCAATGCCGTGGTAGTAGTGAAAAAGGGAAGCAAGGACAAGATAGTTGAAAATCCCGAAATACCTGAAATAATTGATGCCCCGGTGAAGAAAGGCCAGACGGTGGGGATTGTGAACATAGAACTGGACGGAGAAAAACTGGCATCCATAGATGTAATAGCGGACAACGATTCGCTCAAATGCACTTTCGGCATGGCTTTCACCATGATCTTCCGCAAATGGGCCACCCTGTTCTCCTGAAAAATGAGTTTTGGGGACGGAGGTTTTCACTCATTTTGAGCAAGAACCTCCGACCCCGTTACTCATTTTGAGTATAAACCTCCGTCCCCATTACTCAGTTACTCATTTGATTTTTTCGATGGCTTTTTCGGCGAATTCGGTGGTCACTATCTTGTCGTAAGGTGCGCGTTTATCAAGTTCGCCTGCTTCCTCCATGACAACCTGAAGCAATTCCAGTGAATGCTCCTTAAGAATCGGGTCCTTGTTCCACGCATCAATTTCCTTGTAACGCTTAGCCACATTCTCAAGAGTATCGAGGTCCGAATCCGGGAAGAATTCCTGTATAGCCTCAGCTATTTCTCTCGGGCTGTGGGAATCCACCCATTTCTGTCCCTTGTAGATGGCGTTGGTGAAGCGCTGTATCAGGTCTTTATTCTTTTCTATGAAGCTCTTTTTGGCATAATAGGCGGTATAGGGTATCTCGCCGCTTTCCTGGCCTATGGATGCCAGCACATATCCCTTGCCTTCCTTTTCAAGCAGTGTGGCTGTGGGCTCGAACAGGGCTACATAATCTCCGGTTCCTCCGGTAAATGCCCCGGCCATGACTGCGAACTGGATACTGGTGTCGACCGTCAGATCCACGTGTGGAATGAGCCCGTGCTTTTTAAGGACATATTCCAGCGTCATTTCGGGGACTCCGCCTTTTCTGCCGCCGATTATGTATTTGCCCTTCAGGTTCTCCCATTTGAAGTCGGGTTCCGGCTGCCTTCCCACCAGGAACGAGCCGTCTCTTTTTGTCAGCTGGGCGAATACGACGGCATAATCCTCTTTTCCTTCATTGTAAACATAGATGCAGGCTTCAGGCCCCGAGAAACCGATATCCGCCTGTCCTGATATGACGGCTGTCATTACCTTGTCAGCGCCCTGCCCGGTGGTCAGTTCAAGAGTTATGCCTTCCTCCTCAAAGAATCCCTTGTTTATAGCCACGTATTGCGGCGCATAGAATACAGACCGTGTAACTTCATTCAGAGAAATCTTGTCCTTGGTTCCTTTTCCGCAGGCTGAGAACGTCAGCGCAACGAAAACCAGCAGAGTAAGAATAATAATCCCCGTTTTTTTCATGAAATCACCCTCCTGAAAATTTAAATTTATGACTTATGTTGCCTGTCCCCCCGTAAGCCTTTTCTGAAGCCAGACAACCCCCTGGTACATCAGTGCTGCGGCAATGGCAAGTATGATTACGCTGGTCATCACCAGGTCAAGCTGGAAGACCTGGCCGCCGTAAACTATCAGGTACCCGAGCCCCGCCTTGGATACCAGGAACTCGCCGGTGATGACGCCGACCCAGGACAGCCCGACGTTTACTTTAAGCGCGTTTATCATGGCGGGTATGTTCGACGGGAACACGACCTTGGTGAATACCTGCAGACGGTTCGCGCCAAAGGTCTCGACCAGCTTGATCTGATCCTCGTCCGTACGGAGGAATCCGTTCAGGACCTCGAGGATGGTAACAATAAGCGATATCGCCAGCGCCATGACTATAATTGCGGCCGGTCCGGCCCCGATCCAGATAATGAAGATCGGGCCGAGAGCTACCTTCGGAAGGCTGTTCAAAACGACAAGGTAAGGTTCCAGGGCATGGGAAACGAATTTCGACCACCAGAGCATAACGGCGATCAGTGTGCCCAGGATGGTGCCTATGATGAACCCTGCCACGGTCTCAAGGCATGTCACGCCGATGTGGCGGAACAGATCACCGCTGTTATACAGGTTGACCAGTGTCCTAACCATCCGTGAAGGCTGGCTCGTGATAAAGGAATCAATAAGTTTCAGGTTCGCTGCTATTTCCCAGATAGTAAAAAATAAGACCAGGATTGATATGCGAACGACCCATGTGGCGGTATTTACTAACTTGACTTTTTTCAGGTATGCTCTCCTTTCTGGTGACAAGTTTGGTTCAAGCTTCGACATGTACTTCCAGCTCCTTCCATATCGTATTGAAATACCTCCTGAAGTTCGGGTCTTCCCGGCATTTCAAAGGCGTCCTGACGGGGCAGTCGAACCTGATCTCATGTATGCTGTTGACCCTGGCAGGGCGCTTTGAAAGCACGATCACCCTGTCCGACATGCTGATGCTCTCGGAAATATCATGGGTAACCATTATCGCGGTTTTGTTTTCGTTCTTGATAATCCTGTAGATATCCTCGGTCACAGCCAGCCTTGTCTGGTAATCAAGGGCCGAGAAAGCCTCGTCCAGGAGCAGTATTTCGGGACCTGCCGCCAGGGTGCGTATCAGCGCGGCCCTCTGGCGCATCCCGCCTGAGAGCTGGCGGGGATACTTGTCTTTGAAGTCATACAATCCGTACGTTTTCAGCAAATTAAGGACATAAGCCTTTTTTTCAGGCGTCAGCATCTTTCTTATCTCAAGGCCAAGTATCACGTTCTGGTATATGGTACGCCAGTCGAACAGGTAGTCCTTCTGGAGCATATAGCCTACTTTGTCAGAAGTTTTTACCACTTCTTCGTTATCAATTAAAACCTTGCCCCGCGATGGTTTAAGAAGTCCCGAAATAATAGAAAGAAGAGTGGATTTGCCGCAGCCGCTTGGTCCCACCAGGCTGACAAATTCTCCTCTTTTAACCGAAAAAGTTACATCTTCTACGGCGTTTATTTCACCGTTCGGGGACTGGTATTTCATACCGACTCCCACAACATTTACAATATCTTCAGACATAAGCCTGCCCCCGCCTCCTCTTTTGAAACGGCATCGTGATGAAGTGCCCTTTTTGCCTGCACTACTATCATATTGCGCATGGGAGGATAAGGTGAAAAACGTGGGACAGCCCCGAAAAGCAGACATGCGATGCACGCCTCTGCATTATAAATTTCAAATTTATTTGATTACTTTATAGGATCTTGCAGATATATATGGAGGCGAGCATTCCAAGATATGATGAAATCAGGGAAGCGGCGACGGCATGGCGGGTGTTCTTCACATTGGCAGCGCCGAAATACACGGCCAGGGTATACAGGACGGTTTCGGTCGAGCCCATGATGGTAGACAGAACCCTGCCAACATATGAATCCGGACCGTACTTTTTTATCAGCTCGCTGAATATACCCAATGAAGCGCTTCCTGAAAAGGGCCTGATCAGTAGCACGGGTATGGTTTCTGAAGGTATCCCGATCATACTCAGCGGCCTGGCAATAAGCCCGGTAAGGATGTCTATGAGCCCGGATGCGTTAAGCACCGAAACAGCCATTATGATCCCGACCATGACTGGCAGGATATTGAAAGACGTCTTTGCTCCTTCTTTCGCTCCTTCCACAAAAACGTCAAAGACAGGGACGCCTTTGAAATAAGCTGTGATGATGATGAGCAGAATGACCGCCGGTATCATCAGGTTTGATACAAAATCCATACCTATCGCTGCCTTTCAGACATAAGCCTTTTTCTCCATGAGCTTTGCAAGCACTATCCCCGAAAATAACGATGCAAAAGACGCTACCCATATGCAGGGCATGATGGATGTTATGTTCACGGACCCTGCCTGCTGGCGTATGACAAGGACCGTTGTGGGGATGATCTGGATGCAGGCTGCGTTCACCACTCCGAACATGACCATGGCATTGCTGGCGACAGGGGAGTTATTGTTTATGTTTGATAATTCCTTCATAGCTGCTATGCCCAGCGGGGTGGCAGCGTTCCCGAGCCCCAGCAGGTCTGCGCTCAGGCTCATGGCAATGGCTCCATTGGCAGGATGGTCTTTCGGGATACCGGGAAACAGGTATCTGAACACACCCTTCAGAAGCCGGGCCAGCAGGTCCACAAGCCCGCCTTTTTTAGCCACCTCCATGATACCGGTCCACAGGCACATGGCTCCCAGCATGGTTATGACAAGTTCCACAGAATTGACGCAGCTTTCAAGGATCGCATCCGAGACTTCCTTTATCCTGCCTGTCAGAATGCCCGTCACGACCCCTGCGAATATCATGATTATCCAGATAAGATTCAACATAAAGATGCAGCCCTTGCAGCAAAAGCTCACACTTAATACATAATAGATAAGCAGGGAAATTATTCTCCCAAACCACATTGCAAGCCGGGTACTTTATTAATGTATCGAGTAAAAATTAGTAAAAATCGTAAATATAATGATTTATTTTTATTGACCTAATCTGCAATTATATGGTATTATTCTATTGGTACAGAAACAACTACACATAGACTGGGGGGAGTTTGATGAAATCAACAGGTATTGTCAGAAAAGTGGACGAGCTTGGCAGAGTTGTGCTGCCTATCGAGCTCAGAAGGACTCTTGATATAGCGGAGAAGGATGCTCTGGAAATTTATGTTGACGGAGCTACCATTATTCTAAGAAAATATGAGCCTGCTTGTATTTTCTGCGATAACGCTAAGGATATCAAGGTTTACAAGGGCAAGAACATCTGCCCTGATTGCCTGAAAGAGCTTAAAGAAGTCTGATAATGAAAACCAAAAGGCTGTTTCGAACGAAACAGCCTTTTATGTTTTTTATACACTTATATCTATTATTCCTTTTATACCCTTGAAAATACTTTTTCGAATTTCTCCGCAGCCTCTTCCATAAGCTCACGGGTATGGGTCGCAGTATAACTGGTCCTTATCATGCTGAATCCCTGGGGTACCGCGGGTGAAATGACCGGATTCACGTATACGCCCTCATTCAAAAGCTCCTTGCAGATTATGAACGTCCTGGTATCATCGTAAGTCATAACCGGAATAATCGGCGTTTCGGTTACTTTTATGGGTATGTTCTTTTTCAGCAGCAGGCTGCGCATGTAGTCCGAGATATCCTTGAGTTTTTTAACGCGTTCAGGTTCGCTTTTCAGTATATTCAGTGCGCACAGGGCTGCAGCGGCATTAGCCGGGGGTATGGATGCGCTGAAAATGAATGGACGGGAAGTATGCTTTACATAAGTTATGACTTCCGCGCTGGCAGCCATGTAACCGCCAAGGCTCGCGAGGGATTTTGAGAAAGTTCCCATGATGATGTCGACTTCATCCTCAAGTCCGAAGTATTCGGCGGTGCCGCGCCCGTGCTCGCCAAGCACACCGAGTCCATGGGCGTCGTCGACCATTATCCGCGCTCCGTATTTCCTGGCCAGTTCAACTATTTTCGGCAGGTTGCAGATTTCACCGCCCATGCTGAAAACACCGTCGGTAACGATAAGTATCCCCTTGGATTCGGGCACTTCCTTCAGGTTCTTTTCAAGATCGTCCATGTCATTGTGCTTATAGCGTATCATCGTTGCATAGCTTAACCTGCAGGCGTCATATATGCTGGCATGGTTTTCTTTATCGCAGAGGATTACGTCATTGCGCCCGGCAATGGCGGATATGATACCCAGATTGGTCTGGAATCCCGTGCTGAACGTTATGCATGCATCCTTATGGAGGAATTCGGCCAACTGCCTTTCAAGCTCAAGGTGCAGTTCAAGAGTACCATTAAGAAACCTGGAACCGCTGCATCCGGAGCCGTACTTTTCTACAGCCTTTATAGCCGCCTCCTTGACCCTTGGATCAGAGGTCAGGCCCAGATAGTTGTTGGATCCGATCATTATGGTCCTGCGCCCTTCCATTGTCACGACCGTGTCCTGGCCTGTCTGGAGAGCGTGGAAATAGGGATAGATGCCGGCTTCGATGGCTTCTTTCACTTGCGTGAACTCATAGCATTTTTGGAATAGATCCATTAAAAATCGCCCCTTTTCAGGAAATAGTAATTTCTGTGAAAACATTATGACCTGATAATAATACCAGCATAGTAAAATATACGCTATTATTTTATCACATTAATTCCAAATATCCAGCAAAATTTATACAGGGTCGGTTCTTTGCTGCCACGGGAAAGGGAATCGCTTTAAGGCATGCCGCTTGGATTAAGAGCTTTGGCACGGTCTGATGAAGGCAATGCAGGTGATGGCTTTTTCATGTTATAATATAAAAATAAATATATAATAAGCCGGTGAAAATATGAACAGCAGAATTGTTTTGATAACGGGAGCGTCTTCGGGTATTGGCGCGGCTGCCGCGGAATACCTGATGAAAAAAGGATTCCATGTATACGGCACGTCGAGGAAAGTATCGGGAAATATCGATGAAATCAAGGCAAGGGACAACCTTTCCGGAGGGTTCATAAGAATGATCCCTATGGATGTGACGGACGACGAGTCGGTCGATAAAGGGATAAAATTCATATTGGAAAAAGAAGGGCGCATTGACATCCTGATCAGCAATGCGGGCTCCGGGATCGCCGGCTCTGTCGAAGACGTGTCCATGGAGGAAGCCCGTGTCCAGTTCGATGTTAATTTTTTTGGTACCCTTCGGGTAATAAAAGCGGTTCTGCCCGTTATGAGGAGCCAGGGAGAGGGAAGAATAATCGCCGTAAGCTCTGTCGCCGGAGTAATTTCAATCCCGTACCAGGCCCATTACAGCTCCAGCAAGTACGCTGTCGAGGGTCTGGCGGAAGCCCTGCGGTATGAAGCGGCGCCTTTCGGGATAAAAGTCTGCATTGTCGAGCCGGGAGATACCAGGACCGGCTTTACCAGTAACAGGGTAATAGCCGCAAATGCCACCGAAGATTCGCCATATTATGAGAGGTTCAGAAGATCTCTGGCAAGGATGGAGAAGGATGAGCAGAACGGCGCTTCACCGGAGGATGTGGCCCGCGTGATCTTCCGGATGGTCATGAAGAAAAACCCTCCTGTTCGAACGACAGTCGGTTTCCAGTACAAGTTGATCCTGTTCCTGAAAAAGATTTTGCCGGGCAGCATACTGGAAAAAGTCGTAGGTTTGCTTTACAACTGAGGTTTTGCATTTCTATGCAGAAAAATCTATAATTATGTCTTTTAAAACTTGATTCTGTCTATTCGTGTGATAGAATTATTCTGTGATTTTCAATTCTTTTCTTATTTTTTCCTTATACTTTACCATGCTGTCAGGCTGCATGTTCTTTCAGAACATTATACTTCGGAAAAATTGTGTTTAGCGGTAGGCTGAACACGGTTATAATGCTCATTGCGGGAATTTGCGCGTGCCAGCAGGCAATGGATAAGGATCAGTAAAGTATGCAGGAGGGAAAACAAATGGGATTTCTTGAAAAACAGTTCCAACTCAGGGAAAAGGGAACGAATGTCAGGACAGAAGCAATCGCCGGGCTGACTACTTTTTTCACCATGGCGTATATCATTTTTGTCAATCCTATTATTCTTGGAGCGACAGGAATGCCAAAAGGCGGCATCTACGTTGCGACGATACTTGCAGCAGCCATAGCAACGCTGATCATGGGCCTTTTTGCCAATGTCCCGTACGCCCAGGCGCCGGGTATGGGAATGAACGCTTTCTTTACCTATACCGTATGCTTCGCGCTGGGTTATACCTGGCAGCAAGCCCTGGCCATGGTATTTATCTGCGGTATAATCAATATCGTCATAACAGCTACCCAGATCAGGAAGGCTATTATCAAGGCTATTCCCCTGTCTCTTCAGTATGCCATCGGCGGCGGCATCGGGTTGTTCATAGCCTACATCGGCTTTAAAAACGCAGGGTTCCTGAAGTTTACGTCGGAGCCGCCCCTTACACTGATTCCGCCCGAAGGGACCCCGGAAACCGTAATTGCCAACGGAGCCAATGTTGTTCCTGCAATGGTCAATTTCACCGACCCGGCAGCCCAGCTGGCGCTCATCGGTCTTATTATCACCGCTGTGCTGATGATCCTCAAGGTCAATGGTTCGATCCTGATAGGAATAGTTGCTACCACACTGATCGGTATCCCTATGGGCGTTACGAACCTCAGCCTGGAAACTCCATATAAGATATCCGACATTTCAGAGACCTTCCTGGCCCTGGATTTCGGCGGGCTGTTCAGCGATCCCGGCAAGCTCCTGATAGTTATAACCACAATCCTTGCCTTCAGCCTGTCAGATACCTTCGATACCATCGGCACGTTCATCGGTACAGGAAGGAAGAGCGGAATTTTTGATGACAAGGATGAGGCAGAGCTGTTCAGCGGAAAGGGATTCAAATCCAAGATGGATAAAGCCCTGTTTGCAGACGCTACCGCCACATCGATCGGCGCGCTTCTTGGAACATCCAATACCACTACCTACGTCGAGAGCGCCGCAGGAATAGGGGCAGGCGGAAAGACCGGCCTGACAAGCGTAGTTACGGCCATACTCTTCCTCGTATGCCTTGTGTTTGCTCCGGTAGCGGGCATTGTTCCGTCAGCCGCCACGGCTCCCGCATTGATTATAGTAGGCGTGCTGATGATGGAGTCGTTTGCCAAAATCAAATGGGACGATTTCAACGAAGCCCTGGCTGCATTCTTTACTGCTGTAGTTATGCCGTTCGCCTACAGTATAGCCAACGGTATCGCAGTCGGATTTATCTTCTATGTTCTCACAAAGATCATGAAGGGCAAACCCAAAGAAGTGCATCCCATCATGTATGTAGTTACGGTGCTGTTCATCGCCAACTTTATCATGACCGCGATCCTGAAACTGTAATTTAAATCTGATAAGATACAGGCAGACAGGGAGACGGTCCTTCGTCCGCGAAGACGGAAGGACCGTCTTTCTGTTTGTTCAGGCTTTATTTTCAAATCGTTCATGAATTGTTCAATATATGTTAATCCGTGTCAGCTTGAATTTTGGCATGTTATACGCAATAATTGATTTATCGGGAATGTCCGGCAAATACCGGCCGGGCAGGATTTACGGACCGTTCCCTGACAGCATGTTGACGGTATCGATGCAGAATATATGATAAAGGATGGGTGTTTCAATGAGCGCAAGAGCACATGTCCTGGTCGTTGACGATGATGTGAATATATGCGAGATAGAAAGAATCTACCTTGAGAAGGAGAATTTCCAGGTAACCGTATGCCATGACGGGAGAAAGGCAGTGGAACTGTTCAAGGAAAAAGCTCCCGATATAGTTATACTTGATATAATGCTCCCGGGAATGGACGGATGGGAAGTGTGCAGGGAAATCAGGAAACTGAGCTCTATCCCGATCATCATGCTTTCGGCTAAGGATGAGACTTTCAACAAGGTCCTGGGGCTGGAGCTGGGAGCCGATGACTACATGGTGAAGCCCTTTGAGCCCAAGGAACTGGTTGCCCGCATCAGGGCGGTGCTGAGAAGATCCGGCAGGCAGGAGGAGGCCCCCGAGCAGATTGTATATCCAGGGCTCGTGGTCAGCAAAGCCAATTATTCTGTTAAACTGAACGGAATGGATATAGAGCTGCCGCCCAAGGAGCTTGAACTGCTATATTTCCTTGCCTCGAACCCCAACAAGGTGTTCACGAGGGAACAGCTGCTGGAAAACGTCTGGGGATTTGACTTCTACGGGGATACCCGGACAGTGGACGTCCATATAAAGAGGCTGAGGGAGAAGTTCGAACCCATCGAACATAACTGGCAGATAAAGACAGTCTGGGGCGTAGGCTACAAATTCGAAGTGAAGTAGGGCAGCGGTATATCATGCTAAAAACAATGTTCAGCAAGATCCTGGCGCTGGTGATATCGGTCCTGGTTATCAGTTTCGTCCTGACGGGCATATTCATGAACTACAGCCTGAATAACATGGTGACCGAACAGAAAGCGCAGCAGATGGAAGAAATATCGGAAAGGGTAGTATCGGCGCTGGATGTTTTACTGAAAAACCCGGTCCCGCAGAGCCCGTACTTTTTTGCCAGTTTCATCGAAACTCTTGCCGAAAACAACGACGTTCTTATCTGGGTCACGGATGCTGACGGAGACATTATTTTCTACTCCGATATTCCTGATGATATCATCAATAACCTGGAAAAAACCGATGAAGGCTGGCCCAGGCTCCCGGACGAACGCCAGTATTCGATCCTGGGGAAAGAATACGAGGTGGGAGACTTTTATGGCCTTTTCAGCGGCACCGGAGTGGATTGGGTATCTTACAGGCAGTATTTCAGCATAAGCGATGTGCCGCCATATAATATAGAAGCCAACGGGGTCATACTCATACATTCCAGGATTCCCGATATCTATAAACTGAAATCAACTGTAATAATCATTTTCATCATTTCGGGCCTTCTGGGAGGATTGATCTCCCTGATTATGTCAGGACTTTTAAGCAGGAGGATAACAAGGCCCATCAACCAGATCAAGCTTGCGGCAAGAAAGGTGGCATCGGGAGAGTATTCCGGGAGGATCATTATTAAGGGCAATGACGAGATTGCCGAACTCACGGACAGTTTCAACGATATGGTCGTAGCCCTCGAAAACCTTGAGAGAATGAGACGGGATTTCATCGGGAACGTGAGCCATGAATTAAGGACACCGATAACCACGATAAAAGGGTATATCGACGGTATTCTTGATGGTATAATCCCTCCCGAAAAACAGGAATATTACCTGGCCATAGTGCGGGACGAGGTACGCAGGATGCAGAAGCTGGTCAACGACCTGCTTGATCTCGCCAGGATGCAGGCAGGAGAAGTATTGCTCAGCATGACCGACTTTGATATCAACGAACTGGTTCGGCGCTGTGTCATAAGCCTGCAGCAGATGCTGATCGAAAAGGAACTTGAATTCAAGGCCGATTTTGAGACCGAGAGGCTGTTTGTCCATGCCGACATGGATGCCATACAAAGGGTCCTTATAAACCTTATCCATAATGGGATCAAGTTTACGCCGCCAGGAGGCGAAATAAGCGTAAGAACTTATACGGAAAAGGATAAAGCTATAATATCGGTCGAAGACACTGGCCCCGGCATCCCGAAGGATGAGCTTCCTTATATTTTTGAAAGATTTTATAAAACCGATAAATCCAGGAGTACAGATCGTTCCGGCGTCGGTCTCGGACTTGCTATCGCCAGGAATGTAATCGTATCCCATAATGAGACTATAAAAGCCGAAAGCGAAGAAGGCAAAGGTTCTCGTTTCATTTTCACACTGCGCAGGGCTTCAGAACCGGAGCAATTCTAAAGTTAACACTTTATTCATATCTAAGTCAAAATTAATATTTATAATGATACCTGCAAGGGAAAAGAATATATAAAGAAAGGAGCAGGTATTATGGAAGATAACAACAGGAATGATTTGACCCAGAACAACCATGAAAACAGATGGGTTTATCCGGGCAGTTACTACCAGAGCAGCAACAGTTATTATCAGGGCTCTGAAAATAGATATGATTACCGCTATGATGATCTGAAAACCGCGGGGTTTTATAATGAAAGCTATAAAAAGCCAACGAAGGGAAAGCTCAGGAGCCTGATCATCCCCATGATAGTCGTGGCTTTGATTAGTTCCCTGCTGACAGGAGGGATCGTAGGAGCTTATTTCACCTATGGTCTGCCGAAGGGCATAACAGGAACCAATACCGGCAGCTCAGGCAGCTCGGGCAGTACAGGAGGCGCAGGCGGCACACTGGTCAGTGAAGGCGGGATAAAGCGCATCGAAATAGTTGACAACTCTACGTCGGCTGAGACTGCGGTGGCAGAAAAAGTGGGTCCTTCTATAGTGGGGATTAAAGTTACTTATTATGTCAGCGATTGGGTCTTTGGTTCCTCACGGAGTGAAGGACAGGGCTCCGGTATAATTTACAGGAGCGACGGGTACATCATAACGAACAACCATGTGATTGAAAACGCAATGGCAAGGTCGACAGGCAATACCCTTGCGCAGAACGCGAAGATCGAGGTCATACTTCCGAACCAGGTGGATGATCCTTATGAGGCAAAAGTCATTGGAAGAGACCCCAATACCGATATCGCAGTGCTGAAAATCGACGCCTCGGAACTTCCGGCTGCCGAGTTTGGCGACTCGGACCAGGTGAAAGTCGGGGAAAAGGCCATAGCCATCGGAAACCCGGCAGGCCTGGAATTCATGGGTTCCGTCACATCGGGAATAATAAGCGGACTCAACCGTAAGGTCGAATTCAGCGACGGCACGATTTTAAGGCTGATTCAGACAGATGCGGCCATTAATCCCGGTAACAGCGGAGGAGCCCTTTTGAACTCGGAGGGCAAGGTTATAGGTGTAAATACCTCCAAAATAGGAGGCACGATGTACGAAGGGCTTGGATTTGCCATCCCGTCCAACAAGGCTAAAGAAGTAGCCGAAAGCCTGATCAAAAACGGAAATGCTCCCGCAGGACCGAAGATCGGCATTACTGTGGATACGAGATTCAACGAAGAGTATGCCGCAAGATACAATGTTCCTGTAGGAGTCCTCGTAACTGAAGTGGAACCTCTCAGCGCTGCTTTCAAAGCTGGTATAAAAGCCGGGGACATAATTACGGAATTCAACGGTGTCGTTGTAAAATCCCTCGGTGAACTTAATGAGCAGAAAAATAAGTTCAAACCAGGGGATAAAGTTACGGTCAAGCTGTACAGGATGCCTCAGCGCGGCAAGGCCAGCGATGGCAAGTATTTGACCGTAGAATTGATCCTTGATGAAGATAACGGTTGATTAATCAAATATTTAATGACGGAAACCACGCGGGTGCCATGAATATGGCACCTGTTTTTTATGCTGTATTATATTAATTATTACTTATTTTGACAGCATTTTTCGCCGTTTTCCGCATTTATTACATTTCCGACCGCATTTATTACATTTGGCAACAAAAAATTTTTCTATGTAGTATATTCAATATCGGATAACTTGTCGCGCTGATACCTGGCCAAAGATCTGTACCTTAGGCGGGCATAGTGATAAACGGAAGCAAACAAAAAAATAACTCCTGCTCCCCCCGCTGGAAGTGTATGATATCCGTTTGCTTCGTTTATTATCAGAGCGCGATTTCGGGCATTATATCCGGGAAAAGTATCGCAGCAATACTTTTCCCGGGTATAACAGCTTGTGTTGTATAAGCCAAACTTAGCTTGCATCAGGTTCTTCATCATACGGACGACTTTCCAGGCTCTGCCGGGTATCTGCAATCGTAATATTGGAGCATCACCGTGCAAAACGGTTGTATAAAGCTTGATGATTATATTGAGGGATTGTTATGATGCAGAGGATTTCAGGCAAGCTGACGGATTACCTTCTTGCAAAGAATATCATCATGCCGGATGACAGGGAGATTTATATCTATGGCATCATGGCACTGATCTCTACTGTTGTGAATTTCTTTGTTATCCTCTTTCTCGGCATGTTTTTGGGGCTGTTTTACGAAACACTTGTATATTTGTTCGGATTTGCACTGTTAAGAAGCTATTGCGGAGGCTATCACGCCAGGACCCAGATCGGCTGCGTATTTAGTTCTGTAACCATGTATCTGTTTTCTATGGCTGTGTACCACTACCTTCCCATGGAATACAGGCGTATGTTTTCCATGATACTGACAGCGGCATGCTTTGTTTTTATATATGCTATAGCACCTGTAGAGCACAAGAACAGACCTTTCGAAGGCGACGAATACAGGAAGTTCCGAATGGCTGCAAGGATAATTGCGCTTGTGTATGTCCTTATTGTTTACTCTATAAGCATATTCGTTTATCAGCTTATAATGGCAGCTATAGTATTGTCCCTGGTTATGCTCAGCGTTTCCATAGGGCTGGCATTAGGTATAGTTTTCAATGAAAGGAGTGAATATTGATGTCTCGGCTGCATTCCTGAGCAACTTCACAAGCTGCATTTATTTCTACAATCAGCCCAAGATGCCCGAAAAGGTAAGAATGTTAAAGCATTGATTTGAAGCATACTGAATTGTCCTTGAAAATCCCAGCCCAGTGATGAACAGGGTTGGGATTTATATATTGAATATGCCTTTGGCTTATTGTTGTTTTACCATATTGCGGGGAGAGACATTGAAAATGCATAAACAGTTCTGTTATGATAAAATTGGAAAATGTAATTGCTTAAGCAATATCGTCGAATCGCAAGGTAATTTATCATTTTTAGGCGCGGGGGAGATAATGCAGATCGCATTTTGTGATGATGAAAAAGCCTATGTTGACCTTATGGCAGGTTATGCCAGAAAATTCCTCTCTGCCAATGAAAATGTAATAGGTAACGTAAATATCGACAAGTATTCTTCGGGGGAAGAGCTGCTTGAAGCTTACAGGCAGGGAAAATGCTATGACCTGATATACCTGGATATCAGGATGAAGGAACTGAACGGTTTTGAAACCGCGAAAGAAATAAGGTTATTGGACAGCAAGGCCATGATAATTTTCGTCACATCATTGGGCGACTACATACTTAACTGCTTTGAATACCGTCCGTTTTGGTTCATAATCAAGCCTGTTTCGGAAGAAAAATTCGGGTACGTCTTTAATCGTGCCATGATGGAGATCATTAATACAAGGACACGGAAATACTCCTTTTACACAAAAGAGTACGGAAGTCTTTACATTGATGTAGACAGGATAATTTACCTGGAAAGCGTACTTCGCAAGATTAACATTTATACTGCGATGGAGCAGTATACCTACTATGCGAGCCTGTCCGAAGCGGAGGAAAAACTGAAAAAATATGATTTTGTGAGAATACATAAGGGATACCTGGTAAATATGGCGTATATCCAGCGGATAAACAAGAACAATGTTGTGCTTAAGAACAATATTGCTCTGCCGTTAAGCGAAAGACGCTATAAACATGTATTTGACAGCTTTACCAGTTATCTTGCGAGGTGCTCGATATGATACAGGACTTACCCATGCTTTTGGTCGAGGCAGCGACATCTCTCTTTGACGTTATTCTCATGGTAACGTTCTTAAATGGTTTTCTTATTGAAAAGGAAATTTCTCTCACCAGGAAGATTCTGGCTGTTTTAACAGCTTCAGCCTTAGTGTTTACAGGCAGCATCCTGTTTTCCAGGCATTCCGTTGCGATGATGCTGAATTATTTTCTGATAACGTTAATTTTCTCAATTGTCATGTACAATAACAAGCTCGTTCATAAGCTTTTTTCATGTGTTCTGCTGCTGGCCATTCTGCTTGTGGTTGAATTTATCACAGCCATGATGCATATTTGGATCACGGACCTGGATGCAGCCACCATTCGCTCTGATCCTTTTATGATGTTTGTCGGCGTAATAATTAAAAATGTCATTTCACTGGCAGCTATCCGCATCATATGCAGCTACAGGAAATCCAGTATCAGGGACGCGGGAAGACTGTATACTTTTTTCCTTATGATAGTCCCTGTCATCAGTATAATGGTATCCATAATCATATTTGAAATCGCCCGTAAATATAAGATCGAGGATATATCCATTATCCTGGTCGCATTTCTTGGGCTGATGTATATAAATGCCATTGTTTTTGCGCTGTTTGAATCAATCATGCGCCACCTGGACAAGGAATACAAGTACCAGATGATAGAAAACCAGCTGGAAATGCAGATCAGTCATTACAAAAAGCTCGCAGAAAACAGGGAGATACTTTCCGAGGTGGTCCATGATTTCAAAAACCATCTCAACTGCATCTATAACCTTTATAAATACGATAAAGGAGACGAGCTGGGGAAGTACATAGAAAACCTGATAAGCGTATCAGACACCGAAAAAGTCATAGATACAGGGAACCCTGTAATAGACGCACTTTTGCACGACAAATCCAATGCTGCCCAAAAGGAAGGAATCAATTTCAGGCATGTGCTTAACCTGCCGTCCGATCTCAATATCGCATACAGCGATATCTGCGCGGTACTGGGCAATTCCCTGGATAACGCCATCGAAGCCTGCAGACGGATCGAGGACAAGAACATCAGCAGGGACATAGAACTGTCAATGAATTACCGGGATTCATACCTTGTGATCGTAGTCTCAAATACCATCGACAAGCCGCCTCAGAAGGAAGGGAAATTCTTCAAGTCGTCCAAGGAATCCTCGGGACTTCATGGGCTTGGCATGCAGAGCATTGAAAGAACTGTCAGGAAATACAGCGGCAACATGGTCGTAAAATACGACAGCAGCCGCTTTACCCTTGAAATAGTAATGTCACTAGCTTAACAGGATAAAAACATCAGATCAGCCGTATGTCCCTTCACTCCGGCTAACTTATCAAAATCCATGTCTTTATCGCATTTCATAAAGGATCGTCATGGCAGGCTTATGAGGCTGCAGACGACCCGGGGGATCATTCATGTCTTTGGGTAAAAGCAACAATCATCCTGGCCGTGCCGCCCGGTCTATTAGGCAGATAAAAACTTTTTTTAGGCCAGGTTATGAATTATAATTAAAATGTCTCTGCCGCTTTTTGCATGATACGGGCAGATATACGCAAGCAGTTCTGAATGAAGGATGGACTGAAAATGGCTGTAAGAAGAATTTTCGTCGAGAAAAAGCCGGGCTTTGACATCGAAGCGGCCGGCCTTTGTCAGGATATCAGGGAGAACCTTGGCATCAAGGGGCTGGAAAAGGTAAGGATCCTGCAGCGCTATGACGTGGAAGGGATCACCGACAGTGATTATGAAAAAGCAAAAATCATGGTCTTCTCAGAACCCCCGGTTGATATAGTTTACGAAGAGAATCTTATCATACCCGAAAACGACAGGATTATTGCCGTTGAATACCTGCCAGGCCAGTATGACCAAAGGGCCGATTCGGCAGCCCAGTGCATACAGATGATCATCCACGGCGAAAGGCCGGATATAAGGGTGGCAAAGATCATCATCCTTTCAGGGGATATTTCGGACGAGGAATACGAAAAGATCAAAAACCTTGTGATAAATCCCGTCGAAACCAGGTTTGCGTCTCTGGACAAGCCTAAAACGCTGAAAGAGGAATACCCGGTTCCGGAAGATGTGAAAAAGGTTGAAGGCTTCACAGAAATGCAGCCTGACCAGGTAAAGAGCCTCCATGGCGAGATGTCCTTCGCCATGTCCCTGGATGATCTGCTCTTCTGCCAGGAGTATTTCAGGGATGTCGAGAAGCGGGACCCCACCGTTACCGAGCTTCGCATGATCGACACGTACTGGTCGGACCATTGCCGCCATACCACGTTCCTGACAAGGATAGAAGATGTCGATTTCGGAGACGATCCTGTTTCGGCCAGGATCAGGGATGTCTACGGAAAATATCTTGATGTAAGAAAAAAGATCTATGCGGATAAAAGTAAGGATATATGCCTTATGGACATCGCCACGCTGGCCATGAAATATCTTAAGTCCACCGGCGATCTCGATAACCTTGACGAATCGGAAGAAATCAATGCCTGCAGCATAGTCGTCAATGCCATAATAGACGGCAGGGCCGAAGAGTGGCTGGTCATGTTCAAGAATGAGACCCACAACCATCCCACTGAAATTGAACCTTTCGGCGGTGCGGCCACATGCCTTGGAGGAGCCATAAGAGATCCCCTTTCCGGGCGCTCCTACGTATACCAGGCCATGCGTGTTACCGGTTCCGGCGATCCAAGGACGCCCCTTTCAGAGACCCTTCCCGGAAAACTGCCGCAGAGGGTGATAACTACCAGGGCTGCTCACGGATACAGTTCGTATGGCAATCAGATCGGTCTTGCCACTGGCATGGTAGCCGAGATCTACCATGATGACTATGTGGCCAAGAGGATGGAAATAGGCGCTGTAGTGGGAGCGGCTCCCCGAAGCAGCGTGATAAGGAAGACTCCCGAGCCCGGGGATATCGTGATCCTGCTGGGTGGGCGTACCGGGCGCGACGGCTGCGGAGGCGCCACCGGATCTTCAAAGGAGCACACCGAGGAGTCTCTCTATAAATGCGGAGCCGAGGTGCAGAAGGGAAATCCGCCCACCGAGAGAAAGATCCAGCGCCTGTTCAGGAAGCCTGCCGTTGCAAGAATGATAAAGAAATGCAACGACTTTGGCGCAGGCGGAGTGTCGGTGGCCATCGGGGAACTGGCTGACGGACTTGACATCAATCTTGACGCCATACCAAAAAAATACGAGGGCCTTGACGGAACCGAGCTGGCTATATCTGAATCCCAGGAAAGAATGGCCGTTGTGGTCTCCCCTGAGAACGTCAACAGGTTCATAGAAGAGGCCAGGAAAGAGAACCTTGAGGCTACGATGGTGGCCGTGGTAAACGATACGGGCCGCCTGAAGATGAGCTGGCGGGGAAAGACCATCGTTGACCTGAGCCGCGATTTTCTTGACACCAACGGAGTAAGACAGAACATATCAGTTAAAGTCAGGGGAGCGGATATATCAGGAAGCGTCCTTGGGAAGCTTCCCGCGGAAATAGAAGAACTGCGTGATAAGCCCCTTGAAGCATGGAAAAGAAACCTTCAGAGGCTGAATGTCTGCAGCCAGAAAGGTCTCGTGGAGCGGTTCGACAGTACCATCGGGGGCGGGACGGTCCAGATGCCTTTCGGCGGCAAACACCAGCTTACGCCTGCCGAGGGGATGATCGCCAAACTGCCCGTGGAAAACGGGAACACCACTACCGGTACCATAATGACCTATGGATACAATCCTGATATATCGAAATGGAGCCCGTTCCACGGAGCGGTTTATGCCATCGTGGAATCGCTGGCCAGGCTTGTTGCCATGGGAGGGAATTATAAAAAGGCAAGGCTGACCCTGCAGGAGTACTTCGAGAAACTGGGCGCCGATCCCGAAAAATGGGGCAAGCCTTTCTCAGCCCTCATGGGAGCGTTCCACACCCAGTATTCACTGAAAGTACCGGCCATAGGCGGAAAGGACAGCATGTCAGGCACATTTAAGGATATGAACGTGCCTCCTACCCTCGTATCCTTTGCGCTGGTTCCCACCGATGTGACCATCGCAGTCTCGCCCGAGTTCAAAAAGACCGGCAGCCATGTGGTGATTCTTCCGGTCAAAAAAGGCGAACTGCTGCTGCCCGATTTCAGCAGCCTTGACTCGGTCTATACAAGGGTCAACGGCCTGATAAGGAACAGGGAGATCCTGTCGGCTTCTGCCCTGAAGGCGGGAGGACTGGCCGAGGCCATCTGCAAGATGTCCTTCGGCAACAGCATAGGCGTAAGGCTCGAAGACATCGGGTTCGACCGCCTGTTTGGCTTGGATTACGGCTCCCTTGTGGCAGAAGTCGAAGAAGGCAAAGACCTGTCCAAACTGTTTGAAGGCCTCGAGTATATTGTTGCTGGTACGACGATACCGGAACCGGTCATAATGACGAAGCAGGGTTCCATGCCGATTAACGAACTGGTCTCCGCATGGATGGAACCCCTTGAGAAAATATTCCCGACAAGAACCGGCGATTCCGGCAAAACCAGGAACGTAAGCTTTACGGCCGGAGGAAAAAGAAAGGGAAGCGTACGGATAGCAAGACCTCGGGTCTTTATTCCTGTCTTCCCGGGAACCAACTGCGAGTATGACATCAAGCGGAAATTCGATGAAGCCGGTGCCATGACTGAAGTCATGGTGCTGAGGAATCTGAATGCCCGCGAAATAGAGGATTCCGTCGAGGAAATGAAAAAGTACATAGACGAGTGCAATATAATAATGATCCCGGGCGGATTCAGCGCCGGCGACGAGCCTGACGGCTCGGGCAAGTTCATAGCCACCGTGTTCAGGAACCCTTATCTTACTGAGGCGGTCATGGATCTTCTGAACAAGCGCGATGGCCTGATCCTTGGGATATGCAACGGGTTCCAGGCCCTCGTTAAGCTGGGCCTGCTGCCATACGGAGAGATAAGGCCGCTGGACGAGTCATGTCCTACGCTTACCTTCAACCGGATAGGACGCCATGTATCCACCCTCGTCAGGACCAGGGTAGCATCAAACCTGTCGCCGTGGCTTTCAAGGGTACAGGTGGGCGACGTATTCACCGTGGCTGTTTCCCACGGCGAGGGCAGGTTTGTGGCCAGCGAATCCATGCTCCTTGAGATGGAGAAATACGGGCAGATTGCAACCCAGTATGTTGATCCTGACGGAAATCCCACCATGGATATCCCTTACAATCCCAACGGTTCAGTATGGGCAATTGAAGGCATAACCAGCAGGGACGGCAGGATCTTCGGGAAAATGGCCCATGATGAGCGTTATACACCGAACACCTTCATGAACGTTCCCGGCAAAAAAGACCAGAAAATATTCGAATCCGGTGTCGCCTACTTCCTCTGAGTATCGGGGACGGAGGTTTTTACTCATTTTGAGTATCGGGGACGGAGGTTTCACGAAAGCCCCCTTGCTGCTCATTACTTTCCCGTACCCTGCATATCTATGGTAAACAGGAACAGGCTGACGGCAATCAGCAATTTACAGGCCGTTAGTTTAGCAAGGAGACAGCTTATGCACCAACACCAGGGACATCATTGTTCTATAAGACATACGCGGCAGCATAAGGTAAGGTTGGGAACAAGACCTGCGTTATTGCCTGCCGCTGTTTTACTGTTAGTTTTTTTGGCATCATGCGGCAGGCCTGTCATGGGAAAAGACATGTCACAGGGAAAAGATGCAGCCTTTTACGAGGAAACGGTATTTACCCCGGAGGCCCCCAAAAATGATGATCCGATGCCTGCCCCGGTTTCAAAAACAGAGCAGGCACATGTACCAGGATATTCAGGAACTCCAGATCCCTTGCCGACAATCGGCCCTGAAAATGAGCCTGTAAAAACATCCGAGCCTGTCGGCAAAACAATGCCTGAAAATACTTCCGCATCATCACCGGTACCGGAACCGGTGCCGTCGCATACACCAATGCCTTCGCCGGCGCCTTCCCCCACCCGTACGGCAGCACCTTCGCCAACGCCCCAGTCCCAGCAGCTTCAAGGCATAGTAAACCCATATGTGCCTTATACGTATGACCAGATGATCATTGACTGCCAGGAGCTTGCAGAAACATACCCGGAAATAATCTCGCTGGACGTGGCAGGCCAGTCCGTCGAGGGCAGGGACCTTGTCCTGGTGAAGCTCGGGAAGGGAGAGAAAAAGATCATCCTGTGCGGTTCCCACCATGCCAGGGAATACATAACAAGCTCATATCTCATGAAAATGGCGGAGGAATACGCCAAGGCGTATCATGACACGGGCAGCTACGGGAATTACAATGTTAAGGACATTCTTGACAGGGCCTGCATATATATAGTTCCCATGGTGAATCCCGACGGCGTCAACCTTGTCGTCAACGGCCCTGACCATGTAGGCGACAAGGAAGCCGTTGCCGCGATGGCCATGCTGCGGAAATCATATAGGGAATGGAAGGCCAATATTAACGGGGTCGACCTGAACCGTCAATATCCCGCGGAGTGGGAAAAGAAATATGATGAAATAGGCAGGCCTGCATCTGAGAGCTACAAGGGCGAAGCTCCTTCAACCGAGCCCGAGGTAAAAGCCATGATGGAGCTTTCATGTGCCAATGATTTCATTCTTGCCGCTTCTTTCCATTCCAAGGGCAATGTCATATACTGGGCCGACAGGGGAACAGTAGATCTTATTCCCGGAGTGAAAGACATGGCCAAAAGGCTGTCTAAGCTTACCAGGTATTCATTGATGCCTGTTTCCGAAGACCCGTCCGTATACGGAGCCGGTTATGAGAACTGGTTCAGGCTTGAGTTCCTGCGCCCGGCGTTTTGCATAGAGCTTACCCCCTACAATAATACCGATGTGCCCCATGATGACAGAAAATTTGACAAATTGGTCTGGAACAACGCAAAGTACATAGGTTTGTTCCTGGCCGATGAGGCTCTGAAAAGGTAACCAGGCTGTAAAAATTCGTTTTCTGGACATCTGCATTGATAAATCGTTATAATAATTGTTGTTGATGACAATAATCCTGCTGTGGCATGAAGGCCTGGTATTATGCTGGGGCCATCCGGCCAATATGGTTTGATGAGGTGCTTTATAGTGGAAAGATACTATAGATACAAAAGAAGGCGCAGGTTCAATCCTGTCAAATTTTTAACCGCTCTGATCGTTGTCGCTGTGGTCGCAGCCGGAATAGTTTTTGCCGTTACAGGCAAACTGCCTTTTGCGTCCGGCAACCTTAATGCTTCTGCAAGTCCCACTCCAGGTTCACCCCAGTCTTCCGTTTCCGGGAAACCTAATAGTGACGATACGGTCAAGCCGACCGAGTCGGCCACTCCGGCCCCGACTCCATGGCCGACGCCCGAGCCAATGCCGGAAGAGAGCACCGATCGTTCAGTGCTTGACGTATCATGGGAAGACCCGGCAGTATTTACCGGAGCCATGGCTTATCCGGACAAAAGCAAAAAATTCTACAAAAGCGACGGGACAATCCTGGAATACTGGGTCTTTGAAAACAATCAGCCGGTCGAATATGTGCCAAAGGATATTATAAGCTTCGGCTCCCCTGAGGAATATTCCGACCTCAGGGGCGTTACTGCGTTCAGGGGCAACCATTACAGGGATTCGGCATCCTACGGCACAAGGACCATTAGCGAGAAAAAGCTTGAGATAGTATGGTCCCACAATACCGGCGCTATAAAGGCTGAGAACAGCTTCTGGCCGGGGACAGGCTGGACAGGCCAGCCGCTCCTTGTCAATTGGCCCGAAGACATACGTAAAATGATGAATATTAAGGAAGAATACAAGGATAAGGACCTTGTGGAAGTCATATACCCGACATTGGACGGCAACATCTATTTCCTGGACCTTAAGACCGGCAAGCCTACGAGGGACAAGATCAACGTAGGCTATCCCATGAAGGGAACAGGAATGGTGGATCCGAGAGGATATCCCCTTCTTTATGTAGGAATGGGACTGAATGAGAACGGCGATAAAATAACAGAGTTCAAATACAAGATTTTCAGCCTCATTGACCAGACGCCGCTTTACGACATTTTTGGCCGCGATCCTGTGGCATTCAGGAAATGGGGAGCTTTCGACTCGTCAGCCATCCTTGACAAGAAAACCGACACTCTGATCGAAGCCGCCGAGAACGGCTTGATTTACAGGGTGAAGCTGAACACCAGGTTCGACCGTGAGGCAGGCACCATTTCGATAGCGCCGCAGCTTACGAAATACAGGTACAAGGATTCGGCCAACGTGGAACTGGGCATCGAAAACTCGCCCGCATATTATAAAAACTATATGTATTTCTGCGATAACGGCGGAATATTCCAGTGCCTTGACCTGAATACCTTAAAGCCTGTATGGACTTATGATGTTGGGGATGATACCGACTCCTCGCCTGTCATAGAGGAGACCGATAAGGGAGTATTCGTCTATACCGCCAACCAGGTTGACAAGAGGAGCCAGGCAAGCAAGAGCCGCGAGAACGCCAACATCCGCAAGTTCAACGCCCTTACCGGAGAGCTCATATGGCAGAAGGACTACAGCTGCGTTTACAACTATTACATCAACGGCGGAGTCCTGGGGACACCGCTGTTGGGAAAAGATGATATCAGTGATATAATAATCTTTACCGTATGCTTTACCGGTTCGGCCCAGGACGGCATCATGGTCGCCCTGGACAAGGAGACCGGGGAAGAGGTATGGAAACGACAGCTGAGCGCGTACAGCTGGTGCTCCCCTGTGGCCGTAAAAAGTTCCGACGGCAAAACCTATGGTCTTTTTGCCGATTTTAGCGGTCTTCTCCACCTGTTTGACCCTAAGACCGGCCAGGATCTGCATACGGTCAGCCTTGGCGCAAACGTAGAATCATCGCCTGCGGTTTATGACGATATGATCGTTGTGGGTTCATATGCGCAAAAAATATTCGGAATAAGAATCAAATAGTGTCACAGGGACGGTTCCGATGACACAGTTGTGCCAAGAGAACCGTCCCCATGGCACAAATGGAGGAATTGACATGAGCAGTAAAAGAAACAGCAAAAAGAATCAACTTATAACATTGGTAATACTTCTGGCCGTGACACTGGTCGTGCTGGTGGGCCTGCTTATATACCAGGGAATGCTTAACCCGAACGTAGCGTCAAATTCGCCTGCTCCTACGCCGGGAAACACATCCACGCCGGTACCGACGGGTTCGGCAGCGCCGGGGGCTACCCAGGAACCTACCCCCACCCCTGAACCCACTCCTACGCCTGAGATAACCGATCCGGCCAGGCTGGTTATTGATATCAGGGAGCTGCCTTCTTATGTAAGCAGGACAACTGTCTCCGAAGGCACATACCAGAAGAAATTCCCGAACGGCGGAGTAATTACATACTCCGTCTATCAGAACGGCAAGAAGGTGCAGGACTATAAACCTGATTATATTCTTGCGTTCCCGAGGGCCAAAGCCTATACCGAACAGGAAGGCGTAACAACCTTCAGGGGCAATAACTACCGCGATACTGCCGCATACGGGACCCGGAGCTTAAAGGAAAAGAAGCTCGAGATAATCTGGTCACAGGATACCGGCGCTATTTCTGCCCATAACAGCTACTGGCCGGGCTCCGGCTGGACAGGCCAGCCCATAATAATCCACTGGCCCAAAGAGACGGTCAATAACATGAATGTCAAAGACGAGTTCAAGGGCAAGGACCTGACAGAAGTCATCTATCCCATCCTGGACGGCAATATCTACTTTTTGGAACTTGAAACAGGAAAGCCTACCCGTGACAAGATAAACCTCGGTTATTCCATCAAGGGGACAGGCATGGTGGATCCCCGCGGATATCCGCTGTTCTATACGGGTATGGGCCTGAATGAAAACAACGGAAGATATACCGATTTCAAGTACAGGATATACAGCCTGATCGACCAGAAGGAATTATTCAGCATCATGGGCAAGGATTCATTGTCCTACAGGGGCTCCTGGGGGGCCTTCGACTCATCGGCCATACTGAGCAAGGAAACCGACACATTGATCAATGTGGGTGAAAACGGCCTGATCTACAAGACTAAGCTCAATACGCATTACGATGAGAAAAATGGTACCATCTCCATATCCCCGGAAGTAACCAAGTTCCAGTATAAATCCTCATTTAACGAAGCAGCGGCAGACTACGGCATAGAGAATTCTCCCGCGATTTACAGGAACCTGATGTATACGGTCGATAACGGGGGAACCCTCCTCTGCCTTGATATAAACAACCTTGAGCCGGTATGGGTTTATGATGTCGGGGATGACACCGACAGCACCATCGTTATAGAGGAAGAAGAGGACGGCGTTTTCATCTATACCGCCAACGAAGTTGACAAGCGCTGCGCCAACGGCAAGGCAAGCAAGGCCGATGCCAATATACGCAAATTCAACGCCCTCACGGGCGAACTGGTATGGCAGAGGGATTATACCTGCTACTACCGCTCGGGCATAAACGGCGGGGTTCTGGGTACACCGCTGCTGGGCAAGGATGACATAGCCGACAGGATCATCTTCCCCGTTTGCTTCACCGGAAGCCAGATGGACGGAAAACTGGTGGCGCTGGACAAGAAGACGGGCGAGGAGATCTGGGTACGCCATCTTGAAAACTACAGCTGGAGCTCACCCGTTGCCATAAAGGACGAAGACGGGAAAACCTACGGGCTGCTGTGCGGGTATGACGGCTACATGCGCCTGTTCGACCCCATGACCGGCGAGGACCTGGACAAGATTTCGCTGGGAGCCAACATAGAGAGCTCGCCGTCGGTATATAACGATATAGTCGTTGTCGGTTCCTACGCAAGGAAGATTTTCGGTGTAAGGATTAAGTAAAGATTATTGGCAATGAAATGGGGTACTGAAAACCAGTACCCCTGTTATTTAATCCAAAATCATCTTAATTGCTACAGGCACGCTGACCATTTTATAACCTCACTTTCACCATTTGAATAATTACTTTTTAGTGTTGTTGATTATCAAGCGACATGGAAGGGCAAGCGCGTCCGGTTAGTGAATTAGCTTGCAATAAATGGCATAAAAAATCGGGTATATATCAAGGATGAATGCTATAGTAGAACAGCGGCCTGAAAGGAGTTTATAGTGTGGTTGGCTTGACAGAGGGTATTCAAAACGCAATTGAGTATATTGAAGATAACCTCACGGAGGACCTGATCATTCAGGATATTGCAGAAAAAGCATGCGTTTCGGCATTTTACTTCCAAAGAATTTTCAATATACTGTGCGGTTATTCGGTAGGAGAATATATCAGAAATCGCAGGCTCAGCCTGGCGGCGCAGGAAGTTTCCAGTACGGATGCAAAGATAATCGATGTTGCCGTTAAGTATGGCTATGATTCTCCCGACAGTTTTACCCGCGCATTCACTAAATTCCACGGTATACCTCCTTCGGCGGCGAAAGCAAGAGGTGCGAGTCTCAAATCATTCGCACGGGTCAGAATCAGATTGAAATTGGAGGGCGGTACCATGCTTGAGTACAAAATTGTTGAAAAGGCCCAGTTTACGGTCATGGGCAAAGTCAGGAAATTTAATTCTGATACTTCTTATCAGGAGATTCCGAAGTTCTGGCATGAGCATATTCACAGCGAGGACAGCAAAATAGTCTGCGGGATGTATGGGATTTGCATGGATTTTGACGGCAAAATTTTCGACTATATGATTGCCGACAATTACCTGCCTTGGAATGAGATCCCCGATGGCTTTGAAACGAGGGTTATCCCTGCCGGCACATGGGCGGTATTCCCTTGCAGAGGAGAGCTGCCGAAGTCATTGCAGGACATCAACACCAGGATATGGAGCGAGTGGCTGCCAAGCTGCAGGGATTATAAGCTTGCCGGTAATTATAACATTGAAATGTACACTCCGCCAACAGAAAACCCGGAGGATTATTACTGCGAGATTTGGGTGCCGGTAGAGAAAGTTTAATATACTGAGATATAGTTCGTCACAGGGAGCGCATTGCGCTCCCGCTTTATGTTCTGATATATTTTAAGTAACCTGCATAAAACAATGCAGCAAAACATTCATTTATCAGGCCGGATAATTTCAGACTTCAGAGGAGGAAGACATTTGGCAAGTCATAAGCTGCTTCGTGCCCGGGAATACGAAGAAAAAACGGCAAAACTCATCCCGGACGCATCCCGACCCAAGTTTCATCTCTCGCCCTGCGTAGGCTGGATGAACGATCCTAACGGATTTTCCTGGTATAAAGGCGAATACCACCTGTTTTATCAATATAACCCCTATGATACGGTTTGGGATTCCATGCATTGGGGTCATGCCGTAAGCAAGGATCTGCTTAACTGGCGCTATTTGCCTGCAGCCCTTGCCCCGGACGAGTCCTATGATTCCTTTGGATGTTTTTCCGGATGCGCGGTTGAGCTTCCAACCGGGGAGCACTTGCTGATGTATACCGGTTCCCGAAAGGACGGCAATACCGGTGAGGAGATACAAACCCAATGCATCGCTGTCGGAGATGGCTTGAACTATAAAAAATATGCCCGGAATCCGGTACTCGATGAAAATATTTTGCCGGAAGGATTGAGCCGGAGCAATTTCAGGGATCCAAAAATCTGGAGGGAGAAGGATGGAAGTTACCGCTGCGTCGTGAGCACATGCGGTCAGGACAACCTGGGCACAATTCTTCTCTTCAGCAGCAAAGACGGCTTCGAATGGAAGTATGAGAGCGTTCTTGTCAAAAATGACGGACGCTTTGGACTTATGTGGGAGTGCCCGGACTTTTTCATCTTAGACGGGAAACATGTTCTTATAACCAACCCGATGGATATGATTCCCGACGGATATGAGTACAATAACCGCAATGGCACCGTTTGCCTGATCGGCGAACTTGACGATGAAGGAAAACATTTTTCCTATGCATATCATCACTCTGTCGATTATGGCATTGATTTTTATGCGCCGCAAACTATACTTGCGCCGGACGGAAGACGCATCATGACAGGCTGGATGCAGAACTGGGATAACAGCAGGCTGATTGACAGGAAAGGCAGGCAATGGTTTGGACAAATGAGCCTGCCAAGAGAATTGTCGGTCAGAAACAACCGGCTGTATCAGCAGCCGGTCCGGGAGTTGGAGCAATACAGAACCAATAAGGTCGAATACAGGCATGTATTTGTGGAGGGAGAACTGTTCCTTAAGGGTATAGAGGGAAGGACTGCAGACCTGGAAATCACGATCCGGCCGGCCGATACAGAAAGGCTGTACCGGAAGTTTGAAGTAAACTTTGCGCAGGACGGGCAATATAGAACGGTGCTGAGTTTCTGTCCGCATGAGTCAGTATTGAAAATGGACCTCTCGTTTTCCGGTTTGGATAAGGTCTGCGTGAGCCAATGCCAATGCAAGGTCTCTGACAGGAATGGAGAACTGAAGCTGAGAATCATCCTCGACAGGTTCAGCGCCGAAGTTTTCATTAATGACGGCGAACAGGCAATGAGTGTCGCTGTTCTGACAGATGTCTCTGCGGAGAAAATTTCCTTTAATGCTGTCGGCGAGGCTATCATGGATATAATAAAGTATGACCTGTAAACCGGAGGATCAATCTTTCATTGCGGATTGCTCCCGCAGGTCCGTGCCGGATTACGGGATGAAATGAATACATGGTAAATCAAAATGATAACAAAG